>Ga0075030_100000841_pt1 | contig 27499 bp, 19 predicted proteins | sample LitLauG_LLR_2012_FD_71393 | JGI IMG/M metagenome (GOLD analysis project Ga0075030, IMG submission 71393) | Freshwater sediment microbial communities from Pennsylvania, USA - Little Laurel Run_MetaG_LLR_2012 | ecosystem: Environmental > Aquatic > Freshwater > Creek > Sediment | place: USA...
GGTTTCAACACTGCTGATGACGGTTGTGCCGGCGCAGGTGGCTCGGGTCCCTGAAATCCGCGTGGTTTCCCCGAACCCTCAGCCGGAGGTCCTTGCGGCAGCGTACATGCTTGGGGTCCGTGACTTCTTCCAGATCGGAGGCGCTCAGGCGATCGCAGCACTCGCCTTCGGCACGCGCAGTATTCCCCGCGTGGACAAGATCGTAGGGCCCGGCAACCAATTCGTTACTGTCGCCAAGAAGCTAGTGTCGTTTGATTGTTCGATTGATTTTCTCGCCGGCCCAACCGAGGCCCTAATCCTGAGCCATCAGGGCCGCGCGGAGTTCATCGCGGCAGACCTGGTGGCGCAGGCAGAGCATGACCCCAACGCGATTCCCATTCTTATTACAACGTCGGCGCATCTGGCTCACGCGGTAAGAACGACCGTGAAACAACTGACGGAAGCGAATCCTATAGCTCACCAGGCAGTCACCCGCAACGGATCCATCCTACTCGCACCTTCCCGAAAGCAAGCCGTCGAATGGGCGAATCGGATCGCTCCAGAACACATTACCGTCGAGCGCCAAGACTTAGGGTCGATTACGAATGCCGGATCTGTGTTTGTTGGGGACTATTCGGCCCAGGCGGCCGGTGACTACGCATCAGGGCCCAATCACGTACTACCGACGGATGGCGTCGCCCGCTTCCGCGGAGGACTTACGGTGATGGACTTCGTGAAGGTCATTACAGTGCAGGAACTCTCTGCGCGAGGACTTGCAAGAATCGGCAAGACTGTGACCTATCTCGCCGAAACAGAAGGCTTGCAGGCTCATGCTGCTTCGATCCGGGTGAGGTGCCCCGATGCTTAGTCCACGTGCAGCCGTGCGCCAGCTCCCGACATATCACCCGCCCCTCGCAGGACGTACCGGGCTGCGCCTTGACTTCAACGAGAACACGGTCGGGTGTTCTTCACGAGTGCTGGAACGCTTGCGCAAAATCGATGTCGAAGGGTTAGCGCGCTACCCCGATCGCGAACCTGTGGAGGCAGTCGCTGCGGGTTATCTGGGGACGAAGCCGGAAGAACTCCTACTGACGAATGGGGTGGACGAGGCCATTCATCTCTTAGCGGAGACATACCTGGAACCCGGAGATGAAGCCTGCATCGTTGTTCCGACATTCTCGATGTACGAAATCTTTGCCGCGGCAACGGGCGCACGCGTCGTCAAGATTCCAGCAGAAAGGGATTTCTCGTTTCCATTGACCGATGTTCTGCGCCGCGTCACCAAGGCTACCCGTCTGATTGCGGTCGCCAATCCTAACAATCCAACCGGCTCGGCGGCAAGCTTAGATGATCTGCTGCGAGTGGCCGAGGCGGCACCTGAGGCTGCCCTGCTGGTCGACGAGGCCTATTTCGAGTTTTATGGACAGACGCTGCTGAACCAATGGCGGGAGCGGCCCAACATCTTTGTGGCTCGCACTTTTTCCAAAGCATACGGCCTCGCCGGTCTTCGTGTGGGAGTGCTGATGGGCGAAGCGCAGCAGATAAGTATGGTGCGAAAGGTGGCATCCCCCTACAACGTCAATGGCGTGGCTCTGGCATGCTTGCCGGAAGCGTTCGCCGATGAAGCTTATGTTCGGAGCTACGTGTCCGAAGTGCGTGAAGGACGTAAGCGCCTTCAGCTCGAGCTCGATGCTCTTGGCATCCCCTATTGGCCCAGTCAGGCGAACTTTGTGTTGATGCGCCTGGGAGCTCTGAATTCTGACTTCATTCGACGGATGCGCGAGCAGGGCATTCTGGTCCGAGACCGTTCTCGCGATCCGGGGTGCGAAGGCTGCGTCAGGACTACGCTCGGTTCCACCGAGCAGACCGATAAATTGTTGCCGGTGATTCGAGAGACTCTGCGGGAGATTGGTGCCTTGGCTCACGAGCTTCGTCCATGAGAAAAGCACGCATACATCGTCCGACCAAGGAAACCGACATCCGCGCGGCCTTGAATATTGATGGACAAGGACAGTACAGGATCTCGACCGGCATCCATTTCTTCGACCACATGCTGGAGCTGTTTGCCCATCATGGAGGCTTTGATCTTGACTTGCAGGCCGACGGCGACCTCGAAGTGGACCAGCACCACACCGTAGAGGACATCGGGATTGTGCTCGGGCAAGCGTTCGATAAGGCGTTGGGCAGCAAACGAGGCATCCTGCGAGCGGGTTACTTCCTGATGCCGATGGATGAAACTCTTGGGCTGGCCGCTGTCGACTTCTGCGGCAGGACATCGGTTTCTGTGGATACAAAAGTGCGAGTGCGGCTGGTCGGGGATCTGCAGACCGAACTCGTTCATGATTTTTTCGAGGGCTTCGCACGCGGCGCGAAGGCCAGCGTCCATGCGCGCATTCTGTACGGCCGCTCGAACCATCACAAGATCGAGTCGCTCTTCAAAGCCTTTGCCCGTGCGGTTCGCGCGGCGTGCTGGCGGGATCGGCGCATGGCGCGATTCATTCCCAGCACCAAGGGAGTCCTGTGACCATCGCAATTGTGGATTACGGCGCCGGGAATCTGGCCTCGGTAAAGAAGGCGCTGGATTTTCTAGGGCAATCTGCGGTCATCACTTCGGATGCCGGCCAGGTTGCTCGCGCAGAGAAAGTGATTGTTCCCGGGGTCGGTCATTTTGCGGCCACCCAGGCCCTTTGCAGCAACGGGCTGAAAAACGCCATCGAGGCAGCGATCGGACGTAGCGCGCCCTTTCTGGGGATCTGTCTCGGAATGCAGTGGATGTTCGCTTCGAGCAGCGAAGCCCCGGGCGTAGCGGGCCTTGGGGTGTTTCCTGGGGAGTGTGTGCATTTTCCTGCGGAGGTAAAGTCGCCTCATGTCGGCTGGAACGCGCTGCAGTTTCGCGGCGATTCGCGACTGCTGCACAGAATGCCGCCGGAATGCTTTGTTTACTTCACCCATTCCTATCGAGTGCCCGTGGTCAGCCCAACGGTTGCCACCTGTGAGTATGGCGGAACCTTTTCGGCCGTGGTCGAAAGGGACAATCTCTTCGGCGTTCAATTTCACCCGGAGAAATCCGGCGCAGTCGGCATCAAGCTACTCGAAAACTTCTGCAGGTTGTCATGCTGACCAAGCGCATCATTGCCTGTCTCGACGTAGACGGCGGCCGTGTGGTGAAGGGTGTCCAGTTCGTGAACTTGCGGGATGCCGGAGATCCGGCAGAACTGGCTGTCGCTCACAGCCAGGCCGGCGCTGACGAGATCGTGCTGCTGGACATATCAGCAACTGCTGAAAAGCGCAAAACCCTCCTTGACACGGTGAAGCGGACAGCCCGAGAACTCTTCATCCCCCTGACGGTTGGAGGCGGGATTCGCACGCTGGATGAAGCAGCGAGCGTGTTCGACGCCGGAGCGGACAAGATCAGCATCAATTCTGCAGCCCTCACCGACCCGAGCCTGATCACCCGCATTGCCGACCGGTTTGGCTCGCAGGCAGTCATCGTGGCTATCGATGCGAAACGAGGCAACGGCACGTACGAAGCATTTGCCAGGGGTGGCCGAACTCCCACGGGCCACGACGCCGTGGACTGGGCGCGCGAAGCGGAGTCACGGGGCGCCGGCGAGATTCTTCTCACCTCCATGGATCGGGATGGCACCGGCAACGGGTTCGAGTGCACGCTTACGCGTGCGATTTCCGATGGCGTCCGCATTCCGGTCATCGCTTCCGGCGGAGCAGGATCGGCCGAGCACTTTGTCGAGGTCTTCCGAAAGGGTCACGCCGACGCGGCCCTCGCAGCCTCGATCCTGCACTACGGGACGACTCAGCTTGCCGACCTGAAGCAAGAGCTGGCGGCTGCTGGAATTTTGGTGAGGTGGCCGTGCTGATCCCGTCGATCGACCTCATGGGCGGCAAGATCGTACAACTGGTGCAAGGCCAGAAAAAGGCCCTGGAGTTCGATGACTTCGAGAAGTGGATTGAACGATTCGCGAAGTATCCGCTGGTCCAACTCATTGATCTCGATGCGGCGATCGGAAGTGGGAACAACCGCGCGCTCTTGCGCCAGTTTACCGGCCGTCTCGCGTGTCAGGTCGGAGGCGGGATACGATCGCTCGACGGCGTGCAGGAAGTCCTACGCACAGGAGCGAGGCGTGTGATCCTGGGCTCGGTTCTGATCCGAAACAACGAGATCGAAACCAGTATTGCCGAACAGTTCGCGGAGAATTTCGGACAAGACCAGCTGACATTTGCGATCGACTCGAAAGGCGGCAGGGTCGCGATCAAGGGATGGCGCGAACTCACGACCATCACTCCGTCTGAAATGATTCAGGCATTGGAACCGTATTGCAGCGCCTTCCTGTATACGCACATCGACACGGAAGGACTCTTGAAAGGCATTCCACTTGACGTTGTTCGCGAGCTGCGTGGCCTTACGAGAAGACAGTTAATCGCAGCCGGCGGAATCTCTAGTGAAGAAGAGGTCGACAAACTCGACAAGATGGGTATTGACGCCGTGGTTGGGATGGCCATCTACACGGGCCGGATGAAGCTTGACCCACGCCCAGCTTGACGGCGACGAACCTCAGTTTCGAGGGCGATACCTGGCCATGGCGAGATCGACGATCTCACCGATCAGTTGCGTGTACGAACGCCCGGAGGCCTTGGCGGCCATGGCAAATTCCTGCTTGCTGGACAGCCACGGATTTGGATTCGCTTCGATCACGTAGACTTCGCCTTTCGGGGAAAGCCGCATGTCGATTCGACCGTAGTCGCGCAGTTTGACGGCTCGATGGGCAGCAAGAGCGGTCTCGGTCAACCGGGTTGTCGTCTCCTCGTCAAGATCTTCCGCGACGCCCGACTTGGTCAGCTTGTACGCTTCCGCATCCTTCTCGAACTTGACGTCGTAGCTGGCGATCCTGGGCGTCCCTTTCGGAAGCTTGGAGAAATCGAGTTCGACTAGCGGCAGCGCCTGCGCGGTTTCGTAGCTGCCCAGAATCGCGGCGTAGATTTCCCGTCCCTCGATGTATTCCTCGATGATCGCCGGGGAATCGAACTCGTTTTGTATGCTCTCTACTCGCTCCATCAACTCTTTCACGCTGGTGACTACGGCATTTGCATTGATCCCAATGGAGCCGTCCTCGGCCAGGGGCTTAACAATGAGCGGAAATGAAATGTCGTGGGCGTGCTCTATGCTGCCTCGGTAGGAAGTCGCGAAATATGGAGTGCGGATGCCGTGAAAGGCAAACATCTTTTTGGCGATGGCTTTGTCCTGGGCCAGGAAACTCGCGTGCGGGCCGGCGCCGGTGTAGGGCTTGCCCAACAAGTCGAGAAAGGCCGCGACATGCATCTCCTTCGTGTCATCGCCGGCAAACGACTCGGTTAGGTTAAAGATGAGATCGGCTTCGCACTTCGCGAGCGAGTTCAGGCATTGCGGCGCGCCGTCAAGAATCTGATAGAACGGCTCGTGCCCAAGTTTCTCCAGCGCCTCGAAAATCTCTTCTCGATCTTCCTTTTCGCGCTTGGCTTTCTTGCGGGACTTTTTCTTGCGCGCGGCCGGCTTGGGCTCGGGCGGTTCGACCGGTGCCGAATCTTCCTCCCACACGTCGTAGAGTACGGCGATCTTCATTGCAAGTCCGATCCCATGATGGCGTACCCGGATCTCATCATATCGCTTCCTCTGCAAAAATCACGGTTGCACAAACTTTCCACGCATCATGTAGTTGGTGGCCAGAGTCGTGGCATACACGGTCACTTCCGCCAGATGCTCCGCTTCCCTTCTGGTATCGGCACGCAGCCCAAGCTCATCAATCCGCTTCTCGATCACTTCAATTAACTTCTTGATGAGTGGACGCTGGACTCCGGTCCAGTACGCCACCTTGTCGACCACCGCTTTCCGGTGCTGGTGAAGAAATTCGTGAGCCGGACGAGCTGTCTTCTTCTGTCTCTTCGATACGTTGAAAATATCTCCCAAGTCGCTGTCCAGCGCCAAGTCCACAACTGGGATCTCTTCCGCTAACGACTGATGGTAGAACTCAGCCACCGTTGATTCCATCTCGTCGACGGTAACGTCGGGGTATCCGCGGCGCCGCACTGGGTCGGCATTCCCTAATGCACGGGCAATGCGATCCATGTAGCGAAGTTTCGTCATCGCGCCCCAGCCGCGGTAGCGTTTCCGCCACGCAGAACGCGGAGTTAGCCACACGGCAAAAGTCTCGGCAAAATCCTCGTCGGGATGTTTCTGAGCGTACCACCCCGCCAGATGACGCACGTAGTTTCGCGAAAATGGAACCGGCCGGTAATTATCGAGATAACGGCGGCGGAACGGACCGAACAGTGTTTTCCATTCTGGCGTGCGGTAGAGCTTGTACGCATAGTTGAATGCGTGGCCCGCTTCGTGGCGCAGGTACATCATGATCTCGCGTTTATCTTCGAGATCGTTCACTTCCTTCTCGAGTGAGGCGAGATCTGGGTTTGCCAGGTAGAAAGGAATGCCGATGATCGGCTCGCCCGATGGACATCCCCATTCATCGGTGAGGTAGCAGGCAGGACGAAACTTCGCGAGCCCTTTCCGCGCGAGTTCCGCGTACAGCTGGTGCACAAACCGCTCGACGGGCGAGCCTTCCAGTTTCAGACCGAGGTCGCGGATCGGCTTCCCGAGTATTTCCTGCAAATTCGTGCGAGATTGTTCCGAAGCCTGCATCAGATTCCGTGGAGATGCAAATAGAACAGTCGATCCAGGCTGCGACGCGTCACCCCAACCCGGATGTCAACAGTATAAGAGGAGCGCATAACCTTCAATGAGTCACACAAGATCAAGGACTGTCGGCGGGCGGGGAGCACAACCCAGCCGGCATTTAACTATCTATCTATTACTCAGTGTGTTACGGGACTGCCATCCTGTAACACTGAAAGCTCCCCTCCGGGCTGTTTCCGCCCCTCCCACGTGACTTGCAGGCAAGCAGATTTGAGTTTCGCTGCTGTGCACCCAGGTCAGACTCGAGACGTGACTCGCGGACACACCGTGCCAGCGAAAATTCACGCAGGCTGCAACGCACATGCAGGTCGTGGGATACACTGGAAAACTTTGACTACTCCTCAGGAGGATTTCCTTATGTCTGAAGCCACGCTGAGTGGCGCCGAATTCAAGAAGCGATTGCGCGAAGGCAAACCAAAAATGGGCTTGTTTCTGAATGCGCACAGTCCGACAGTAGCCGAGCAGTTGGCTCACAGCGGATACGACTGGCTGCTCGTCGATACGCAGCACGGCCCGATGGGCTACGAGAAACTGTCGGCGATGCTTTCGGCAATTTCCAACGGCGGCGCGAAGTCGATGGTCCGCGTCGGCGGCTATGATGACCGCCCGGGGATCCAACAAGCCCTGGATATGGGAGCGGATGGAGTGCTTGTCCCCTACATCAATACTGCAGAGGAAGCCCGCCAGGCAGTGAGTTGCACGAAGTATCCACGCACAGGGACGCGCTCGGTCTATTTCCCGCAACGCAGCATGAACAAAGCCGGTCTTCTTGGATATGCGGGCAACTACAACAACAATGGAATCGTGGCCTTGCAGGTGGAAACGGCGTCTTGTATCGAGAACATGGCGGAGATCGCGGCGGTGCCGGGCGTGGACATCCTCTTTCTAGGCCAGAACGACTTGTGCATGTCGATGGGGCTTTATGAGAAATACGAGTTTCCTCATATGTATACATCTCCAGAACTGGGAGCAGCGACCCAGAAACTCATCGACCACGCGCGCAAGAACAATGTGATCCTGGGACTGTTCCTGTTCGGGACTTCTCGCGTGGGCGAGTTTCTGGAAAAAGGCTTCACTTTTATCAGCATCGGCAATGATCTGCACCACGTCCTGACGCAGGCTGGAGCGTACGTGAAGGATATGGAAGGGATCGCCAAGGAGAAGGGCAAGGACTGGATGCGCCGGCCAACCGCACTTCTCTAAGGGCTGGGGCGTCTCCCTTTGTTTGACTTGCCCCACGCCCGGTCTCTACCATCCTGCTATCCGTACCAGATAGCACGACGGCCGCTACACCGTGGAACCCGGGGAGCCTATGCCTACAAGAACGTCTCGTTATGCGCCTGTGGTGGCGGTGATCCTTTTGACAGGGGCGGTGAGCCTACTACTGAGAGTCGGCGCCAAACCTGTGGCGGCCTCCGGCCCTTCGGCAGCAGCACCCGACGTCCGTCTCGCGAAGGCTTATCGCTTCCGGCAAGATGGTTGGACTTATGTGCACCTGGAAGGTTCGCCTGCGGACATCGGCTTTCAACACGGGTACTTACTCGCGGAGGAGATAGCAGACGCTTTCGGAGCGCTACAACTCGAAGAAACACACAGCACCGGGCGCGACTGGAACTTCTTCCGTAAAGCGGCGCACGAAATGCTCTGGCCTCACATTGATACTGAATATCAACAGGAACTTCAGGGCATCGCAGCTGGAGTCGAGGCCAAAGGCGTCAAAATGGACATCGATGACGTCGTCGCCTTGAACGCTTTTTCCGAGCTTCCCGACTACTACGTACCATGGCTGAATATCCAGGAAAAGAAGGCAGCTGTTCGAAACCTGGTTGCCCCTGGTAATTGCAGTGCTTTCATCGCGACGGGTAGCGCGACAAAGGATCATCAGATCGTCATTGCGCACAACAACTGGACCAGTTACATCGAAGGATCACGATGGGTCATGATGTTCGACATCGTGCCGGAGCGCGGCAACCGCATCCTGATGGACGGATTTCCCGGTGTCATCACCAGTGACGACGACTTCGGCATCAACTCCTCTGGCCTCATGATCGCCGAAACCACAATCAGCAAGTTCCAGGGATGGGACCCCAATGGAAGGCCAGAGTTTGTCCGCTCACGCAAGGCGCTGCAGTACGCAAATTCTGTCGACGATTATGTACGTATCATCAAGGAAGGTAATAACGGCGGGTATGCCAACGACTGGCTGATCGGAGACCGCAAGACGGGGGAAATTGCGTATCTCGAACTTGGCCTCAAGAATACGCCGCTGTGGCGCACCAAGGACGGATACTTCATCAGTTCGAATTTTGCGCGTGACCCCAAGGTGCTGGCGGAAGAAACTACGTTTGACTCAACCGATCTAGCTTCTTCGCCCAATGCGCGCAAACTTCGATGGGAAGAACTGATGGCGCAATACAAAGGTCAGATCGACGTAGACCTGGCGCAGAAATTCATGGCAGATCATCACGACGCCTACGAAAAGAAGGAGGCAGCGAACGGCCGTACCCTGTGTGGGCATGGCGACGCGATGCTTGCCCGTGACAGCCAGTTCGAGTGGGACGCGTTTCATCCCGGCGGAGCCGTTCAAGGGAAGGCCACCGACAGTGCGATGGCAGCCAGAATGAGCATGCGAGCCCGTGCCGGTCACCCCTGCGGCGCCGACTTTATTGCCAAGGATTTTCTCGACCGGCACCACGAATACTCCTGGCAGAAACCGGTGTTGCGCGATATGAAGGCAGGCCCCTGGACAACTTTCGAAGCGGGTCAGAAGTCGGCTCGCTGAGTCGGCCAGTGCCGGGTGGAAAAACGACTGGTCACTTCTAACCGGGTGGCGCACCCTCTTCACCTCGCAAGCGTCTCGGCGTGCCGCAGCACCTCATCCGGAGCCCAACCGCTCTCGCGCAAATGCCGAAGGCTCGCCGAGTCATTTCGTTTTGCCATGCGCTGGCCTGACTCGTCTGATACCAGGCCACAGTGATAGTAAGCAGGCGGGGAACGTCGGAGCGCTTGGAACAACAATATCTGCCGAGCTGTGGATTTGAGCAGGTCAGCACCGCGGACGACCTCGGTGATCTCCATTAGAGCGTCGTCCACAGTCACCGCGAGTTGGTAGGCCGGAACGTCATCTCTTCGCCACACGACAAAGTCTCCAAAGTCACGCCCGGCGAGGAAGCTCTGTGGCCCCAATCGAATATCCACGAAAGCGATTGCTTCACCGTTCGGGACCCGGAAACGCCAGTTGACGCCCGCGGGCGTCACAAAATCCATGGCGTCCGTCCGCACGCGACATTGACCTGGGTAGATCGGTTCGTCGTCCACTTCATTCGGTGCGCTAGCCGCCGAGGCCAGGTCTTTGCGTGAGCATGTGCAGGGATAGATCCAGCCTTCGTCTCTCAGCTTTCGCCAGGCTGCAAGGTAATGGGATCGCCGTTCGCTCTGCGAATAGGGCGCGTATGGTCCACCACAGTCAGGCCCTTCGGCCCACTGGAGGCCCAACCAGCGGAGGTCTTCGAACATAGCGTCGACGAAGTGTGCTCGGCACCGCTGCGGATCAAGGTCCTCGTTTCGCACGACGAGCACGCCGGCATTCTCGTGGGCACGACGGGCCGCGATCGCAAACGTACGGGCATGCCCAATGTGCAGCAAGCCCGTAGGCGATGGTGCTAAGCGGCCACGGTACGCGCCTGCTGGACGCACGCGGTTCACGATTGCATTTTAACCAGGGGGAGGATTACGTGGAGGGCAGCCCGCCATCGTTCCCTATTGAGTTCCGCGTGAGTTGATGTCTGTTGAAGTCGCCTTCCCAGCGTGCGATCACCACGGTTGCAAGACAGTTGCCCAGAACATTGACCGAGGTTCGCCCCATATCCATGAGTTGATCGATGCCGAGCAGGATAAAAACGGGCTCGATCGGAAGCCCGAACGAGCCGACCGTTCCGAGCAGAATGACCAGGGACGCCCGAGACACGCCGGCCACTCCCTTGCTGGTCAGCATCAGAGTCAGCATCACGAGCAATTGTTGTCCCACGCTCATGTGGATACCCGCTGCCTGCGCAACAAAGATAGACGCCAGGGAGAGATAGAGTGTACTTCCGTCGAGGTTGAAGCTGTAGCCCGTCGGCATGACGAACGCCACGACTTGGCGAGGCACGCCCATCCCTTCCGGCCTCCATTGCGCGCGGCAGGGCAGCTTCGGAATTCGCTGTCGCGAATGCGATGGAGACTGGTTCTGCAACCGCCGCCACAAATCTCCTGAGCGGGACGCCAGCCAGCAGCGCTACCGGCAGAAGCACCCCGCCGACGAAAACGAACAGCGCTACATAGAGCGTCACCAGCAATTTCGCCAAGTTCAGCAGGATGCCCGTGCCGGTGCTGCCGACGGTATAGGCGATCGCGGCTCCCACGCCGAACGGCGCAAAGTACATCACGGTGTTCGTGAACTTGAACATCGTCTCGGCGAGACTCTCGGTGAAGTTCAGCACGGGAAGCCGACGGCTCTCTCGAACCATCGCCAGAGCAATGCCGAACAGGATGCTGAACACCACGACTTGCAGGATTTGTCCATCGGCCACGGATTTCGCAAGATTTTCCGGAAAAATATGGAGGATCGTGTCTACCCCTCCCGGTTTCTGCGCCTCGAGCACTTCACCCCTCGCAGCCGGCACTTTCGCGCCGGCACCTGCCCGACTGACGTTGATAGCAACCAGCCCGATCACCAGCGCCAGAGTCGTAACCACTTCGAAGTAGACGATCGCCTTGATGCCCATGCGTCCGACTTTCTTCAAGTCAGAATGGGCGGCAATCCCACTGACGAGGGTCGCGAAGATGAGCGGCGCCACGATCGCCTTGATCAGCCTCAGAAAAATCATGCTGATCACGCGCAGGTTCAAAGCCACCTGGGGCCAATCATGTCCGATGGCTGCGCCGGCGACCATCGCGATCAATATCCAGGTGGTGAGCGAACGTCTCGACAATCCATAGAAACAGGACGCCAGGATCGCCAACCAGCGAGCCGTGACCAGAACGTTGGTCGGTATGGGTGAAACGTAGTGGCTGACCGCGCTGAGAACGGCACTCAGCGTTAACAGAACAGCCGCGAAGAGTAGCCATCGCTTGGTCATTGCTTTCTCGCTGAAAACTTGCAGAGGAGCTCTCACGTCAGACCCGGATCGGACCTGAAATTCGCTGATTCTACTGGGTGTGGGAGCAGTCGTGGGGGAAAACTGTTACGTATAGAACCACAGAAATCGAACTCCCAAGTCTCCCGGTTGCACCATTTTCAGGGCATAAGAAAATCCGAAACTGCCCCTCCGCAGCGCTCGGAAAAGAGCTAGAATCTTGCAGCCAGTCTCAGGATGGCAACCCAAGCGTCGTCCCATCGCTCGCAGTTGCGACGCGGGTAGACATTCGCTTGGTCGCAAAGGCTTCAGCTTCCACCAAACAATCCGGCAGCCCCGTCGCTGGCAATAGGAGAGAACTTTATGGCAACAGCCACAATTCAAATGGAAGAGAAGGTTACGGACTTTATTTCAAAGCCTCGCAAGATGCTCATCAATGGCAAATGGGTCGAAGCCGCATCCGGCAAGACATTTCCGACCTACAACCCAGCCACAGGAGAAGTTCTAGCCCGCGTAGCCGAGGGCGATCGTGAGGATATTGACCGCGCGGTCAAAGCTGCTCGCGCCGCGTTTGAAACCGGGCCATGGTCGAGACTGACTTCCTCCGAGAGGGGTCGCGTGATTTGGAAGCTCGCGGATCTGCTCGAACAACACCTGGAGGAGTTCGCTGAACTGGAGACGCTCGACAACGGCAAGCCCCTGAAGGTCGCGCGCGCCGCCGACGTTCCCTTGGCGGTCGACCTGTTCCGCTACATGGCAGGTTGGGCCACAAAAATCGAGGGCAATACCATTCCCATCTCGGTTCCGTACACGCCGGGCGCTAAGTATCTTGCCTACACCCTGCGGGAGCCGGTTGGAGTCGTCGGCCAGATTATTCCCTGGAATTTCCCGTTGCTGATGGCTGCTTGGAAGCTTGGCCCGGCCCTGGCTACAGGCTGCACCGTGGTACTGAAGCCAGCGGAGCAGACCCCGTTGTCCTGCCTGCGGTTGGGCGAGTTGATCCAGGAAGCGGGCATCCCCGACGGCGTGGTGAACATCGTCCCGGGCTACGGTGAAACGGCCGGCGCCGCGCTGGCTGCCCATCCGGACGTCGACAAGGTGGCCTTCACGGGTTCCACCGAAGTCGGCAAACTAATTTTGCAGGCGGCCGCCGGCAATCTGAAGAAGGTTTCGTTGGAACTGGGCGGGAAGTCCCCGAACGTGGTTTTTGGAGACGTCGACCTGGACAAGGCCATTGCTGGCTCTGCGAGCGCGATCTTCTTCAATCACGGGCAGTGCTGCTGCGCCGGCTCGCGGTTGTACGTGGAGAATGGGATCTTTGACAAAGTAGTGGAAGGAGTCTCGGCCAAGGCCGCCAAGATTCGGGTTGGCCCGGGCTGGGAGCCCACAACCGACATGGGTCCGCTGGTTTCAGAAGAGCAGCTGAATCGGGTTTGTGGTTACCTCGACTCCGGTTTCTCCGAGGGTGCCAAAGCAGTGGTTGGAGGCAGCCGCCAGGGCGACAAGGGATATTTTGTGAAGCCGACCGTGCTGGTGAACACCAGTGAAAGCATGAAGGTTGTGCAGGAAGAGATCTTCGGCCCCGTGGTCACGGCAATTCCCTTCAAGGATAGCGATGACCTGGTCAAACAAGCCAACGATACAGTCTACGGACTGGCGGCCGGCATCTGGACGCGGGATATTCAGAAAGCCCATCGGATCGCCTCGCAACTGCGTGCCGGTACGGTCTGGATCAACTGCTACAACATCTTCGATGCCGCGCTACCCTTCGGCGGATACAAGCAGTCAGGGTGGGGGCGGGAGATGGGACACGACGCCCTCGAGATGTACACCGAGGTGAAAGCGGTGTGCACAGCGCTCTGAAGAAGTTCCAAGCAAGGAATTGGGGAAGCGGAAGCTTCCCCCCTTTTTTCTTTCAGAGCCTGTGCGAAGCGGCCAACAAGTCGACTCAGGTTCGAGCAGCCTGGCGGGCCCGCTGAATGTCCTTCATGTCCCCCATAGCAATGATCACTCCCTGGCTGGGGACAACGGCATTGTCAGGAGGGTTGATGACCAGGTCGGAACCGCTGCCTGCGCCGCGACTGGTCAATCCCAGAATCAGCAGGTTGTATTGACCTTTCAGGTTGAGGTCATGAAGAGCGGTCCCCGCCCACTTCGAAGAGGCCTCTACTTCGATCTCCTCCACACGCAGAGTGCTCCCCTGTTCCTTTAGCATTCGATCCAGAAATCCGACAACGTGGGGCCGGATCACTTCGCTGGCCATTCGCAAACCCCCGATCTGGCTCGGGGAAACCGTCGAATTTGCTCCCGCCCGCGTCATGCGATCCGCGAACTTCTTGTCGGCTGAGCGGGCGACAATTCGCATCTTCGGAAAACGTTGCCGCACCACGACCGTGATTACCAGGTTGTCCTTGTCGTTCGGAAGAGCGGCAATCAGGCCCCGTGCACGCTCCAAGCCCGCAGTCTCGAGGGTATCCTCTTCCGTGGCATCTCCGATTACATATAGGATTTCGTTCAAGGTTTCCGCGTGGAGATCGCGCGACTTCTTGAAGTTGTCTTCCGAGAGGTCTACCACCACGTAGGGCGTGCCGGTCTTCTGGAGTTCGGCGACTGCATATCGGCCGGTGTCCCCCAAGCCGCAGACAATGAAGTGGCCGCTCAATTCGTTGATTCGTTTTTGCATTCTGCGCCTCCAGAACGGATTCGCGACCTCCACTTCTACCAGGAAGGCGGCCACGACCGAAAACACGTATACGGTAATGCCGACTCCGAACAGCACAATCCCCATGTTAAAAACCCGCAGCGCAGGATTGTGACTGGTATCGACGATCTCCCCGTAACCGACACCGGCCAGGGTGATCACCGCCATGTATAACGCTTGCAGGAAAGTGACGGAGTCTCCGCCGAGGACGCGGTATCCGGTAACGCTGATGGCGATCAAAAGCACCAACAACCCTATCGCGAATAGCAACCGGTTTCGCAGGGCCATCGCGTCACCTCCGCCATTCGTCGATCAAGTTGGCGACGAGTCCGCTCCAACCCGTCTGGTGGCTCGCGCCCAGTCCCATACCCGTGTCGCCGTGGTAGTACTCGTTGAACAAAAGGCAATCGCGCCAGTGCGGGTCTCTTTGAAACTTCGCGTAGGGTCCGAAGCACGGCCGTGCTCCGGAGGTGTCTCGCTTGAAGATGGCGATCATGCGGTTGGCAGCTTCCTCCGCCATGGTGCTTGGCGTAATCGGATGACCATTGCTGCCCCGCGGACGCACCGCGGAGGACGAACCCAACGCCCGATCAAACTGCAGGAACGATTGAATGAGCAAATACGAGGTTGGAAACCATACAGGCCCGCGCCAGTTTGAATTCCCGCCTTTGAGCTTCACTTCAGCTTCTCCGGGCTCATACCCGAGGGAGCGGTCACCAAATCGGAATGGGTGCTCGTGGTGATACTTCGAAAGGCTGCGGATCCCATGCGCCGACAGGAATTCGTCGGGATCCCAAATCCGTTCCAGCAGCCGCTTGAACTGGTTCGGGTCGGCAATCGAGAGAACATAACGCTTATCGTCGTTGCCGACCGTATAGCACGCGTCTCCAACAAGATCGGGACGGTTCTGAATGAACCACTCCACGTCCCGAAGAAAGTTGGGATGAGACTGCAGCTCCTCCTGCTCCAACACTTCGATTGCATAGAGCGGAATCAGGCCAACCAGCGAACGCAACCGAAACTTGTGGAATTCCCCCTGGGGATACCGGAGGACATCGTAGAAGAAGCCGTCCGTTTCATCCCATAACTGGTAGTTGCGACCTCCCATCTTCTTCATCGCAGCACCGATGTAGATGAAGTGCTCGAAGAATTTGGTGGCCACGCCTTCGTAAACGGGATTCGACTTGGCTAGCTCGAGAGCGATCCGCATCAGGTAGAGGCAGAAAAAGCCCATCCAGCCGGTCGCGTCGGACTGTTCGAGGATCGCACCGTTGGGGAACTTCTCCCCGCGGTCCACCACGGCAATGTTGTCGAGGCCCAGAAACCCGCCCTCGAAGACGTTGTTCCCCTGGCTATCGACCCGATTCACCCACCAGGCAAAGTTCATCAGGAGTTTATGCAGGCACTTCTCAAGAAATGCGGTATCGCCCTTGCCGGTGCGCTCCTTTTCGACTTGATATACGCGCCAGCATGCCCACGCGTGGACTGGCGGGTTCATGTCCGAAAATTCCCACTCGTAGGCGGGGATCTGTCCATTGGGGTGTTGGAACTGCTCAAACAAGAGGATCCACAGATTTTCCTTCGCGAACTCAAGGTCTACCAGCGCGAGGGTGATGCACTGAAACGCGAGATCCCATGCGGCAAACCACGGGAATTCCCACTTGTCAGGCATAGACAACACCCGCATCGAATTCAGATGGCGCCAGTGAATATTCCGCGTCCGCTTGTGCGACTCCGGCGGAGGCTGTTTGGGATTGTCGCCATCGAGCCACAGATTCACGTCCCACAAGTAGATCTGCTTGCTCCAGAGCATTCCGGAAAGAGCCTGACGTTGAATGTTCCGTTCGTCGGGCGTCGCTCGGGGAGGCTGAATTGCCGCGTAGAACTCGTCGGCTTCGGCTTTTCGCTGGGCGACGATCCCATCGACTTCTGCCAGGGGAGCAGTCAATCGATCTAGACTCAATCGAAGTCGCAGAACGGCGGACTCGCCCGCCGCCACTCGATATTTGTACTGGATACAGGACTTCGTGCCAGTCTTTGCCGGGTTCGTGCACCGTTCCCCGTGGATGATCTGCCGATGAAATGCGTCTTTCACGAACGGCTTGCGATTTTCAGCGCACCCGTATAATCGGATCGCATTGCTCTCGTTGTCGGTGAAAAGTGCTTCGCCGTTCGCAGGAGCATACAGATAACGCACCCCCAGCGAGTATGGGAACTGCAGGTTGCGCGGCGGCATCGCTCGCGTGTCATCGGCAACCAACGTGATCCCAGCTTCCGCCGGCGCCAACGCGATGGTGGGCTCGGGGCTTGAGGTGTCAGTCCATGCCCAAGTGTTGCGAAACCAGAAGTGCGGAAGCAAATGCAGATCAGCTGGCTCGGGGCCTCGGTTGATCGCCTCCATTCGAATGCAAATATCTTCTGGAGTGTTCTTCGCGTACTCGACGACAACGTCAAAATAACGATCGTCATCGAATATTCCCGTATCCAGCAGTTCATACTCCTGAGCGCCCACTTGGCCCCAGCGGCGCCGGTTCTCCTCTACAAGTTGGGAATACGGGAAAGCTCGCTGGGGATACTTGTACAACATCTTCTGGTAGGAGTGGGTCGGGGTATTGTCGAGATAAAACCAGTACTCTTTAACGTCCTCGCCGTGGTTACCCTCGTTTCCTGAAAGGCCGAACATGCGTTCCTTGAGAATGGGGTCCTTGCCGTTCCACAGAGCCAGAGTGAAAACCAAGAGTTGATAGCGATCGCAGATCCCGGCGATTCCGTCCTCGCCCCAGCGATACGCCTTGCTTCGCGCCATATCGTGGGTCAGGAACTCCCACGCACAGCCGTCCGGACTATAGTCTTCCCGCACGCTTCCCCAAGATCGTTCGCTGACGTATGGCCCCCATTTCCTCCAGGGGGCAACAAACCCGGTGTAGGGTTGAGCCAGGCGCTCATGCTCCTTGCTCGGAAACTTTTGGGAGGATGCACTCATGGCTACTGCCCCGCCTTCTCATCCCGCCCAGCGTGTGCGAGAGCTGCACTCACTTTCTGCATCTGCGCAGCAAATTGGGGCGCGTTGTACGCGGAAGGATTGTCGAGCTGTTGGAAAAGTCCGTTGATGCTCTCCCGAAGCACCGTCTCGTTTCCATCCTTGGCGTTCTGTTTGTAAGCCACGAACAGCGAGTCCAAAGACATCGCGGACTGTTCGGCGGCACGCTGTCCCTCGGCCGAGATCGCCTCGCCATCCTGAGCAATTGTCCGCATTAACCCGATCGTGAAGGACCGGTCATAAGCCTTTGTATTCAACTCTTGAGCAAGTTGTGCGGCGACTGCTGCAGCGCGATTCGCCGTGGAGCTGATCTCTTGCGGACTCCCATTCAACTGGCCGAGCAGACTTGTCAGCTTCGCCACGTCGGCATCTAACAGAGCCGCGAAGTCGGCATTGGTTTTTCTCGCGAGATGGCGGAACACCACATAGCGAGAATCATTCCACGCCGGCACGCCAGGCTTGCGGCTGGGATATCCCAGTTCCTGCCGCCAGCTATCCTCTGGCTTGGTCAGACTGTGATGGCAAGCAAAACAGTCCAGTTCCGCATACTCGGGCCAGGCCGTCCCGCTCGCCCGACGGGCCAACCGTTCCAACCCTTTCTCCAGCTGCACCGCTTCGCCGACTCCCCACTCTTGCACTCCCCGCCACCCGTATTCCGGAGGGTGGTTCCAATGTTTCGGCATGACGGCACTGAACAGATTGAGTTCGAAAGTCAAGTCAGGGTGCCCGGCAGCGATCATTTCGTGGTCGACGAATTTCTCGGCTGTACCGAGATGGCAGCTGAGACAACGTTCGCTCCGCTTGATGAGATCGCGGGTATCGAACATGCCGAGTTGGACGGATTTCTCATGCGGCCAACCGCGAGTCGTGTGCGGGCCAAGCCACCCTGAAGCAGGCCCATGGCAATTCTCGCAACCAACGCCGTCTACCAGTTCGAAGGTCTCCGCTCGCTGTTCGGCAGGAACCGACAGTGCGTGACATGCAAGGCATTTCTGCGCCTGGTCCGGTCGCCCGATGCCGAGCAGCTTTCCGATCCGCATCGACACGACGTTCGAAAGCACCTGGTAAGCCCGCGCGTGCTTATCCTGTCCCGCCCAGATGCTGTACTCGTTTTGCGAAACGCGGGTGATCTGCTTCGGCTGGATGCTTCCGTGACAGGCACTACTCGCACAACCGCCAGGACCGTTGTACTTACCGGCTGGAGCATTTTGAGCTAGGACGGTTGGCGCCAATGCGAGGCACACCACTGCTTGCCACGCCGAGTTCGGTGCCTTGCTCATGGCCTCTATGACGTCGTTAAGGATTCCGCGCGTGATCGTTGGCAGCGGCTTGGCTGTTTTTACCTATTCTGCACACCGGAATCAATTGACAGTTTGGTACGTGGCCAGCACCGCCGTACAGGTACGCTGGTAAGCTTCGTGTCCCAAGATCGGCATTCCCCGGCAGGAACCGTTGACGATAAGATTCCTCACAACTCTCAGAAACTCGCGGGGCTAAGGGGACACTAGCGCCTTGTTCGACCAACTCAGGGCGATCCAGCAACAGTTTGGATATTTGCCGGCCGATCAGTTGCAGCAACTCGCTTCCAAGATCAACGTGCCGGTCAGCCAGATCCACACCGTCGCCAGTTTCTATCCGCACTTCCACCTGACGCCGCCTCCCCGAGCTGAAGTGAAAGTGTGCGCGGACATGAGTTGCCACCTGCGAGGTGGTCGAGACTTGAAAGCGGCCCTGGAACAAGCATTCCACGGAGGTGCCCCGGAAGACATCGCGATTCGCGAAGTCTCCTGTCTCGGCCGCTGCGACAAAGCTCCCGCCCTCTCCGTGAATGAGCGCATTTACTCGAATCTGGACGAACCGAACGCCTTGGCCCTGGTCCGCGATGCGCTCGCGGGGCGCCAACTGCCGCCTGAGCCGCGCGATCACCCCCAGACAGCGGTACTGTCCGACCCCTACAACGGGTCTCCGAATTACTCGGTCGTTCGCCGCTTCGTCGAAACGCGTGACTGGAGCGGCATTCTCGCGACCCTGAAAGCAAGCGGCCTGCGCGGCATGGGGGGTGCAGGATTCCCCACCGGCAACAAGTGGGAAATCGTCCGCAACGCGCCGGGCAGAGCGAAATACATCGTCTGCAACGCAGACGAGAGCGAACCGGGCACCATCAAAGACCGGTTCATCATGGAAGCGGTCCCTCATCTGGTGGTTGAAGGCATGACTACTGCGGGACTGGTGACCGGCGCCCGCCAGGGGATCCTCTACATCCGCCACGAATACGAAGAGCCCAAGGAAATTCTTCAGGAAGAGATTGACCGCTGCTACCGCGCCGGACTGCTCGGCAAGAACATTCTGGGGAGTGAGTTCGCGTTCGACCTCGAAATCTTCGTGAGCCCTGGCGGCTACATTTGTGGAGAAGAGAGCGCCCTTCTCGAAGCCATCGAAGGCAAGCGCGCCGAGCCCCGCAATAAACCTCCCTTCCCCGGCACCAACGGTCTATGGAACCAGCCTACAGCCATCAACAACGTAGAGACTTTCACATTTGCCACCGTAATTCTCGCGCGCGGCGCTGACTGGTTTAAGGCACAAGGAAAGAACGGATCGGCTGGCATGAAGTTTGTAGGCATCAGTGGGGATGTAAACCGGCCGGGAGTTTTTGAAGTCCCCATGGGCACAAAATATGCGGAACTCATCTACGAACTTGCCGGCGGAGTTCTGGAAAACCGAAAGCTGCTCGCCTTCGCGCCTTCCGGCCCCTCCTCTGGCTACCTCCCCGCCTCGATGGCGGATCTTCCGCTCGATTGGAACGCAGTGGCGGCCGTCGGTTCCATGGTCGGCTCGGGGGCCATCGTCGTGTGCGCCGAGGGACGCTGCATGCTCGACATGGCGCTGAACGCCGTCCGCTTCTATCGGAATGAATCCTGCGGGAAGTGCGTTCCCTGCCGAGTAGGTTCGCAAAAGATGGTGGAGATGCTCACCGGCTGGACCGAGGGACGGTCGTCGAGTACGGACCGTCAACTGCTCGACGAACTCTCCAGCGCCATGAAGTTGACCTCCATCTGCGGACTGGGGCAGGTGGTTCCGGTGCCGATCGCTTCGGTATTGAAGCATTTTCCTGATGTCGTGGAAGAACATCTCTCACACCGTCGGTGCTCGGCAAGCGTGTGCTTCGCCAAGCGAGGGGCCGCATGAGTTCCGCTCCCGCCCCCCAAGTTCAGCTGACCATCGATGGCGTTGCTGTTTCGGTGGCTGCGGGCACGACGATTTTCGACGCGGCTCGCGTTCACGGCATCTCGATCCCCACCCTTTGCCACCAGCAGAACGAAAATCCCGTGGGAGTATGCCGGGTTTGTGTTGTCGACGTCGGCCAACGCGTTTACGCCGCGTCCTGCATTCGGCAGGTCGAACCGGGCATGACCGTCAAGACCTCCACGGAGCAGGTGCAGGCCGCTCGCCACACGCTGATTGAATTGTTGATGTCGGACCATCCGGCGCCTTGCGCGCGGCAGCAGCATTCCGGTGACTGCGAACTAGAGCGGCTGGCCACGGCAGCAGGCATTGATCAGCCTCGTTTTCCGCGCCGCGCGACTCCCCGTGGAAAAGACGATTCTTCCGCTGTCATTGCGGTCGACCACGAGTCCTGCATCCTGTGCGACCGGTGCATTCGGGGTTGCGATGACATACGGCACAACTGGGTATTGGCCCGCCGCGGGAAGGGCTACCAAGCCGGCGTCGCCTTCGATACGAATCTGCCCATGGGAGAATCCTCCTGCGTTTCGTGCGGGGAGTGCATGGTCTCATGCCCTACGGGCGCTCTCACCAACAAGCGAGTGGTGGGCACAGAGCTTGGCCTCGGCGAAGTCCTCGATCCTGCCGAACTTCTACATCTGCCGATCTTTCAGAACGTTTCCGGCACGTTTCTCGAACTGAATCAGAAGGCAGTCGTGAAGCGGCACTACCGCGCAGGCGAAGTCATTTGCCGGGAGGGCGAGTTCGGCTCGACCGCTTTCTACATTCTGAAAGGTACAGCCGAGGTCTTTCTTTCCAGCCCGATGGCACACGTGCGAACCGAGGGCAACAGCAAGGGCTTCTTCAGCAAACTGAAGAGCATGCTCACACCGCGAATGGAGCATCGCCGCAGTGAAGAGTCTGACCGGCCTTACATCCCGATCGATGCAGCGGTCGATCTCCCCTATGACAATCCCATCGCGGAGTTAAGCCCGGGCGACCTGTTCGGCGAGATGACCTGCATGAGCTACTACCCGCGCTCGGCCACAGTGCGTGCAAAGACCGATTGCGTCATGCTGGAAATGTTGCGGAACGTGCTCGACATCCTGCAGCGCAACAAGACTTTCCGAGCTCAACTCGAGCGAAATTACCGCGCTCGGGCGCTCGACTCGCATCTGCGCAGCGTGCCTATTTTTGCGTCCCTGACCAAAGACTTCATCGATCACCTCCGCGATCGCGTGGAATTGCTGCGCTTCAACCCCGGACAAGTGATCTGTCGCCAGGGTGACGCAGCCGACAGCTTTTACCTGGTGCGCATTGGATTTGTGAAAGTCTCCGAGGAGCGCCCCGGAGGCGAACTCGTTCTCGCTTACCTGGCTCGTGGCGGGTACTTCGGCGAGATCGCGTTGCTCAGCGGTAGCTCGCGCACTGCTACTTGCACGGCCCTGGACCATGTGGAAGCTGTGCGCATTGCGCGCGACGACTTTGAACTGATGCTCGCGCGCTTTCCTGACATTCGAGGCCGCCTGGAGTTGATTGCCCGGGAGCGCCTCGAGGAAAATCGCCTGCGCTTTACGCAGGTGCAAAACCTGCCCGTGGACCAATTCCTCGCGAACGGTTTGATGGAAGCGCAAAGCTTGCTTGTGCTCGATCTGGAACGGTGCACCCGCTGTGATCAATGCGTACGAGCGTGCGCCGACGCACATGACGGAGTCAGCCGCCTGGTGCGCGAGGGACTCCGCTTCGACAAGTACTTGGTCGCCACTTCCTGCCGCCAATGTCGAGATCCGCTCTGCATGGTTGGTTGCCCGGTCGGTTCCATCCGCCGCCGCAACTCCCTGGAAGTCATCATCGAGGACTGGTGCATCGGTTGCGGCCTGTGCGCCAACAACTGTCCCTATGGCAACATCAACCTGCATCCATTTCCGGTCGACCTCGACGACCCTGCGCATCCGGGACGCAAGGTCGCCAGCGTGCGGGTGAAGGCCACGTCCTGCGATCTCTGTCATGACCATTCCGAACCCAGCTGTGTTTATGCGTGCCCGCACGATGCGGCGCATCGTGTGAATCCTCCCGAATTCTTCGCTGGATTATTCAGGCAGTCCAGTCCACTGAAGAGGTGACCTTTGCTGATTGACCACACCCATCGCAAATGGTTCATCGGAAGCGTTGCTGGGTTGGCGGTCGCCACGGCGCTCTATATTCCGTATGGCCTGCAATCGCCGGAGGGGCCCCGCGGCGGCAGCGCACTCGGGTTGGTTTGTGGCAGCGTGGGCTTTGCGTTCATGCTGTTCGCTGGGCTGCTGGGCCTGCGCAAGAAGTTCCCGGTCTGGCGGGTGGGACGGGCACAGACTTGGATGCGAGGCCATCTGTGGCTCGGACTTGTAAGCTTCCCACTGATCCTTCTGCACGGTGGTTTTCACTTCGGAGGCCTGCTAACCCGGGTGCTGATGTGGCTCTTCATTTTCGTATTCATCAGCGGACTACTCGGTGCTGTCCTCCAGCATTTCATGCCGCGCCTCCAAACGGCTCAGCTTCCCCTGGAGACGATCTACGAGCAGATTGATCGCGTGCGCGGGCAACTTGCGGAAGAAGCGCGAAGCCTGGTGGAAGAGGCTTGTGCTGCGCTCGATGGTGAGGTGTCGAGCGCGAGTGAGCGTCAGCGGGCCACGGCCGCAGCAGCCGGAGCCAACTGGGACGTGACCGTGGCAGCGGGCCTCGATGCCGATGAGCAGGCGAGCAGCGAATTGCGCCGATTTCTAGGGGTGGAGGTTCAGCCCTACCTGGAAAGAACGGGAGCGCGTGGAACGAGGATGGGCGATGCCGCGCTGGCTCAAGCCATGTTCCGGCAACTGCGCGTGCTCTTTCCCCCGACCTTACACCCGTGCATCGACGATCTCGAAAATATTTGCGAAGAAAAACGACAGCTCGATCGGCAGAACCGTCTTCACAAGATCTTGCACGGCTGGCTGCTCGTGCACATTCCATTGTCGTACGCGCTACTGACCCTGAGCGCATGGCATGCCGTGGCGGCTGTGAGGTTCTGAGGCGATGCTCCGACGTACGCGCACAACCAAGAAGCTTGCTCGTCGGATCGACCTGCAGTACTTCTCCCGGCCGCATCCCTTTCGGCGCTGGCGCTTCTGGCTCTCGGTCGCGGTGCCCGTGCTCGCGCTTGGATGGCTGCTGACCCAGCGAGCCCAGGGCGGGCAGAAGATCTACTCCAGCGGCCAGCTATCTCGATCGCACGCGGTCTTTACACAACAGTGTGGCCTGTGTCACGTCACCCGGGCTGGAGCGTTTTTCAAGGAAGTCAGCGACCAAGCCTGCCTGACCTGTCACGACGGGCCGGCGCACCACTCGAGTCAGACGTTCACGCCCAGTTGTTCGTCGTGCCATGTGGAGCACAAGGGAGTCCAGCGTGTGTCGGCCACCTCGGATGCGAGTTGCACCCAGTGTCACTCTCATCTTCACACGAGAGATGGGCAACCGCACTACGCCGGTTCGATTAACGGATTTGATCGCAGTCACCCGGAGTTCTCGCCGTTGGGCAGGGGCAAAATCGACCCGGGTCAGATCAAGCTGAATCATTACCTCCACCTCCAGCCCGATCTCATGGGTCCCGCGAATCAACGGGTGCAATTGACCTGCGATGACTGTCATCGGGCCGCCAGTGGTGACAGCGTCTGGCCGTACGCCGCACCGGGGCAAAACGTCACTGTTGAACAGGTTCCCAGCCGATTTATTGGACTCAGTGGGTACATGGCTGCAGTCCGGTTTGCCAAACACTGTGCCGCATGTCACACGCTGCAGTTCGATCGGCGCTTTGGTAACGAACAAGTCCCGCACGATCGGCCCGGCGTCATCCATGCTTTTCTGGCCAAGCGATTTGCAGAATATGTGGCAGCCCATCCGGCCGCCGTCCACGAGGTCGAACCGCCGAACCGGCAACTGCCGGAACGCGACCTTATCCCGCGTGTGGCGCACGATCGCACCGAATGGGTGCAGTTCCGCGTGGAGGATGCCGAATGGGTGCTATGGGCCAAGACCTGCAAACAATGCCACGTTCTCACTTTCGGAACTCGAGTTTTGCCTGAAGTAGCGAAATCGAATATCACCCAGCGCTGGCTGCTTCATGCTGAGTTTGATCACCACGCGCATCGCATGATGTCGTGCGTGGCCTGCCATGCACGCACTCCCGAAAGTCACGACACCGCCGATATACTTCTGCCCGGCATCGCGGTATGTCAGCAATGCCACAGAGAAGACGGATTATCCAAGGAGGTCGCGGAAGGTCGCTGCTTTGAATGTCATCACTACCACGACTGGAGCCGAGCTAAACGGACCAACGGACGATTCAGCATCCCCGAACTTCGGGGAACCGCCCTGCTGACCCAGCCACAACAACAACGGCCGTCAATCTCTCACTGAGGATTTTGCAGACTTTGACTCGTGCGAGCCTGAGGCATGCCAGGCGGCGCGTCGGTCACGGTGTACAGGTGCCCATCCTGAAGAAACAAGCGTTCCATTTCCTCTCGATTGAACGGACGTGCGCCACGCCGTCCGAAAACAGCCAGTTGATTGCCACTTTCGTCGACCGCACGATCCCGATCAATCCCTTTGGAAATCGCGAGCGCCGGACCCCGCGAATGATAGCTCGCAATTAATTTCGGCGTGGGCTTCGGACTAAATCCACTGAAGGCCGGGTTGTCGACTGGGGAGATCAGTTGCACAACTCTTAGCCCGTTCCTTCCATCGGCGACGTAGGCAAAGAGACTGGAGCTTACCATGCCCAGCTTGACGTCGGTGGCGTCATTCATCCGTCCGTCGGCATTGAACACCTGGTCGAGCTTCGGAGCTTCAGGGCGCTCCACGTCCACGATTGCGAGTCCCTGTCGTCCTGCCGCAACGTAGGCGTACGTGCGAGCCACGTAAATGTTGCGGGCGTCCTCCAATGCAACGGCTGCTCTGGCGACGGGCTTAGGCTGGTCAAACCGAGTCACATCCAGCACCTTCAGCCCCTCGCGGTCGACGACAAAGGCGTAGCGGAACTGAACCGCAATACCGCGTGGTTCGACGAGAAACGGCGCACCGATTTCAGCCGTTACGCGAGGCTTCAAAGGATCGTTGAGGTCAATCACGACCAGGCCTCGATCGCACAGAACATACGCGTATGTGCCGGCAATCGTAACCCTGCGCGCCCCATTCAAGAGCCCCTCGGGATTGAAGGCCAGAGCGCGCTTGAGGAAATTGTTGGCTGGATTGCCGTCGAGCAGTGTACCGACGCCGGGACTCTTGCCCTTCAGGTTTGGATCACCCACGATTACCAGCCCTTCGTATTTGTCGGCTACGTAGAGAAATCCGTACATGAGGTGGATTGCCTGCTCTTCATTCTCCTTGCGATGGGACCGCAAGGGGTCGACACCGAGAGTCGTCGGGGTCGCGACCGCCGTCGCATACTTGGTCGGCAAGTAAAAGCGCTGCCCTAGCCGTGAGACTGGCGCGGTCAGCATACGTTCGGAAATGTCTTTGTTGTCGATGTTCGCGATATCGAAAATGCGCAGTCCACCTTTGCCCATGGCCGCGTACAAGTATTCGCCGCGTGCCTGCACATCGAGGACTTCAGCCCCGGAATGCCTGTAAGCCTCTTTCAACTCTGCCTGGTTCCGAAGGTGAGCCGCGTAGTCTTCAGGATAGGAGATCTTCTGAAAATCACTTCCGAGTACCGCTGGCGGCTCGTCATGTTCGGTAACGGCCACCGCCTCGAACCCTCGCTTTCCGGTGGCCACAAACACGTAACGGCCCATGAAGTTCATGAAGTTGGTGCCTTGCAGCAGCAGTTGCGCCAGCCATGCGTTGTTGTCGTTCGCGCGTGACACATGACAGTCGGTACACTCTTTGGTTTCCTTCGAACGCACGGTATGCGGCACAAACGTTGAAAATGCCTGCCCGCTGAAACCCTCTGCCGAAATCGTCTGTTGCTGGTAGTAGAGCCAATCGCGATCGCTGTTCTGCGAACTGACTAGCACGGCGCATGCCGAACGCACCGGAGCCACGCGATGCCCGGTCACGGTCCCGTCTATGCCCAGAGTGTAGATATCGTCGCGCAGAACCTGAAAGTTGTAGGAGGTCCAGTTGCGCGTGGTCAGGCCCTCGTTGTGCAGCATCGGAGTCTTCTGGTTGGCAGTCATTGAAAGATGACAGCCATAGCAGGTCGGCGCCCACGACGAGTGGCAGGCGTAGCAGGTCATCCGACTGTTCTGGTGTGCGAGCCTGGTTTGATCGGTGGGGTCTCCCCAGGTCTGGCCGTCCCGCTCGAGTGTTTTAGCCAGGCGTGATTTCTCGCTGTAGTGCTCGTTCCCGGGGGTGATCGTGTCCAGCACCTGCACGATCTCCCATTCTTTGTCTTTATCGAGCATGGAGCGTTGGTACAAACGGCTTTCCTTCCAGTAAAAGCGTCGTTCGTTCCATGGTGTGCGCAGGGCAGCCAGATTCGTCCCATTAGTGGGCGCCGCGGTTCCCGAAGTCGTCAGGGTTGCGTGCTCCTGAATTGTGCCGTGACAGTCCACGCAATCAATCTCGACAGCATTGCGCGTTTCCCCGTACAGCTTTCCATTGCCATGACTATCCTGTTCAAAGTGGCAGTCGATGCAATGCATTCCTTTTTCCAGATGAATGTCTTTGAGATGGACCGCCTT
>Ga0075030_100000844_pt1 | contig 27447 bp, 22 predicted proteins | sample LitLauG_LLR_2012_FD_71393 | JGI IMG/M metagenome (GOLD analysis project Ga0075030, IMG submission 71393) | Freshwater sediment microbial communities from Pennsylvania, USA - Little Laurel Run_MetaG_LLR_2012 | ecosystem: Environmental > Aquatic > Freshwater > Creek > Sediment | place: USA...
CGGGAAAGGTTCTGGAAGTCGGTCAGCCGGTGTGCGTGAAGTTCCTGGCTGCACCCTAACTCCAGAGCACGGACCTACTTTTTCACGTTCCTTTGAGCAAGGTATTCCTCGAGGCTGCGAATATCCTTCTCCACCGAGGCAGCCTCGGCACTGTTATCAGCAGCTTGCCGCGCCTTTTTCAGTTGCTCCAGCGCGGAGCCATAGTCGTTCATATGCGTATACAGGATAGCCAACTCTCTATAGGGTAGCGCCGGGCTATAGCCCGGGAAATCGGCACCCAAGGTGAGGGTCCGCCGCAACACTACCTCGCCGAGCGAAAATTCGCGCCTCCTTTCTTCATCGGACGTCGTGCCTGCGGTGAGCCTCTCATAGCAAAGACCCTGATACAAAAGCGGACGCGGATCGTCCGGCAGCAAAGTCTCTGCCTCTTGATATCGTCGCAGCGCCTCTTGGTAGTAACGCGCTTTTTCCTCCCCGGTCGCACCCGATTCGCGGTTGAAAATAATGTTCCCCCAGTCAAGCGTTGCCATGCGGAAGTTTGGGTCCGTCGGCGGGACATTACCCTCTACCAGCCGTTCTCGCGCCCGCTGGACAGAACTCTCCGATTCATGGCGAAGTTCATCCCGCTCACGTGTCAGTGCCTCTCGCTGCTGAAGCGGAACCGCACCGATCTCCTGTGCATCGAGCTGTGCCTGACCTTCATCACTTTCGGAAAGCCGGCTCAACTCCCGCGCCTCGTCCGAGGCAAACCCTGATGGAAACTCTAGCGCGAGCCTATAAAACTTCGCCGCACTGCTGTAGGCTTCCTTCTTTTGCCGCCATGCGACCGAATCCATGGGACCGCCAGCGAGCGCCGACGCCTTTGCGAAATAAGCGTCTGCCATACCCTCATGTATGGGCGAGAGGTCGATTCTTCCTTCGACCGTCACCTTGCGCTGGTTTGCTTCACCCGCCTCGAGAGCGTGGGTTAGATACGACAATGCCTTCTCAGACTGCGGTGGGTCCAGCTCGAGATACGCCAATCCTAGATTTGAAAGTGCGAGGGTGTCTTCAGGATTTACTTCGACGGCAGCGGTCCACAGGCTGAGATTAGGCTGGGAAAGATTATTCCAGCGGGTCGTTTTGCCACACCAGACTTGGGTCCTGCCGTAGGCCCACGCGGTATAGACCGCTGCAATCAACACCATCGCCACCCACGCTGCCAAACGGCCGCGATTGGAGGCAGAAAACACCGGCGTCATCAGCCCCAGGAGCACGAGAATTGATCCCACGGTGGGCACGAAGAGATAGCGGTCCGCCATCTTCGTGCTGGTGGCCACCAGGTTCGACACCGGCAGCAATGCGATCACATACCAGAAGATTCCAAAGGAAATGAGCCGCCGGTTGCTGTCGGGAGAACCTGCCAGGCGCACGGCAATCCAGAGCACTGCACAAATCAGGGCTGCCCCGAGCACTCCCCTCACACTGAGATTCGGATACTCGCTCCAGGTATACGACACGCTCATGTGCATGGGAAGGAAAGCTCTGCCTGCGTACGCCAGCATCGCTTCGAATGTAACGTTCAGAGTGGGCAACAGAGCCGCGCTCGCCCTAATCGCGCCAACCTGTTGTTGTGCCCAGAAGGTCCAAGCCGCGCCGGCGCCGAATACGACGCTGAGAACGGCGAACGGTAGCCCGATCACGCGCATTCCAGTCTGTTTCCCTTCGCGGAACGCCGCCAATTCTCCCATCCCCGGAGCGATAGCCAGCACACATAGCAGCAGGATCAATGGGATGAAGATCAGCCAACCCCCATGCCTTGAGTCGCGCGCCAACAGCAGACGGAAGACGGCCGTGGATCCCACTCCGATGACAACAAACAAGGCCGCCAGAGTCAGCGTCCGGCGGAGCAGAGTACTGCCCGCCTTTTCACTCCAGCGCCCGCCCAACAGACATGGGTGCGGCGCCGAACAGAACTCGTAGGCAACCACCAGCGGCGGCAGAATCACCGCGATCGGCTTGGAGAGGACTGCAAGCAGTGCGAAAACGATTGCCGTAGCGTACCGCATTCTCCACTGGGTGGGTGTTTCTGCATCTCGCGCCCAAATCCATGCGCAGAATGACATCAGGATGAAAACTAGTGAAATCAGATCCTTCCGCGCCGAGAGCCACGCCATGACCTCTGTATGGATGGGGTGAACGGCATACAACACGCCGCCGAGCACCGCTAGCATCGCAGGAATTTGAAGCCGGCGATAGAGCACAATCACCAGAGATGCTCCGACCACGCCATAGAAAAGATGTGTCGTGCGGAACGGCAAGCTGTCAAATGGCTTCTTCTTGTCTGCAAAAGCTCGATCGACCAGCCAAGTCGTCGTCGTCACGGGATGAAAATTCGCAAAGTAAGGCTCGGTCCAGACGGCACCCAGCCTTGAAAATGGCGAGCTTACATTGACGTAGGCGCTCCTGAGCAAATAGAACGGGTCTTCATAATCGATGGTTGGAACGTTGACGGTTTGAGCGTAAATAACGAGCGTGCAGAGTAGCACGATCGCCACACCGATAACCGTGACGTATCGCTGCCGAGCCGATCCGTTGGACTTCGGTTCGTTCTCTCGCAACTCGGAGAGTCGCGCACTACGTTCCTTGCGGCTTTCACGGCGCTTGTGAGTCATAACCGAATCCGAACGGCCGCATTACCAGACACCAATCGCTGGTTTACAATGAGCGACGACTCAACAGAAGCTTGCAGTCACTGTTTCTTCTGGATGAACCTTCGCCGCACCAGATGCGTATTCGCGTCCGGCTTGATCTCGTCATACTTCAGACAAGAAATCGACCCGTCCACTTCGAGCACGGCCAGCGCCACCTGATCGCAGCTGTTGATCCCATGTTCGCGCAGCGCGCGATGCAGTTCATCCATGCTCACTCGTTCTCGTGCCATGTGCGATTCAATCACCGTGCCGTCATGCACCAGCAGAGAGGGCTCGCCCTCGATCAACCGCCGAAGGCGGCGGTTCGAGCCCGACACGGCAGCCACGCCGTAGTTCAGGACCAACAACGTGCAAGCCGCCACCGCGCCGCCTGTCAGCGACGTGTCAGGCCCGGTCATCGCATTCTGTACGGAGTTCGACAGCAGGAGCAGCAGCGTGAGATCGAACGGAGTCATTTGTCCGACCTCACGCTTGCCGCTTAACCGCACACCAATCAGTACCAGCAGGTAGATGATCCCCGTACGCAGCACGATCTGCATAAGAACGTGCCCGCCGGGAAAAAACATTCCGTTCAATTCCCGCTGCCTGTAGTTGGAGTCGCCGTTACCGGCACCGGCGCACCCTTCGGCGTGCTCAGGTATCCCGTGGCTTTGCTCTTGTCCACGCTCCAGATCACCAATTCAAACAGGAGGTGATCGCGTCCGGAATAGAACTGGATGGGCTCAGCCACGTTGCGGTCTTTCTTCTCGATGGTCTTGTCGTCCGAGGTCACGTTCAGCGTGAACTTGGCCTTCTTCGGATCCGTCTTCTTGAGTTGCAGGCTCACGGTCGAGACCGGCTGCGGCTTAGCGCCTTTCAGCAGGGTGAACTCGTAATAATTGCGGTCGCCCCTGTGCTTCAAAGCCTCAAGATCCGACCGAGTCGTCGCAATCAGTCCGCTCTGCATCCCAAGATCGCCGACGGTGCTTTGCAGCCTCGCCTTGGTCGCTTCCAGATCCGCTTTGGTGCTGGCGACATCCGTCTTCACCCCGCCAACATCGGTCTTCACTCCCGCGATATCGCCGGACACCGCGCTGATCTGTGCTTGCTGTTCCTTCTCCAGCCGGGCTGCCGCGGCCTTTTGCTCCGCCTGTAACTGGGCCGTGCGTTGCGACAACTCTTTCTTGGTCATGCCGGCCTGCTGCGCCAGTGTCTCTTCCTCGGCCTCGGCGGTCTGCATGCGATTCTGCAACTCTTTCACTTGCGCCTGGCTGCCGGCCAGATCGGCCGTCATTTTTTCCATCGCCATGTGCGTGCTGTAGAATCCATATCCCGCGACCGCCACCACCAGCAATGCCGCGATCAGCAGAATCCACTTCCCGGCGTTCGACTGACTTTCAACGTGTATCTGTTCGCCCTCATCGGCCATACACTTCCTCCTATAGAAAACAAAAGAATAGATTGCAGGGATAGCTAATTGTTCAGCAGTAGAACCGAAGTGTCAATTGTCTCGCAAGACGCAAATTGCCCGGCAGTCAAGTGACACTGTCACGCAGATGATAACCCCCTCGGCGACCTCTGCGGGTTTTCTCAGCGATCTCCGCGGTCTAAGATCTTGCACGGCCGGAGTAAAAACAAGCTGCGGCCTCTAGCGCTGTACCCGCAAAGCGTCCCGCAGCACCGGATCGGGATTGCGCCGGATCGCCTCCGCCTCCGCTCCCAGCCGTTTCTCCAACTGCTGCCGCGCCCCCGCTACGCTTGCCGAAAGTCCCGACTTTGCCAGCGACTGCCCTAATCGTTCGGATTTGACCATGCAGGCATACGCCATCCTCGGAGGAAAACCGGCCTCGTCCAGAAAGTGACCATACGCGAACCAGTCTATCGCGCCCGCGTCCGTGTCGGCCGCGGCATCGTCCAATTCCAGCGCGCGCCGATAAAGCTGGAGGGTGTCATTTACCTTCCCGGCCTTCCCCAGCAACTGCGCCTCGTTCACATCCGCCATGCTCTCCAGCTTTGCCTGCCCCGTCTGTTGCGCCAGTTTCTGCGCCATCTGATAGGACTTCACCGCGGCTTCGGGCTGTGACGACCAGAGCTGACATTCCGCCATACGCAACACAATTCCAATCAACACATCCGGCGCTGGCCGGCCTTCGAGTTGCTGCGCGATCTTGTCGAGGTAACTCCGATAGTGCGCGGCTGCGTTCTGTGCCTTGCCCTCGCGATCCAACTCGTGCGCCAAGTACAAATGCGCCAGCGACTGATTGGGGTCCGCCTTCAGCGCCCGCTCCCAGTCGGCCAGAGCCTCCTCCGCATGCCCGCGCTGCAGAGCCAGTAATCCCCGATCGACGAGCAGGTTCGCATCGTTCGGCGCATACTTCAGCGAAGCCTCAGTCAAGGCAAACGCCTCGTCAAAGCGCTTCTGGTCAAGAAGAAACTTCAGCAGCGCCTGCCGCGCAGCCGGATCCGCCGGATTCGCTGCGATCGCCCGCCGCCACGCCGCCTCCGCCTCCCGCGGATTCCCTTCCTCCAGTTGCTTGCGGCCCAACCGCATCTGCAACTGGGTGTCAAATGAATCCAGCGCCGCTGCCCGCTTCAAATCGCTCAGGTTATCACTGTGCAAGGAGAGATAATGCCGCGCCTGATCGACCGTGCCCCAGATCAGCAGCATCAGTGCCGCGCTGACTCGCCACCGCACGGCACCAACACTGGCTCCCGTAATCCATCGCCATGCCGTCTCGAACCGGCCGCCCGCGTCGGCCATGGCACCCGCCACCCGCCCTTTCGAATTAAGCAGCAACGCCGCTATACGGCCATCTCGTAGCTTCCAGATGGCGCCGTCCAGAATGAAATGATGAATGTTCACCAGCGAAGTAAAAATCAGAAAGCTCGCGCTAAAGTCATGATGCAGCACCCGGCTCGCCAGCCACGGCCCCGGCACAAACAGCGCAATCCCTCCAACAATCAGAACTCCGAAATACGCCAGCGGACGCCAATTGCGCTCCGCCTTCGCCTCATCTCCAGACGCTTCGCGCCGCGCATAGTAGCTCGTGATCCACAAATACTGCGCCGAATGCATCACCGCCAACGCGCCCGAGCTGTACCGCGTCTGCGGAATCTCCAGGCGTCTCAGCAGTGCAATCGCCGCCGGCAATAAGAACCACAAAACTTGCGACGAGAACAATGTCAAGGACGGAAGCAATCGGCGCCATCCCGTTTGCCGCGACAACTTCACCAGTCCGTATGCTGACAGCGCGACAAACCCTGCTCCCAGCACCATCTGTTCCCATCGGCTCACCGTGGCAGGAATGCCCAGCGATACAAACAGCGGATCAGTCGAATGCCCCGTGTGAAACCCAAGAAACAGCATCAAGTACGAAGCCACGAACGCCCCGTACAACGCCTGCCGCGCGCCCTTATCCGGATTGGCCCCCGCCCGCCGCGCGAACATCATGAACAGCCCGTAGTTCTGCCCGCTGTAGTGCCACGGACTCCACGTGATATAAATCGTAAAAATCCACGGCAGCAGTTTCAGCCACGAATGCGAGAGCAACAATGTCAGAAAAATTAACGCGGTGGTGTGCACCGTGAAGATGCGGTACTTATTGAAATCCTCTGTGCGGTGATAAGCGCGATAGATGGTCGCCATGTAATGCGGATAGTTGAAGAACAGTGCCAGGGCGTAGAACGCCACCGACCAGGTCCGAGCGTTCGAAGCAATGGTCCAGTACGACACCAATAGCAGCGGCGCCGACCACGCCCCGCACCCCACAATCAAATCGACCCAGGGATTGTAGATCCATGCGATTGATGGTCGTTCCGGTTGTTGTCGGGATTTGTGCATCAGGATGTGGCTGCGCTCAGCCACAAGTCCGCACACGCAGGATGCCTGCGTAATACCCTGGTCTGTGGCTTGATTCAAATTATAGGTGGCTGAACCGCAACCAGCAGTGCCCGCGAGGGTGCGGCCGCAGTAACGAAAGTAATCGGACGGTAGCGCCGGCGTCCCGCCGGCTGTCGCGGGGGCGTCTCGCCCCCGCGCCCGTAAAGCCCACTAGCAAGGTGTCAGCTGTGTGTGATCCGACGGCGCTGTCTTCTTCACCGCCATCAACTCCACCGCCTTGTGCGCTATGTGCTCTGCGCTCACTTCAAATTCCTTGATCAACTCCCAGGGCGCTCCGGAATCTCCAAACCGATCCTTCACCCCGATCGCTCCCGTGATCAGCGGTACGCCGTACAACTCCGGACTTTCCGTCAGAATCCCGCTCACGCGCCATGCCAGCGCCCCAATCTGATGTTCCTCCGCCGTAACCACAACTCCCGTTTCACGCGCCGCCCGCACAATCGCCTCCGCATCGACGGGCTTTAGCGTATGTACATTGACCACGCGCGTCTCGTATCCGAATTCCCTCTTCAGAATGAACGCCGCCCGCATCGCCTCGGGAACCATCGGCCCGCACGCAATGATGCTCAAGTCTTCATTCTCGCTCTTGTACTCCGCTGCCAGCACCATCGAAAACGCTTCCAGGAAGTTCGGCCCCTCTTGCCGCAGCCGGATCACATTCGCCTTACCAAACACAAACGGAGTTTTCTCATCCGTGACAATCGGAGTCGCCTCGCGCGCAAACCGGATGTACTTCGGCCCCTTGTGCTCGAGCAGCAAGTAATCCGTCGCCTTGCGCGTCTCTAGAATGTCGCAGGGCACTACCACTGACATATTCGGTAGCCCCTGCATAGCGAACAGGTCTTCCAGCGCCTGATGCGTCGCTCCGTCCGGACCAACCGATACTCCTCCGTGCGCTCCCGCGATCATCACGTTGAAATTGCCGTAGCACACCGAGGTGCGAATCTGATCCAGATTCCGTGCCGCTGCAAACGTCGCATATGTGCCCAGTACGGGCAGCTTCCCTTCGCGCGCCAGTCCGGCCGCAGCCGCTGTGGCCGACTGTTCCGCAATCCCCATGCTCAGCCAGCGATTCTTCCGATCCGGTTTCCCGGCATAGAAATCGCTGATCGTGATCGAGCCGGAAATATCCAGCCCCAGGCACACCACCCGCGGATCACCTCCATTCGCTGCCAGCGATTGCCCAAAGCCCTTGCGCGTCGGCTCCATCGTCACTTTCATTCCGTCACCGGCATTCCACCAGTAATCGCGCGTGAACTTCGGCATCTTCGCATCGAGCTTCCGATCTACCTCCGCCTGGTACTGCTTCGCCAGATCGAGCAGCCTTTGTAATGGAATCTTGTCTGCCACCTCCAACTCATCCAGCGCCTTCGTCAACTCCTCGTAGTTCGGAGCCTTGCCGTGCCACCCCGCCTGATCCTCCATAAAGCTGACGCCCTTGCCCTTCACCGTATCTGCCAGAATCATCACCGGCCGCCCTTTTACTCCCCGAGCTTGCTTCAGCGCATCGACAATCTGGCCCATATCGTGCCCATCAATCCGCAGCACATCCCACCCGAACGCACCATACTTCGCGGCCAAAGGCTCGACCCGCATCACGTCCTCGACGCGGCCGTCAATCTGCAGACGATTGCAATCGATAATGCCGATCAGATTATCAAGCTCGTAGTGCCCGGCCTCCATCGCCGCTTCCCACACCTGCCCCTCCTGCTGCTCTCCGTCTCCCATGATGCAAAAAATCTTGTGCGACCTGTGATCGAGTCGCGCCGCCAGCGCCATTCCCACCGCGATGCTGAGCCCCTGCCCCAGCGATCCCGTCGACACCTCCACGCCCGCTAACTTCAGCCAATGCGGATGCCCTTGATACGGCGAACTCAGCTTGCGCAGCGTGACCACATCCTCAATCGGGCAGAATCCTGCAAACGCCAGTCCCAGATACAGACTCGGCGCCTTGTGTCCCGTAGACCAGATAATCCTGTCGCGGTCCACCCAATTCGGGTTCTTTGGATCATGAACGGCGATCTTCAGATACAGCGCCGCTGTAATATCCATGATCGAGAGCGTGCCCCCCGCATGCCCCGACCCCGCCGCGTGCAGCGCTACCAGGTCATAGGCGCGCATGAGGTCGGCCGTTTCAATCAGTTGTTCGACGGAATAATCCCGGATGATTTTCCCGGTGGTGGAATCGGTCAGGGCCATGGCTTTCCCCCCTCTTTGGCGACGGACGGACCGGACAACAACAGGACGAGCACAGAATTTGCTGTTGTTAAGGCTATCGGGGAAAAGAGAACTCAGGCGGTGATTAGGATCACATCACGAGGTGAGCAAGGTAGTGCCGGCCGGAAGGTAACGCCGGCGTCCCGCCGGCTGTGGCGCGGGCTCCTAGCCCGCGCACCCGATGGACACCAATCTGCCGAAACTATTCAAACTTCCAACGCGTCGATTTGCTCTGAAAATATTTCTCCCACATCGCAAACACTACGCGCGGCCGCACCGCAATCACGGGTTCCTTCATCGACAGAATGTCATCCTTCATCGACGACATATCAAACTTGTACTTGCGCTCGTAAGCCGGCAGCAGTTTCTTCCGCGCCGCCACATCCGCGATTTCGGCAACTCCTTCCACGATGACCGCCTCGTGCGCATCCTCGTTGCACACTATGCAATTCGGATTTTCCGCCAGATTCCGCGCCTTCCGTGACTGGCTCCCCGTCGAGAACAGCAGCCGCCCATCCTGCCACAGCCCCCAGACCACCATCGTATGCGGAGACCCATCGGGCTTCACGGTGGTGATCCAGTAATTGTGCGATTTCTTCAGCCGCTGCTCCGCCCACGACCACGGCAGCAAACCCTTGCTGCTCTCAGGAAAACCGTACCCCGGCGCCTGCGGACGGCTGGCCTTCGGAGTGCTCAAACCTCGCCCAGTTTTCTTCGATGGCATAGAATCCCCCAAATGCACGCAGATGAACCTCTGCCGCCCCTCCGTTTCCTCTTTGGTGCCCTGCGGTTGGCTAACGGCTAAGTGCTAACTGCTAATTGCTGAGCTATAGATTCTTCCTCGTCCACTGATCAATCCGCTCCAGCGCTTGTTGCAGATTCTCCAGCGAATTGGCCACGCTGAACCGCAAATATCCTTCCCCGAATGCCCCGAACGCCGTCCCCGACAGCGCCGCCACCCCCGCCTGCTCCAGCAGTGCATCCGCCAGCGCCTTCGATTTCCATCCCGTCCCTGTGGTGTTCGGAAACACGTAGAACGCCCCCTTCGGCATCCGGCACGAAAATCCTTTGATCTTGTTCAGGCCGGCTACAAACACATCCCGCCGCCGTTGGAATTCATCCCGCATGCGGTCCACCGAACTCTGATCCCCCCGGATCGCCTCAATCCCCGCCACCTGCGTAAAGCTCGCGGTACAAGAATTCGAGTTGGTCATTAGCCGCGTCATGTGTGCAGCGAGATCGGCCCGCATCACTCCGTATCCCATGCGCCATCCGGTCATAGCGTAGGTCTTGGAAAATCCATCGAGCAGGATCGTCCGCTCCTGCATTCCCGGTACCGACATGATCGAAAAATGCTGCCCCCCATCGAACAGCAGCCGGCTATAAATCTCATCCGACAGGATCATGATGTTGCGGTCGCCAATCACCTTGGCGATCTGCTCGATGTCTCGGCGCTCCAGTACCCCGCCCGTAGGATTCTGCGGCGAGTTGATGATGATCAGCTTCGTCCGGTCGCTGATGAGCGACTCCAATTCATTCACGTCGAGAGCGAAATCCCGGTCCTCGCGCAGCGCAATCGGCACCGCCCGCCCGCCGACGTAATTGATCATCGACTCATAAATCGGGAATCCGGGGTTAGGGTAAATGACCTCATCTCCTTCATCAATAAGCGACAGAATAGTGAAGAAAATAATTGGTTTCCCGCCCGGCACAACCACGACTTCATCGCTGGTGACCTTCACCCCCCGCGTCCGGCTCACGCATTCGGCCAGCGCCTGCCGCAGATCCGGCAGCCCTGCTGAGGGCCCGTAATGTGTCCACCCGCTGTTCAGAGCATCCACCGCCGCCTCGACCACATTGGCCGGCGTATCGAAATCCGGCTCCCCGATCTCCAGGTGAATGATGCTCTTGCCCTGACGCTCCAATGCACGGGCCTTGTTCAGAACTTCAAACGCAGTCTCGGTTCCTAGCCGCGACATCCGGCGGGCAAGCTGCAGCTCGTATGGTGTTTGGGTGGCTTTCGACATGGCGGGAAAACTCCTAAGAACGCAAACGGGGTATTATACCCCCGCAAGCAGCGCGGTCACTGTGATGCGCGGAGGCATCAAGGTACAAACTCATGGAGGGCATCGCTCAATTCAACGAAGCGCAAAAGGGCAGGACTATCTGCTCACACGCGCCTGCAACCTCTGAATCCGCGCAACCTTATTACCGGAAAAACTTATGCCTTCCTACCTCAATGAACTCTACTCCCACCAGGAGTGGGCCGACGCCGAGCACTGGCGTGCCTTCGAAGCGCATCCATCAGCGCTCGAAGACAAGGCCATTAGCGAGCGTCTGCATCACATCCATCTGGTGCAGCATGGGTTCTTGTGGGTGACTAGTCCGCAGCGGTCCGAGTTCGCCTTCACGAAACTGGAAGACTTCCACAACATCTCTGATCTAAAGAAATACGCTCAGGAAGGTCTCCGGCACCTAAATGAACTCGTGAAATCGCTCGATCCCGCGCGTGCCGACAAGATCATCGAGATCCCCTGGTTCCGTCCCGCGGCTAAAATCTCAATCCGCCAGGCCCTGACTCAGGCCGCCATGCATAGCCACTATCACCGCGGCCAGAACGCCACCCGCTTGCGCGAACTGGGCGGAACTCCTCCCACCACAGATTTCATCGTGTGGCTGCACAAAGAACAACCGCCGGCTCAATGGCATTGAACCGGTTTCCTCTGTGAAACTCGGTGCCCTCTGTGGTGAGTTTTAAGACTGAGGTATTAGGAAAGTGAATTATTCCGACACGCTGTGTTCTTCGTTCTGCGAGCGCAGAACGCGATCCACCGAGTACGGCGCCCGCCGGCTGGGCTCGTGATAATGCCGGACCTGCATCTCCCCCAGCAGCCCGATCGCCAGCAGGTTCAAACCTCCCAGCAGCAGCCCCAGAGCCGCCATCATCAGCGGTCCATGAGTAGCCATCACTTGCTCGTGATTGACGAACTTCTCGAAGCCAATCCAGGCGACCAGTCCGCTTCCACCGAAGATGCTCACCATGCCGAAGCTGCCGAAGAAATGCAGCGGCCGCGAGAGATACTTCAGCAGGAATCGGATCGTCAACAGATCGAAGAATACGCGGAATGTGCGGGTGATCCCGTAGTGTGAGGCACCACGCTCCCGGTTCACATTCTTGATTGGCACTTCGCAAATCGTCGCGCCATGCCACGACGCCAGCGCCGGAATGAACCGGTGCAGTTCGCCATATAGCGGCACTTGTTCCAGAATGTCGCGCCGGTAGGCTTTGAACGTTGTTCCAAAATCGTGAATATCCACACCGCTGATCTTCGCCATCATCCAGTTCGCGATGCGCGACGGAATCCGCCGCATCCAGAAATTATCCACGCGGTTCTTGCGCCAGCCGCTGACAATGTCGTAGCCCTCGGCGACTTTTTCCAGGAACATCGGGATGTCGTTGGGATCGTGCTGCAGATCGCCATCCATGGCGATGATGTACTCGCCCCGCGCATGATCGAACCCTGCCGCTAGGCCCGCCGTCTGCCCGAAGTTCCGCCGCAGCTTGACCACCGTCACGCGACTGTCGACCGCCGCGATCTCCCGCAGCATGGCGAATGTCTGATCGTTCGAGCCGTCGTCGACCAGAACAATCTCGAAGCTCTCGCCATGGGTCTCCATGACCGCCTTTAGCCGGTCATAGAGGTCGGTGACGTTCTCTTCTTCGTTATGTAGAGGGACGACGATCGAATACTTGGGCACAGTTATTTAATTATAAACGACCCTGCGAATTTCGAATATCACGCTTTGGTAAAAGATTCCCGCGAGTAACAACTCGAGGGTTGCCCCCGCTTGTCGCGTTTTTGTGCGACCGAGCCTGCCCTGAGCGAAGTCGAAGGGGTGGAAATTTTGACTTTCCCTTCCACCCGTCCAGGAACTCAAAAGCCCCACCCTGTCCCTGCCAGAACCGCAGGGACAAGGATGGGGCACCCTAATCGTCTAACCTAGTTCGAATCGTCGCGCCGTTTCAGCGTCGGACGGTCATCATCGCTCGTCTTTCCGTCCTCGGACTTGTCACTGGGATTCGACGTCCGCCGCAAGCTCGGCTTCGACGAATCCTTCTGATCCAGCAGCTTGTGCTTATTCTCGATTGCCGCCAGCCGCGCCTTCACCTCGTCGAACTCCGAGGTGGTCACGACGTACTGCTGCTTCGCCGGAAGAATTCTCCGAATCTCCTCCTGCGATTTCGCAATGCGGTCCGCATTCTGCGGATGCGTATCGAAAGCCTTGGCCAGCGTCCCCGGTTTCTTCTTCTCCATCGCCTGCACTTTTTCGAAGAACGATACGAACGCCGACGGATCGTATCCCGACCGGTACATATACTCGATGCCCAGGTAGTCCGCCTCCGCCTCGAATCCGCGCGAGAACTTCAGAATGCCGAACAGCCCGCCGATTCCTGCCGCCTCATAGCCGGCATACCCGATGCCGCCCCCGACAAAAATGAATGGAATCGACGCCATCTGCAACAGCGATGCGCGCGTCTGCTCGCGGGCCGCGTGGCAGGCCGCCACGTGCGCGATCTCGTGCGCCATCACGCCAGCCACTTCCGCCTCTTCATCGGCTGCCAGGATCAGCCCGGAGTTCACATAAAAGAATCCGCCTGGCAACGCCATCGCGTTGACCACGTCGGAGTCGATCACCTTGATCGTGAACGGAACCTGCGCGTCGGAGTTGCGCACCAAGTTCTGCCCGATCCGGTTGACGTATTCCGTCACCACCGGGTCGTTAACCAGCTTCACCTGCGACTCAACCTGCTGGGCAAACGAGCGGCCCATCGCCACTTGTTTCTCGACGCTGTACCAGTTGCCTACGCCGCGTCCGCAGCCCACGTTGCGGTTCCCCACGGCATCCACGTCGGTCTTGCCGCCATTGTGCTTGATCTGGCTATCGTCCTGCGTCGGCAGCGCCGCCGGCGCGTTCTTGGGAGCGTTCTGGATGTCGCTCGCCTTCGGCTGCCCGTCATCCGGGTCGGTGGTCGGAGGAGCCTTTTGCGGCGACTGGCTCGACGGAGCCTGAGTTTGCGTCTGCGGAGGTTGATTCTGCGGATCTTGTCCAGTTGTCTGCGCTGCCATCCAAGGCACCGCAACACACGCCGCCATTGCCAGCGCGCCTGCCAGCCATCTCAGCTTCATAGGAGTACTCCTTAAGCCTGATTATACGCCCGGTTCCAGGGACACCGAAGCCCCTAATCGTGTTCCGATAAGTTAGACGCTCTCAGTCCCTTCCGGGTTATCCGGAGTTGCCCGTGTGTTAAGGGCGGACGCCTCGTCCGCCCCGCGAGCGAAGCGAGCGTGTCTGGTGCGGACAAGGCCACGGGTCAAAACAGGTTAATGGTGCCAGTCAGCCCGAAGAAGGCGCCCACTCCGGCTTTTAACCCCCATTTGTTGCCGTTGTCGGAACTGGGAGGATCGGCTTCAAAAACGGGACCGAGCTGCGTGGTTGCCTGGATGGTGCCTGCCTTATCCAGGTTAAGGTTCGCTACCCCGAAAATGGAAACTTGCCCAGACCCTCCCCGGTTGCTGAGGCTCTTGATCAAGGCCAACTGCGACTGCACCGACCAGTTGAAGCGTCCCGCCGAACCCGGCATGTTCGCCAGGTTCAAAATGCCGAGGAGTCCGAAGTCGACCTTGCTGCCACCAGGCCCGTCCGAGCCAGGGCCGCGGTTCAAGAGGATGGTAGGCCCGACCTGGATCTCAGGGTGAAAATTGTCCTTGTCTTTCTTCTTGAGCACGACCGCGACCACCTGCAGCGCATGCGACACCGTGACGCCCCCGCCCGTGAGCGGGAACGTGCCCTGCTCGCCGGCCTGAATCTGAATGTTGTCAAGCGTCAGGCTGGGGGCGGGAAGGGTGCCTGGGGACTGAGGCGGCACGTTGCCGGGAATGTCGGGAAACTTGGGTGGAGTGAGATTGAGATTAGGAGTGGCAATCACTCTCACCGTGACTTGCTGCGTTTCGTTGAGCACTTTCCACGTGTGCTGCCCGACCACCCCATCTTTGAAATACCTGGTGTTGATATCGATCCGGTTGATCTCCTGGAATCTCTTCACCTTCTCCTCAGTGCGCGGACCGAAGTCCTCCGCGCCCGCACCATCGACCGGGAGCTGATCGTCCGGTGGCCCCAAGTGGTGGTTCAACAGGGCATGGAGAAGAAGAACATCCGCGCCTTTCATGGATCGGCGCAGCGTCCTCGCCGTCGCAATGTCAATGGGTCGCAGGATCGAAGACATAGTCACCTCCAAGACCGCTAGTCCCTGGTCACTCTAATGGTGACGCAGCGAGCCGAGACGTTTCTTTGCTGGATCTTAATTACGACCTGCGAGGGGGTTTTGCGTGTAATCGCTGTTCTGGGCAGTCATGCTGTACCGCTGGAGAAAGATTATGTGGGGACGGCTCGTGTGGGGACGGGCGCCTTCGCCCGTCCAGCAAAGGCGAAGCCGAGCGCAAGTGTAGCGACGGACGCCCCCGTCCGTCCCGGTCGCGAAGCGACCGCGCCACCCTCCGCCCCAACCATGACTCCCAAATTGCATCGGACCCCGCCGCAGTCCCGCCCCACAATGTCAAGACACCGCCCACACCCGTAAACCCAGCTCCGCAGCAGCGAAAGAGTGCAGCCCACCCCACCAGCGGTGGGTAGGCAGGAGAAAAGAGCACAAGCCCCGCAGGGGCGAAAGAAACTTGCACGTACACATGCACCTACTGGGAACTTGGCTGCGCGGCCCCCGACAACACCCGACTTTCTGCACGTCTGCGTGGTATAACGTTCGCGACGTTAGGAGGTCCCCTGTGCTCGACCGCCGTCATTTTCTCTCTACCGCCGCAACCGGCATTGCCGCCTCAATGGCCCTGCGCGGAAGTCTCCTCGCCCAACTCGAAAAGACCCCGCCCCTCCCCGATCACTCTCTCCTTGATAAGAACGAAGACGCCTACTGGTCCGAGATGAGAAAGCAGTTCCTCATCCCCGAGGACGAGGTCTATCTGAACAACGGCACCGTGGGATCGAGCCCCGCGCCCGTTCTGCGCGCAATCTTTGACGGCTACACCACGACGGAAAAGATGGACCAGCAGGATCCGGAAGACTATCCCATCTGGGGATACGCTGCCTGGAACGAGTTCCGCGATCCGCTGGCGGAATTTGTCGGCTGCAAGCGCGACGAAATCGCACTGCTGCGCAACGCAACCGAGGCGAACAGCTACATCGCCAATGGGATCGATATGAAACCCGGCGATGAAGTGCTGATGACCGATCAGGAGCATCCCGGCGGCGAGCATCCCTGGGATCTGAAAGCGAAACGCTACGGCATCGTCATCAAGAAGGTGACGCTTCCCCGCCCCGTGAAGGACGCCGCTCAGGTGCTGAACCTCTTCAACGACGCGATCACGCCGCGTACACGCGTGATGTTCTTCAGCCACATCACCACGTTCTCTGGGGTCGTTTTGCCGGCGAAGGAACTCGCGGCGTTGGCGCGCACGAAGGGAATTCTCTCCGCAGTCGATGGAGCGCACGTGATCGGCATGACGCGCCTCAACGTCCACGACCTCGGCTGCGATATGTATTCCTCAAGCCCGCACAAGTGGCTGATGGCGCCGAAAGGCACGGGCCTTCTCTACGTGCGCGATGAAGTCATCGACCGCTTGTGGAACACGATTGCCACTGAAGGCTGGGACGATGTGAAGATTCGCGCCGAACGCTTCCAGCGCATCGGCAGTTCAAACGTTCCCGCCTTGTGGGGCCTGCGCGCCTCGATCAAGCTCGCGAATGATATCGGTCTCGATCGCATCGAGAAGCGTCACCGGATGCTTGCCGACTACATTCTTGCCGAGATGCAAAAGCGCGGCGCCGAATCGTGGACCTCGCCCGACCCGACTTTGCGCTGCGCAATCGTCAGCGTGAATGTCCCACCCATCCAGCGCGGGGATCTGGAGAACTGGCTGTGGAAGACGCATAAGATCCGCATCCGCGGCGGCGATCCGCACAAGCTGCGCCTGTCGACGCCGTACTACCTGCAGAAAAAAGACATTGACCGCTTCCTGGCGAAGTTCGACGAATACAAACGGGAGAAGAAAGTCGCGTAAGACGGGCGATCGCGATCGACCTTGCCCAGCCATGGGCCACCGCAGCCTTCGGAACCCTACTGCAATTCGTGGTGTCTGCAAAGGCATGCCTATCTGGCTACTCGCTGGCATTCTCTCGTTTGCCTCGCGCTCTCCGAGTGCATCCCTTGTTAAGCCACCCCAAGTTGAATACGGGACCTACATTGGCGGTAGCGCGAAAGACACAGCTACCTCGCTCGCCGTCGACTCGTTGGGCGACGTTTGGGTCGCAGGAAATACACCTTCACCCGACTTCCCGACGACACCCGGCGCGTTTAAGACGCAGACGACCGTCAACAACAACGACTGGGTGGGTTTTGTGACGAAGCTTAGTTCTGCCGGCGACCGCTTTGTTTATTCAACATTTGTTGGCGGTTCGTGGCGCAGCACGGCCAATGGGGTTGCGGTCGATTCCGCGGGTGAAGCTGTAGTCGTGGGCCCGACGTGCTCGGTCGATTTCCCGGTCACGAAAAACGCCCTCCAGCATAAACTTGGAGGCGGAGGACATGGACTGGAACCGTGCGACGGCTACGTGGTGAAGCTGGACGCTTCCGGCTCGCGCGCGGTGTACGCAACATACTTCGGTGGTTCCGACGCGGACAATATCAATGCCGTCGCGATGAACGACAGCGGCGAAGCAGTGGTCGCCGGATGGACTCGGTCTCCAGACTTTTTCGGAACAACTCCCCGGGGCGAATCGGACGCTTTTATCGCGCTGCTGGGCGCTCAAGGGCGGTTGAAGTGGACTCGGAGATTTGGCGGAACCGGTTCCGAATGGTTCAGCTCTGTCGCCATTTCGACGGACGGAACAATTTGGGCAACAGGAACATCAGATTCGACAGACCTTCCCTGTTCGGGGCCGTTACCGGCTCGACTATACGGATTCGTTGTCGCCCTGAAGGACACTGCTGAACCTGTCTGCGTTCGATTCGCGGGCGAACCAACGGCCTTGTCACTGGATCGCAACGGGCAGGTGTACATTACCGGATCCGTCCAGGACGCGAACCGGACCACTGGTTTCGCCCTCAAGCTGAGCGGCGGACGGGTGGTTTGGTATCGGCTTATCGGCGGCTCTGATGAAACTAGATTCTCCGGCATCAGCGCCGGGCTACCGGGAAGCGTGTTTCTTTGCGGATCGAGCTATTCGCGAGACTTTCCAGTGACTCGAGGAGCCCTGGCACCATATCCCGGACGAGGCAGCGATATGGTGTTGTTGCAGCTCTCTGCCGCGGACGGGTGGATTCACTACGGAACTTTTCTCGGCGGCAATGTGTCGGCCGATATTGCACCGATGAACAACACGGCGGTCGCTATTCATGCTGATCCGCAGGGCGATGTATGGGTTGCGGGCAACGCCATCGGGCGGCCGCAATGGATTACGCAAAATTCCGCGCAGCCACAGTCTCACGGCAACACCGACGTGTTTGTCTTGCAGCTGAAATTCCCCGTCCCCACGGCGAAGTGAATTCGCGCTCGTTGGCGAATGCCGCCGGCGGGCCGGGGCGCCCGCGCCACACGTTCGGCTAGTCGTAGTACTCCAATCCCAGGTGCGTGATCAGCTCTTCTCCCTTCAAATGCCGCAGCGTGTTCTTCAGCTTCATCAGCTGGATGAACAGATCATGCTCCGGATACAGCCCCGGAACCGTCATCGGGGACTTGAAGTAGAAGCTGAGCCATTCCTGGATGCCCAAGCCTTTCAGCTCCGAGCAGCGCTGTGCCAAGTCGAGGAACAGCACCAGGTCGAGCACGATGGGCGCGGCCAGAATCGAGTCACGGCAGAGGAAGTCGACTTTGATCTGCATTGGATAGCCGAGCCATCCGAAGATGTCGATGTTGTCCCAGCCTTCTTTGTTATCGCCGCGCGGCGGGTAATAGTTGATGCGGACCTTGTGGAACATGTTCCCGTAGAGCTCCGGATAGAGTCCGGGCTGAAGGATGTGCTCGAGTACGCCGAGCTTCGATTCTTCCTTGGTCTTGAACGAACCCGGATCGTCCAGCACTTCACCGTCGCGGTTGCCCAGGATGTTCGTCGAATACCATCCGGCGAGGCCCAGCAGGCGCGCTTTGAAGGCAGGTGCGAGGACAGTCTTCATCAGCGTCTGTCCTGTCTTGAAGTCCTTGCCGCAGATGGGCGCTTCGTTCTTGCGCGACAGCTCCAGCATCACTGGCAGGTCGACAGTCAGGTTCGGCGCGCCGTTGGCAAACGGCACGCCTTCCATCAGTGAGGCGTAGGCGTACATCATCGAGGGCGCAATCATCTCGTCGTTGTCGCGCAGGGCCTTCTCGAACGCCTTCAGCGACTGGTGCGCTTCCGTGGGCTCGATGTAGGACTCGGTCGAGCCGCACCACATGGTGATCAGGCGGCTGGCCCCGCTCGACTTCTTGAATTCGCGGATGTCGTCGCGCAACTGCTCGGCGAGATCCATCTTCGACTTGCCCTTCTTCACGTTAGGCCCGTCGATCTTCTTGACGTAGTTGTGGTCGAACACCGCCGCACGCGGGGTGATCGAAGACAGGAACGGCTTCAACTGCTCGAGCAGGCGGTAGTCGAGCACGCCGGCATTGGACGCGGCCTCGAACATGTTGTCTTCGAAGATGTCCCAGCCGGTGAAGACCAGGTCATCGAGCCCGGCCAGCGGCACGAACTCTTTGACTTTCGGGGAGCGTCCGTCGGTGCGCTTGCCGAGTCGTACGGTGCCCATCTGCGTGAGCGACCCGATGGGCTTGGCCAGGCCTTTGCGAATGGCTTCGACGCCAGCCACGAACGTGGTCGCCACCGCCCCCATGCCGGGGATCATGACGCCGAGTTTGCCCCTGGCGGGTTCGAGTGCGCCCGTGTCCGTTTTTGCTTGGGAGCGTTTTCCGCCACCCGTGCGCGCGGCCAGCTTCATCTCGCGGCTGGCCCGTTCGGCGTGCGCCAGGGCCGTCTCACGGTGCTCGTGCTCGCGTGCGGCTACGGCATTAGAAAACTGCTTGCGATGACGGCGGCCATCGGCGTCCCACCAGTCGGCCATGAATGCCCCCGGTTTCTTCTGATACATGATTCCCTTTCCGGGTGGCGGTGGATCGCCACCGTCACCGCCACCAATGAACTGGTGATGGTCTCATGAGCAGGCCGGGTTTGGCAAATGGACATGTCGGAACGCGCGAAATCGCTTCTCAATGGTCGCTCCTCTTCATTGAGCGGAGCAGGGAGCTCCCACGCGGTATTGCTGCGATTCCCCGCGAAAAGCTCTAACCACAATGGGCATGAAGGTTCACGAAGGAAAACTGTGTGTGTTGGACTTTTTCCTTCGTGTGCTTTAGTGTCCTTCGTGGTTTAGGCCTTCGCTTTTCTTCCACCCAGCGCCCGGGAAGCACCCTCTACGGCTTTGAGGCGGTTCGCTTTCCTGCCAACGCGGCGCGCGTGGCGCTAAGCGTGAACTGCAGCGATTCCCGCGGGATGCTGTTGACGAAAGGCCCGATCATCCATCCCAGTCCGGTGGGGATGTCGCGCGTCAATGAAATCGCTTCACATTCGACCAGCACGCCATCCGGGACTTGCTCAAAGGCCCAATAAGAGTTCAATCGCCACATGAAACCGTGGTCGTGTCCGGCGGCGAGCGGGCGCTCGTTAGGCTCCCCTGGATCGACGATCTCGCTGACCCGGGTGCTGCGTGAAAGACTGAACTGATGCGCGGCGTCGAGGCGGCCGTAATCCACGTCGTATTCGGTGTCGAGCACCACGGTCACGACTTTCTTTTTCAGCAGGCGCATCGATACCTGGAAATCGTCCCCCTGGCGCGAGACTAGTCGCGACTGCACCACGTCAGGCGAGTAGTATCGCGTCGAATGGTCGTAATCCTGGACCAGGGCCAGCACCCGCGCAACCGTCACCTTCGGAATCAACACCGTGCCCACCCAATCGTGGATCAATCCACCGGGAATCTCTGAAGGTGTCTCCCCCTGTTTCTCAATGACGACTTCGCCTTGCCGCAGCCGCGCCATCACCTGCGTCCGCTGCGCCGCGGCAAGAGAGTCAATCCTCAGAAACAAGTCGCTCTTCCCTCTCCCCTGCATAATGCGTCCTTCGGCCGCCGCAACGTAGTGATCAAATGCCTCGGTGGTCTCCTTCTGCTGGGCCGCGCCGACTTGTGCCAGCGAGAGAATGAACAAGAATCGTGTGATTGCGGCGCTCTTTCTCGACATTGTCTTCTCTGCGCGGCAGCATGACACTCCTCACGCCCGACATCAATAGTTCCTACCACGGTTGCAGGTCAATTGCTTCTCATCTCCTAACCCAATGTGGCGGGTGAGGTTATTGCGAAATCTCCTGGCGGCGAGGCTGGCCAGCCTATCGACACTGGAAGGCGCCCCGGGATCTTTTCGCAGGACCCTCCACCCGCGTAAAGGCGGTTTTGAAAAACCACTGCTGCTCGATGGCCTCGCGTATCCACGACCGGAGGAGTATCCTTCTCTCGTTGCGCAGATCTCCGATGCCTGGAAAGATGGAGGCAGCAATGAGGAGATTCGAAAGAATCGAGTATTCTGTTATCACGAAGGCCGCGCCCGAACTGGCGTGGCAAGTCTTTTCTGACTGGGAACTGTGGCCACAGTTCTCCGAACTCTACGAGGATATCCGCTGGACCCAGGGTGAGCCCTGGCAGGAGGGAAGCCGCCTCTCCATCAGGACACGCGCACCGATGGGAGTTACTCTCGACCACGTCATCATCAGTTGCGTCCCGGCGCAGAAAGTGGGGTGGATCGATCATGCTATCGGCACCACTCTGGAGCAGTGGGTACACTTCGAATCTCACCCCGATAGAGGTACTCTTGTCCGCACGTGGGCGGAGTTTACCGGCGAAATGCCGCGAGTGGCCGGCCGGAGCATCAAGGATCTTCTCCTAGAATTCACGCGTACCTGGTACAACCGCTACGCTGCCGAATGCGATCGAGCGGCCGACCGAAAACAGAGTCAGTCGGAAAAAGAAACTGCGGAGGGGCATCCGATAGAGCAGCGGGATTCGCTGGCGTGATTACGAAGGGCATCCACTGAGCCGCGTCACTTGCAGATCAGTTCCACCGGCTTGCCATGGGGTGTGTGCCGGTAGGCGTCGGCCCAGGCCTCTTTGCGGGCAAGCATCGCGCCCGGATCGGACAGGCCTTTCGCAGTCACCAGACGTTCGAGAGCGGCGAGCCAGTGTTCGTAATAGTGCGAACCGTCGTCCGGTTCGCCGCGATCTGCGGCGGACTTCAGCTCTTCAGCCAGAGTTGCGGCCCATTCCTTCCAGGTGAAGTGTCCCTGTTCGGAGAGTTTTACAGCCATGGCGAACGCCTGCGCCTGCCAGGGCTCAGCGAACACCGGGCCACCTTCGTCGCGCGGGAGCTGCGGCAGCGCAGTCAGTTTGTCAGAACTTTGCGTCCGATCAGGCTGGTTCAAGGTAGTCATCCCACATATCCACGTACACGCAATCTCGCTCCGGCGCCTGCGCACCCCACAGTTCGCGTGCCGCAAAACACACCGAATATACATGTTGTGGCTTTTCCCCAAGGAAATGCGCGTTGGTGTCGGGGAAAACGAATACGCCGTGGTCGCGATCGACGGTTCCAACTTTCCCGCGGGCATACCGCGGCAGCCGCGTATGCCCTACGGGATTGATGTTGCGGGCGCGCACTCGCTGTCCTGCTCTGAACAGCGGAGCCACCGGCACATTGCGCTGCGCCCTTATGCGATTGGACAGCGCCGCCGGAATTTCCTCCGGCGTCAGCGGCGGGGTGGCTCGAACCGTGCCGGGGGCGGGCTTTCCGCTCTGGATTTCCGCCGCCGTAACCAGTCCTCGCCTTACCAGCAAATCCTGCAGACCTGAAAACCATTGCGCGTAGTAACTGACCTCCAGATAGTCCGCCGGAGGCAAGACCTCGCGCGTATGCCGAAATGCGTCAAGATTCCACTTGTGCCACGCCCCCGCAGCGAGAAACATCGCGAAAACTCGCGACTCCCACGCAGCGTGAAAGACCGGCTCGTTCTTCTCGTACTGAACGGGACCCATATCCTGCATCCCACCCATGTCATGGATGCCGTTCAAGATTGCACCTTTGCTGGCGGCGGCACTTTGGAGACGCCGACCATCGAATCCCGCGTCACCAGCCCCGCCAATTCATCTTCGCTCATTCGTTCCGTTCCCTCGGGGCGCTCGGGCAATACCAGGTAACGCAATTCTGCTGTGCTGTCCCAGACGCGCACCTCCATATCTTCCGCGAGCTGCAATCCGAATTCGCGCAGCACGCCGCGGGGGTCGATCACGGCCCGCGACCGATACGGAGCCGACTTGTACCACACTGGCGGTAATCCCAGCACCGGCCAGGGATAGCAAGAGCACAGAGTGCACACGATGACGTTGTGAACGTTGGGCGTGTTCTCGACCACCATCATGCGATCGCCCTGGCGGCTGAGAAATCCGAAATCAGCCATGGCGTCGTTGGCGTCGGCCAGCAGGCGCGCCTTATACGCCGGGTCTATCCACGCCCGCGCCACCACGCGCGCGCCATTGCGCGGGCCAATCTTGTTTTCGTAGGTGTCAACCAAGGCATCGAGGGCGGCGCGATCGACGATGCCCTTCTCCACCAGCAACGATTCCAGGGCCTTTACGCGCAGCGCTGGATCGGACGGCACTGCCTGGTGCTCGTGGTCATGTTCGTGGGGATGGTCTCCCTCTTTGAAACTAGGGGTCATGGCCGCTCCCGCAGTGGCTGCCGCTGTCGTGAGGAAATCGCGCCGGGTTGTGGTCATTCACGTCGCCTTGTGAGCTGGGATGGGAAATCTGAAGCCCCAGATGATTGCGACATTTTGATCTGCCCGCCCCAGGATGTCAATCCGAGTGGCTTGTCAGGCGGGTCTGGAAAAGCCCTTCTCCGCTGAGAAGGAGGAGATGAACAGTCGCCGACCGCAAACGACTATGCGCCTTCCCTGGGAGTTGCGACGCGACGTTACGGTAATACTGAATGTGCGCTGATCCCTGCCATCAATTCTTTGAATTGGACTCCTGCACCACTCCTGTTGCATAGTGGAATCACTTCGCGTCCCAGCTAAGTTTGCCGGTCGCTGCGGAGTCGCTGATTGCGTGCCAGCCGAGTTCGCGGCATCGACAATCTCCTGACCCTGTCGTTCTCCACTACAGCCTGAGCCCATGCGATCCGTGTGACCAGATCGGTGTGTCCAGCGGACAGCGTGCTCATCAGACTTGCCCTCACATGCAGGGCAGAATGGAGATTTCATGACCACAATTCGCAAATTCGTTTACGCCGCGCTGTTGGCGGCGACTGCCATGAGTTTCACGCCCAGCCCAGCTGTGGCGGAGGAACCGGCGCGCGGAAAATTTACACTCACCCATAACGTGCACTGGGGGAATGCAATGGTTCCAGCGGGAGACTACGAGTTCTCCTACGACCCATACCAGTCCTCGCCCGTGCTGACCTTGACCAAGCTCAGCGGCGCCCGAGCCGGATTCATGGTGCTGATCACCAATTCCGAAGACAGTAAGCCTTCGGATGCGAACCAGTTGTTGCTGCAGACTGTCGCCGACGGCAGCTATGTCTCTACGATGCAACTCGCCGAGTGCGGCGTGACGTTGCACTTCAATGTGCCGTCGCATCCGCTGAAGCAGATTGCGAAGGCGGTTCCAACCGTAGCTCCGTCCGGACAATAACAGAACAGCAGCAGACAAAGGCGGGTACTCAACCAGGTATCCGCCTTCTTGCTTTATTCCCGCGCCTTTCTTGTCCGTTTCCGGACAGCCGATTTCCATGAGTGCACAGCGCACCTTGCTCATGTGATTCACAACGCCCTCTTAGCGCCTGTGAAATCAATAGCCTGCATGGCACCCACCGATGGCCATGAGTATGCAATGGATGGGCCTATGAGCACGCAATCCATGCGAGAAACCCGGCGCGCCAAGCCGTCCAGCGGCGCCCGCGTTCTGATCGCCGACGATCAGCAGCACATCCTGTTCGCCCTGCAGATGCTGCTGCGCGGCTCCGGCTTCTCGACAGAAACGGTCACGCATCCCGCCCGCGTTTTGCGCGCTCTCGAAACCGAGTCATTCGACGCCGTCTTGATGGATCTCAACTATACCCGGGACACCGTCGGCGGCGCAGAAGGATTGGAACTCGTTTCCAAGATTCGATCGATGGACAGCGTACTTCCGGTCGTAGTCATGACGGCATGGAGCAGCGTCGAACTGGCGGTCGAAGCCATGCGGCGGGGCGCTTCCGATTTCGTCCAGAAACCCTGGGAGAACCGGGACCTTCTGCGGAAGTTAGAGGAGCAGATGTCAAAAGCCCAGACGCAGCGGGAGCTCCAGCGACAGCGCGAGGAAGAGCTGCGCGAGGCACGCGAAATCCAGGATAGCCTGCTTCCGAAGAGACTGCCCGAAATCGCCGGTTATGAGATCGCTTCCGTAACCCAGCCGCTGTGTGTGGTCGGCGGCGACTACTACAACGTAGTGCGCATCGACGAGCGGCAGACCGCGTTCTGCATCGCCGACGTCGCGGGCAAAGGAATGCCTGCCGCATTGCTGATGTCCAGCCTGCAGGCAGCGCTCCAGCCGCTGATCAGCCAGAATCTTCCGCCAGCGGAACTCTGCCACCGCCTGAATCGCATCTTGTGCGATCTGACTCCGGTGGGAAAATTCATTTCCCTCTTCTACGGCGTGCTCGACAGTGTCGACCATCGCATGACCTATTGCAACGCCGGGCACAATCCGCCATTGTTAGTCCGGGCGGATGGAACATCGACCGGGCTAGGCGCCGAAGGAGCCGTCCTGGGACAATTCCCGCACTGGCTCTACCAACAAAGCGAACTCAAGCTGCAAACTGGTGACCAATTATTGCTTTTCACCGACGGCTTGGTGGAAGCGTGCAGCGCCGATGACGAACAGTTCGGCGAAGAGAACGTGATCCACGTCGCCCGAGAAAACCCCGCTGCCACCGCCGCTGAGTTGCTGTCCTCGTTGATGCACGCGGCCGCGGAACATTGTGGCGGGCACTTTCAGGACGATGCGAGCCTTATTGTTCTGAAAGATGAGCAAGCTGGAGCCGCTAAATGATCACTTGGTTGCAGGATCTCCGCTATGCCATTCGGCAGTTGCGCAAGTCTCCAGGCTTCACAGTGACCACAGTTTTGACGCTGGCGCTGGGTATCTGCGCCAATGCCGTGGTGTTTAGCCTTCTGAATCAACTGGTGCTGCGACCTTTGAATGTGCCAGGCGGAGGGAATCTATATCAAATTCAATGGCCCCAAGGCTTTCCGTCAGAGTCCTACCCCGACTATCTCGATCTGCGCGATCGGAACCGCTCGTTCGATGGTCTGATGGCGTACGAGATCTCGACGGCTGCGCTCGACTCCGACGGAAAACCAGCTCCAGTCTGGATCTACACGGCGACCGGGAACTACTTCGATGTCCTTAGGATTCAGCCTTTCCTTGGCCGGTTCTTCCATGCCAGCGACGAACACGGTCCGAACAGCGCGCCATACATCGTTCTGAGCTACGACTATTGGAAAGGCCATTTTCAAGGCGATCGTGAAGTGGTGGGACGCACCGTCAGGCTTAATAAATACAGCTACACCGTTCTGGGCGTGGCTCCCGAAGGTTTTCGCGGCACGGAATTGTTTTATGCGCCCGCTCTGTGGGCGCCGCTTGTAAACCAGCAACAGATAGAAGGCTCGAGCAACCTGGATCAGCGCACCAATCGGGGCAGGTGGGTGACTGGCCGCTTAAGGGACGGCGTGACCCCGGCGCAGGCCACTACGGATCTGAATAGCATCGCAAGCTATCTGGCCAAGACCTATCCCAACGACGATGACCGCATAGCCTTCGTGCTGGGACGCCCCGGTCTGGCGGGCGACATGCTCGGAGGCCCGGTCCATGCGTTTGTAGGTGGCCTGATGCTGCTTGCAGGACTGATTCTGCTTGCCGCATGCGCGAACCTCGGTGGGTTATTCGCAGCTCGCGCCGCGGATCGCACGCGCGAAATCGCCTTGCGCCTGGCGCTTGGTTCGAGCCGGAGAAGAATTCTGCGGCAGCTGCTCACCGAGGCCATTCTGGTCTCGATAATTGGGGGTGCTCTGGGTATGGCTGGTAGTGCGGGATTGCTGCGCTTGCTAAGCGGCTGGCGTCCCGATCCCATTTTCCCGATCAACCTCGACATCCATCCCGGTTTTCCGACCTACGTGGTGGCTCTGCTGCTGGCCTTGGCAAGCGGATTCCTGTTCGGAATGGTGCCGGTGCGACACGTGCTGAAGATCGACCCCTTCCTGGGCATCAAGAGCGGATCGAGCGGATGGATCGGCACACGGCGCATCACGCTGCGCGACGTGCTTTTGGGCGCGCAGATTGCGGCGTGCGCGGTGCTGGTGACCTCGTCGCTGGTTGCCGTTCGAGGAATGATACGCTCTCTGCACAGCAACTTCGGGTTTGTGCCTCAAAACGTATTACAGGTAAACACAGACTTGAATATGGCCGGATACAAA
>Ga0075030_100000850_pt1 | contig 27386 bp, 29 predicted proteins | sample LitLauG_LLR_2012_FD_71393 | JGI IMG/M metagenome (GOLD analysis project Ga0075030, IMG submission 71393) | Freshwater sediment microbial communities from Pennsylvania, USA - Little Laurel Run_MetaG_LLR_2012 | ecosystem: Environmental > Aquatic > Freshwater > Creek > Sediment | place: USA...
TTGAAAGGATGGTGGGCGCTATAGGATTCGAACCTATGACTTCCACCGTGTGAAGATGGCACTCTACCGCTGAGTTAAGCGCCCCGGAAATCGCTGGGATCCTGCTGTCTTCCGATTTTGCCGCGCCTTTATTTGGAATGGCTTACGTCGGTGGACGGTGTCCACCAACAGGGTACTCTAACGCGTGGACACCGCGGTGTCCAGCGAATTTTGGACACCGTCGGTGTCCTCGGCGGTTAAGTGTTTTCCACATGAGAAAGGACGGCGCGGCGGCGATGCTGTCCGGCCTTCGGCACGCGTCACGAACCTATGGGTTGTGGATCACAATTCTCAGCGGGTGGGTGGTTTCGGTTTGCTCTTCGCCTCATGCATTACGAGTTGGCGCAGGGCTTCTTCGAGTTGTTCTCTCTCGGGTGCGGCGGCCGCCTTCGTTCCTAGCTCAAGCGTTCGATCGTGGATCGCGCGCCGGGCTCTTTCGCAGAGGTCGGGTAGCTTCGCCGGGTCTTGCTCTTGGAGGGCGGCGCGGTAGGGGGTCGTCCAGTCGGTGGACATGGGGAAGGACCTGGGTTCGGTTTGGCTGGGCGGCGCGGGGCGCTCGGTGACGTGTGGCCGGGGCCCGGATGAACAGGTATGAATGCGGCCTGCGTGTGGCGTGGGCCGCGCCGTGTCCAGCGGTGACAATGGCGGTCCGACTGTCGGGGGGAGAATAGCACTGCGCCGAGTTTTCGTCAGTGACGGAAATGCCTCCCCTTGGCGGTCGAAGAGGAACGGGGGGAGGGGGGTGCTACACTTCAGCCAACGGTGCCCTGATGAGTGCGTTGACGGGGAAGCTCGAACATTTCGTTGAAGTATCTTGGAGGATTCAATCGCTCGTTGAATACCGAGGCTGGAAGCGTAGGGTCTCGGCGTTCTTGAGCGTCGGTGATCTGGATGTTGCCAGGGAATTGGACGCTGTGTCTCTTGGCGATTGGGAAGCGGAACTGGCCACGCAGAGAGGGATGCTCGAAGGGCTGTCGACACGGGCAGAGGACCGAGATTCGGCCCTCTCTGAGTTGGCGGTTGTGGCTTCTGGGCAAAGGGTCGCGGGCGTTTCAGCTTCTTCACGGCAGTCGAAGAAAGTATTTGTCGTGCATGGGCACGAGATCGCGGCCAAGGAGTTAGTCGCACGATTTGTTGAGCGTCTCGGTTTGGAACCGATCATTCTTCACGAGCAGGCGAGCGAGGGGGATACGGTCATCGAAAAGCTTGAGCGCCACGCCGACGTGGGCTTTGCTGTGGTGTTGCTCACCCCAGACGATGTGGGTGCACCGGCGGCGGAGGCCACAAATCTGAGAAAGCGCGCCCGTCAGAATGTAGTGCTCGAACTCGGATATTTCCTGGGCAGGGTGAAGCGGAGTCGCGTCTGTGCGCTCTACCGGAAGGGTGTTGAGATACCCTCAGACTTCACGGGTGTGCTCTACATTGAGTTGGATGAGGGCGGCGGTTGGCGCACAAAGCTCGCTCAGGAACTCTCGTCTGCGGCGTTGCCCATCAATCTCGAAGCGCTTCTGAAGTCGTAGTGAACTCTCTCGCCGATCTACTCCTCACCGGTCTTCATTTCGTTCCAGGTCGCGGAGCGGATCGCCCTGCTTTCCGATCCGCGGAGGGACCTGGCCTGGCTGCTGGCGGCGTGGGATTCGAAAACTGAGGGCGCACGATCGCTGCCGCCGTTTTTTTCTGCGGCGGCGGCGAGCGTGCCGGCTGTGCTGCTGGTTCGTGCGGTGACGTTTGCGGCTTGAGGTTGAATTCTTGTCAACTCTTTCGCTCTCGCTCTCCGTCCCGGTGTTGGAACTTGTGTCGTCCCTCCGGGACTCGCGTCCGATTTTCCGCTGCACCCAGGACTTACGTCCTGGGCTAATTTATTTCGCCCCTCCGGGGCTGGCTCATCTCCTGGCTGGAGTCCCACACCTTACGGTGTGGGCTGCATTCTGGCGCCGCTTCGCGGCTGTGAAGGGCGGCTTTCCTCTGGTGGTTTTCAGATCGTGAAGTGCTCTGGGTTTGGTGTTGGGTTTGCCGCGCCCTGTCCGCCGCTGGCACTGGAACAAGGCGCAAGGCGGTTCTCTGCAGGGGAAACGGCGCACCAGTCACGTGCCGTGGACGAAACGCAGGTCAGTCGCTACAACCGCGCGCCTGCCCCCATTTTCACCCAATCAGATCCAGGATCTGCTTAACCACTTTCATCTGAGGATCCTGGCTGTCGATTGTTTTCGCGATCTCGCTGACCGTTTCTTTCAGTTCCGAAGCATACATCTTTGCGTCACCCACCATGGCTCGGAGCGGAACTCCGGGATGACGCTCCTCGGCCTTTGCAATGGATGCGGCTGTAAATTTGCGCGTGGCTAAGAGATCGACTGCGGCGAGTAACGGGGGGGAGGACTTCATTGTGACTTTCTGGGCCCAGGAAATACGGGAAGCAGCCAAGCTTCGCATTGCGCTTATGATAGCCCTCCCGTACCTGATCCGCAGGCACTTTCGTGGGAACGAGCGCGGTCTTGACAACTCTTTCGTGCTCGACGCTTCGGCCTCGTCACCATGGTGACACTCACACCTCTTGACCGGCTGCGTCACTCCAGTTAGCCTTCTTTGCAGTTGCTCTTATGGTGGCCCCTGACATTCCCGGCGCCCAGCCCCTAACTAATTCACAGGAAAGCACTTCTACGCTCGGAACTTCACCGGGCGGCACGCAACTTTCGCCTGCCAACGGGGTTTCTACTGACGTGAGCAGTGTAGCCATCGATCGGGGACTGCTGACCTATGCGGGGACGCCTTCGTCTGCGCCCACCACCATGGCAAATTCTCTCGACGCTGTTGCTGTTTCCGACGCCGACGTGATGCTGCGGGTGAAGACGGGGGACGAGTCGGCCTTCGCGTACCTGGTGCAGAAATACCGGCGGCCCATGGTGGGCTTCCTGTATCGGCTGTGCCATAACCCGGCGGCGGCCGAAGAACTGGCGCAGGAAGTGTTTCTGCGGGTGTACCGCTCGCGCTCGAGTTACGAAGCGAGCGCGAAGTTCAGCACGTGGATCTATCGGATCGCGACCAATCTCGCGGTCAACCACGCGCGGGATACGCGGCATGAGCGGCCGGAAGTCACCGTGCGTCTCGATGAGCCGGACCGGGAGACGGGCACGACTCCCGACCTGGCCGACGAAACGCTTACGGTCGAAGAACAGATCGTCAAGCGGGAGCGGCTGGCGGCTATCCGCAGCAAGGTGAACGCGCTGCCCGAGCGTCAACGGATGGCGGTCCTCATGCACAAGTATCAGCAGATGGATTACCGCCAGATTGCCGATGTGCTCAAACTGAGCGAGTCGGCAACTAAGTCGTTGCTGTTCCGCGCCTACGAGACGTTGCGCGAACAGCTCAAGGAATTTGTAGGGAAGTAAGGGGACGCAGTATGAATTGCAATGACATTCGCGAAATGTTGCCGGACCTGGCCGCTGGCATCGGCACGGGTACGCCGGAGGTCGAGAAGCACCTTGCCTCCTGTGCTACCTGTGCGGGCGAGTTGCGGGGTTTTCAGCAAACCATGGCAGTTTTGGACGAGTGGAAAACCCCCGAGCCCTCGCCCTATTTTGACACGCGGCTGGAGGCCCGGTTGCGCGAGGAGATGGCCCGCCCATCAGTGGGATGGCTGCACTGGATACAACGTCCCGCATGGGCGATGTCGCTGGCCGCCGTACTGGTGACAGGCGCGGTTGTGGTCGGCACCAGGTCGTACACGACATCGTACATTCTTCAAACCGACGCGATCCCGACGGACGCTCCCAAGCTTTCCGTTCCAGTTCTGCCCGGGACGGCGGTGGGCGATCTGCAGGCACTTGAGAAAAACAACGAGTTGTACGCGGATTTCGACATGCTCGATGAATTGCAGGTGCAGGACGACGTGACCGCAAATCCGTAGTAAGGAATCAGCCATGGGCCCGGGAAAACTCGCAAGCGTATTGACAGCAGCTCTGGTGCTGGCGCCTGCGTTCGCCCAAGGCCAGCGCCCAAACCGGCGTCCGGCACAACCCGCGCCACAGCAGAGACGTCCGCAGCCAATGCAGCAGCCGGGGCGGCAGCACCAACCGCAGCAGCAACGCCAACAGCCGGAGCAGCAGCGGCGCCAACAGCAGCAGCGGGCGGCACGAGCGCCGGAGCAGGCCGCCGGGCATGGTGCGCCAAATCAGCCTGGCCATGCTGGAGACTGGTTGCGCCGCTACAAAAACTTGCCTCCCGACCAGCAACGGCGTGAACTTGAAAAAGATCCGCAGTTCCGAAAACTTCCTCCGCCGCAGCAGGCTCAATTGCAGAGGCGGTTGCAGCATTTCTCCAATCTGCCTCCCCAGCAGCAGGAACATATTCTCAACCGCATGGAAACCTGGGAGCACCTGACTCCCGATCAGAAGAATCAGGCGCGCGGACTCTTCCAGCAGTTCAAGCAATTGCCACCGGACCGCCGACAGGCGGTCAACCGGGCCGTCCGCAGCCTGCGCGACCTGCCGCCCGAGCAGCGCGAGCAACGCATCAACTCCCCTCAGTTCCAGAACGAGTTTTCCCAGCAGGAGCGCAACATGCTGCGCGGCGCCTCCCGCCTTCCACTCGCGCCCGGCGAAGGACTCCAGCCCGAACCACCGGAAGAATAGGAACGGCCGTGCAGCTGTGCGTACCTCTCGCACCCGTCTGAAGCGAAACCCAGCCCACAATTGAGGAAAGCTTTCAGAATAGTCTGCTCTTTCCCGTAACCTTTTGCCCGCATCCCACGATTAGCTAAGTAGAACGGCTTTCCGCGGAGATGGGTTTGAAGGTCCTTGAGAATGGAGTCGGCGAGCAGTTCATGATTGCGGCGGCGCAGCGCGACCCGTCCCGCTTTGCTGAACTGTATGAAAGCAACTTCGACCGCGTCTATGCCTATATTTCGCGGCGCGTCGTGCACCGCCACGATGCCGAAGATTTGACCGCGGAAGTCTTTCATGCGGCGCTGCGCGACCTGGCGGGCTTCGAATGGCGGGGCCTTCCGTTTGCAGCGTGGTTGATCGGGATCGCCGCTCATCTGCTGGCGGATCGCTGGCGGTATGCTGCGAAGCGGCAAGAGATCTCCACCGACGATCTGGAACGAGGTGATGCCGGGGCCGGTGGCGTGGGTACCGCAATCATGGATCCCACCAGTATTGGCGCCAGGATTACTGACCCGAAGGTTGAAGAATGCGCCATGCTCTACCAGTTGGTCGCCGAGCTTTCGCCTGATCAGCGGCGGGTGATCGTGCAGCGTTTTGTCGAACAGAAGAGTGTGCGTGAGATTGCTTCGGAACTTGGCCGTAGTGAAGGAGCGATTAAGCAGTTGCAGTTCCGCGCGCTACAGAACCTGAGAACGAAAATCGGGAGGCGCCCATGAACGCGTCCATAGTCGATCAACTCGATGACCATATCGAAGCCCTGCTGGCCCACGCTGGCTCTGCGCCGCCCGCTTCTGACCAGGCTGTTCGCGAGTTGCTGGCCGTCGCAGGGGAACTGCGCACGCTTCCAGATCCAGATTTCAAAGCACGCTTGAAAGCCGATCTGATGGAACAAGCCGCGCAAGGCACGACCCTCGCAGCGCATGCAGACTCGAGACTGGTTGTACGCAGGTTCACCGCAATCGCCGAGCAAGGGAGCGCACTAGCGTCCGGCGAGATTCTCCCCACGCTTTTCGGCGCAGGCAACGGTGTATATCCAGTGCACCGGAGCAGTTTCATCGCATCGGCCCTGGCTCATACGACTGCGCTGGCCCTGCTAGTGACCGTTGGCATCTGGGCAGCCCGGAATACTCGCGAGATCCCAAGAGTTTCCTCGGTAATGCTGACCGACGTCGGCCCCTACATTCTTCCGCCCACGCCAGATGCGGCGCGAGGCGGGGGAGGGGGCGGCGATCACGAGAAGGTGCAGGCGTCGAAAGGCGCTCCCCCCCGTTTCGCGCCCGCGCAGATCACTCCGCCGGCGATTGTAGTTCGCAACGAGAATCCGAGACTGACCGCTGATCCAACGGTCGTCGGCCCGCCTAGTCTTTCTTTCCCGCAGACCGGCCAGATGGGAGACCCACTCGCCGGCATTGTCGGGCCTGCATCAAACGGGACCGGAAGCGGTGGCGGCATTGGCAGTGGATGGGAGGGCGGAGTCGGCGCCGGCAGAGGTCCAGGTGTGGGTCCTGGCAGCGGCGGCGGAATCGGTGGCGATCTCTACCACGTGGGCGGAGGCGTGAGCTCGCCCCATGCTATCTATGAGCCTGAGCCTGAATATTCTGAAGAAGCGCGGAAGGCGAAGTATCAGGGAGTCGTAGTCCTGCAACTGATCATCGGAGCCGATGGCCGGCCCCGTGACATCCGTGTCGCTCGCGCACTTGGCATGGGCCTTGACCAGAAAGCCATCGAAGCGGTCCGCCAATGGCGCTTCGAGCCCGCGTTCTTGGGCAGCCAACCGGTCGCAGTCGTGGTGAATATTGAGGTGAATTTCCGGCTGTACTAACGCCTCGGCTCGCAGACCGTCTGCGCTCGCAGGAATGCCGTCGTGATGTTTCTGCGCTCAAGAAAAATTGGAAGCCGAGTCTCGACGCAAACCTTTCTTGCGAATCCCGGACCCTTGGAACCCGTACGAGTCAAGCATCTCAGCCGAGGGGGCAGGCGTGACTTCGAGCCAGGTGGCTTCCATTGATGAACGATAAGCCAGGCCGAAGTCTTCACTGAGCGGGAAAGAGGTTTGTTCGGTTTTCGTAACAGGATGGAGTGACTGACAGCACGCTCGCTTGCCTTGCCCTGGGCGAGGTCCAAGGTCTGCCGCGCGGACGCACGGCCCTCCAGAGCGTGTTGCTCTCACAATCGAGAGGCTTGCGCCTATTGCCGCAACAGGTTTTTCGCGATAAACAACACATTCGCCGGGCGTTCTGCCAGCCGGCGCATCAGGTAGGGATACCACTCGGTCCCGAACGGAATGTACACTCGCATCCGCCAGCCGTCTTTGACCAGGCCCTGCTGGAGATCGCGGCGGATGCCGTGCAGCATCTGAAATTCAAAGGCGTTGCGCGGGATGTTCTCGCGGATCGCAAAGGCCTTCGCCTCTTTGATGATGGCTTCGTCGTGGGTCGCCAGTCCGTGATAGATCCCGCTCTTCATCATGATCTTCATCAGCTTCACGTAGTTCCCATCCACTTCCGATTTCTTCTGGAAGGCAATTTCCTCGGACTCTTTGTAGGCGCCTTTGCAGAGGCGGATGCGGATGCCCTCGGCCAGCAATTTTTCGATGTCCGCTTCCGCGCGCCGCATATAGGACTGGATCACTGCGCCGACGCATCCGGCATTCCCGGGGACGCGGTGCAGTTCGTGCACAAAGTCGAGCGTGCGCTGGGTATAGGGCGAGCCTTCCATGTCGACGCGCACAAAATTCTTTGGCGACATGCCGGCAGCTTTAGCAACCAGGCCGCGGACGATTTCGTAGGCCATGGTCTCGTCCACGTCGAGACCCATGTGGGTCAGCTTGAGGCTGATGTTCGCGTTCAGCTTGTCCGCCGCGATTTCGTCGAGCAGGTTGTGATAGAGCGCCGCGCTGGCGCGGGCTTCCTCGGCGTTGGTGACGTTTTCGCCCAGGTTATCGACGGAGACGCCCGCGCCGAACTTGTTGACGGCGGCGGCGGCGCGCACGGCGTCCGCGACCTGCGTGCCGGCTACGAAACGTGCGGAGGTGCGCTGGCCGAAGCTGGAACGCTCGGCGACACCACGCAGCCAGCGGCTTTCCGAGAGCGCAATAAACGTCGCCCTCAGCACGCAGCACCGGATTGTGGCGGGTTCAGACTGCCAGAGACGTTCGTTGGCATTACAGTATTTTTTATCACAAAGAGGGTGAAACCGGAGTGATCGTGATCACCGTTGCAGACGTCAGAGGCCCAACTCGATGCCGTCCCTGACGGGACTTGGGTTTGTTCCACTTGCCTTCCCGGCACTTACGTGCCGGGCTTTCTTGTGTCACCGCTTCGCGGCTGGAGTTTCTAGCGCGCTCCACTTGCTCGCTCTCCTTCGAGTTGCGACACTGACTCGGGCTGAGCCCTGTGGCTCGTGTAGAATAACCTTTTGTCTTTTGTCTATGGATCTCTCCGCAATCCAGCAAGCCCTGCGCGAGCGCAACATCGACGCCTGGCTGTTCTACGATCACCATCATCGCGATCCCATTGGCTATCGCCTGCTGGGCCTGCCCGACGGGCTCATGGTGACGCGGCGCTGGTACTACGTGATTCCGGCCAAAGGCGAGCCCGTCAAACTCGTTCACAAGATCGAGGCAGGACACCTCGACACTCTGCCTGGCACGAAGCGGCAGTATGCCGGATGGCAGGAGTTGTTCGAAAGCCTGAAGGGGTTGTTGGCCGCGTATCGCAATATTGCCATGCAGTACTCGCCGAATAACATTGTGTTCACGATCTCACTTGTGGATGCCGGCACAGCGGATATGATTCGCGGCCTGGGCAAGAACATTGTCAGTTCCGCCGACCTGGTCGCGCAATTCGAGGCCACCTGGAGCGACGAGCAGATCAAAACGCATTTTGCTGCGCGGGATGTGATTGACGCGGTCACGGCCGAGGCTTTCAAGGAAATTGGGCGCCGGGTGCGCTCGGGCGGCACTCACGAACATGAGATCCAGCAGTGGTTCATGGAAGCGTTTCAGCGCGAGAACATGGTGACCGATGATCCACCCATCGTCGCGGTGAACGGCAACAGCGGCAACCCGCACTATGAGCCGCGCGCCGATCGCCCGGTGCCGATTCGTGAAGGGGATTTTGTTCTGCTCGATGTGTGGGCAAAAAAGAACACTCCGGGCGCAGTCTATTACGACATTACCTGGACTGGATCCGTGGGCAAGAGCCCATCGGACCGGCAGCGCGAGGTTTTCAAAGTGGTCAGCGAGGCACGCGATATTGGCGTAAAAACAGTGGTCGACGCCGTCGCGGCGGGCGAGCCGATTGCCGGATGGGAAGTGGATCGCGCGGTTCGCGATCACATCAAGAGAGCGAAGTACGGAGACTTTTTCATCCATCGTACCGGCCACTCGATCGGCACCGACGTGCATGCGAATGGCGCGAACATGGACGATCTCGAAATCCACGACGAACGGCGTATCCTGCCCAATTCCTGTTTCTCGATCGAACCGGGGGTGTATCTGCCCGAGTTCGGTGTGCGCAGCGAGGTGAACGTGCTGGTGCGCAAGGGAAGCGCCGAAGTCACGGGTAAAATCCAACGCGAGATCGTGACAATCTGAATGGCCAAACCGACGACAGATAAGAAGGAAGCGCCCGCCGAGCCGGAGTATCCGCTGACAACCTTGGCGGTAGTAGCGCCCATTGTGGGTTGGCTGATCCCGGGCGCTGGGCACATCTTGTTAAGGCGCTACGTGCGCGGCAGCCTGCTCCTGGTTTCGGTGGTGGCGATGTTCGTGATTGGCCTCGGCATGCACGGACGGATTTATAAGCCGAACGGGGGAGACATTCTCGACATTCTCGGCTTTATTGGCGACGTGGGCTCGGGCACGCTGTACTTTCTGGCGAGGATCATGGAATGGGGCGATAGCCTGGCGGCGAATGCCGTGGCGGATTATGGCAAGACCTTCCTCATCGTGGCCGGATTGCTCAACTTTATCGCGGCCGCGGATGCGCATCATATTGCGCTGGGGAAGAAGCCATGACCCTCAGCCTCTCACATTTCGCCGCGGCGGTGGTGTTCGCGGTATTCGCTTCGACCGTGTTTGGTATTACGCAGAAGAACACGCCGGCGGAACAGGTCCGCTACGGACTCTACTGTTTCGCCATGTTCGTAGGCGGAGTATTCGTTGCGGGATGGGTGATGGCGCTCCTGAGGCGGTAGGGTTCTTAGTTCTCGGTTCCCAGTTCTCAGGTCTCAGGTCTCACGAAGACTGGTCCCTTGTGTTTATGCCAGTTCCAGAGTTCCCTAAACGCGCAGAGAGATTCGAGCCCCTCCGCGTCTTACTGAGAACTGAGAACCAGGAACCGAGAACTGCTCCTCACCCTTCCCACACAAAGGCGTCAAACACCCGGATCGATTCGAAACCGATACGTGCGTAGAGGGCGATGGCCCGGTCGTTGGCCTCGGTGACGGTCAGGGAGATTGCCTGGAAGCGGCGTTCGCGCAGGCTTTTTGTCGTGGCGGCGAGCAGGACCACGCCCAGCCCGGCCGACCGGTATTCCGGCAACACACAGACTTGCGTGATGTGCCCCACGTCAGGCCGGATTTGCGAGCAAAGAATCAAGCCGACCAGCGAACGGCTCCGGCGGTGAGAAACTACAAACGATCCCCGAGGATCGAAGGTGCCGCATCCGGGGAATCGTACGATGTTGTTCAGGAAGCGCAGCGAGCCGCTCAGAGTGCGGTACTGATCGTTAATTTCCGAATCGACGTGTCCACGATAGGCGGCGGTGATGACCGCGGCCGCGGCCTGGTACTCCTGCTCAGACCAGGGGCGGATCTCGAATTCCGGCTTGAGTGTGGGAGCGGTCTGCGGGTGCTTGCGGATGTCGAAGTTCATGAAGACGCGCGGATGACGGCTGAACCCCTGTTGGAGAAATGGGCGCGCGACTTCTCCCGCGTCATGTGCCAGTAATTGCGCTTCTACGCGGTGGATGCCCGGCGACTGCTGCAGGGTTTCGATGACGTGGGTGAGCAGGCGCTCCTGGACTTCGCGGCGATTGGAAGTGCGTCCCCCGTCGCGCACGTAGAGATCACCGATTACACCCTTGCTCTGCTCGTACACGAAAAACGAATAGCCGAAGATGCTGCCGCGCTCGATGGCGGCGTAGCCGGGAAGGATCTTGGCGTCCATGTAGCGCAGGATCATCTCCGCCGAGCCAGCATAGTCCCAGGAGAGCAGGCGCCCCCACATGGCGATCTCGTCTTCCAACAGCGGGCGAAGATCAGCGGAAGAAAAATGCCGGAGGTCGAGGATTTCCATTGAGAAAAGCCAAGTTCCAAAGTTTCAGGGTACACCACGTCTCAGGTCTCAGGTCTTAGGTGTTAGATCTCAGGTGTCAAGGGAGGCTCGCGGCTTTCGAGATTCGAAGGTTCCTTGGGAAAGCGCTGCCAAGAGATTTTGCTGCGACCTGACACCTAAGACCTGAGATCTTAGTCCTTTCCCACCCAGTACAGATCCAGCTTCTGGGCGGGGATGCTGGTTAAGGACGACACCCGGCGTCCAGGAACGAGTTGGGCGACTTGGGACTGCGAATTTTGCGCTGTCACAAGGACATGAGCATCGGTGGGCACATGACCATCCTCGTAGTGCTGCGCCGGACGGTTCAGATAGAACTCGAGACCGTATTCCTGCACACGGTTGATGTGATAAATCGCGATGGGTACAGGCTCACGAGAAAATGCCTGAATGCTTTCCGCAATGGGCCGGGCAGACTGGGTGGCGTCGATGACGGGGCCGGCTAGCCGCAGAATGATCCCGACGCTGACGACAACCGCGAGCATGGTCGCGGAACGAAGCAGGCGAAGGCCGCGGCGTGAGAGCAGGGCAGCAGCGATTGCAAGCGCAAAAACGAGCCCAATTACTGCGGCGATGTATGTTCCCTTGCCCGGCACAAGACGGTGGTTCATTTGAATCGAGGCCGCCGACAGCGCGCCAAACACGACCAGTCCGCAGAGGATTCCGTGAACTACTGCCAAAGGTGGAGATAATCTTGTCTCCTCGGTGCGGCGGGCGGCGAGGTACTCGGAGACGAGCAACGCGCCCGCGGGAATGGCGGGCAGAATATATCCGGGCAACTTCGATTGCGAGGCGCTAAAGAAGACGGCCGGCACAAGCAGCCAAATCAGCAGAAAGAGCTGCCAGGAATCCTCGGCGGTCGCAAAAGCGCTCTTGCCTTCGGACCAGAGTAACCGGACGCGCTCTACGATGGCCAGGATCAGCCACAACGTCCAGGGCATCAGGCTCAGGAGCACGATGGGAATGTAAAACCAGAAGGGCTGGCGGTGGTGATACAGATCCTGACTGAAGCGGACGAGGTTATGCTCAAGAATGAAGACGCGGAAAAACTCGGGATTGCGCAACTGCGCCGCGACGTACCAGGGGAGCACGACGGCAAGGAATATCGCGATGCCGGGAATCCAGAGCGTACGTAAAACTATGCGCCAGTCGCGCCTGGCAGCGGCGAAGATCAGAATGATAACGGCGGCCAGCGCGGGCGCGATTGGGCCTTTGGCCAGAGTTCCAAGGGCCAGAAAAACATAGCACGCTGCCAGATAGATGCGCTTCCCGCTTTCATGCCAGGCATACCAACCGAGCAGGGCGATGGTGAAGGCCGCGGCCAGCGGCATGTCAGTGGCGGCGGCGCGCGCGAATCCGATGACAGCAGCTGAACTGGCTGTAATGAGGGCGCCGTCCTCTTCGCTGCCGGGGCGGAAGCGGCGCAGGAAAAAGTAGATGGCCGCGATCATCAGGGCGGCGTCGAAGGCTGCCGGCAGGCGGGCGGCTTTGTCAGTGACTCCGTCGTTGTTTTGATCCTGAGCGGGCAAGAGTGCCCGCCCCACACGGTACGAGGCCATGGCTTGCCAGTAATAGAGGACGGGCTTTTCGAGCCACGGCTTGCCTTGGAGAGTAGGGGTGATCCAGTCGCGGCGCTCCAGCATTTCGCGCGCTACCTGGGCATAGCGCGGTTCATCGGCGCCGAGCAAGCCGAACGCGCCCAAGCCATAGAAAAAAAGGAAGCCGCAGAACGCTACCAGCAGCAACAGTTCGGTGCGCGTTCGCATATTCACCGGCGATTATCTCGTAAACGCATTCGTGCTGGTGGCTGCCTCCGAGCGCAGGCGCTCGACGACCTTGGCAACCGCGATCGCCAGCGGGCCGTCCAGGGAGCAGCCGCTGGCGCACTTGTGGCCGCCGCCGCCAAAATATTCGGCGACGGTGGAGACATTGATCTCTCCCTTGCTGCGCAGGCTGATGCGGTAACGCTGATCGGGCAGTTCCCGAAAAAAGATGGCGACCTGCGCATCTCCGATCGAAAGCGCGTAGTTCACCAGCCCTTCGCAGTCTTCTTCGCGGGCGCCGAAGCGCTCCATCTGTTCCTGAGTCACCCAGATCCAGGCCAGCGGGCCTTCGCGGTGCAGGTTGGAGAGCGCGGCGCCGAGCAGGCGCATTTTGGCCGTAGAGTGTCCGAAGTAGATGTGGCGGGCACAGCTCGCGGGATCGGCTCCAGCCAGGACCAATTCGCGTGCGACGGTGAAGGTGTGCTCGTTGGTGCCTTCAAACATGAACGAGCCCGTGTCGGTCATGAGCGCCGTGTAAAGGCAAGTGGCGATGTCGGCGTCTACGGGTACGCAGGCAAGCCGGGCCAAGCGGTAGACGAGTTCGGCAGTCGCCATGACGTTGGAATCGATCCAATTGATGTGGGCGAACTCGCGGCCGCTGACGTGATGGTCAATGTTGATAAGGAAGCAATGGTCGAGCCCCTCGAGCAGCGTGCGCTTGATGCTGTCACATTCCAGCAGGACAACCGCGTCGTTGGGCGGAACCGTGTCGGCCTGAATGGCGCGATCGGCGAAAGGCAAGTTCTGGTAAATGCGCGGAACACCGTCGTGCGTGACAACCTCGGCGTCTTTGCCCATCACGCGCAGAATTTGGCCGCAGGCGAGCGCGGACCCGATGCCGTCACCGTCGGGGCGGGCATGCGAGGTCACCACGAAGCGGTGACGAGCGCGAATCTCTCGTAAAACGCGGTCCAGCATAGAAAGCTATCAGCTCTCAGCTCTCAGCTATCAGGAACGTCGACATGCCACCTGCATCATTCGATCTATCATCGCCTACGACATCTGTGCTCAGGTCCTCCTGATGGCTGACAGCTGATGGCTGAGAGCTATTTCTTCCGACGCTTCTTTGCGCGCTCGAGCAGCTCTTCCACGCGACCTTCCAACTGATGAGAACGGTCAACCTGAAAAAAGAGTTCAGGCGGACGGCGGAGGCGCAGGCGGTCGGCCAGTTCGTGGCGCACGAAATTCTTGGCCGCATCCAGGCCTTCGAGGGTACGCTCGGCTTCGTCGTCGTCGCCGGCAACCGCGATCAGGACACGGGCGGAGCGGGCATCGTCGGCCATCTGGACCTCGGAAACACTGGCCAGGCCGATGCGGGGGTCTCGCAACTCACCCTCGAGGATGGTTTCGATCTCCTCCCGCAGCGCCTCGCTCAGGCGGTCCCGGTGATATTTTTGGCCACGGCGTTCCATAGGGGAAAACCGCTTAGCATAGCAGAAAACAGGTCTCAGGTCTCAGGTCACAGGTCTCAGGAAGGGCTTCCGGGAATCGACGCTGGCACCATGAGATATTCCTGAGACCCGCGACCTGACACCTTGTTAGAGGTACTCCACGAACGAATCCGTGATCTCCGCGCCGAGGTTGTTGGCGATTCTGGTGGCGGCGCGCTCCACGTTCTTCATCAGGCCGTCGAGGTAGTCGCGGGAGTGGGAGACGCTGACTACGCCGATGGTGGCCTGGTTCCACAGATTGCTCGGGTCGAGTTCCGCGACCGAGACGTTGAACGAGGCGCGGAGGCGATCTTTGAGGCTGCGTGTGACTTGGCGCTTGTCTTTCAGCGATTGCGCGTGCTCGATGCGGAGTTCGAGGGTGAGAAAGGCAAGCATTTAGCCGTCAGCTATCAGCCATCAGGAAAAACTAGAATCAGAAGTCAGCCCTCAGTGCGGCCTATCCTGTGGAACCTTACGCACGGACTGTACGATACGATTGATCTCGGGTTGCGTAGCCGCGGCAGGGCTGTTGGGGTCTTTGACACCGAAAACCAATTCGATGCTGCCGTCGTCAGAATAAAGATGCACGGCAATCCTGCGCTGATGAGCTTGAGGATCGCCCAGTTGAAACCCGCGATAATATTGATTCTGGATATTGAAGATTCCGGTGTCGACGGAGAACTGAGACAAGACAGTGGTCTTCAGCGTGAGCAACATCTGCTCTCGATAGTGCACGCTCGGGAACAACGCCCAGAGGTGCATCTTATCCGGAGTGAACCCGTACAGATTCTTAAGAAAGCTATAGTCCGACTGCGCTGCTCCGCGTTCAAAGACCGATTCGAGGCTCTGCGGGGGAACCTTCCATTCTCGGACAAGGTCTTCTGAAAATACCCGTGGGGGACTTGCGCTCACAAGTATGAACCGACCCGAACGGAATTTCAGAGCCACCATGAAGGGATTCGGATCGTCTTTTGGAACCTGCCTGGTTTGACTCGCATCGAGATCATCCCATGGAATCTCAAACTCATAACCAACATACGAGACTTTCGTTCCCGGGACCTGTGACACAGAGAGGTCTTTCAAGTCGGTTGGGACGATTCTGGCAGCCGGCGGAGCCTTCCTCGCCGCATCGAAAGAGAGCGTAACCGGAGCGACCCAGTACGCTCCCAAGGCGATCACTCCTAGAGTGATTACCGCCGTGGTCAGAATTCGTCGCAGTAATCTCATTAGCGTAAATAGCATACGCCGTTAAGATTGGGGTTTGTAAGAGCCCTTCGCATCGGCGCATTTCTGATGAACACGACGTCGGCGAACTCTGATTGGCTAAGCGGAGCGGGCGGGACGCCCGCTCGACTGCCGGCGAGGGCGCCGGCGCTACGACTTAGATCGGGATCGCGCCCTTGAACAGCCAAATCAAATCAATGATCAGGATGATGACCACCATTAACTCCAGCACAAACGCGCGGCTCTGGTGGAACTGGTCGACCATGAAGCGGTAGAGCTCTTCGGCGGTGTGGACTTTCTGATTGACCAGGTTCTTGTAATCACTCACGCCAATTTTTGACGCTGCCACTTTGTAGAGGCGCGCTGAAAACATGTCGCTCAGGAACTTGATGGCGTTATCGGCGCGCTCGGTGAGTTCGTCCACATCGAGCAGAACGGTGTGCAGGCGGGTGGCGCGTTTGGCGGTGCGCCAGCGGGCCCAAATGCCGGTCTTGCCGTGCTCCATGAAGTCGTAGACGCTTTGCAGTTCGCGCGTGAGCAACTCGTCGTAGTGTCGGAATTCGAGCAGCTGGGAGTTCGCGTATTCGAGCAACTGGATAACAGTTTCCGCGCCCGGCGCGCTGTCATAGAGAAACGCTGCGTTCCAGCTGATCACGGCAAGATCATTGGGGTAGTACGAGATCTTGGACTGCATGATTTCCTGCTGCTCGCCGTCGGAGAGGGGAACATTTTCGCCGCGCACGATCTGGGCGATGCGTCCACCCTGGGTCGAAAGCAGTTCGGCAGCGGAGGGACTTCCCGCGATGTCACGCACATGGAAGACGAAATAATCTTCATGGAGCCAGCTGTCGTAAAGCTTGACCAAGGCTGGCCGGGCGCGGTCGATCTTCTGTTTGACGATCTTCTGGGCGAAGCTGGTGAAGTCGGTGTCCCAAACCCAGCGGCTGGCGAGGCGAACAAGCGTGTCCCAGTCGCCGGAAAAGGGCAGTTCGAAGACCACGCTCAGCACGCCGTAGTCGTAGTACTTGATCTGGACGTCGAGGCGCTCGCCGCTTTCGAGAACCAGGGGCTCAACCTGTTCGACGACCGGGGGACGCTGGAAGCGGACGTATCCGGGGGCAGGGTGCTTGAAGCTGGCCTCCTGGCGGCGGGCGCCGAAGATGTCACGAAGGTCGTCGAGGCGGATCTCTTCGCAGACGTCGAACTGGATCAGAACGAGGACCGAGCCCTGCAGGGTCTTGCTCTGGGCGATGGATGTGGATTGGGCTGGTGATGCGGCTGGGGCTAACGCGGTTGGGTTGGCGGTTTCCATAGGATTTTAGCTTTCTTCGAGCTGGGGCGCACGCGGCACGATCTGAGGTAAGTCTGAGATCGAAAACGCCGCAACACGGAGGCTTACTGTCTATGTCTATTGTCCCAGAAATCATGCGGGATGGGCAGTGGGCGAATAAACCAATACATTTCAATCACTTGCCATATTAGGGGAGATTGGCGTGAAGGCCGAGAGTTTCGGCGACCTTGCGAAGTGGCTTGTCTTTTGTCCAGAGAAGAGTTGGAGGATCGATGAAGACGGAGGCGATCAGTTCGGCGTCGATCAAGCCGATGCCAAGATTGTACAAACGACGAGACTCGATCATGACCCGCACTTCATAGAGCTGCGCCACTTTCACTTGCGGCAGGAGGTCGAGCACTGCAAGCGTCCTGGTACGGTCACGCAGGGATCGGAGCGCAAGTTCGCCAATGATAAGCGGATGGATGACGATGCGGCCCTGATTGAGATGCCGACGCATCTCTTTGTTTTCGGAACGGAGATGGTCGATCCAAACCGAGGTATCGGCCAGAATCACTGCGGCCTCGTGCGCCGGCGTGGAACCTTCTTCAATGCCGGCATGGTGCCGCCGAGGGAGGCCAAGCGGCGGGCGCTTTCGCGCTCGATGAGGGCTTTGAGAGCTTCACGAACGAGGGCGGTTTTCTCCTCTACCCCGGTGAACTCCTGAGCGACGCGGACAAGATCGTCATCGAGGGCAAGGGTGGTTCGCATGGGTATCTCCAAGCACATATTATAGCATCAAATGATGACAATATTGGTGTGCGTTCTATTTCTGCGGTAGGTAAACACCGCAGGAGTCCCGTTCCGAAAGGGCAGTTTCTGTCCCAATTGCGGAAAGGTTCTGAGCAGTAGCACACAAGTTGTGCGTTGCGTCACAGCGGTGCGGCATGGTACGCAGGCAATTTCAGGCACTTGGGGTACGGTTGGCTGTGGGCAGGGCCAAACGTCGGGTACCCGGAAGGATTGTATGCAACGCCAGATCTTGCCTTGATTGGGCTACGGCTGCTGGGGAGCCCTGCTTTTGCCGCGTCCATCTTCTTGATCACTCGGGAGAAAACGGGTTGGATAGAAAATGCCCGCTTCCCCTCATCACCGCCTGTTCGCCAGCGCCCACAGTAGCGCCGCGCCTGCCGCAATGCCCGCGACCGCCAGCCCCGTGCGCTTCATTGACCTTTGAATGGCGGCCTCGTGGGGGCGCACCCATGCGTCTTCCGGATAGTGCTGCGGCGCGGGCTCGAACATCGGAAAGCCCTCGGGAGTTTCTGTGGCTTCGCGCAGGGCCATCTGCAGGACTTCAGCCAGGTGCAGCGCGTGGCGGTCGGTTTCTTGCGCAATCTGCTCGCGGCAGCTGAAGCCGTCGGCGACGATGAGCCAGTCGGTGGGGACCTGTCGGACGGCGGGGAGAAGCTCCAGTTCTCCGATCGCTTTCGAAATTTCGTACTTCTCTTTTTCGAAGCCGAAGGCTCCGGCCATACCGCAACATCCGGGGGCGGGCGCGGTGAAATCGACGCCCATTCGGCGCAGTACCGCTTCCTCGGCAGTCATCTTCATGATGGCCTTGTGGTGGCAGTGGCCATGGATGAGGGCTTTGCGCGCCAGCTTCGGGATCGGGAAATCCTTCGCGTACTGTTCCAGAAATTCGCTGAGCAGGAAGACTTGCTTTGAGAGCGCACGGGCACGCTCGTCCCTGGGGAACAGGTTGATGAGTTCGTCGCGGAAGACAGCGGCGCAACTCGGCTCGAGGACGACGATCGGCGTGCCAGCTTCAATTTCGACGTAGAGCTCGTCCATCACCCGGAGGAGCAGGCCTTTGGCGCGATCGAGCATGCCGATGTCGTAGAGCGGGCGTCCGCAGCATAGGTGGGTGCGTGGGACTAGGACCTCGAAGCCGGCCGTCTCGAGAACTTCGGCGGCGGCTTTGGCGGTCGAGGGGAGGAAGTGATTGTTGAAGGTGTCCGCCCAGAGGAGCACAGTATTCGGGCTTGACCCGGCCGGACGGGCGGAGGCGCCCGTCCCCACACTGGACGGGCGAGGACGCCCGTCGCTCCACCACCAGCGCTGGAAGGTTTCTACGGCTAGGGGCGGGATCCGGCGCTGACTGGGGATTCCACCGGCTAACTTGGCGAGGTCGCGAAGAAAGGGTGCCTGCGTAGTCAGATTCACCAGACCAGGAATATGCGACGCCGCCCGCGCCCACAGATCAATGTTTGAAAACGCCAGCGCGTTCAGCGGTCGGCGATTGGTCTCGTAGTAGTGCGACAGGAACTCGGCCTTGTACGTGGCGACATCGACTCCGACCGGGCAATCGCTTTTACAGCCTTTGCAGGCGAGGCAGAGGTCAAGCGACTCTTTGACGGCTTCATTCTTCCATCCGTCCTTGATAACTTCGCCTTTGGTCATCTCCCAGAGCAGGTGGGCGCGTCCGCGGGTCGAGTGTTCTTCTTCGCGCGTGACGCGGTAGCTGGGACACATCACACCGCCTTCTTCGCGGCGGCACTTGCCGACACCCACACAGCGCAACGTGGCGCTGGCCAGGCTGCCGTGATCCTCGGGGAATTTGAAGTGCGTCATCGGCTCCCAGGGATCGTACTCGGCACCCAGGCGCAGATTTTCGTCCAAGCGATAGGGATCGATCAGCTTGCCGGGATTCATCTTCCAGTCCGGATCCCAGAGCGACTTGAACTCGCGGAAGGCCTGCATGAGTTCGGGACCAAACATTTTGGGAAGAAGTTCGCCGCGCGCCTGGCCGTCTCCGTGCTCACCAGAGATTGAACCGCCGTAGCGGACAACCAGGTCGGCGGCTTCCTCCATAAACTGGCGGAATTTGCGCACGCCTTCGGTGGATTCCAGATCGTAGTCCATGCGGGTGTGCACGCAGGCGTGGCCGAAATGACCGTAAAACGCGCCGTCATAGTGGAAGTCCTGCATGAGCTTGCGCAGCTCGCGCAGATACGCGCCGAGTTTTTCGGGCGCTACGGCGGAGTCTTCGAATCCTTCCCATCGTATGGGCTCGCCGGGAACGTGCGACGTCACTCCCAGGCTCGACTCGCGGAGGTCCCAGATGCGGCGGGCCTGGCGAGTGTCGGTGAAAAGCTGCATGCTGGGTGGAGTGGTGGAACGGTCGAGAACCGCCATCAGGTGCCGGGCCTGCGCTTCGGCCTCCTGGATGGTGTTGGCGCCGAACTCAACCATCAGCCATCCGCTGCCTTCCGGCAACATTGCGATGCCTTCGAGGTTGAGGCCCTTGCGGCGGCTGGCGTGGACAATGACATCGTCGAAACCTTCAAGGCCGATGGGCCCGTGCGTCATGATTTCTGGGACGTGGTCGGCGCAAATATAGACGTCGGGCCATCCGATGACGAGCAGAACACGGGCGGGCGGACTCTCGACCAGACGGCAAGTGGCTTCGAGGATGGTGACGCAGGTGCCTTCGGAGCCGACCAGCGCACGCGCAACGTGAAAGCCGCTTTCCGGAAGCAGGTGATTCAGGTTGTATCCGGAGACGCGGCGCGGAATGTTGGGAAACTGCCGGCGGACCTGGTCGCCGCAGCGATCGGCGAGCGCCTTGAGGCCCGAGTAAATCTGGGCGCGGCGTCCGCCTTCGCGCTGAATGCGGGCGAAATCTTCGTCGCTGGTTGCGGCCACGTGCAGGCGCTGGCCGTCGTAAGTGAGGACATCGAGTGCCTCGATGTTGTCGTCGGTCTTGCCGGCCATGATCGAGTGCACACCGCAGGAGTTGTTGCCGATCATGCCGCCCAGCGTGCATCGGTCGTGCGTGGCGGGATCAGGCGCGAAGGTCAGGTGATGCTTCTCGGCTTCGGCGCGGAGGTGGTCGAGAACGACTCCGGGCTCGACGCGCGCAATGCGCTTCGCGGGATCGATTTCGAGGATCTTTGCCATGTACTTCGAGAAATCGAGAACGATGGCGGCGTTGCAGCATTGTCCGGCGAGTGAAGTGCCTCCACCACGGGCGAGCAGCGGGGCTTGCTGTTCTCGGCAGAGGGCCACGGTGGCCAGGACGTCTTCTTTGTCGCGTGGGATGACTACCCCGATCGGGACCTGGCGGTAGTTCGAACCATCGGTGGCGTAGAGGGCGCGGCTGCCGGAGTCGAAGCGGACTTCTCCGCGAAGATGGCGGCGGAGTGCGGCTTCGAGAGCAGCGGCATCGGGGTGCACCGAATGGGCCGGAGGTGGAGCGACGTCTTGCCGCATAGCGTACTGAACATCTTGGAGGATGCGGGCGTTGGGCGCAAGCCCATTGCAGAAGTTAGAGGTCAGAGGGTAGAAGTGAGCCGGAGTCCACCAGGCAAAAAGGTTGTTCGGGGACTATGACTGCCACCGCCACAAATGTGGCGGATGCAATCCTAGCGAAGGGAAGCGGCTTCAGGCGCGTGCGATACCTGACTGGGGCTGGACGGAAGCCTCCTTCGCCGGGGTGGAGTCCGCGGTCGGCGTCTCCGGTTGCGGAACGGTCTCAGCACATTCGCCCTGGTCGTCATAGTCGCAGACCCGGCCCGGGTGCGACTGTTTGCAGTGGGTACAAAATTCTGTGCTCATCGAAATCCCCTAGCGTATCGGGATGTATGCAGCGAACGGCTTGATGTTGCTCCCCTTCGACCCACGGGGCTGTGACATGCGTCACAAATGGTTGTGACGCGACGCGAGATGGCGCGGAGTCTGGCCGCATCCTGATACTATGAGGGACAATCCTTCCGCGTGGGGAGACGTACATATGGGCTGCAATACACCTCCAGTGTCGCTTGCACCGGGAAGACCAGGGCAGCGCAAGGTCTTCTGTGTGAAGTTCCAAAGGGAAATGCCTGGACTGGACGAGCCGCCGTTCGACACGGAACTGGGCCGGCGGATTTATGAAAACGTCTCTGAGGAAGCCTGGAAGATGTGGGGCGAGCACTGCAAGATGATCCTGAACGAGTACCGGCTGAATCCTGCCAATCGGCAAGACCAGGAGGTCCTGGTTAAGCACCTGGAAGATTTCTTTTTCGGTGAGGCGGCCGCGCTTCCACCGGGATACGTTCCCCCGCGCAGCAAGGCCTGATTTCAGGTTCTATGTCCGATCTGAGGGTGCTGCTGATCTCGACCTACGAACTGGGGCGGCAGCCATTTGGGCTGGCCTCGCCCGCAGCGTGGCTGCGCGCTGACGGCTTCCACACCTCTTCGTTGGACCTCTCGCGACAGTCCCTGGACGAAGAAGCGGTGCTCGCCGCCGGCCTGATCGCCTTTTATCTGCCCATGCACACTGCCACGCGGATCGCCGTGCGCGCTCTGGAGAAGGTCCGGAAACTCAACCCCGCTGCTCACCTTTGCGGATTTGGACTGTACGCCCCGGTCAATGACGGACTGCTGCGTGGTCTGGGCGTCGGCACAATCCTGGGAGGAGAGTTTGAGGCGGGGTTGTTGAGCTTGGCGCGCCGCCTGGAAGCTGGCTCGACCGAGCTTGGGTTGCGGCAGGTCGAGCCTGAGATCTCGCTTGCCCGTCAGAAATTTATGGTGCCCTATAGGGAGGACCTGCCGCTGCTTGAAAAGTACGCACATCTCACCCTGCCAGATGGCAGCACCCGAATCGTGGGCTACACCGAAGCCAGCCGAGGCTGCAAGCACCTGTGCCGCCACTGTCCCATCGTGCCGGTGTACAACGGCACGTTTCGCATCGTCCAGCGCGAGGTGGTGCTGGAAGATATTCGCCGCCAGGTCGCGGCCGGTGCGCAGCACATCACTTTCGGCGATCCTGACTTCTTCAACGGAGTGGGTCACTCGATGCAGACCGTGGAAGCACTTCACCGCGAGCATCCCGGGCTCTCATACGATGTGACGATTAAGGTGGAGCACCTGCTGAAGCACGCCTCGCACCTTCCGGCGTTGCGTGAGACGGGGTGCGCATTCGTGACCACGGCGGCGGAGTCGGTGGATGACCATGCGCTGCGCATTCTAGACAAGGGCCACACGTGCGCCGACTTTGTCCGTCTCGCCGGGCTGATGCGCGAGGTCGGACTTTTCCTCGTCCCCACCTTCGTGCCTTTCACGCCCTGGACAACGCTGGAGGGCTACGAAAACCTGCTGGCGACCCTGGTAAGGCTGGGGTTGGTGGAGAATGTTCCACCGGTGCAACTCACCATCCGCCTGCTGATTCCCGCTGGGTCGCGTCTGCTGGATGTTCTGCCACTGCATAACGTGGCCATCGGCCCATTCCAGCAGGAGGCGCTGAGCTATCCGTGGGTAAACCCGGATCCCAGGGTTGACCGGCTCCAGTGCGACCTCGAAGCCTTGGTGCAGCACGAAGCTAAGGCCGGTGTGTCGCGCACAGTGGTTTTCGAGGAAGCCTGGAAACTCCTGCAGTGTGCCATGAACGAAGACGGCGTTGAAGTGCCGACACCACTTCCGCTTGTTCCGCCCGGACTACCGCGGGCCACCATCCCCTACCTGACTGAACCCTGGTACTGTTGAGCCGAACCCACCAGCGGGCAGTTGGCCTGCTTCTAGACCAGGAGAAACACGCCGGATGGTTCCTCCCAGACGCCGCAGCCTACGTTGCCCCCTGCACGACTGGAAGGCTGGGCGAGATTACGAAGTGCAGCCTGCGATGAGCTTCGCGCAGAGCATCTTCGACGTATTGCGGCGAGTCACCACGCGCGAATATAAACCCCAGATAGCTTGATCCTTCCGGCAGTGGCACCAGTTTTTGCTGCAGCTTGGCGGTGATCTCAATGGCTTCGATCCCCGGCAGCTGCGCGGCTCGCTCCAACTGCTCAACTCCCTGGTAGATCCCTTCCCGTGGGATGGGAATCATCATTACGCCAGAGCTGGTTTCCTCGCGTCCCAAATGCGCTACCGGCTCACCGAGCGCGTGCCGAATGATCAATTCCTCGAGCGAGATTCCGTTTCCGAAGCGCAGACTTCGCGCGCAGAGCCCCCCTATCGGACGCGCCGCGATCTCCAGGATCCAGATGTGATTGTCTTTGATCCGCAACTCGCCGTGGAGCGGGCCATCAAACAGGCCGAGTGCATCGACCGCCCGTTGCAGCGTCCGAGCGACTTCGGCCTGTCGGGAAGGTTCCAGTCGCGACGGGGTGACGTAGATTGTCTCTTCGAAAAATGGCCCGACGAGCGGGTCTGGCTTGTCGAAGATCGCCAGCACTCTCAACTTGCCTCGGTCGGCCAGGCCTTCCACCGCGATTTCCAGCCCGTCGATATAGTTCTCCACCTGGATGAACTTGCTCGTCTCCTCGCGCAAAACACCGACCGCCGGGCTTTGCAAAAGCGCGCGAATACGATCGAACGCCTGCACAAATTCCTCTGGAGTATCGGCACGAATCACACCACGGCTGCCGGAGAGCGCGAGGGGTTTTAGCACGCAGGGAAAGGTGATTTCCGCAGACGCAACAATCTGGCGCGGATTGGAGTGGGAAGGAAATCGCCGGAAGGGCGGGACCTCCAGCCCTGCATCGCGCAACCGCTCGCGCGAACGGTACTTATCGCGGCAGATGTCGGCCGCTTCCGGAGGATGCCCTCGCAACCCGAGTTTATGGCAGGCGCGAGCACCGGTTGGCGTGGGCCGATCGCCGATGGAGACGATCGCGTCAAGAGGATGGGACGCGGCGAGATTGCAGATTGTGTGCGCCGAGGCTTCGGGATCTTCAAAGCGCAGCGGAAGAGCGCCATCCTGCCACGGGTCCTCGAGCACGTGGCAGCGGTCCGTCCCGAAGGTAATGGACAGCCCCAACTTCTGTGCCGCCTCAATAAAGGCGGACGCCTGGTATCCCGTGGTCGTGCACAACAGGAGAAGTCTTCCTGGTTGGGAGATGGTGCCGATCATGGCTGGCCAAATCGCTGCATCACTTTAGCTTTTCGAATCTGTTCTGAAGCCAGCTCATGGCTCCTCTTGCCAGACAGGATACGCCATCGTTGCATTTTCCGCGTGATCCCGTTCACAACTAACCGGCAGACCGCAGCATAGGCAGCAGGCAGGCCAGTATCGATCGATCGTTACTCACTCCTCACGAATTCAGAAAGTTTCAACGACCTAACAAGGACTTTACAAGGAACTTACCGATAGCTTGCCGCAGCACAACGAGAGGAAATGAAGTTGGGTCGTAAATGACAAAGGGCAAGTGGAGAGTAGTTTTCCAGCGAGTCTCAAGAAGTTGGTGGCACCAAAGACTGGAGGGTAAGCGAAGAGTCGACTCCACTCTGAGTGGGGTATTGCCACGCTGGCCACTCCGAAACCCGATTTGCAAGAAGAAATGACCGGAAGGTGACGGCTTTGTGACAAGTCTGCACCCAACTCTCTTTAGCCTGAGTTTGCCGCTGGACAAACTGATTTGTCCCGGAGAAGCGGGAGAGCTCTCCGAGTCCTGTTAGGAGTTTCGCCTGATGCAAATCAAACTGTTTGTCGTTCTGATGGCAGGTCTCGCTATCCTGGTCGCGGGCATTGACAGCTTTGCGGAGAAGGGCGCCTCGAACGCAGCGCGTCCTGACGTGGCTCGGGCTGACAGCGGTTCGGGCGCCTCCGTGGTGGGGCGCGTGAAGTTCCAGGGCCAATTGCCGCAGCCTGCGAAGGTCAGCATGTCCGCGGATCCGAGTTGTGCGAAACTGCATCCCGGTCCTGCGGTCAGCCAAGACTTTGTCACCGGAAGTGACAACACGCTGGGCAATGTGATCGTCTTCATCTCGGACGGGCTGGGGAATCGCACCTTCGATGTGCCCACCGAGGCGGTGACGTTTGAGCAGAAAGGCTGTGTATATCAGCCGCACGTGGTGGCGCTCCGGGCGAACCAGAAAATTAAAGTGGTGAATAGCGACAACCTCACCCACAACGTGCATCCAATTCCAGCCAACAATCGGGAATGGAACAAGGCGGAGCCCGGCGGTGCGACGTCGGAAGAAAGCTTTGCGCGCGAAGAGATCGCGATTCCGGTCAAGTGCAATGTGCATCCCTGGATGAAGAGCTACATTGCCGTTTTCAAGCATCCGTATTTCGCGGTGACAGGCAAGGACGGGGCGTTCGAGCTGCCCAACCTTCCTCCGGGAGAATACACGGTGGAAGCGTGGCACGAGAAGCTTGGAACCATGACGCAGAAGATCACCGTCGCGGCAGGAGAGAGTAAGTCGGTGGACTTCACGTTCAAGCCGCGCTAAGAAGACACGGCCGCTACGGGGTTGGCCGGGCTGTCCGCCTACCTAACGGCGGCGTTGAGCATACATGTGACAATTCGGCAGCAGCGTTCCCGGCTGATGACTCAGTTGTTAGAGCAGTGGAGGCCGCGACACCATCGATTCGCGCTCCAGATCGTAATCCCACCTGCCACTCGTACCCTTGGAAAAGACCACTCTTTTGAGCCCGGCTGACTTTGCTGGGGCGCTGAGCGCCGGTGACGTGACAATGGCGTAGATGGACTGCGGGGTCAAGCCCTGCCACTCGATACGCAGAGTGGTCTTATTGGTACCTTCCAGGCTCACGTGCGCAGGCATACCTTTTTGCGACAGCTGATCCTGGAAACTCCTGGCAAATGAAGCGCGGGCTTCCACACCCGGATTGGTTGAGGCTTTGGTGGTAGCGGACTGCGCCCAAGTGTGCGAAGTGGATAGGGCGATCACAATTACCAGCGTGGATAGCGAAAAGCGGCTTCTCAATGCTGACCGAGTCTGCTTCATAGTTGCAAGAGTATATCGTGGGCTTGGCTGCGGCACTGAATTACTGACGTAATCCAAGTTCGCAGGATCGCACTACCGACGCGCAGAACTGCCCGTGACACTCCGAGCTTGCGTGCGGATTTTAACACGGGTGTCGGCGCCCCGTACGCAGCCGGAGAGCCTCTTGGATCATCGACTTGATGGGAGTACCATATGCGTGCTTAAAGTGGCTGCCCAAGATCGCTTCACCCCGGATTTCGACTTGTGAGGACACGACCGCCGGAGCGTCATGAAAATCACCGACACAATTGGATCGCTATTAAAGAACAAGGCCAGCAATCGAGTCCTGTCCGTAACGCCCGATCAGTCCGTCTACGAGGCCATTGAGAAGATGGCGGTGGAGAGCATCGGCGCACTGCTGGTGATTTCCCAGGGCAGGTTGGTCGGCATCCTGTCTGAACGCGACTATGCCCGCAAAGTCTTCCTCAAGGGGCACTCCTCGAAGGAGACGCTTGTGCGGGAGATCATGACCAGCCCAGTGGTTTTCGTTACTCGTCAAAACACGGTGGACGAATGCATGGCCATTATGACGAACCACCATTTTCGTCACCTTCCCGTGGTCGAGGAAGACGTGGTTGTGGGTGTGGTGTCGATTGGCGATCTCGTCAGCTGGATCATTTCCGGTCAGGCACAAACCATCCACGAGTTAGAAGGGTACATTACCGGGCGATATCCGGCCTGAGGTAGCCATCGAGCCGGGTCAATTCTTGATTGTCTTCCTCACGACGCTGTGGCCATGAATCGGTGAACCGACTCGCCCATGGCCTGCAACACGATCTGGCCCAGAGCTTGGATGAATTTCGGGGAATCGTTGAGCCCGGCGCTCATTTCAAA
>Ga0075030_100000854_pt1 | contig 27267 bp, 30 predicted proteins | sample LitLauG_LLR_2012_FD_71393 | JGI IMG/M metagenome (GOLD analysis project Ga0075030, IMG submission 71393) | Freshwater sediment microbial communities from Pennsylvania, USA - Little Laurel Run_MetaG_LLR_2012 | ecosystem: Environmental > Aquatic > Freshwater > Creek > Sediment | place: USA...
AACGATATTGTGCGAAATAACATTTATTGGCGCGGCTACGAAGGCACGCGCTGGATCGTCACCGCCATCCGCAAGCGCAACCGCCCGCCAGAGGTTGCCGACGTGGCTCCCAATCCGCCTTTCGCACGCTTCGTTTCGCTTCGATAGACTAGACGGCGTGACCAACGCCACACGCAGGCAGTTCCTCGCATCCATCCCCGCCGCGCTCGCTCTGGGCGCGGATTCACCTTCCAGCGATCTGAAGCTGTGGTATCGTCAGCCTGCCTCCATCTGGACCGAAGCGCTGCCTGTCGGCAACGGACGCCTCGGCGCGATGATCTTTGGCGGCATCGAGTCGGAACGCCTCGCGCTGAATGAGGACACACTGTGGTCCGGCGCGCCGCGCCCTTGGAACAATCGCGACGCGCGGAAGGTTCTGCCCGAGGTACGCAAGTTGGTGGCCGAGGAAAAGTATCACGAGGCTGATGCGCTAGCGAAAAAGATGCAGGGGCCCTACAACCAGTCGTTCCTGCCGCTGGGAAATCTGTGGGTGAAGTTCGGCGTTCCCGGTCCAGTGACGGATTACCGCCGCGAATTGGACCTGGACACGGCTGTGGCCCGCGTGACGTATCGCGCCGGCGGCGTGGCGTTTACCCGCGAAGTGTTTTGCTCAGCCAAAGACGGCGTCCTGGTGATGCGCCTGGAATGCGACCGCGGCCTGCTGGATTTCGCTGTGACCCTCGACAGTCTTCTGCACGCAGGATCGAAAATCGCGGGCGAAGAAGTGATCCTGACGGGTAAGGCTCCGGCGCACGTCGATCCGAATTACCTGCGCTCGGCGAATCCGGTCGTTTATGACGACGAGGACGGCCACGGCATGCGCTTCGAGTGCCGCGCGCGCATCGTCAAGGAAAGCGAAAGTGTGGTCACGCTGATCGTCGCCGCCGCTACCGGATATAAAGGATACGATCAGATGCCGGACGGCGTGCCCGATTGCCGCGCCACGCTCGATCGTGCCTCGCAGAAGCCCTACGTGCAGCTCCGCAACGCGCATATCGCTGATCACCAGAGCCTGTTCCGCCGCGTCAACCTGAACCTCGGCACGGGCCGAGCCGATCTGCCCATCGACGAGCGCCTGAAGCAATACCAGTCCGACGATCCAGCCTTGCAGTCGCTCTATTTCCAATACGGCCGCTATTTGTTGATCGCCAGTTCGCGCCCCGGCTCGCAGCCCGCGAATTTGCAAGGCATCTGGAACGAAGAAGTGCATCCGCCGTGGAGTTCCAACTGGACCGCCAACATGAACGTCCAGATGAACTACTGGCCGGCGGAGACGTGCAACCTCAGCGAATGCCATCAGCCCTTGTTCGACCTGATCGAAGGCCTCACGGTCACCGGCGCCGAGACCGCGAAGGAAAACTACGGCGCTTCGGGTTGGGTTTCGCATCATAACGTCGATCTATGGCGGCAATCCGCGCCCGTCGGGAACTTCGGTGGAGGCGATCCCAAGTGGGCTAACTGGCCGATGAGCGGTCCGTGGTTCTGCGCGCATCTGTGGGAGCATTATCTGTTCACGCGCGACAAGCAATTCCTGGCGCGCGCCTATCCGTGGATGAAAGGCTGCGCCGAGTTCTGCTCCGATTGGCTGATTGAGCAGGACGGCAAGCTCACCACCAGCCCCTCCTGGTCGCCTGAAAACGAATTCTTCGCGCCTGACGGCAATCCCGCCCAAACCAGCGCCGGCTGCACCATGGACTTGGCGCTGATCCGCGAACTGTTCGCCAACACCATCGAGGCATCGAAGGCGTTGGGCGTCGACGCGGAGTTCGCCAAGGAACTGACGGCCAAGCGCTCCCGCATCGCACCGTATCAGATTGGTAAACACGGCCAGCTTCAGGAATGGTCCAAAGATTTTGACGAGCCGGAGCCGGGCCATCGCCACCTCGCTCATTTGTATCCTCTGCATCCGGGCAGCGAATTTACGCCTCGCAAATCGCCTGCGTTGACCAAGGCCGCGCGCGTGTCGCTGGAGCGCCGCCTAGCTGCGGGCAGCGGACAAACCGGATGGAGCCGGGCGTGGGTCATTAACTTTTGGGCGCGCCTAGGCGAAGGCGATAAGGCGCACGAATCGTTGTGCCGGTTGCTGGATCATTCCACGAGTCCGAACTTATTCGACACACATCCGGCGGGCAAATCGTGGATTTTCCAGATCGACGGTAACTTCGGAGGCACGGCCGCGGTGGCGGAAATGCTGCTCCAAAGCCATGAGGGCGAGATCGCGATCCTGCCCGCGCTGCCGGCGGCGTGGCGCGACGGCGAAGTAAAGGGCCTAAGAGCTCGCGGCGGAGTGACCGTTGATATCAAATGGAAAAACGGCCGCGCGACGGAAGCGTTGCTGGTGTCGGATCAGACACAAACGCACCGGGTGCGTCCGCCGCAAGGACAAAAGGTCACGAACGGCCGGACCACCGTCGCCATGAAGGCGGGCCAGCGTTTAAGGATATTGTTTAGCTGAACCGGGGACGCTCGTATCCTCGGCATGCGAGCCCCATGCGCCAGCTTGGGGCCACTTTGATTTCGCTCGACAAGCCCCAAGCTGACGCATGGGGGCAGACTACGGCTTTATCCCTCGACTGACACCGAGGGCTGCGCAGCCCGGTTCGTAAGGGCCGGGAAAAACGTAAGCATTTCCCAGAGCCTGTGACGCATGGGGCCTTCGCCGCCCACTATTCGCGGATCATCCCGTGACGCCGCAGCGTCTCCACCGTCGATTCCACCGGCAGAGCCGCCACCGTGCGCCCGTTGCCCATGGTAGTCTCCGCCATGAATAGCGAGTTGTACACGGCCTCCTCTGTCGCCTCGATCACCGCCGGAAACAGCGCCGACACCCGATCGTTCGACAGCAAGTCCTTCGCCCGCGACGTGGAAAATGCGATGGCGTAATCGCCCGACCCGTTGGAGCCAGCCGACCCTGTGCGTCCCAGCCCCATCATCGTCCGAGCGCCCAGCCTGTGGAGATTGCGCGAATCGACCGGCGCATCGGTCGCCACAATCATCATGATTGAGCCGTCGGCCGTCACCGGCGGCGCATTCATGGCCTGCACCCGCGGCCTCTCCATCGGCACTCCGAGGATGGTCAGCCGTCCACCGAAGTTCGATTGCACCAGCACACCGACGGTGTACTCGCCCGCCTGGCGCGACGCCGTGCCGATGCCGCCCTTCCATCCAAACGCGATGGTCCCCGTGCCCGCTCCGACGCAGCCTTCTGGAACCGCGCCGCTTTTGGCCCCCTGAATCGCCGCGAACACTTCGTTGTGGCCCGAATGCCGTCCCTGAATATCGTTCAACACGCCGTCGTTGGTTTCGCCGACCAGCGGATTAATCGACCGCACGTCGCGGTTGCCGTCCAGTTGCAGCATGTAATCGATCAGCGAATCGGCCACGCGAAACACATTCAGCGTGGAAGTAAGCAGAATCGGCGTCTCAATCTCGCCCAGCTCATTCACCTGCGTCGAGCCCACCAGTTTGCCGAACGCGTTGCCGATAAACACCGCCCCAGCGACCTTTTCGCGAAATAGATTGCCGCCATGCGGCAGCACCGCCGTCACGCCCGTGCGAATATTCGCGCCCGAATTCAACGTAAAATGCCCGACGCGCACGCCCGCCACGTCGGTGATCGCGTTCAACGCGCCGGTGGGCAGGGCTCCAGTGATGATGCCAAGTTCGCGGGCGCGTTTCTTTGTTGCCATCCCGGTATTCTTCCACATAAGCCGGGCTTGTGGCGCACGCGCGCCGCGTGCCGTGTCAGAGACTCCTCTCGACACCTGCCGCCACAACGATGATATATTGACGGAAAATGACGAAAGTAGCTGCGACAATTCAGCTATTACTCGGGTTATTTCCGGCTCTCGCCGCGCAGGAGAAACCGCCCGTGTTTGAGGTTGCCAGCATTAAGCTGGTAGACCCGAACGCCGACCACTTCGTGGGAGTCCAGGTGTTTCCAGGTGGAAGAGTTGTTCTCAATACATTGTCGCTGCGGGCGCTCGTCCAGGTGGCTTTCAACGTGTCGCCAAAGGACCTTATCTCCGCTGAACCGTGGATGGCCAAAGACGAATACAATATTGAAGCGGTTCCCGTTGCCGAGTGGCGCGAGAAAATTACAAACCTCCAACACGGTAATTACGATATACAGGACGAACACCTAAGGCAAATGCTGCAAGGGCTGCTGGTCGATCGTTTTCAGTTGAAATTCCACCAGGAAGCAAAAGCAGGCACGGTCTACCTTCTGAAGCGGACTGCACTGCCGTTGCGTCTCCAGCCATCGCAGGCTGCTCGGGACGCAGAAAAGCCCAGTCCCTTCCTGCGTGGCTGGGGCGATGTAAGCTACGCGGGCGGGAGGTGGAGTATTTACGAGTGCACCATGGCCCGACTGGCTAAGTTCGCCGGCGATGTTATCGTGCGTGCGAAAGCCGTCGACCAAACCGGCCTCGACGGATCGTTTAATTACCGGCAAAAAGAGCCCGACCTCAATCCGGATTACTATAATCCATCCGAGTCGTTCCTGCGGATGATCTCCGACGTCGGCCTGAAACTGGAGCGCACGCAGGGCGAAATAACAGTTCTTGTGATCGATAGCGCCCAGAAGCCGAGCAACTGACTGCAATGACAAAACACTCAAGAAGAATACTTCTATTTGCGGCGTCACTAACAGCCATGGCGCAGGAGAGGCTCACCTTCGAGGCTGCAACCGTCAGGCCGGTCGACCCTAAGGCAGAGGTTTCAGAGGAAGTAGCAGTGCGGCCGGGCGGCCGGGTGATTATTAACGGCTTCGGATTGAAGGCGCTGATCTCACTCGCGTTTCGAATCCCCTACGGGCAGATCAGCGGCGGCGAGCCCTGGATGGCAGACACACAATATCGCGTCGAGGCTGTTCCGCCGGCGGAGTGGCAGGCGAAAATCACGAATCTGAGGCACAGCTATCACGGCATCGACGATGCTCATCTGCGGGAGATGCTCCAATCCGTACTGATCGAACGGTTCCACCTGAAGTATCGCATCGAGACCAGAACCGGCACCGTATACGGGATGAAGCGCACCGGAAAATCGCTGGGCCTGCGCCCGACCGAGGCCGTCAGCGAAGGGCCGGAGGGAGAAAAAAAGACTCCCGTTTCAGGCGATATCGGGTATGCGGGCGGAAAGTGGGTTTTCTATGCCACCTCGATGCCGCAACTGGCGACCTTCGCGGGTACGTTCATAGTGCGCGCGCCTGTTACCGACGAAACGGACCTCAGTGGGGTGTACAACTACCGGCAGTCGGTCGCGGACGAGGCAGGGGGCGACCCGATTCACGCCGATTCATTCTTGAGCATGCTCTCGGAGGTCGGATTGAAGCTCGAAAAGAGACAGGGGCCAGTGGAGACGCTGGTGATCGAGAGCGCGGCGAAGCCGGCGAACCAGTAGTGGGCAGTTGACAGACGACCCGCCGGCATAACTGGTCGCCGATCTTCAACATAGCGGCTCGGCGACCGCATCCTTCGCTCCCTTCGACGGGATACTGACAAACGGAATGGCAACGCCGCCGAACCAGAGGAAGGGGGACCTACGCACTCGCAAAATTACGAAACGAACCCAAGGGACCCTTTGTTTGCAACAAAACAGGACCAAACGTCTACGGCCACTGCATCCGCTCCCGCAGACGCGTGATGTGCGCTACGTGATGCTTGCCGTGCCACGCGTACAGCGCCAAATTCTTCTCGAGCGGCACCACGCCCAGCTCCGGGTGCCGGAATTGCTTCTGAAAATCGGCGTCGGTCATGGACCGCAGCAGACGCACCCAGCGGTCATGCAGCGCGTCGAGCAGCGCCAGCGAAATCTCCGGCGGAGCCGTCTTGCCGTCCACCAATTCCGCCCACGCCGCTTCGTCGTACGGCTTGATCACCGGCTCATGTTCGGTCAACGCCAACCGGAACCGCATGTACGCGTTCATATGCGAATCGGGGACGTGATGCACCACCTGTCGCACCGTCCATCCGCCGTCGCGATACGGCGTATCGAGCTGCGCTTCGTTCAATCCCGCGATGGCGGCCCGCAGACGGGCGGGCGTTTCCGCGATGTCATCGATCCAGTTCTGTCTTTGGGCCGCCGTTGACGGACGCTGGAACGAGAATCTCCCGATCGGATGTTTGAGGTCTTCCATGGATCTCCTGGTCCTTGTATTGAAGCTCGTACAATTTGCGGTAAATGCCGTCGCGCAGCGCGAGCAGTTCCTGATGCGTGCCGCTTTCCCTCAACTGGCCTTTGTGCATCACGAAAATACGGTCGGCGCGCTGAATCGTGGACAAACGATGCGCGATCACCAGCGACGTGCGTCCCTCCACCATGCGCGCCAGCGCGTCGCGTACGCGAAATTCGGTCTCGGTATCCACGCTCGATGTCGCTTCGTCCAGAATCAGGAACCGAGGATTGTGCGCCAGAGCGCGCGCGAAGCTGATCAGCTGCTTCTGGCCTGTGGAGAATCCGTTGCCGCGCTCGCGCACCGGCTGCGCGAACTTTTCCGGCAGCGATTCGACGAAGTCCAGCAGATTGACTTGCGCAGCGGCCTCCACCAACTCGGGCTGCGAGATCGATTCGGTGCCCAGCCGTATGTTCGATTCCACGGTTCCAGTGAACAAATACGGGTCCTGCAGGACGACTCCAAAGTGACGCCGCAGGTCGTCTAAAGAAAGCTCGCGCAGATCGACGCCGCCGATCAGAATCCTGCCGCGCTGAATATCGTAAAAGCGCAGCAGCAGGTTGGTGAGCGTGGTTTTGCCCGCGCCCGTGTGGCCCACCACGGCGATGGTCTCACTCGGTTCAATGCGGAAGCTCACGTCGCGCAGCACCCAGTCTTCGCCTTTATACGCGAACCAGACATGGTCGAACTCAATCGCCACGGGGCCTTCGGGAAACGCCTTTGGTGTCGCCGGCGAGGTGACGCGCGGCTCGGTATCCAATAATTTAAAAATACGCTCGCTGGCCGTCATGGCCGATTGCAGGATGTTGTACTTTTCGCTTAAATCCTGAATCGGGCGGAAGAAACGCAGTCCGTATTGAAAAAATGCCACCAGGACGCCCAGCGAAATTGCGCCCTTACGATTCTGATAGCCTCCGTAAGCCAACAGCATCGCCAGCGACAGCATGCCGAGGAACTCCACCGCGGGATAAAACCATCCATAGGCGGTGATGGAGTCCTTGAACGCCTCCATATGGTCGCGGTTGATGGCGGAAAACTCATCGCGGCTGCGTGCCTCGCGGTTGAACAGTTGCAGCACGGCCATGCCGTTCACGTGTTCCTGCAAGTAGGTGTTGATGCGAGCCACCGCCACGCGGATGCGCCTGTAACTGGATTGCACGCTGCGCCGGAACACGGCCGTCACCAGCACCACAAACGGCAGCACGGCCAGCAGAAACCCTGTCATGCCGGGGCTCATGCGGAACATGATCATCACCACGAAGCCCAACACGAGCAGGTCGCCTAGGATGGTCACCAGGCCGGACGCCCACAAGTCATTTAGAGCGTCCACGTCGGTGGTGACGCGCGTGATCAGGCGCCCAACCGGATGCTTGTCGTAATAGGCGACGTCCAGCGTTTGCAGGCGCTCCATCAATTCGCGGCGCAGGTCGAACATGGCGAACTGGCCGGTGCGCTGCATTAAATAGGTTTCGATGAACTCGCAGCCGAAGCCGATCAGCAGCGCGGCCAGATACAGCGCGGAAATTTGTGCCAGGCCGGTCCAGATGTCAGCGGAGAGCCAGCCGTCCAGAAACGTCGGCGAAGGATGGTCGGGCTTGGCTAAATAATGGTCGATGGCGAGCTTGGTCAGCAGCGGTCCAGCCACCTGCGCGATGGATTGCAGCAGCAGAAACACGAGCGAAACCACGACGGCTCCGCGGTACGGTTTCAAGTACCGCACCAGCCGCCGCATCAGCCGGCCATCGTACACTTTTCCGAGATGTTCTTCTTCCACGGGTAAATTTCAGCGTAGCGCAGATCGTTCCCCGAGGTAGCCGGCTTGGCCGAAACCCCAGCCTTCACGGACAATTGGCCGATACAACTGCTCCGCAATCCTCAATATAGAGGTTCCACCGCCGCTTCCTTCGCTCCCAGCGACGGACACTAGGCGACGGAGTAGAAACGTCGCCGAAGGAGAGGAAGGGCCGGATGCACTCACAAAATTACGAAACGAACCCAAGAAGTCTCTTGATTGCAACAAAATTGTGCCGAACGAACCCAGTTACGGCTTCACGTTCAAGACGTAGCTCAGCGTGCGCCCCCGATACGTCGCCGAGACTTCCCAGCAGCCTGCCTCGGTGAACGCGATCCCGGTCATCATCGCCATGGCCGCCGGGCTGCTGTCATTCGGGAGCTTGACCGCGTTTGCTTGCGCCGCCCAAATCAGCGGTGCGGGCGCATCGATGCGTTTTGCCGTCACAGTTAACTGAGGCTCCTGCAGCCAGTCGAGCCCTACCCGCCAATAGACGAACTTCGCCGAAATGCGGGCGTTGCCGTGGATTACGTGCAGGTCGTCCAGCGGCACCGTCCACAACTCCTCTGAGCCGTAAAAGGGCTTCCCGCTCGAAGACGTCGCGGGGTAGGGCTTGGGAGGGACGAAGGGTTTCATCGTGCTCGCCGTCGGCGCGCATTGCGCGCAGGCGCTGAGCGGAAGCAGAGCGAACATCAGATGCCGCCACATGCACCTGAGTCTACTCTCTTGAAAATAATGTCTATGTTATATAACATGTAAGTTATGCAAAGCCTCGACGCCTCCTTCGCCGCGCTGGCCGATCCTACGCGCCGCGCGATTCTGGCTCGTCTGGCTCGCGGCGAGGCTACGGTGCTGGAACTGGCCCAGCCCTTCGACATCTCGCAGCCTGCGATTTCACGGCATTTGAAGGTGCTGGAGGGCGCGAGGTTGATCGAACGGCGCATCGATGGCACGCGGCGTCCTTGCCGGTTGTCGAAGCACGGCCTTGATTCGGTGGACAAGTGGCTGGCGATGCTGCGCAACGGTTTGGAGAAGAGCTACAGCAGGCTCGATGACGTTTTGAAGGAGATGAAATGACCCTCACGACACAAGGCGACCGTCATGTTATCGTCACCAGGCGCTTCGCCGCGCCCGTTGAAAAAGTCTGGCGCGCGCACACCGAGCCGGAGCTGATTCAGAAATGGCTGCTCGGGCCGGATGGCTGGAGCATGCCCTTTTGCGTGTTCGAAGCGCGCGTCGGCGGGAAGGTTCGCTACGAATGGGCGCACCCGAACAAGGCAGGCTTCCACTCCACGGCTGAAATCCTGGAGTTCGAGCCGCCGCGCCGCATCGTCCACGTTGAGCGCATGTTCCTACCCATGCAGACGCCCGATAACCACGTCGAAACCACGTTCGAGGCCGACGGCGACGGAACCCTGATGACCATGCGCATGACGCTGCCGGATGCGCAGACGCGCGCAATGATACTCGCGAGCGGCATGGAGAAGGGGATGGAGGCGAGCTACGTGCGGCTCGACGGGATGCTTTAGTCACCCAGCTTTCGCTCGTAAGGATCGTGCCTTCCGATCCAGATCCAGAGAAGAGAATCCTCGGCCTCCACAGCGACGGCGCGGTGGCTCCGGCCAATACGAGCGGACCAATAACGTCCCGCCTTCTTCAGGTGCAGGCCCGGATGGCGCGGGTCGGATTTGAGCAGCTCAAATGAGGCTCGCGCGGCCTTCTGCGTCTGCGGGTCGAGCGCCCCAAAGGCTTCCCAGAACGCTAGGGCTGCGCGGTGCTTCACAGTGCCGTGGACTTGCCGTCCCGATGATCCTGCAATGCCTTGGCGGCCAATGCATCCCACTTGCCGTCCGCAACTTCGGCCTCGAACTGCCGGTCCCAGAGTTGGTCCTCATACTGATCCAGCCAAGCCCTCAGTTCGCCGAGTTCGGCCGAAGAAAGCGTTCGGAGTTGCTCGGTGATTTCTTCCACTCGGCTCATGTCGGCCTCCATTTCGATACTACCTTAGAATAGAAGCAGTGGATGGAGTCATCGTAGTTGATAAGCCGCAAGGCTGGACCTCGCACGACGTGGTCGCCAAATTGCGGCGCTTGGCCGGGACGCGCAAGGTTGGGCATTTGGGTACTTTGGACCCCGCGGCGACCGGGGTGTTGCCGCTGGTGATTGGACGCGCGACGCGCCTGGCGCAGTTTTACACACGCAACGACAAGACTTATGAAGGCGCGATCCATTTCGGTTTCTCCACCGATTCCTATGACGCCGATGGCGAGCCCACCTCGCCTGAAGTGGCCGTCACGCTGGATCGCGAGGTGCTGGAACGCGCTCTCGATGCCTCGCGAGGCGTGTTTGAGCAGCTTCCACCCGCCGTTTCAGCGAAGAAAATCGACGGCAAGAAGGCCTACGAACTGGCGCGAAAGCATCAACCCGTGGAAATGAAGCCTGTGCCCATCGAGGTCTACGAACTGACCGTTCTCTCAGTCGATGGATGCGAGGCGGCGGTGCGCGTCCACTGCTCGGCGGGAACGTATTTGCGCAGCATCGCCCACGACGCGGGGCAGGTGCTGGGCTGCGGCGCGCACTTGCGGAGCCTGCGCCGCATCGCCTCCGGACACTTTTCGATCGACACAGCGCGGACGCTCGATCAGCTTGCCGCGCTGTCCGCGGAAAGCCGTTTGGCAGAGGCGCTTGTGCCCGCGGCGCAGCTTCTGCCCGAATTTCCGGCGGAAATGGTGGACTCGATCACGGCCGGGCAGATTCGAAATGGCCGCGATTTTCGCGTTTCGCCCTTTCTTCCGCAGCCGGGCAGCCGCTTCGTCAAAGCCCTGAACGAGGCAGGCGACCTGATCGCCATCGGCGAGGCGCGCCTGCCCCACCTTTATCACCCGGTGCTGGTGCTTTAACAAACTTTCATTATTGAGTGGAAACAACCCGAGCCGAGTTCAAGTATTCTAAGGACAGTGCGGCGTCGCTTCGTTTTCTGTTTGCTTGCTCTTGGGATGGCTTTCGCGCCACACCGCGCCGACGCGCGCCCGCAGGATCCGCAGAAAGCGGAAGAGCCTAAGCCGGAGACGTTTTTCGCTGGAACCGTCGTCGAATCCACCGCCGAAAAGATCACCGTATCGCGCGTCGTGCTCGGCAAGACCGAAAAGCGGACCTTCCGTGTCACGCCGGACACCAAGTTCGAGGGCAAGGTAAAGAACAAAGTGCGCGTCACGGTCCGCTACGTCACTTCGGATGATGGAGACACGGCGGAACTGGTGGTGGTCCGTACGGCCCAGCAGAAGAAGAAAACCTAAGTTGTTTTTTTCTTCCAGCCCGGTTTTAACACCTGTCGGGCGCGGCCCAGCGCCAGAGTCTTTTCGGGAACCGCATCCGTGATCACGCTGCCCGCCGCGATATAGGCGCCATCGCCGATCTCCACCGGAGCAACCAGCGTCGCATTGCTGCCGATGAACGCACCTTCGCCGATCTTTGTCCGGTGCTTCTTTTCGCCGTCGTAGTTACAGGTGATGGTGCCTGCTCCGATATTGGTCTTCGCGCCGATCTCGGAATCGCCTAAATACGCCAGATGCTGGCTCTTCGCGCCTTCGCCGAGGCGGGTTTTCTTCAACTCCACGAAATTGCCGATGCGGGAATCGCGGCCTGCGTGCGCGTCCATCCTCATGCGCGCGAACGGACCCACTTGCGCCAGATTATCCACGCGCGAATCGGCGATCAGCGTGTACGGCGCGATGGTCACGCCGTCACCGATGATGGCGTTTTCTAAAATCGCGCCCGCGCCGATTTTGCAATCCTCACCAATGAGGGTTGCGCCTAGCAAACGCGCGAACGGCTCGACGATGGTATCCGTGCCGGCTTGCACGTGCGGATCGACGGTCACTGTCTCCGGACGTTCGATGGTAACCCCGGCGAGCATCAATTCCTCGGTTTTGCGCGCGCGCAGGATGCGATCGGCGTTGGCGAGTTCGACGCGGGTATTGATGCCCAGCAGCTCCGACGGGTCGGAGACATGCATGGGCCGCACCCGATGGCCGTGCGCGGCGAGAATCTCCGCCATGTCGGTGAGATACAGTTCGCCCGACGCGGGATTAGGCAGAATCTCGCCAATGTGCTTCCACAGCAGCTCGGCATTGAAGCAGTAGATGCCGGAGTTGATCAGCTTGATCTGGCGCTGCTCCGGAGTACAGGCCTTTTCCTCCACGATGGCGGTGACGTCGTCATCGCTATTCAGAATGATGCGGCCGTAGCCCGTCGGATCCTCCAGCGTTGTGGTGATCAATGTCGCCGCCGCCCCTGAATCGGTTTGCGTGTCACGCAAGCGCGCCAACGTTTCCGGTGTCAGCAATGGCGTATCGCCGTAGAGCACGGTCAAAAGCCCGTCATGAGGAACCACGTCGCGGCAGGACGCCAGCGCGTGGCCCGTGCCTTTCTGCCCGATCTGGCGCGCGAAGCCGACGCCCAGCGGCTGAAGCAGGGCCTCCACCTGTTCCGCCTGATGCCCTGTGACGACGAAAATCCGCCCGTATGGCGCCAGCGTGCGCGCCGCCGCCACCACCTGCTCCACCAGAGCCAGCCCTCCGGCGCGATGCAGCACTTTCGCTTTCTTGGACCGCATGCGCGTGCCCAATCCGGCCGCCAGGATCACCACTGTGTGATTCATTTTTTCTTCAGCTTCCTCTTTTGCCCTTTGCGGGCGAGTTCCAACGCAATGGCTCCAATCACGCTGCTATCGTGGCGGATTTTGTCGCTCACCTGGCTGCCTGCCATGCGCAGCAGGTCAGCTCCCACCACCTTGACTCCTATTTTCTCCAGATTCCCCAGGTCGTTTTCCACCGGCCTTGCCGCTTGCGCTTCGTAATACCGCAGGGCCCTGCCGCGGATGGGATGTGTGTTCACCACGCACACGTCCAGAATCGGGTGGCGGGCGTGTCGCAGAATCGCCTGCACGTGATCGGACGCACGGAAGTTGGTGGTCTCGCCCGGCTGCGACATCAGGTTGAGGAAGTAGGCTTTGGTGGCCTTCGATGCGGCGATCGCCTCTGGAATACCGGCGACCAGAAGGTTGGGAATGACGCTGGTGAAGAGCGAACCTGGCCCCAGCGTGATCAAATCCGCGCTGGCGATTGCGTCCAGAGTTTCCGGCAGGGGTTTGGGACGCCGCGGGTGGATCGCGACCGTCTCAATGCGCGAACGGCTACGGCTGATGCGGGATTCGCCGGCCACTTTTCGCCCGTTGGCCAGCGTCGCTTCGATCACCACGTTGGCTTCGGTCGAAGGATAAATATTGCCGAGCACGGCCAGAACTTCCCCCGAGAATCGCACGGCTTGATTAAAATCACCCGTGAGGTGCGTCATCGCCGTCAGGAATAGATTGCCGAAGCTGTGGCCCTTCAACCCCCGTCCGGACGAGAAACGGTATTGAAACAGCTTGCTCAGCAGCGCTTCGTCCTCCGATAGAGCCACCATACAGTTGCGGATGTCGCCCGGCGGCAGCACGTCGAAATCGCGGCGCAGGCGTCCGGAACTGCCTCCATCGTCCGTGACGGTGACGACGGCGGTAATTTCCAGCACACCTTTGCCCGCCTTGGCGTAGCGTTTCAGCCCGCGCAGGAGCGTCGAAAGCCCGTTACCGCCTCCAATGGACACGATGCGCAGCGGCGGTGTTTGATCCTCGGAACCCATGCCCTTTCTAGAGCATCGCACGAGCTTGCGCCGATTCCAAGCCGTTACCGTAGCGTATCTATTTCGGCATCGGCCCGAAACACTGCTTGCCTATTCTGTTTTACGAAGGATTTCATTTCATGACCACCGCCCACCCCATCTCCGACGCAGCGCGCGCCATGCTGGCCGGATCGCCCATCAATCCCGCGGCAGGATGGCTGTTCGAGAAGTTTCTGCTACCCGAAGAACTGGATTCGGCGTGGACCCACGCATCCGCCGGCCAGCAAGGGCAGCAGTTGTTTGAGAAGCTGCTGGAACAGCTCGATTTGCGCGCCGAATGCGATTCGCGCGACCTGCATCGCGTGCCAGCGCGCGGTCCTGCTGTGGCCGTCGCCAATCACCCGTTCGGCTTGGCCGAAGGGATCATCCTGGGAGCGCTGCTGCTGCGCGTGCGTCCCGACGTGAAATTTCTGGCCAATTCCATGCTTGCCGCTGTGCCAGGGCTGGGCCAATATGTGTTTCCCGTGAACCCCTTCGGAGGTGCTGCGCGGGAAAATTGGAAATCGTTACGACAGAGTATCGATTGGGTTAAGAAAGGCGGCATGCTGGTGGTTTTCCCCGCTGGCGAGGTTTCGTCGCTCAAGCTGACCAAGCTCGAAATCGCCGATCCGAAGTGGGACGACAAGGTCACGCGCATCATTCAAATGTCCGGCGCGGTATCTGTGCCGATGTTCTTCCACGGCGTCAACAGCGCCATGTTCCAGGTGGCTGGACTGATCCATCCGCACCTGCGCACCATGCTGCTTCCGCACGAGCTGGCCAACAAGCGCGGTGGCGCGATCCGCATCTCTATTGGTCGCGCCATCAAGCCGCAGACGCTGCTGCGCTTGAACTCGGAAGCCACGGAGTATCTGCGGCAGCGCACGCACGTGCTGGATATCCGCCAGCGCCAACCGAAGAAAATCTGGCGCGTCGGACTGAAGCCGGCCGCCGTGATCCCCGCCGTGCGCGCGGTGACGTTGGCCGACGAAATCGCTACGCTGCCCGCCGAGTGCAAGCTGCTGGAGAACAACGGCTACGAAGTCTATGCAGCCAAGGCCGATCAAATTCCCAATTGCCTGCGCGAAATCGGACGGCTACGTGAGATCACCTTCCGCCAGGCGGCCGAGGGCACGGGGCGCTCCATCGATATCGACCGCTTCGACCGCGAATATCTGCACCTGTTCCTATGGAACACCGATAACATTGAAATCGCAGGCGCCTATCGCCTCGCCGGTACGGACGTCACGCCGGACCTCTACACGCGCACGCTGTTCAAATTCCGCGAAGGGCTGATTGAGAGCATGAGCCCGGCGCTGGAGTTGGGCCGCAGCTTCGTCCGCGCTGAGTATCAGAAGAGTTTTTCCGCGCTGCTGCTGCTGTGGAAGGGCATCGGGCGTTACGTCGCGCGCCATCCGCGCTACAAGCTGCTGTTCGGCCCGGTCAGCATCAGCCGCGATTATTCGGAAGCTTCGCGCGCGCTGATGATCGCCTATTTGCAGGAGCGGCGCGGCAACGGCAGTCTCTCCCAATTCGTCGAGCCCCGCCGCGAGTTCCGCTCTCCGCGCGTCCGCGGCTGCGATCCGCGCCTGCTGGCCCATCTGCTCGAAAACGTCGAAGAACTTTCCGATGCCGTGGCCGATATGGAGCCTGACGGCAAGGGCGTCCCGGTGCTGCTGCGCCAGTATCTGAACTGCGGCGGCGAAATGCTCGCCTTCAACGTCGATAGCGCGTTTTCCGATGTGGTGGATGGCCTGGTGGTGGTCGATCTGACCAAGATGAGCCGTCCGCAGCTGGAAAAGTACCTGGGAAAAGAAGGCGCTACGCGTTTTCGGACACAAAACAATTTGTGTAACTAATGTTTTTTTCCACAGACGCCTGATTGTAACCATACCCGGATCACAATGGGGCATGAAATGCGACTTGCATGTTCACACCCACCACTCCGGCATGTGCACCGTGCCTGTCCTTAGCCGCATTTGCCGCGAAAGTTATAACGAACCGCACGCCGTCTACGAGACTCTGAAGCGCCGCGGGATGAACTTCGTTACCGTGACGGATCACGATTCGATCGACGCGGCGGAGCCGCTGCGCCGCTATCCCGATTGCTTCCTCAGCGAGGAAGTGACCTGCCGGACGCCCCATGGGACGGAGCTCCACATGGGCGTCTACGGAATTAACGAACGGGACCACATTGAACTGCAAGCTCGCCGCGACGACCTGCCGCGCCTGATCGCTTATCTGAACCAGCGCGGCCTGCTCTTCAGCGTCAATCATGTGTTTTCCGGCCTCACCGGACGCCGCACCAGCGCGGACTTCGAGGATTTCGCGAACATCTTCCCCGCGGTCGAGACGCGCAACGGGCAGATGCTCAAATCGGCCAACCGTCACGCCGAGCGCTTCGCCGAGCGTCACGGCCGCGTCCCCGTCGCCGGAAGCGACGCCCATACGCTGGCTGGACTGGGCAAAACGTACATGGTGGTGGAAGGTGCGCGCACGCCGGCCGAATTTTTAGAGGGGTTGAAGGCAGGCGCAAGCAGGGCTGAAGGAATCCACGGCGACGCCTGGACGCTGACGAAAGCCGTCTGCGCCATCGGTGGTTCCATGATTCAGGAACACCCCTGGACCGCCGTGCTGACGCCGTTAATGGCGCTCGTGCCGGTGATCACCATAGTGAACTATCTGATGGAGCTGTCGTTTGCCGCCAAGTGGGGCGCGCGGACTGAGGGGATGGTCAGGACGCCCGCTTCCGCCGGGGCGCTGGTTCTTCAATAGCGTCTTCGTCACCGTCTTCATCGTAGGCGGCGGGGATGTGCTCCAGATCTTCGGCCTCGAAGACCTGATCGCAGTCCAGGCATCTCATATAGTCGATCCCGTCACGCCGCATCAACAGTTCCGTGCGTTTATGTTCGCAACCCGGCATACAAGCAGAATATCCCTATTCTAATGAAGGTCCTAGCTTTGTCAAGCCCCCGGATGGCTTAAAAATCCTTAGCCCTTGGTATACTAAATCGAAGTTTCGCGCATCTCATATCCCAAGGACACGTTCACATGAAGAACCGTTTCATCCTCGCCGCTTCGTTTGCGGTGCTTTTGCTGGCCTCGCAAGCCCAGGCCGCGACGAATTTCACCGGAGTCTGGAAGCTGAACCTGTCCAAATCCGATTACGGTCCTGTGCCGCAGCCGGACGCGATGACGCGAACGATTAATCACAACGATCCGTCCTTGCAAATCTCCACCTATCAAAAAGGCGCGCAGGGCGAAGCCACTACGGAGCTCAAATACACCACCGACGGAAAGCCTGTCGAGAACAAATCCGCCAACGCCAAAGGCTCCGCCAAGTGGGACGGCGACAAGCTGATGATCGACAGCACTCGCGACGTGCAGGGCATGGAGATCAAGTTCCACGAAGTCTGGAGTCTTTCCGCCGACGGCAAGACGATGACCATTAACAATCACCTGACCGCGCCGCAAGGCGAGTTCGATTTAACGCTGGTTTTCGATAAGCAGTAGATTCTATTCCCTGGGAGACGAACAATGAAGACGCTGATGAGCACCCTGCTAGTGATCGCGGCAGCCTCCAATATGGCGGTAGCCGGAGACAAGCCCGATTTTTCGGGCAACTGGAAACTGGACACCGACAAGAGCACATTCGGTCCCATGCCTCCGCCCTCCAGCATGACGGCGAAGATCAAGCACACCGAGCCGGACCTGGTGATCGAGACCGTCTCCGACGGCGGACAAGGACCGCAGACGGCAACGTCCAAGTACTCCACGGACGGCAAGGAAACCACCAATTCCATGATGGGCAACGACGTAAAGAGCAAGGCCGCGTGGGACGGGAAGGTTCTCGTCGTGAACAGCAATATGGATATGGGTGGCGCGCAGTTGAAGATGGTGGCCAAGTACTCGCTGTCTGACGACGGCAAGACGCTGACGCAGACGCTGAACATCGACTCGCCGCAGGGCGCTTTCGATCTGGCGTTTGTGCTCGTGAAGCAGTAATGGCGAAACTCGCGCTGATCTACGGCATGAGGCTGCTGCCCGCCGACGAAATCGAGTCGGTGGGCGAGGCGGAAATCAAACTGCAGAACGGCAAGTCCGCCCACGTGACGATGCACCTGATCGACGGCGGCGAAAAAGAAATACGCGCCCAGTTGGAGCAGTCGCTGGACGCGTTCTTTGAGTTTTATCCAGAGATTTAGGAAAACCTTGGGTTTGCCCCGTACTTGCGCACGGGGTTTTATTTTGCCAGGATCTTCTTGATCCTTGCCCACGCCTCGTCGCGACCCTTGGCGTTCGCCGCTGACGGGTCCGGCTGCTCGCCTGCGCGCATGAATCCGTGGCCCGCGCCTTCGTACGTCACCGGCTCATAGAATTTCCCCAGCGACTTCATATCTTCCACCGTGCCGGGAATCATTGCGCCGATACGGTTGTCTGTGCCTCCATAAAACCCGTAGACCGGAGCCTTGATTCTCGCCATATCGTCTTTCGGCGGCGGAGGACCATAGAATACCAGTGCTGCAGCCAGGTCCGGACGGTTCGTGGCGAAGCGGAAGGTCTGCCCACCGCCCCAGCAGAACCCAGCAACAAACAGTTTCTTCGTGGCCGACGGCAGTTTGAGGCCGTAATCGGCGACGGCGTTCAAATCCGCAGTGATCTGGTCGGGCGGCAGCTTGCCGATCGCCGGACCCACGCCGCCTTGCGGAAAATCGGGCGTGCGGCCGCCGCCAGGAGCCATGCCCGACAGCAGGTCGGGAGAAATCGCGATGTAGCCAGCCGCCGCGAACTCGTCCGTGACGGCCTCCACCCAGTCGCTGTGGCCGAAAATCTCGTGAATCACGATGATGACAGGAGTGTTCTTCGAGGCCTCAGGATAGGCGACGAACGCCTCTACCTTGCGGTCGCCGTGTTTGACGGTGACCCACTCGCGATGGCGCGGAGATTTTTCCACCTTCGCGCGCGCCCAATCCTGCGCGGGAACTAGCGCCGCGCACGCAGCCAGAATCAGAAGAATTTTACGCATGGTAATTAGTTTACCGCCGGATCGTCCAGACAATCACGCCCGCGACGACAGCAATCGCCAGGACCGGCGCGGCCACGCGTTCCGGCAGCAGGGACGCTCCCGCCATCAACGCCGCGACAGCCGCCGTGAGCTTCAAAACGCCCCCCGCGACCATTTCCTGCTTCTGCCAGTACGCTGGACCCTGCGCCTGCTGCGGACGATCGGAAACAGGGGGAAACATGGTTCGCAGCATCAGCAGGAATCCCATGCTGAGCGCGGAGCCGATGGCGACCAGCCGTAAAGGAAGCACGGGAAACACGGCCAGTGCGACGCCTGTGATTCCGAACGCCATCACGACGGCGACATAGGGCCGGCGCGGCCAGCGTTTGCGCGGATCGGCGTAGGCGCCCTCCAGCATCAGCACCAGCAATGCGAGGGCGCACGGAATCGCCAGCCGCAGCCAGCCTTGCCGCCCGATTAACAGGCCAGGATATAGGAACCACGCGGTCGAGATGAACGAAATATACGTGGAGAACGCCTCCATGAGAAAGACCACGGAATCCGTGGTGCGGCGGATGCGACTGTAGATTACGAATGGCAGGGTCCGCAGGGCGTCGTAGAGAAACAGCTGCGCGCCGTCATTGCGTTCGCGCAGGTCGCCGAGCGTTTCTTCGCGGCAGGCGGGCGGAATCAGGATTCCGATGATGCGTTCAATCACGTCTTCAGCCAGCCGCGCACGCGGCCAGCCTCCTGCCACACGCGTCGCGACAGGTTCAAGGATTCGCGCAACGCCCGCTCGCCCAGCGCTTCGATGCGGTAGAAGCGCTTGGATCGTCCACCGCGCTCCGGCGTGGGATCGGCCAGCCAGGAGGCGAGATAGCCTTTGTCCTCCAGCCGATCCAGGGTGACATACACCGCGCCGAGCGACACGTTGCGAGGCTTGGCCATCTCGGCGACCTTGGCGTGGATCGACACGCCGTAAGCGTCATCGTGCAACACCAGAATCGCGGTGAGAACGAGTTGCTCAAAAGGTCCGGCCGAGTCGAACTTCATTTACCTTACATTGTAAGGCATTTGGATCACGCGTTGTGGCCTTGGGGACAGACCGTTCTGTCCGCGCGGCTCCGGCGATTGGGTGCTGACCTTAGTTGTGGTGCCTTTGGGACAGAATGGTCAGTCCCCGAGAGCGGCGTTCGGTGCGTGGCTACTTCGCCGACTGAATCTTTACTAGCTTTTCGTGATGCTGCTCCGGCACTTCCTGGCGGATGGTTTGTTTGCCTCGCCAGAAATCGAAGTAGCTTACGTAATGCACGCAACTCACCGTGCAGTAAGGCGCGCAGGATTTTTCGGTCAGGTACTCGCGGCGGATATCGGCCACCGTGTACTGCTCCAAAGGCACGCCCGGATAGCCGCGCTGCTGGGAGCAATAATGCACCAGACCGTCCTCGCAGATGTACATGTAGCGGGCGCCGGCGCGGCACTTCCAATTGTTTGGCTTGCCCTGCGCGATGGCGTCCTGAAAGAAATTCAGCCGCGCGAAGTGGCGATTCTCCATCGCCTTCATCTCGTGATAGACGGCGCGTTCGCGGTCGCCCAGGGGACGCAGTTGCCCGTCGCCATCATGGATGATGCCCACCGTCGCGGAAAAGCCCAGTTCGATCGCACGCCGGCCGACCACCAACGCGTCGTTCGGATCGTGAATGCCACCGCCCACCACCGAATTGATATTGACGTGAAATTCGGCGTGCTCGGCCAGCATTTGCAGCTTCTTGTCGAGTACCTTGAGGCTCTTTTTCGACACATCGTCCGGCTTCACGTTGTCGATCGAGATCTGCATGTGGTCCAGACCGGCGGCGTTCAGCCGCTTGATCCGGTCCGGCATCAGCATATAGCCGTTGGTGATCATGCCCGCGATCACGCCGCGCGTGCGCATGGCCGCGATGATTTCGTCCAGGTCAGGATGCAGCAGCGGCTCGCCGCCCGAAAGCGTCAGGATGCTGGTGCCCAAGTCCGCCAATTTGTTGATCCGGTGGATCATCACGTCCTTAGGGACGGGCGGGGAGAAATCGTCGTATTCGTTACAGTACGTGCAGGACAGATTGCAGCGCCGGATGGGAATAATGTGGGCCATGATGGGATGGTCCTTCCCTAAAGCGCCCTTGGCGATCAGGCGCAACTCCCGCATGCGCCGCGAAAAACCCTTCACGGTTCGCCGGAATCTAAAAGACGTGTCTGGCATTCCCTGTTTCTCTCATTAAAACACAGCCGACCTACTGCCCGCGTATCCCCCTGAGAGTATTTCCCCAGTCAGCGCACTTATATCACGTGGGTACCAACGTGATACTACTCCTGGCAACGGTTTTGGCCCAAGCACCCCCTCCGGACGCGCCAGCTGCCGACAACCCCGCTATTTTACAAATTCGTGTCATCGAAGGGGAAGGGGTGGCGTATCCCCTGGGCGGACGCGCCACCCGAGGTGTAACCGTTCTGGTGACCGACGAGACCGGACGCCCCGTCGAAGGCGCATCCGTCAGCTTTCGCCTGCCCGAAGACGGTCCCAGCGGCACCTTTTCCAACGCCACGCGCACCGAGATTGCCACCACGCGGCCTGACGGCAAGGCGTCGGCTTGGGGCATGCAATGGAACAGGATAGAAGGATCTTTCGAGATCCGAATCACCGCCGTAAAGGGCCAGGCGAGGGCCGGAACCATCTGCCCTGTTTACCTTTCGAAAGCTACGGCAGAGGCCGATGCACCCCCGCCGAAGGTCGCCCGGAGCCACAAATGGTTATGGATTACCGCCGCAGTCGCAGGAGGCGCGGGCGTCGCCGTTGTCGCCGCCGCGCTGGGCGGCAAGTCAGCCGGTTCGTCGGCACAGACGGGCCCCACGGTGACGCCCACCAGCATCGGATCGCCCAGCATCACCATAGGACACTGAGATGAAGGCCCTTCTTTTCTTCACCGTTTCCACCTGCGCGTGGGGGCAGGTCAACCGGCCGCAACTGGGCAGGATGTTCGACGCCCAGGGTTCGGCGCGAACCGTTTATGGCATCGCGGGCAGCCCGGCGCTGGGCGATCCGGAATTAACAGGCGTTCTGTCTTACGGCTGTTCGAAGGCGCTGTGCCTTTGGAAGACGGCACAAAGTATTGTCTCCCCAACAGGCAGCGCCGCCGCGCCCGATGGCCCCGCGCTGTTTGCCTTTAACGCGACGGGCGCGTTCCTCTGGTTTCAGCAGAGCGGTCAATTGGCGCGCTGGCAAAATGACGCGCTGACGTTCCTCGATGCGGCCGTTGAAGGAAAAGTGCTGGCGATCGGCGCGAGCGCGGGCGCGGTGCAATTCGCCGTCCAGCGAATGAACGGTGTCTGGATCGTCAACCTGGACGGCAGCGCGGTTGCGGGCATCGCACGTCACGCCAGCGCCGCGATGCTTACGGCCTCCGGCCCCATCCTGGCCGAACGCGGAGAAATTATCGTCAACGGCAAGCGCTTCGTGCTCGAAGGCGTCACCTCGATGTTCCAGATGTCGGCGAATTATCTGCAAGTCCGCGCCGCCGGCCTGGACTACGCGCTGCGCATCGACCCCGGTCGCGAAACGCTGTTTCAATTGCCAGGAGTCTCTCAATGAGGACGTTTCTCTTGCTCGCGCTGCTGCCCATCGCAGCCGAAGCGCAACTGGTGATTTACGCCGTGAACGGGAGCACCCAAACAGTAGTCGGTTCGACCTATCAGTTCGGGCAGGTGGGGCTGGCCACTACCTCTACGGTGCAATTTCGTGTCTACAACACGGGCACCGCTCCGGTTTCGGTCAACGTGACGCTCGGGGGAGCAGGCTTTGTTCTGAACTCGCAAGCGCTGCCTTTCACCATTCAGGGAAATTCCACCGTGTCGCAGACGCTGAACTTCGCGGTGGCGTTTACGCCTTTATCCACCGCATCCTATAGCGCCAGTTTGCAGGTCAATTCGACTTCGATCATCCTGCTGGGCTCCGGCGTCGCCGCGCCTACGCTGGTGGCGACGGCAGGGGGCTGCGCGGGCTCCACGTTCAGCTTCGGCAGCGTGCCAGCCGGCACCACGTCCACCTGCGCGTTCACCTTATCGAACTTCAATCCGCAGGCCGTCACTGTCCCGACGATGGCCGTGAACGGACTTAGCTTCAGCGGACCCACAGGCGTCACCGTGCCGCTGACCCTGCAGGCCGGGCAATCCGTTTCGTTCTCTATCACGTTTGCGCCGCAGGCCGCGATTGTCTACAACGGCACGCTGGCCGTCGGTACGCAAACGTATTCGCTCACGGGAACTGGCATCTCCGCCACACTGCCGGCGCCTGTGCTGGCGTTCGACTCCGGCGCATTTTCCAGCGCGCAGCAGCGCACATTGACCATGACCATCCCTGGAGGCTCGCCCGTGGCCGCGTCTGGCTATGTGAACATTGCGTTCACGCCGGCGACGGCGGTGGTGCAAAAGGATTCGGGGGTGGTGTTCCTCGCCGGCAGCGCGTCATCCATCCCGTTCACGGTAGCCGCCGGAGCCACGCAGGTGCTGCTGAACGGACAAGCCTCCGCCACCTTCGGCACCGGAACCACGGAGGGCACGATTACTTTCACGGTCACCACGACGTCGCTGCTGGCGGGCGATCCCACCACCAAGGTGACCATCCCCGGAACGCCCGTCGTCCTGGATTCAATGACCGCGTCGAAGCAGCGCACCGGCTACCTCGACATCACCATCGCCGGTGCGGATAATACCTACTCGGCGGGCCAGATGAGTTTCGTCATCACCGATACCACCGGGAAGACGCTGGCAAACGCGAGCGCCGATTTCAGCGCCCAGTTCAAGTCTTATTTCGCGAATGTCAGCAATGCCGGTAGCGCGTTTTCGGCGCTGATCTCATTCCCGGTGGTGGGCAGCGTCGCCAATATCGGCGCGGTCACGGTCACTATCGTGAATGCAGCCGGAAGCGTCAGCACGGGCAGCCTGACATTCAATTAATGTGGAGGAGTGCGAGTCGCTCTTACGATAGCCGGATCCGACCCCAGCGGAGGCGCCGGTCTCCAGGCCGATCTCAAGACCTTCCATCGCTTCGGCGTCTATGGCGAATCGGTGGTAACGCTCATCACCGCGCAGAACTCGGTCGGTGTCGCACGCGTCGAAACATTGGAGCCGGATCTTGTTCTGGCGCAACTCGACGCCTTGTTGAGCGATATCCCTCCGCATGCCGCAAAAACCGGAGCGATGGGCAACCGCGCCATCGTCGACGCCGTCGCACAGGCCGCGCGGACCTTCCAGTTTCCGCTCGTGGTCGATCCAGTGATGATCTCCAAACACGGCGCGCGCCTGATCGACACCGCGTCGCTGGGCCCATTGATCGCGCGGGCATTTCTGCTGACGCCGAACCTTCCCGAGGCGTCGGCACTAGTGGGCTTCGCGGTGGAAGATCGCGCGTCAATGCTCCGGGCGGCCAAAGCGCTGATCGAACAAGGCGCTCGCAACGTGCTGATCAAAGGTGGCCACCTTTCGGGCGACGCCGTGGACGTGCTTTATCTCGAATCCGGCGACGCACGCGAGTTTTCCGCTCCGCGCATCGCCACGCGCCACACGCATGGCACCGGATGCACCTACGCTGCAGCAATTACCGCGGAATTGGCGAAAGGCACGCCACTGATCGACGCCGTCGCACGCGCAAAGTCGTTCGTCACGGAAGCCATCCGCACCAATCCAGGATTAGGCGCAGGTTCCGGTCCATTAAATCATTTCGCCTAGAGAGCGAACCCGCCCTCGCGCCACTACTCTGCTAGCGATGCCACATGCAATCGATCACGCCGTGTTGTGGATGCTGGTGCCCTTGGCCGTGGCTATCCTCATCAGCGGGCTCGACGACCTGGTCGTGGATGCGGCGTGGCTCTTTTCCTGGCTCCGCGGCATTGTGAAGCCGTCCGCCAAGCTGTTTCCGCCCGGGCCGCGCCAGTTGAACGCCGCGCCGCAGCGCACCATCGCCATCCTGGTGCCTCTGTGGCACGAGCATGATGTCATCGCCAGCATGCTGGAGCACAATATTGCTGCGATCTGCTACTCCGGCTATCACTTTTTCGTCGGCGTGTACCCCAATGACGACCGCACACAGGACGCCGTCCAAGCCATCGCCGACCGTTTTCCCAACGTTCACCTCGCGCTTTGCCCTCACGACGGGCCCACGTCGAAAGCCGACTGCCTCAACTGGATTTACCAGCGCCTCATCCTTCATGAGGAGCAGAACGGGGGACACTTCGACATCGTCATCACGCACGATGCCGAGGATTTGATCCATCCCGAGGAACTGCGCTGGATCAACTTCTACGCCGCCCGTTTCGATTTTATTCAGACGCCCGTGCTAGCCCTTCATACGCCGTTCTTTGCGCTGACGCATGGCGTCTATTGCGACGAATTCGCCGAGTATCACACGCGCGACATGGCGGTGCGTCCGCTGCTGCGCGGCTTCGTGCCCAGTTCCGGCGTCGGTACAGGGTATCGTCGCGACGCGCTGGAAAAGTTGGCTCGGTCGGCAGCAAATAAGATTTTCGAGCCCGAGGCGCTCACCGAGGATTACGAAAACGGCCTGCGCCTGTTTCGTCTCGGCTGCTCGCAGACATTCGTGCCTTTGGTGCATCCGTATGGGTCGAAGGACTTCGTCGCCACCCGCGAATATTTCCCTCAAAAATGGACCGCCGCCATGCGCCAGCGCACGCGCTGGGTGATGGGCATTTCGCTGCAAACCTGGGAACGCCACGGCTGGAACGGCAAGCCAGGAGAGGTCTATTGGATGTGGCGCGACAGGAAGGGATTGCTCGCGAATCCGCTGAGCTTGCTCGCGAATGTGGTTTTTGTCTATGGCTTGGCCACCGCGATCTGGCAGCGCGTGACACCTCTTTCCGTTGAGCTTTGCTGGGCGACGTTCACAATCCAATGCATCCGGCTGGCCGTCCGCATCGGCTGCGTGGCGCGCGTCTACGGTACGAAATTCGCGCTCGGCGTTCCGGTACGCGCCGTCTACGCCAACGCGCTGAACGCCACGGCGACCTTCAACGCCCTCGGCCGCTACGCCGTGGCCCGCGCCCGCCATCAGCCCCTGAAATGGCTGAAAACAGACCACGCCTATCCTAACCGAGCGGCGCTGCTTGGCCATAAACGCAAGCTCGGAGAGATTCTGGTCGGCTCTGGCTATATCACGGCTCCCTTGCTGAACGCAGCGGTCGCCTCGCGGCCCGCAGGCGTTCTGCTGGGCGAGCACCTGGTGAGAGAAGGCCATCTCACGGAGGCGTGCTTATACGAGGCGCTGAGCCTGCAGCAAGGCCTGCCTGTCGCACATGTCGATCCTTTGGAAGTTCCGCTCGCCGTCGCCCGCGCGCTGCCGGAAAAGGTCGCGCGCGCCTGGGGGGTGCTGCCGTTCAAGGTGGCCGAAGGCAACTTGTATATGGCCAGCCCGCGCCTGCCTTCGCATGAAATGACCTCCGCGCTGCGTCCGTTCACAGCGCTGGAAATCAAGTTTCACCTGATCACTCCGTTGGAATTCGAGAACCTGAGCGCCGCGCTGTTGTACTCTGAGAAAGCATGACGGAACTGCTGGCCGCAGCGCTTGCCGCGCGGAATCGCGCTCACGCGCCATACTCGAAATTCCTGGTCGGCGCGGCGCTCGAAGATGTTTCCGGCCGGATTCACACGGGCTGCAACGTGGAAAACGCGACCTACGGATTGACTGTGTGCGCCGAACGCGTGGCCGTGTTGAAAGCCGTCAGCGAAGGCGTACGCCAGTTCACCCGCATTGCGATCGCGGCCGATACTGAAACGCTTACGCCGCCCTGTGGAGCCTGCCGCCAAATCCTCTGGGAGTTTTGCGGCGATATCGAAGTTACGCTGGTGAATCCGCGAGGCAAATCCGAAACCATGCGCATGAAGGAACTTTTCCCGAGGGCATTCGATGCGTCTTTTTTATAGCCTGCTGCTCTGCGCCGCCGCGAACGCCGCCGCGGTCGATGCCATCTGGTCCGCCCGATATGTAGTCACCATGGACGGCACCCGCCGCGTCATCGAAAACGGAGCCGTCGCCGTCACCGGAGACCACATCGTCGCCGTTGGCCCGCGCGCAGAAATCGACAAACAGTATCAGGCGAAAGTCCGCGTCGATCGCCCGGACGCCATCCTCTGTCCCGGCCTGATCGACACCCACACGCACGCCGCCATGAGCCTGTTTCGAGGCGTCGCCGACGATATGAAGCTGCAGGACTGGCTGAATAACTTCATCTTCCCCGCCGAAGCTCGCAACGTAGATCGCGAATTCGTGCGCTGGGGCACGCGCCTTGCGTCGATCGAAATGGCTCTATCGGGCACGACCACGTACACCGACATGTACTATTTCGAGGAGACCGTCGCTGAGGCCACCAAAGAAGTCGGGCTGCGCGGAGTCCTTGGGCAAACCATCATCGGCTTCCCGGTTGCCGATTACAAGACCCCGGCCGACGCGCTCGCGGGCACCGAAAAGTTTATTAAAACCTACGCCAACGATCCGCTGATCGTCCCCGCCGTCGC
>Ga0075030_100000855_pt1 | contig 27230 bp, 20 predicted proteins | sample LitLauG_LLR_2012_FD_71393 | JGI IMG/M metagenome (GOLD analysis project Ga0075030, IMG submission 71393) | Freshwater sediment microbial communities from Pennsylvania, USA - Little Laurel Run_MetaG_LLR_2012 | ecosystem: Environmental > Aquatic > Freshwater > Creek > Sediment | place: USA...
TCGCCGCTCAGCCGCATATGGTGCAGTTCGGAAATTTTCCGCCTTTCTCCATGGAGGTGGAACACGCCGTCAGGAACGGAATCGGGTACTTCCGCTTTAATACGTTTTTCGATCCCGAGTTTCTGCAGCAGGAGCTTTCCCTGACGATCGCCGATTGCGGGGACTGCAAAGGTTTCATTCTCGACCTGCGCGGCAACATGGGGGGCATTGTCGGGCTGGCTGCCTCCACCGCGGCGTGGTTTGTTCCCAAGCAGGATAAGCTCGGTACGGTCATCTCGCAGACTGGCAAAAGCAACCTGGTGGTGTTTCCGCGTCCCAACGGATTTCACGGCAAGCTGGCCGTGTTGGTGGATGCGCTCTCCGTCTCCAGCGCCGAATTTCTGGCCGCCGGATTGAAGGACCTGGGCCGCGCTCGCCTCTTCGGCGAGCAGACGCAAGGCGCGGCGCTGCCGTCCCTCATCGAAAAACTGCCTGACGGAGACCGCTTTCAATTCGCCGTCGCCGATTACATTTCCGCCGCCGGCGCTGCTGTCGAGGGCGCAGGCGTCATGCCGGACGTGGCCGTCCGGCCCACCCGCAACGACTACCTTGACGGACGCGATCCGGTGATGGACGCGGCCCGCAAGTGGATTTTTTCCAAGGAGTGAATTTATGTTCAAGAAACTGACGCTGACCGTTTTCGCCTCGGCTGCCGCGCTGATTGCCGCCAATTTGCCGACGCCCGAGGCCGTTTTCAACAAATCGATTCAGGCCACGGGAGGCCGCGCAAACTATGAGAGGGTGCACACAATGTTGAGCACGGGCTCGGTTGAGATCGCCGGACAAGGGATGAAGGGCCAGATTACGGTGGCCGCCGCCGCGCCGGACCGCTCCGTCACCACGATGGAGTTCCAGGGTATCGGGAAAATTCGCACAGGCACCGGAGATGGTATCGCGTGGCAGAGTTCCGCCATGCAGGGTCCGCGCCTTCTCGATGGCGAAGAGCGGGAGCAATCCTTGCGTGGCGCGCGCATGGACGCCATGCTCCACTGGCGGGAAGTGTATGGGGAGGTCAAAGTGGAGGGAGAGGACGTGATCGACGGCAAGGCTTGCTGGCGGCTGGTGGTCATGCCTCCCAAGTCATCGAAGCCGGAAACGCTATGGTTCGATAAGGAATCCGGGTTGCTGGTGAAGGACGCGTCGACGCTGGTATCGGCGATGGGCGAACTGCAAATCGAATCGTTGTACCTGGAATATAAGGACGCGGGTGGCATCAAAATTCCCAGATCGGTGCGCCAAGCGATGGGTCCGCAAACGCTAATCACGACGATTACGGAGGTGAAAGTAAATCCCGATCTGCCCGCGGATGCGTTTGAAGCTCCGGCGGAGATCAAGGCGCTGCTTGCGAAGAAGTGAACGCAAATTGGTGATTGCAATTTCCGCCCCCATAGATTTCAAAGCTCAGGCTCTCTTGGAGAGGATTGCCGAAAATGCCGTGCGACTTGAAGGCGAAGTTCATCACTACAAGGCCGGGCCCGCCCTGGAACGAGTCGCAGACGGGCCCGGTGATGCTGTCCACGTTGCCTCTGTTCACCGAACTTTTGACGCGCCTCGTGCGTAGTGTATCCCATGCACATCCTGGCCTTTCTGCTGCTGTTCCAGACACCCGCGGATCCCTTATTTGAGACAGTGTCGAAGCTCGATACCGAGCTGTTCGGCGCCTATAATACCTGCAATCTCGAAAAATTCGGGTCGCTGCTGGCCGATGATCTGGAGTTTCATCACGACGTCACCGGGCTGAGCACGGGTAAACAATCGACCGTGGAAGCGGTGAAGGCCAATATCTGCGGCAAGGTGCATCGCGACCTGGCGCCGGGGACGCTGAGGGTGTATCCGCTGAATCATTATGGCGCGGTAGAGACGGGCATTCATTTCTTTTGCAGCGCAAAGCTCGATAAGTGCCCGGAAGGCAGCGGCGCAGGTCGTTTCACGACCATTTGGCAGAACAAGGATGGTGAATGGAAGGCTACGCGGATTATCAGCTACGACCATTGCAATGGGTGCTCGACCATGAAGGGGCCTGAATTTCGGAAATAAAACGGCGGTACCATAACCTTCATGATTGAACTGCGCGTCAACGGTTCTGCCAGGAAATTCGATGGCGACGGCGATATGCCGCTTTTATGGTATTTGCGCGACGAACTGGAGCTTACCGGCACCAAGTTCGGCTGCGGTCTGGGATTGTGCGGAGCCTGCACGGTCCACGTGAACGGCGGGGCGGTCAGAAGCTGCCAGACCACCATGAAAGCCGCGGCTGGCAAGTCCATCACGACGATTGAAGGACTCGCCAACGGCCACCCCCATCCGGTGCAAGTGGCGTGGGAGAAAGGCAACGTGCCGCAGTGCGGATACTGCCAGAGCGGGCAGATCATGCAGGCTGTCGCGCTGCTGAAGGAAAAACCCAAACCCACCGACAAGGACATCGATGATGCGATGCAGGGCAACATCTGCCGCTGCGGGACATATCAACGTATTCGCGCCGCGATTAAAGCGGCGGCGGGGGTGAAAGCATGAGCCGCGCAGAGATCGTTGTTTCGCGCCGGGGATTCCTCGGAATTTTTTCCGCTGGAGCTTTTGTTCTGGCCACCGACGGATTGGACGCTGACGCTACCTGGCAGCCCAGCGTTTATCTGGGCATGGAGCCCTCGGGCATCGTGACGATCGTCGCGCACCGTTCGGAGATGGGCACGGGCATCAAGACGGCGCTGCCGATGGTGGCGGCCGATGAGCTGGATATCGATTTTAAGAATGTCCGCGTGGAGCAGGCGATCGGAGACGCGAAGTATGGATCGCAGGATACGGACGGCTCCAATTCCATCCGCAGTTTTTACGAAGCGTTGCGGATCGCGGGTGCAACGGCGCGCACGATGCTGGAACGCGCGGCGGCATCTCAGTGGGGCGTGGCGGCGACGGAGTGTAAGGCTCGCAATGAGCAAGTGGTCCACATGCCGAGCGGCAAGAAGCTGACCTACGCGTCGCTGGTGAGCGCGGCATCGAAGCAGGCTGTTCCCAAGAAGGAAGAACTGACGTTCAAGGCTGCGTCCGAGTATCGCTATATCGGCAAGGCGCTGCCGATTGTCGATTTGGCCGACATGTGCACGGGCAAGGCGGTCTACGGCATCGACGCGAAGATGCCGGGGATGCTGTACGCATCGATCGAGCGTTCCCCCGTGATGGGCGGCAAGCTGGTTTCGGTGGATGATACCGAGGCGCGCAAGGTGAAGGGCGTGTCGCAGACGGTGACCATCGGACCGATGAAGCCCCCTTACTGGTTCCAGGCTCTGGGCGGGGTCGCGGTGATCGCCGATAGCACTTGGGCGGCGATGCAGGGACGCAAAAAACTGAAGGTCGACTGGGATTCGGGCGCGAACGCCGGCTTCGATTCGGCGTCGTTCAAGAACGTTCTGAAGGAGTCGGCCCGCAAGCCGGGTAAAGTGGCGCGCAACGTCGGCGATGTGGATGCCGAGTTCGCCAAAGGCGGCAAAATCATTGAAGCGGATTACTATGTTCCGCTGCTGGCGCACGCGCCAATGGAGCCTCCAGCCGCTGTCGCCGAGTTCAAAGATGGCAAGGTGACGGCGTGGACCGCGACGCAGAATCCGCAGGCCGTGCAGGCGACAGTGGCCTCGGCTTTGGGCATCAAACCCGCCGACGTGACGTGCCATGTGACGCTGCTGGGCGGAGGCTTCGGGCGCAAATCGAAGCCGGATTATGTGGCCGAGGCGGCGATTCTTTCGCAGAAAACCGGCAAGCCGGTGAAGGTGGTCTGGAGCCGCGAGGACGATATTCACTTCGACTATTTCCATTCCGTGGCGGCGATGTACATGAAGGCCAGCGTGGATGCGAAGGGCCGTCCTACGGCGTGGCTGCAGCGTAGTGCGTTTCCTCCCATCGAAATGATGTTCGATCCGAACGCCGAGTACGGCGGTTCGCAGATGGGTATGGGCTGGAGCGATACTCCGTACGACATCGCGCACCATCGCGCGGAGAACGGTCCGGCGAAGGCTCCGGTGCGCATCGGCTGGATGCGGTCGGTAGCGAATATTTATCACGCGTTCGCGGTGCAGGGCTTCACGGACGAACTGGCTGCAGCGGCGGGACGCGATCGCGTCGAATACATGATGGACCTGCTGGGTCCCGCGCGCGTCATCAACTTGGGCGGTCGCCCTGACCCAAATTTTCCTCTGGATGTCGCGCGCCTGCGCAATGTGCTGGACTTGGTTGCGCAAAAATCAGGCTGGGCGAACAAGAAATCGTCGCCCGGGCACGGCTACGGCATCGCGCTGCATCGCAGCTTCCTTTCTTACATCGCCGCAGTGGTGGAGGTCGAGGTGGATGCCAAGGGCAAGGTGACCATCCCGCGCGTCGATATCGCGGTCGATGCCGGCAAAGTGATTCATCCGGAGCGCGTGACGGCGCAGTTCGAAGGCGCGGCGGTGTTCGGCACCAGCGTGGCCATGCTGGGCGAAGTGACTCTGGCCGATGGACGCGTGCAGCAGGGCAATTTCAACAATTATCCCGTGGCGCGCATGCCGGAGGCGCCGCGCATGACGCACGTCCACATCGTGCCGAGCGATGCAGCTCCAGCGGGTGTCGGCGAACCGGGCGTGCCGGTCATTTCGCCCGCCATCTGCAACGCGATTTTCGCGGCCACAGGCAGGCGCGTGCGCGAACTGCCGGTGAAGAAGACGAAGCTTGTCTAGCCGGCGAGCTTTCCTCGGCGCGATGGCGGGCGGCGCGTTGCGCTTGCGCGCAGCGGGTGTGCCGCGCATGGACGCTGCGGCACTGCAGGCCGATATCACCGCGCTCAGCGGCTTCGGGCGTCCTGAGGGAGGCACGTTTCAGAGCGGTGTCAGCCGCGTCGGCTATTCCGATGCGGATATCGCCGGACGCCGTTTCGTGATGGAGCTGATGCGCCGCGCCGGAGCGCAGGTCCGCATCGACGCCGGGGGCAACATCTTCGCGTCGCGCGCAGGGTCTGACGCCTCGCTTGCGCCAGTGCTGTTCGGCTCGCATATCGATTCGGTGCCGAACGGAGGCAACTTCGATGGGGATCTCGGGTCGCTCTCCTCGGTCCACGTGCTGCGCCTGTTGAATGAACTGAATATCGTCACGCGCCGGCCGCTGACTGCCGTTGTCTGGGCATGCGAAGAGGCGAGCTTCGCGGGTGAAATGCTGAACGGCAGCCGCGTCGCCGCGGGCAAGCCCGGCAGCTTAGAAGCGGTTTCCCGAGGCATGACGAAAGCCGAGGCCATCCGCCGCGTGGGAGGCGATCCGGAGAAGCTGGAAACCGCGTTCATTAAGCGCGAGGCGTTCCATTCCTACGTCGAGCTACATATCGAGCAGGGAGGCCGCTTGATCCGCGAAGGCGTGCCGGTGGGCGTTGTGGACGGCATCGTTTCCATCGACCACTACGACGTGGTCGTCACGGGGGTGGCGAATCACGCGGGTACGACGCCGATGGCGGATCGCCAGGATGCGTTGATCGCGGCGGCAAAGCTCACGCTGGCCGTCCGCGAGGTGGTCACCAGCGAAAGCGGCGCGCAGGTGGGCACGGTCGGCCACATGGAAGTGAGCCCGAACGCGAGCAACGTCATTCCCGGCCAGGTGCGCATGACGGTGGAACTGCGCGATCTTTCTTCGGCGAAAATCGAGCGTCTGGGCGTTAAGATCCGCGAGCGGGCTGCTGCGATTGCCGCAGAGACGCGTACCGAACTCACGATGGCAAAGCTGGTCCACAACGAAGCAGCCGTCGCCGCGGTGGAAGTGCAGCGCGCCATTGAATCCGCGGCGTCTGCCAACCGGCTGGACACGCGCCATCTGCCCAGTGGCGCGGGCCACGACGCGCAGATGATGGCCACGCTGATGCCGATGGGCATGATCTTTGTCCCCAGCGTCGGCGGCATCAGCCATTCGCCGAAGGAGCTGACGTCGTGGCAGGACTGCGCCAACGGCGCGAACGTGCTGCTGGACACGGTTCTCGCGCTGGCGCGTTAGAATACAAAATTGTCCCGTAATCCGTCTCCCCAATTCGACGCGCTTCCGCCAATGCTGCTTTTGTTCGCCGGCAGTGGATGCGCGGCTCTGATTTATGAGGTCGTCTGGTTCCAGTTGCTGCAACTGGTGATTGGATCGTCGGCCGTGTCGCTCGGTGTGCTGTTGGGCACCTATATGGGCGGCATGTGCCTGGGCAGCCTGCTGCTCCCGCGATTCATCTCGCGTCGCGAACATCCCCTGCGTGTCTACGGCCTGCTCGAACTGGGCATCGGTCTGTTTGGCGTCGCGGTGCTGTTTATCATTCCGATGCTGAACGGCATCTATATGAGCGCGGCCGGCGACGGGCTGCCGTCGATTCTGCTGCGCGGGGTCGTTGCTGCCATCTGCCTGTTGCCTCCGACGGTGCTGATGGGCGCATCGCTGCCCGCCATCGGACGTTTTGTCGAGTCGACACCGACGGGAGTGTCGTGGCTGGGTTTGTTTTACGGCGGCAACATCGCGGGTGCGGTTTTCGGGTGCCTGTTCGCCGGATTTTACCTGCTGCGCGTGCATGATATGGCGGTGGCCACCTACGTCGCCGCTGCGATCAACATCGGCGTCGCGGTGATGAGCTACTTGCTTCGTTCCAAAGCCGAATACGACCCGCCTAAAGAAGACGCACCACCTGCCGCGCGTCCCGAACATGCGTGGCCCGTGTACGTTGCGATCGGCTTATCAGGGCTGTGCGCGCTGGGCGCCGAAGTCGTGTGGACGCGCCTGCTCGCCTTGATGCTGGGCGCCACCACGTACACCTTTTCCATCATTCTGGCGGTATTTTTGATCGGCCTCGGCATCGGCAGCAGCGGAGGCTCCATGTGGGCGCGCAAGCTGAAGCGTCCGAGGCTGGCGCTGGGCGCATCGCAACTCGCGCTGGCGTTGGCCGTCGCATGGACCGCGTACGCGGTCACCGATCTGATCCCTTCGTGGCCTTTCAATCCTCTCTCCGTAACCGATCCATGGCGCTTGTTCCGCATTGATTTCGGCATGTGCCTGCTGGCCATCCTTCCTCCCGCGCTGCTGTGGGGCCTGAGTTTCCCGCTGGCGCTGGCGTCGCTCACGGGACGCGATGAAGACAGCGGAGCGCTGGTGGGCGAAGTCTATGCGGCCAACACCGTCGGCGCGATTCTGGGAGCTGTCGGCTTCAGCATTGTGCTGATTCCGTGGGTAGGAACGCAGGGCTCGCAACAGGCCCTCATCGCGCTTTCGATGATTGCCGGCCTCGTTCTGTTCTACAAATCCGGCCTCAGCGGATCGGGATATTTTGGCGTGGCCGCGGCCGCGCTGGTGGGCTTGATTCTGTTCGCCACGGTGTCGGAAGCGCCCTGGCTCGCCATCGCCTATGGACGCCGCATGTCCTTGCAAACCGCGCCCGGCACGCCTTTGTACGTCGGCGAAGGGCGCAATTCTTCGGTGGTGGTTTCGCAATTGCCGGGCGGACAGATTTATTTCCACGTCAGCGGCAAAGTGGAAGCATCCACCGAGCCGTACGATATGCGCCTGCAGCGCATGCTTGGGCATATTCCGGCGCTGATCCACAAGGACCCGAAGTCAGTGCTGGTGGTGGGCTTCGGCGCGGGCGTTACGGCCGGCACGTTCGTAGTACATCCCGAGGTCGAGAACATCACGATCTGCGAGATTGAGCCTCTGATTCCGCAGGCGTCGTCGAAATATTTTGGCCGTGAAAATCACAACGTGTTTCACGACCCGCGCACGCACATGGTTTACGATGACGCGCGCCACTTCGTCCTCACCACCAACGATAAGTTCGATATCATCACCTCCGATCCGATTCATCCGTGGGTGAAAGGCACCGCGACTCTTTATTCGAAGGAATACTTCGAGTTGGTGAAGCAGCACCTCAACCCCGGCGGAGTGATTACGCAATGGGTGCCACTTTATGAGAGCGATTTCGAGACGGTGAAAAGCGAGCTGGCGACGTTCTTCGACGTCTTTCCCAACGGCACCATCTGGGGCAACGATATTAACGGCGAAGGCTACGATATTGTGCTGCTCGCGCAGGTCGAGCCGACGAAAATCGACATCGACAAGATGCAGCAGCGCTTGACGCGCGACGATCATAAAGGCGTGGCGCAGTCGATGGCCGAAGTGAATTTTCATTCCGCGCCACAGATGCTGGGAACCTACGCTGGGCGCGCGTCCGACTTGCAGGAATGGCTGAAGGGCTCTTTCATCAATCGCGACCTGAACCTGCGCCTGCAATATCTGGCCGGCATGGGTCTGAATTACGACAAGCCGGGCTACATCTATAGCGAGATGCTGACCCGCCGCAAGCCCGCGCCGGAGATTTTCTCGGGTTCCGATGAAGTGATGCGTGCGTTTTTCGCATCGCTGGGCCAGCCATAGTCCGAAACTTCAGGGCGGTTCGCTGCATCAGATAAGAGTGAATTCTTATCCGCATCTTTTGTCGCCCCTTCGCGTGGGCGATCTTGAACTTTCTCATCGCGTGGTGCTCGCGCCGTTGACGCGCATGCGCTCCACGCCTCCGGGCGACGTGCCCAATCCGTTGAACGCCACCTATTATGGGCAGCGCGCTTCGAAAGGCGGCCTGCTGATCACGGAAGCCACGCAGGTTTCGCGCCTCGGCAAAGGCTATCCGGGCGCGCCGGGCATCTATTCCGCCGAGCAGGTGGAAGGCTGGAAGCTTGTTACCGATGCCGTCCATGCCAAGCAGGGCTACGTTTTTCTGCAGCTCTGGCACGTGGGCCGCATGTCGCACAGTTCGCTGCATCCGGACGAAGGCGTGCCTGTGTCCGCGTCGGCTCTTGCGCCACAGGATGGCTCCAAAGCGCTGACGGCGACGTTCCAGCAGGTGCCGTTCGAGACGCCTCGCGCGTTGACGCTCGAAGAGATTCCCCAGATCGTTGAACAGTACCGGCAGGGCTCGGTCAAGGCGAAACTCGCGGGGTTCGACGGCGTGGAAGTCCATGGCGCCAATGGCTACCTGCTCGACCAGTTTCTGGAAGACAAATCGAACCATCGCACGGATCAGTACGGAGGCTCGATTGAGAATCGCGCGCGCCTCCTGCTGGAAGTGGTGGACGCGGCCATCGGTGTGTGGGGCAAGGGACGCGTCGGCGTGCGCCTTTCTCCGTACGGGAAGTTTCTCGACATGGGCGATTCGAACCCCGTGGCGCTGTTCGGCTACGTGCTGGAGCAGTTGTCCCGGCGCGGCATCGCCTACGCGCACGTCATTGAGGCGCGCGGCGGCGAAAACGGCTATAAAGACGCGCCCCGCACTAGTGAACTGTTCCGGAAGTATTTCCAGGGCGTGCTGATCTCGGCGGGCGGCTACGATGCGGGCAGTGCGGAGAAGACCATCGTCGAAGGTTTTGCGGACGCGGTGGCGTTCGGCCGCTGGTTCATCTCCAATCCCGATCTGCCGGAGCGGTTCGCCACGAACAGCCCCCTGAATCCTTACGACCGCAAGACGTTTTACGGCGGCGGCGAAAAGGGCTACACGGATTATCCGGCGCTGGAAGCCGTGCGGAGCTAAGGCGTCGGCTTGGGGGGCGCGACGCTGCGGAGATCTACAAAATCGTTGCGCACCACGTCGATCTTCTGGCGATACTGCTCGGCGTCGCCATACTTGAAAAATTGAGCGTACCGCGAATGGGGTGAGTTCAGTCTCCGCGCGTGCTTGATTGGGCACCAGTGCTGCTCGGTCCGCGCGGCGATCTCCGTCGCGTACGAGAACAGGCCGTTGCCGTAGGAGCAGAACGCGCAATTCAGCCGCTCCAGAAGGTTCAGATACTTCAGGCGGCCGCGGTCGAAGAAAATATAGTCGCGCCGCTTCACCTTCGGCACGCCGTACACCGGGAAGCAGATGCCCTGGAAAACCGTCAGGAACACGTCGAGCAGGAAAAACGGCACGATTCCGGAGTAAATAATCGGAGCAGTGACGTACGCCAACACGCGCGAGTGCAGAAGATACGAAAAGAGCCCCTGTTTCAGGCCCCTGTGCCTGGCCAAATCCGATTCATTGAAGAACGCTGCCGTCACGGCGGTCTTCAGTTCTTTCTCAAGAGACTGGATGCGATCGGCGAGGTGTTGCTCAGTGGGGGTCACGCCTTGAGCATCGCACCGTTTGCGTTACCCCGCCCGCAGCGCCACGAGTGTCACGTCGTCGAACTGCATTTCCGGGCTAAAGTGCAGGACTTCCTCCACCACGCGATCGAGCAGCGCCTCGGGATCGCCCGCCAGCCCGCGCCGCAGCGTTTCGATCAAGCGAGCCTCGCCGAACTCCTCGCCGCGTTCGACGCCTGCTTCCAACACACCGTCGGAAAACGCGACGAGAACGTCGCCCGGCGCCATCGTGATCGTTTTTTCCTCTGCCCGCCACGTCCCGAAAATGCCGACAGGCAGAGCCGTTGCTTCCAGACGCTCCACCGCGCCTGAGGCGCGCAGCAGCAGCGCCGCCGGATGGCCGCAGTTGATGTAGCGCAGCTCGCGGCCCTGGTCGCGATACTCGGCGAAGAACATGGTGGCGAAATATTCGGCCGGCGTCGATTCGTGGAACAGCTTATTCACGCTGGCCAGCAGCGCGCGCGGATGCTTCATGCCCAGCTCCAACTGTGTGCGGAACGAAGCTTGCAAATTCGCCGTGAGCAGGGCCGCCGCCACGCCTTTGCCCGACACGTCGGCCAGCAGCACGCCCAGGCGTCCCGGCCCGAGGTCCAGGAAATCGTAATAATCACCGCCGATTTCCCGCGCCGGTAGGCATCGCCCGGCAAACATCGCTGTCTTCATGGCGTGAACGTGCTGCGGCAGCATGCGCTGCTGCACGTGTTTGGCGATCTCGAGGTCGCTGCGCGCCAGATCGCGCTCCCGAGACCGGTTTGCCTGCCGCTCGATGGTGGCGAGCACCCGCGCGTTGTCCCAGGGCTTCTGGATAAAATCGACCGCGCCACGGCGCATCGCGTCGACGGCGAGGTCCACGCTGGACCACGCCGTCATGACGATCACGGGCATTTTCGACCGCGCCAGCAGATGATCCAGCAGCGCCAGGCCTTCTTCGCCCGACGTGGTATCGCGCGAATAGTTCATGTCGATCAGGGCCAGATCGAAGGTCTCTTTTGCCGCCACTGCCATCGCGGCCTGGGGCGATTCCACTGCCGTGGCGCGATGGCCCGCGCCCTTCAGCAACAGACGAACGGCTTCGAGCACATCGATCTGATCGTCGCTGACCAGAATGTTCATTACGCGCGAGGGATGTTCGCCGCCGCTTGCCGTCCCGTGCGGACGCAATCGGGCAGGCCGATGCCGTCGTAGGCGTTGCCAGCCAGGTAAAAGCCGGGAATCGCGGCCGTGCGCCGCTTGATTTCGGCTAGACGCACCGCGTGGCCCACCGTGTACTGCGCCATCGATTGAGGCCAACGCGAAACGGTGGTAAATAAGGGCGCCGCGGTCAGGCCGAGGATAGCCTTGAGTTCCTCCCGCGCGATGGCCACCATGGAATCGTCCGACTCCTTCAGAATCGCTTCGTCGTTGGACCCTCCAAAGAAGCAGCGCAGCAGAATGCGGTTGTCCGGCGCGCGATGGGAGAATTTCGTGCCCACGAACGTGGCCGCGGCCATGCGCTTTCGCTCCTTGGCCGGAACCAGGAACCCGAATCCGGCACGCTTGCCGTCGAATCTCGCTTCGTCGTAAATCAACGATACTAATGACGATGAACTATAGGGAATGGTGCCGACCACGGCGGCCAGTTCCGGGTCCACCCCCTCGATCAATCCCCTGGCCTGGGGACCGGGTGCGGCAATGATCACTGCCGTCGCGTCGATCCACTCGCCTCCAGCACGAACGGCAAACGCGTCGCCGCGACGCTCAATTCGCTCGGCCGCGATGTTCTTCACCGTAGCGTAGCCCGCCAGCGTGTCGACCACGGTGCCTAGTCCGCTGGCGACGGTCCGGAACAACGAGCCTCCGCCGCCAGGGCCCCTCGGGGCTCCCGGCTTGGGCGGGCCGGCGGGCTTTTTCGGGAACATCACAGCGCGCGATAAACTGCCTCGGGTCGCTTCCATTTCGGCGAAACGCGGCAGCACGCTGTTGATGCTCAACTCCGCTGGATCGCCACCGTAAACGCCGCTGAGAAGGGGTTCGGCCAGATAATCGAGCGTTTCCTGGCCAAAATGGTCCACCACAAACTCGGCGACGCTGCGGTCCGGATAGCGCTTGGGTTGACGCAACATCTCAAAACCCATGCGGAACTTCGTTCCCCAGCTTAAGAGGTTCGATTTCACCATGGGCATGACCTTGGAAGGCACGATCATCATCACGCCCTCCGGCAGCGGGACAAGCTTCCCGTGCTTGAGAATGTGCGTGGTGCGCTGATGATCGTTGGAACCGATCATCTCGCCTTCCAACCCCAGTTCCTTAATCAAAGCCGCCATTTCGGGTTTTTGGCTAATGAAACTGTCGGGGCCGAGTTCGAGGACGCAACCATCGTGGCGCCTCGTTTCAATTACTCCGCCCAGTCTGGAATTTTTCTCAAAAAGGGTATGCTGGATTCCAGCGCGAGAAAGGTCGTAAGCCGCTGAGAGGCCCGCAATACCGCCGCCTACAACGACGACATGCTGTGCCATATATGCCTAGAGTTTAAACTCGCGCACGATCTCGACACAAGCCTTCACATTTTCCACCGGAGTCTCCGGCAGAATGCCGTGGCCCAGATTGAATATGTGCCCCGGACGCGATCCGGTACGTTTCAGAAGCTCGTGGACGCGGGCGCGCAGCTCCGGAATCGGCGCCATCAGCACGGCCGGGTCGAGGTTCCCCTGCACGGCGGACCGGTAGCTAATGTCCATCCACGCCTGGTCGATGTTAATGCGCCAATCGACGCCCATCACGTCACCGCCGGCGGCATGGAGTTCGCGGAAGAAGCCCGCCGCGCCCGTGCCGAAATGGATTACCGGCACACCCGCGCCGCGAACGCGCTCAATCAGCGCCCGCGAATACGGGGCCACGTAGCGCACATAATCGTCCGGACCCAGGGCTCCCACCCAACTATCGAACACCTGCACAATGCGCGCGCCCGCAGCCACCTGCAGCACCGCGAACGAACCCAGCACGTCGACAAGCTTGCCCATCAGCCTGCGCCAGAGCGTCTCGTCGCGATACATCATCTGCTTGGTGCGTAGGAAGTTACGCGACGGCCCGCCCTCGATCATGTAGCTGGCCATGGTGAATGGCGCGCCCACGAAGCCAATCACGGGCACGCGTCCGGCCAGGGCCTTCACCACTTGCTGGATCGATTCGCCAACGTAGCCCAGGTCGTCGGTATTGGAGATGCTCAGCGCGTCGATATCGCTCGACGTGCGCACAGGGTTGTCGATTACCGGCCCTTCGCCGGTGGCGAAACGCAGGCGCAGGCCCATCGGCTCGACTGGTAAGAGCAAGTCGGCGAAGATGATGGCCGCGTCCACGTCCAGCGCCTCCACAGGCTGCAAAGTCACTTCTGCAGCCAGATCCGGACGCTTGCAGATTTCCAGAATCCCGTGCTTCTGCCGGATGTCACGGTACTGCTTCATGTACCGTCCGGCCTGCCTCATAAACCATACCGGACGGACATCGGTCGGCCGGCGCCGGCAGGCATCGAGAAAACGGCTGTTCATTGGAGCCACGCGCATTGATCACTCCCACTTTTGTCCTCGCAAAGGAGGACTTTAAATTCCGGTTTTTTGTGTTGCGCCGCCCAAGCTCTGCCGCGGATGTAATACGGCTTGCACCAGGCTTCGCTGTCGATCGTCTTGGGCGAAACCACACTCACCTGCAGCATGCCCTCGGACGGATAGCCTGTCCTGGGGTCCATGATGTGGCTGTATAGCTTGCCTTCGGCGAAAAAAAACTTCTCGTAGTTGCCGGAGGTGGAAAGCGACATATCTTTCAATACCACCTCGACCGCGGTTTTCGATGCGTCCTTCGGGTTGCGGATCTTGATCTTCCAACCCGGCTCATTCGGCGGCGCGCCCAGGCCATAGATGCTGCTGCCGCTGGCCGAGACCAGCGCGCTTGTCACCCCGTCCTCTTTGAGAATCTCCACTATCTTATCCACCGCGTATCCCTTGCCGATCCCGCCGGGGTCCATTTCCAACCCCTCTTTCCCGAATCTCACCGTGCGCGCCGCCGGGTCCAGCACAATATTCTGATACCCCATGCGGTCCAGCGCGCCCCGAACGTCCGCCCGGTGCGGTAAATGGCCCGTTCCTTTATAAAACCCCCACACCCTCATCAGAGGGCCTACCGTGATGTCGAACGCGCCGTCGCTTTCCCGGCTGTACTCGACACACGCCGCAAGCAGTTGAAACAATTCGGTCGAAATGCGGACCGGCTTGCTCGCCGCCTCGCGGTTCACCTGGCTCCATTCACTCGACGCAATGTAGTTGGACAACAGATGGTCCAGCCGCCGGGCTTCTTCGGAGGCGTCTTCCACCGCCGCCCTCAGCCGCGCCTCATCCTCGCCGTAGACGACGATGCTGTAGGTGGAGCCCATGGCGTCCACATTCGCCTCAACTCGCTGAGATAAAGCGCCTTGCGCCCAGGCTAACGCTGCCTGGCCTATCAACAAACTTAGCACAGCGCTTTTCATGAAATGGATTTTTTTTCAGACTCGCCGCGCGGGCGACCTTTTTCGATCCGCTTCAGGATTTTTGCGGCCTTCGCGGCCAAGTCTGCTGCCAGCGCTGCTTCAAAGTACAGATCGGGGGTCTTGAAAAGCTGGAGCCGGTCCGTTAACTCATGCTTTAAGAATGCCTTGGCGTGGTTCAAGGCCTCCACCGTGTCGGCCTGCTCCTTGGCTGTGCCCTTCAGCGCCAGACGCACCACCGCCTTGCGGTAGTCGCTGGAAATCAGGATTTCCGTGACTGTGGCCTCGCCCACGCGCGGGTCGGACATCTCATACGCGATCAACTCGTCGAGTTCCTCGCGGATACTGGCTGAAATGCGTTCGTGCCGGTAGGGGTCCAAGACTCAGGATAGCCCCGCAAGCACCTGCTTCACAACTCGTTTTTCCGGCAATTTTCGGTGTATGGTAAATTTTACCTGGCGAGTCATTGACTCAACCCAATTAAAATCAATCATTTAACAACGGAGCATCAATTGCCCCTTCAGTGGCGGAGGCTTTTATGAATCAGGATCAACCGACCGTCGCCCAGACCACCCGCCAGAACGTCCATCCGGCCGTATTTGCCGGCCTTGCCGCAGGATTGGTGATCGCTCTCGCCGGCGATGGGTATCTTGTCGTTCGTTCGAACGACCTGACCTCGCAGTTGGCCGCCAGCCGCCAGGACGCGCAGGCCCAGGCCTCGCAGTTGGCCAAACTGGGCGACGCGACGAACAATATGCTGGAGCAGGAGCGGCAGCGCATCCAGGCCATCAGCGATGAGTTCACCGGCAAGGTGGACAACGCGACCAGCGCCGTGCGCAAAGCTCGCCAGGACGCGCAGAAGAACGCTGCGCAGCTAGCCGCCAAGCTCGACGAGGAGAGAAAGGTCGTGGGCGAGCAGATTGGTGAGCTAAAGGAAGCCACCACCACCGCGACAGCGAAGTTGAATGACGACGTCAGCGGCGTCAAGACAGACGTGGGCGCGGTCCGGACGGATCTGGCGACGACGCGCACTGATCTGGACAAGACCGGACAGGACCTGAAGCGCGCCATGGGCGATATGGGTGTGATGAGCGGACTGATCGCCACCAATTCGAAGGATTTGCAGGCGCTGCGCGAATTGGGCGAACGCAACTACTTCGAGTTCAAGCTCGGCAAGGGCAACATGACCCAGAAAGTAGGCAACCTGACGCTGACGCTCAAGAAGGCCGACCCCAAGCGCAATCGCTACACAATCGCGGTATTGGCCGACGACCGTCTGGTCGAAAAGAAAGACAAGACCATCAACGAACCCGTGCAGTTGTACACAGGCAGCAGCAAGCAGCCGTACGAGATCGTGGTGAATGAAGTGAAGAAGGATGGAGTGGTCGGTTATCTGGCAACGCCCAAGGTCAACTTGGCGCGCCGCTAACGCCTACGCCGGAAAAACCGAAGCTCCAAGCGAGCGTGTGCGCCCCGTATCGGGGGAGCGCACACGCTCTTTTCGTTTCTAACGCCTGACTTTACCGCCCGACAACGACGATCTGGAAGCTATCCGGCAGCGCCTGCGGACGCCCTTTTTTGCCGTCCTTATCCGGAGCCGGAGGACCATACTCCGCCGCCGGCAGATAAAGCTTGTGGGCGGACTGATCCGCCGCGATGGTGCGCGCGCCGCGCGTCGTCGTGATGGTCGCCGCAACCTTGAAACTGGGGTCCACCATCGTGATCGTCCCGTCGCCTCCGTTGGCGCTGAACGCGTAGCCGTCATCGAACGCCACGCCGTCCACGCCGGAGCCGATGGCGGGTGTCGCCAGCACCTTGCCGGTCGACGGATCGCTTACTACCATCGTTTTGTTGTTGCAAACCGAATACAGTACCAGCTTCTTCGGATCGATCGCCAGCCCCGACGGCTCATCGCACGGCGCGATCGAATACCGTTTCGACACCAGTGCATTAGCCGCATCGACGACGATGATTTCGTTCTTGTCCTCGATGTTGGCGAACACTTGGCCCTTGCCGTCCACCTGCGCGAACTCCGGCTTGCCGCCCACCGGAATGGATGCCGTGATCACGTTGTTGGTCTTGGCGTCGATGGCCGTTGAATCGCTGCCTTTGCCGTTGAAGGTGAACACGCGGTGCGTCACGGGCTCATAGATGATCGCGTCCGGGTTCTGCCCGGTCTTGATCTTGCCCAGAACCTTCAGCGTCTTGAGGTCAAACACAGTGACGTCGTTGTCGCCGCCATCGCTGGTGAATCCCTTACCCAGATCGTTGGCGATGGCGATGCCGTGAACACCCTTGGTGTCGGGAATGGTGCCGACCAGTTTATCAGTGGTAGTGTCGATCACCTCCGTCTGCGTGGCATGCGAGACGTACAGGCGATGGTTGGTGCTATCGAGGTAAGCGTAATCCCAACGGGCCGCGCCCCCGATCTTGATCTTGTTGACCACTTTATAAGTGGGAGCGGCAGCAAACACAAAAGCCGCGGCAGCGACGAAAACGTACTTTTTCATGATCCGATGGTACGAAAAGTACCTGAAGGTTCGCTGAAAAGCTCCGCCGAGCGATAATTGGGGCGAGGCCTTATGTTTAAGCTCCGGCTCCTGCTCATCCCTGCTCTCGCTGCCGTTCTTCTCCTCGCCCAGCGCCCCTCTAACCCCGCTTACTCCTGGAACCCCGTCCGCATTGTCGCCGGAGGCTACGTCCCCTCCTTCGTCGCGCATCCGACGCAGCCTGGCCTTATGTATCTGCGCACCGATATCGGAGGCGTCTATCGCTGGAACGGCTCCGCTTGGATTCCTCTGCTCGATTTTCAATCGGCGATGAATTACAACCTCACCGGTCCGGAAAGCATCGCGCTGGACCCTACGGATCCAACGCGGCTTTACATCGCGGCGGGGATGTACACCTGCGGCGGATGCCCTTTTGCGATGCTCGTTTCCACCGATCAGGGAGCAACGTTCAGCACCTATCAAACGCCCTTCCAGATGGGCGCGAACAACGACGGACGCGCGGCTGGGGAGCGATTGGCGGTGAATCCCTTCCATCCGAATGAGTTGTTGATGGGCACGCGCAAGCAGGGTTTGTGGAAGAGCACCGACAACGCGCAGTCCTGGACGCAGGTCACCAGCTTTCCCGTGCAGTCTTCCCCTGACGGCTTCGGCGTGCAGTGGGTCGTCTACGATCCGCAGAACTCCGGCGTGATTTATGTCGGCTCCTACACCAAAGCGGGGGTGTACAAGAGCGCCGACGATGGAGCAACCTGGTCCGCCATCGCCGGTCAGCCGACGGCGTGGCCGTTCAGCGTGCCAGGCAATACGAATCCGCCGGAACCGAACCGCGCGGTGCTGAATCCTGACGGAAATTTGTACGTCACGTACGGCGATTACCCAGGGCCGAACACCATGAATTACGGTATGGTGCAGAGATACAGTCCGGCATCGGGCGCGTGGACCAACATCACGCCTCCATATGACGCGGCGGACGGGCAGACGTCGGCGCGCGGCGGCTTCAATGGCATCAGCCAGGACCCGACGCGCCAGGGCACCATTGTCGTCAGTACCTTCAACCGCTGGTATCCGGTTGACACGATTTACGAAACGCACGATGGAGGCAGGACGTGGATCGACCTGGGACGCGTCACCTCCGCCGCCGGGTTTAAGGGCTTGAACGCAGGCAATTTTTATTTCAATCCACAGGTGTTCTCCAATTCGCCATGGCTCACGTTCGGAAACACGTCCACACCAGCGGGCAGCGCCAAGTTCGGCTGGTGGATCAGTGGACTGACCATCGATCCGACCAATCCCCAGCACCTGATTTTCGGCACCGGCGCGACCATTTATTCGACCAGCAACCTTTCGGCAGCCGACAGCGGTCATTCACCGACGTGGACCGTGCAGGGGCAGGGAGTGGAGGAGACGGCAGTCCTGGCGATGATCAGTCCGCTCGCCGGAGCGCACTTATTGAGCGGCGTCGGCGATATTGGAGGCTTCCGGCACGACGATTTCAAAGTGTCGCCGTCGGCGGGCATGTACACTAATCCCGTAGCGACCACCGTCGGCAGCCTGGATTGGGCGGGGCAGAGCCCTCTCGTCGTCACGCGCACGCAGTCGCCCAATTCGGCGTCCACCAGTCCTTGCACCTACGGCGCGCTGTCATCGGACGGAGGCATCACCTGGGCCCCATTCCCGGCCTGCGCGGCGGGCGCGAATAACAACAACGGCGGAGTAATCTCCGTGGACGCGTCGGGAACCACGTTTTACTGGACGCCGCAGGGCGGCACGCCGCAATACTCCAACGACGGCGGCGCGACGTGGAAAGCGTCCACCGGATTGCCTGCCGCGTACACCGTGGTTGCCGACAAGGTCACGCCGCAGACGTTCTACGCGTTCGGCAACGGAAATGTTTACAGCACCACCGGCGGCTCCTTCACGAAGGCCGCGACACTCGGAGCTTCCGGCGTCTGCAACGGATCGGCATGCGGCATCCCTGTCGCCAGTTTTGCCAATGCAGGCGAACTCTGGCTGCCGCTGGGCAGCAACGGCCTTGCGCATTCCACCAACGGCGGCCAAGCGTGGACGAAGCTGTCGAATATCGCCTGGGCAAACTCCGTCGCCGTCGGTGCGTCCCCGGGCCGTGGACTTCCGCAGGCCGTCTACGTCTACGGGAATCCCGCTTCGCAGACCATGGGAATTTACCGCTCGCTCGACAACGGCGCAACGTGGACGCGCATCAATGACGACCAGCACCAATATGGAGGCCCGACGCTGATCGCCGCGGATTCGCGCGTGTTCGGCCGCGTGTTTCTCGGCATGAACGGCCGCGGCATCATTTACGGTGAGCCCGCGGTCCGCGAGCGGCAGTAGGGTTCGATACAGTATTACAAATGGTCCGCTGCCCCACCTGCAAATCGGAGTTGGCCGATGACTCGAAATCGTGTCTTGCGTGCGGATTGCCTTTGGGCGTGGCGACCGGCACGCTGGCCACGGTGGCGATGGAGTCCGCGCCGGCATCGAAACCTGTGTCGGCGGTTTCGCGCATGTCCGTCAGCTCTATTCCTGACGACGGACGCTTTCTGCCTGGCACGCTGGTCAACGGACGCTACCGCATTGTCGGCCTGCTGGGACGTGGTGGCATGGGCGAGGTGTATCGCGCCACCGATCTGACGCTTGCGCAGCCTGTGGCACTGAAATTCTTGCCGGAGCAAGGCGTGACGGAGCGCGTGCTGGAGCGCTTTCACGCCGAGGTGCGGATCGCGCGCCAGATCTCGCATCCCAATGTCTGCCGCGTCTACGATATCGGCGAAGTGGACGGCCAACCGTTCATCTCCATGGAATACGTGGACGGCGAGGACCTGGCGGACCTGCTGCATCGCATCGGGCGTCTGCCAGCGGATAAGGCGCTGGAAACGGCGCGCAAGATTTGCGCAGGACTGGCCGCGGCGCACGACAAAGGCGTGATCCATCGCGACCTGAAGCCGCAGAACATTATGCTGAACAAGCGCGGCGAGCCGGTGATTATGGACTTCGGCCTGGCCGCCGTCGCCGATCAACTGACTGGCGCGGAGGCTCGCAACGGCACGCCGGCGTATATGTCGCCGGAGCAGTTGCGCGGCGACGAAGTGACCGCCCGCAGCGATGTATACGCGCTGGGGCTTGTGCTGTACGAAATATTCTCGGGCAAGCGCGCGTATGAAGCGAAGACCATCGCCGATCTGCTGAAGCTGCAGGAAGGCCTGCAGATGACCAGTATCTCCACGCTGGCCTCGGACGTGGATCCGCAGGTGGAAAAGGTGATCAAGCGCTGCCTGAGCCCCGATCCGGCGCAGCGTCCGCCGACTCCTCTGGCCGTGGCGGCGGCGCTGCCCGGAGGCGATCCTCTGGCCGCGGCTCTGGCTGCGGGCGAAATGCCTTCGCCTGAGCTCGTGGCCGCGTCGGGCAAGACCGAGGGCATGGATCTGCGTTACTCCGTGCCGATGCTGATCCTCGTACTGGCGGGAGTCGTCGCGCAGCCGTTGGTCAACGGGCCAAACTCGATCCTGCAACGATCGCCTGCGTCACTTTCGCCCGCCGTGGCGGCGCATGAAGCGCGCAAAATTGCGGCGTCGTTCGGATACACGCAACAGCCCGCGGATAGTGCGATCAACTTCGCCACCCAGGTACCGTTCAAGGATTACTGGAAGGATCGGGACCGCAAGGGCAAGTCCTGGGACGATCTGCTCGCCGCGGAGCCTGTGTATCGGTATTACTATCGCGAGAGTCCCGCGCCCTTGGTCGCCTGGCAGACGGGCCAGTTGGACGATGGTAATCCTCCGCCAACCACCGCCGGCATGATCGACATGCGCCTCGATTTCCGTGGGCACTTGCGCGAATTTGAGGCGATCCCTGCGGAGAAGTCCACAGGCGCATCCGGTGCGCCGTTCGACGGAGCCGCTTTGTTCAAGGCTGTAGGATATGATCTGGCTGGCTTCACGGAAACGGTGCCCGAGTGGGTTCCGCTGGTGGCCAACGACGTTCGCAAAGCGTGGAGGGGGCCTGCCCCGGGGTTGCCCGACACGGAGGTGCGCATCGAGGCAGCGGGTCTGGGTGGCAGGATCGCCGCGGTGAAAGTGGTGTTCCCTTGGACCAAGCCTCGCCGCGAGCCCGCCAAACTCTTGACAGGAGGCGCTCTCACCGGATCCTTGATGATGATGGCGCTGAGCAGTCTGGCCGTTCTCTTCGGCCTTATTTTCGCGGTGCGGAACCTGCGCCAAAATCGCGGGGACAGAAAAGGCGCGTTGCGGCTGGCAATCGTTATGGGGCTGCTGAGCGCAGCGAACTGGCTGGGCTCGGCTCATCACGTTGAAACGCCCAGCGAATTCGACATGTTCGCCAATGAGTTGGCAGACGCGGTGTTCAGTGGATTCGCGCTATGGATGCTCTATCTGGCGCTGGAACCTGCAGTACGTGCGCGATGGCCGCAAGCGCTGGTGACTTGGAATCGCCTGCTGGCGGGAAAATTCGGCGACGCACAGTTGGGCGCGCATGTCCTGACCGGCGCGTTCATCGGACTACTGCTCCGCACTTTCCTGTCCTCTTTGAATTGGATCGATTACCGCCGGGATCACGTCCCGTTCGGCAACAACCTGGGCGGCAGCGAGAACGTGCTGTCGTGGATCGGCGCAAATGCGCAAACCGTGCAAGGCGCGCTGGCAACCGGCTTCATCGTGTTTTTCACTATCTTCGGATTTCGCGCGCTTTGGAAGAACGATTATCTGGCCGCTGGTTCCACAGCGGTGGTGTTTGCCTTCATCGCGAACGGCGGAATCTGGAATCATCCCAATCCGGTGATTGAGGCGTCTCTGCTGTTGGGGATTTTCTTTGCGCTGGCGCTCATTCTTGTGAAGATGGGCATGGTTTGCACCGCCGTCACGATTTTCTTCATCAACACGCCGGATCGTATCAACCTGGGCTGGGGACCGGGCGCGTGGTATCTCGGATCCGGGCTGGCCCTGGTCGCGCTGCTGGCCTCGATTGCGGTGTACGCATTCTGGCGATCGATCGGCGAAAGAACGCTGGGCGACGAAGCGGCGGGTTAGGACGGAAACGCGGGATCGTTGCGGACCTGCTCGGCCTGCCACAGATGTCGGCGGTCGTGCGATGCGGTGAGATGCAACTGGCCGCCGAGCGGCATGCGGACGATAGCGCGAAGGGCGGCAGGCAGGGCTGGTAGTTTCGTTTTCACGCGTGCCAAATCGAGCCCATCAGCCAGCCGCGCCAGACGCTTGAACTCGATGGCTAGACGGCGGTATTCGGCTAGCTCCTCCGCCATGTCGATCTTCGGCGCGGGTTGAAACACTTTGGGAGCTTTGTACTTGCTTTTCACTGGAGGCTCCTGGCTGGCCGCAAACTTCGTGGCAAGGAATCCGTATTTGAACGGACCCGACCCCGTGACGCTCTTGGCGCGCCCTTCCGCGATTCCGGCTTCCACCGCCCCGAGCGTCGGTCGATTGGTCGCGTTCAGGTGCGCGATGCACTGGGCGATGGACCAGCGTCCCGGCGCAGGGCTCCACTCGAACTGCTGCGGCATCAGGCCATGGGTAATGGATTCGAGATGGCTCAGGTTCGCCTCGATCTCAGAGATGAGGACGGCAATATCAGGGTCCATTCGCTACAGTATAAGCTTCGATGCTTGTCGAAAGGCTCAACCAAGGTGCACTGTATAAGGGCCGGAGCGCTTGCCCTGCTGCTGACGTTCGCGATGTCGGCCCAGCCCCGCTCGGGTTTTGAGTTTGATGTGGCCTCGGTCAAGCGGGCCAAGGAGTGCTTGGGCTCGCAGAGGTTCCGAAACACGCGGGGCAGCCTCGAAGTGCTGAATATGCAGCCCACGGTGATGATCAGGAACGCTTATCGGCTCATCATGGAGGGACAACTCGCCGGTGCACCCAACTGGGCTGACGACGAATGCTTCGACATCGAAGCGAAGGTCGAGGAGGGCTCGGCCATCGAACTGGAGGAGGCCCGGAGTCGCAACTTATTGCGTCTTCAGTCGCTCCTAGTCAGTCGCTTCCAACTCAGATCCCACTGGGAAAATAAGATGCAGCAGGCCTACGTCCTGGTCGCCGGCAAGAACGGGCCGAAGTTGAAGTCAGCGGAGCCGGGCAGCTCTCGACACACTCGGCAGGGTCATGGAACACTGTATTGCGCGAGCTGCACAATTTCAAACTTGGCGGCGTACCTATCTAACTTCCTCACTAGGCCGGTTCGTGACGAAACGGGAATTCAAGGCGTGTACAACATGAGCTTAGAGTTTGAGCCGTACGACGACGCCCCTTCGGACGATGGCCTTGGTCGGCTGCCGTCGCTATTCACCGCTCTGCAGGATTAACTTGGGCTCAAACTCGAGTCAAAAAAGATCCCTGTCCAGATTTTGGTCGTTGACTCCGTATCGCGCCCCGGCGACAACTGACGCTTCAAGGCCTCCAGGCCCGGCTGCTGGGCTCGCTGGAGGATTTGCGCGAGAGGGCGATTGCCCGCGCCCACGAGCCTGGTCGGCATGCGGGCGGCCTGGGGCCTATCCCTCGGCTGACGCCCAGGGCTGCCACATCTGAGCTTGCCGGACGGGTCCGGCTACAATAGAGGATTCTCGATGCGCATCGCACTAGCGCAGATCAACCCCACGGTTGGGGATCTTGCGGGTAATGTAAACCGGATGACGAAGGCCGCGCGTGAGGCAGCAGCGCGCGGCGCCGAAGCAGTGGTGTTTCCCGAACTGTCGCTGGCCGGCTATCCTCCGCGCGACCTGGTCGAAAAGCCCAGCTTTCTGGAAGCCAGCGAGCGCTCCTTGGAGCGCCTGGCAAAGGAAACGGCTGATCTGGACTTGAGCGTAATCTGCGGCTATGTCGCGCGATCCAGGTCCGATACGGGCAAGCGCGCGATGAACAGCGCCGCGGTGCTGGAGCGCGGGCAGATGGTCTTCCGGCAGAGCAAGATGCTGCTGCCGACGTATGACGTATTCGACGAAGCGCGCTATTTCCGTCCGGGCGAGCGCGAAGACCTTTTTACGCTGCGCGGCCTGCCGATGGCGCTGACCGTCTGTGAAGACGCCTGGAACGACAAACGCTTCTGGAAGCATCGCCTGTATCCTCGCGATCCAGTGGAGGAACTGTTCGGTGCGGGCGCGGAGATCATGATCTGCATCAACGCGTCGCCCTTCAATATGGGCAAGCGCGAGCAGCGCCGCATGATCTATCGTGCCGCAGCGAAGCGTTATCAGAAGCCGGTAGTTTATGTGAATCAGGTGGGCGGTAACGATCAACTGGTATTCGACGGTTCGAGCTTCGCCATGGACGGCCAAGGCGAGATCGTGGCGTCGGCGCGGTCGTTCGAAGAAGACCTGGTGATGACCGGCGATCTTCACGAAGACTTCACGGACGAATGCGAAGCTGTTTATCAGGCGCTGGTACTGGGCACGCGGGACTATATCCGCAAGTGTGGATTTTCGCGGGTGTTGATCGGACTGAGCGGCGGCATCGATTCGGCGCTGACCGCAGTGGTGGCGGTGGAAGCGGTGGGGCGGGAAAACGTCACTGGCGTCGCGATGCCCGGGCCGTATTCGTCCGACCACAGCGTGAGAGACGCGCGCGAAATGGCGGAAAAACTTGGCATAAACTTCGAAACCGTGTCGATTTCCTCCACCTACGATCATTTCGTCAACGTGCTGCAGCCCGCGTTTCACGGCAGGGGCCCGGACGTGACGGAAGAGAATCTGCAATCCCGCCTGCGCGGCGTTACGCTGATGGCGCTATCGAACAAGACCGGCGCGCTGGTGCTGACCACCGGCAACAAAAGCGAACTGGCCGTCGGCTACTGCACTCTGTACGGCGATATGTGCGGTGGATTGGCCGTGATCAGCGACGTGCCCAAGACACTGGTCTACACGCTGTCGCGCATCGCGAACCAGCGCCACAACGGCGCGATTCCGGAGGCGGTGTTCACCAAACCTCCATCGGCGGAACTGAAGCCGGATCAAAAGGACACCGATTCGCTGCCGCCTTACGAAATACTGGACCGCATTTTAGAAGACTATATCGAGTTATACCGCGCGCCGAAGCAGATTGCCGAGGCGCACGGCCTGTCGCTCGATCTGGTCAAGGATATTGTCAACAAGGTCGATCGCAACGAATATAAACGCCAGCAGGCCGCGCCGGGCCTGAAGGTGACCACCAAGGCATTTGGCGTTGGCCGCCGATTCCCCGTCGCACAGAGGTTCTCCGAATGAAACAATTCTTCAGCTTTTCGCTGGTCTTGATTTTCGCGCTGGCGCTGGCATCGCAGCCCTCCGGACGCGAGACCGTGGGCAAGCAGGCCGATGGAACAGCCCGGCTGCCCAACGGCTGGAAGATTGCACCCGTCGGCGAGCAAGTGCCTCTGGACACGCTGCCGATGTCGTCCGCCATTTCGCCCGATGGACGCTACGTGCTGGTGCTGAACGGAGGCTACCGGCCGCCGTCGATCAGCGTGATCGATGCGGCGTCGAAAAAAGAATTATCGCGCGTCAAGGTAGCCGACGGCTGGCTGGGCCTCACGTTCTCGCCCGATGGACATTCCGTCTACGTGGGCGGCGGATCGCGTTACCGGGTATTCGAGTTTTCTTTTTCCGCGGGCGAATTGAAACCTGCGCGTGAGTTTGAGATCGAGGCGGACAAAAAACCCGGCTTACGCGATTTTATTGGCGACGTGGCGATTTCTCCCGACGGCCAACTGATGCTGGCGGCGGATTTGTATCGCGACTCCGTAGTGGCGATCAATATGCGCACCGGCAAGGCGTTGGACCGCTTCAAGACAGGCCGCCGTCCGTATCGAATCCTCTTCCATCCCGACGGCAAGACGTTTTTCCTGTCGAGCTGGGCCGATGCAGCGGTCTACGAATACAACTCGCAGACCGGCTCGGAAGTCACGCGCGTGCGTCTGGGCCCGCACCCGACCGATATGGTGCTGAGCGACCGCAATCCGGAGCTCAATGAAGCGGATGCCGACGAAAAGAAACCCGCGAGAAAGATCGAGAAGGTGCTGCGGCTGTTCGTTGCCGCCGCGAATACCAACAACGTGTTCGTGGTGAACATCGAAGACGACAAGGACATGAAGCTGACGGAGACGCTGAACGTCTCGATGACGCCGCGCCAGCCGTTGGGAATGACGCCGACGGCTCTGGCGATTTCGCCCGATCAGAAGGCGCTGTTCACGGTCTGCTCCGACGGCAACGTGGTTGCGGTCACCGATATTTCGGAGCAGCACAGCCGCCTGACCGGCTTCATCCCGACGGGCTGGTATCCCACGGCGGCGCGTGTGTTAAAGGACGGCACGATTCTGGTGCTGAACGGGCGCGGCCTGCAAAGTTATCCGAATCCCAAGGCTCCGGGGCCGTTCGGTGCGCCGGCGATCGAGGGCGGAGGCGACCCCCGCCGCGAATACGTCGGCAATCTGCAAACCGGAACCATGTCGGTGATCCCGGCGCTGAACGACGAGGCGTTGGCGACCTATTCCAAGTCCGCGCAGTCGCTGTCGCCGTATCGCGACGACCAACTCGACGTCGCGGAGTTCGCCGACGATAATCCGATCTACACCAAGCCCGGCCGCCCGTCGCCCATTGAACACGTCATCTACATCATTAAAGAGAACCGCACCTACGATCAGGTGATGGGCAAGATCGGCAAGGGCAACAGCGATCCGTCGCTCAATTTATTCGACGAAAGCGTCGCGCCGAACCACTATAAGCTGGCGCGCGAATTCGTGCTATTCGACAATTTTTACGTCAACGCCGATGTCAGCGCGGACGGTCACAACTGGGCCACGGCAGGCATCGCTCCGGATTACACGCAGAAATTCTGGCCGTCGAGCTATGCCAAGCGCCGCAATTTTTACGACTATGAAGGAGGCGAGCCGGCGAACACTCCTCCGGCGGGCTACATCTGGCAGAACGCCCTGGCCGCGGGCCTGACCGTGCGCAACTACGGGCATCAGGCGAACAATCTGAAGCAGGCCACGCCAGAGGGCGAACAGATCAGCGGCGTCCGCGATCC
>Ga0075030_100000856_pt1 | contig 27209 bp, 23 predicted proteins | sample LitLauG_LLR_2012_FD_71393 | JGI IMG/M metagenome (GOLD analysis project Ga0075030, IMG submission 71393) | Freshwater sediment microbial communities from Pennsylvania, USA - Little Laurel Run_MetaG_LLR_2012 | ecosystem: Environmental > Aquatic > Freshwater > Creek > Sediment | place: USA...
GTGGTGCCCGAGGAGTCCGAGCGGTGGACCGGCGTGATCTTGGTCGACGGCAGCGTGACACCCGGGTTGTCCGCCGCGAGGGCGGGATCGTTCCAGGTCGTGATCTTGCCGGTGAAGATCTTGGCGATGCTGGCGGCCGACAGCGTCAGCTTGCTCACCCCGGGCAGGTTGTAGGACAGGGTGATCGGTGCCGCCACCGTCGGGAAGTACAAGATGGCATCCGCGCCGCCGTACTTGGGCAGGTCGGCCGCCCCGATCGGTGCGTCGGTGCCGGCGAAGTCGACCAGCTTGCCGGCCAGGTCGGTCAGGCCCTTGCCCGATCCACCCCCGCCGTAGGTGATGTTGACCGCCGAGTTGGCCTGGGTGAACTGTTGGATCACGTCCTGATCGAAGGCCGCCTGAAAGGTCGAGCCGGATCCGTTGAGCGTCGCCGCGCCCAGCTTGGCCGGCGCCGTCGTCGCCGTCGTGGTCCCGGCCCCCCCGCCGGTGGTCGCGGTGGTGTTGTTGCTCGACTTGCTCGACGAGCCGCACGCCGTGACCAACAAGCCGAGGGCGGCGACCGCCGAGAGCGCGACCAGGCGGGGCCGATGAGCGGACGAGACGGGCATGCAAGGTCCTCCAGGGGTGCGAAGTGGCCGTTCGATGTCACGGTCCACCGTTTCGGGAAAGGACGCTAGGGAGCCCTGGTTGCCGCCGACCGACCGGAACATGAACGAGAGGTGAACGAGCGTTGAACTCGCGGTGGCTGGGACCGCCTCCCGGGCCGCGATGACCGTTGCAGTTGTCAATCCGCCCGGGAAGAGCCAAGATCGAAGGGGGAGCCGCGCGGCTCCTGCGAACGATCCCAAGGCCAGGTCATGCCCGAAGACGTCACCCTCACCCGACGAGACGAGGCGCTCACCACGCGCCGCCCGGAGGTGCGTGCCGCCGAGCCCGCGACGCCGGGATCGATCGCCGAGCCGGCCCAGGTCGTGTTCTCCGTGCAGGACGTCGACTTCTACTACGGCGCCTACCGGGCGCTGCGCAACGTGACCTTGGACATCCACCGCCACGAGGTGACCGCGCTGATCGGTCCGTCGGGCTGCGGCAAGAGCACGCTGCTGCGCTGCTTCAACCGGATGAACGACCTGATCCCCGGGACGGTCGTCACCGGTCGCCTGCAGTTCCACGGTGAGGACCTCTACGGCCCCGGGGTCGATGCCATCGAGGTCCGGCGCCGCATCGGCATGGTGTTCCAGAAGCCCAACCCCTTTCCCAAATCGATCTACGACAACGTCGCCTTCGGGCCCCGGGTCAACGGCTTCCCGCGCTCGGGCATGGACGACCTGGTCGAGGAGTCCCTCCGGCGGGCCGCCCTCTGGGAGGAGGTCAAGGACCAACTGCGCAAGAGCGCCCTGGCCCTCTCGGGCGGCCAGCAGCAGCGCCTCTGCATCGCCCGGGCCATCGCGGTGCGGCCCGAGGTCATCCTCATGGACGAGCCGGCGTCCGCGCTCGACCCGATCGCCACGCTGCGCATCGAGGAGCTGATGATCGAGCTCAAGGAGGAGTACACGATCGTCGTCGTGACCCACAACATGCAGCAGGCGGCCCGCGTGTCCGACCGCACCGCCTTCCTCACCGCGGACGTCGACGACAAAGGCGTTCGCTGCGGGATCCTGGTCGAGTACGACCGCACCGAGTCGATCTTCACCACACCGCGCGACCCCCGCACCGACGACTACATCACCGGTCGCTTCGGCTGAGCCCGGTGCCGCCGTCAGGCGGGGGGAGGTAGCGGGCGGTCACGAACCGCCCCGCTCGCTCTTCGAGGACCCACGTCGAGCCCTTCGCCTGGCGCAGCCGGGATCCGACATCGAGGCCGTCCTCGGCGGCGAGGGCTTCGAGCACCATCGGGATGATGTCGCCGTGGGTGCACAGGGCGACGCTCTGGCGCCCGACGCGCCGGACCAAGCCGAGCGCCGCGCCGTCCGCGCCCTCCGCCAGCTCGGTGGCGATCTCGACCCCTACACCGAGGGCCGCGGCGAGCGGCTCGACCGTCTGGAGGCAGCGCCGGTACGGGCTCGACAGCACCCGCACCGGTGCCCACCCCTCGAGGCGGCCCACCAGCGAGGCCGCCTGCGCCATCCCCCGGGCGGACAGCGGGCGGCCGGTGTCGTCGCCGTCCCAGTCCCTGCGGCTGCCGGCATGGGCATGTCGGATGAGCAGCACAGGCACCGACGACCAGTCTGCCAGCGCCCACCACCCTCCCGGTAGCGACCACCAGAGGGGGCACCATGGCCACGGGGTGCTGCCTCGCCCGCGCGGGCACCCTCTACGCTCGCCGCCGCATGCCCCCCACCGTCGAGCCCGACGCCGCCCCCGGGGCCACCCCGGGCCGCGCCGGCGCGGAGCAACCCGTCGACGATCCCCGAGGCGCTCACCGCGCCCGCGCCGTACCGCTCGGGCCGCTGCGACGCGCCATCCGGGAGTCGGGCCTCACCCTCATCACCGCAGGGATCGTGGTCCTCCTCTTCGTCGCCTACCAGCTCTGGGGGACCGGGTTCGCGGAGCGGGCCAGTCAACGCCAGCTCCGACGGGCCTTCGAGAGCCAGGTCGTCCAGCCACCCGCGCCGACGACCACCTCCACCTCCACCTCCACCACCACCGCGCCGTCCGCCACGACCGTGGCGCCGGCGACGGTGCCGGCCCCTGCGGCACCGAGTGGTGAAGCGGTCGCCCACCTCGTGATCCCCAAGATCGGCGTCGACAAGTACATCGTCGAGGGTGTCGGGATCGAGGACCTGCGCAAGGGCCCGGGCCACTACCCGAGCACCCCACTGCCGGGCGAAGCCGGCAACGCCGCGATCGCCGGGCACCGCACGACCTATGGCGCACCGTTCTACCGCCTCAACGAGCTCGCCTCCGGCGACGACGTGTTCGTGACGACCCGGGCCGGCAAGTTCCACTACGTGGTGGCGAGCAGCAGCGTGGTCAAGCCGTCCGAGGTCTCGGTGCTCGATCCCAGCCCGGACAACCGCCTCACGCTGACGACCTGCAACCCGCGCTACTCGGCGGCCACGCGCCTGGTCGTGGTGAGCCGGCTCGTCGACGACCCGGCGCCGCCGCCGCCACCGCCGGTCACCGGGAGCCCATCGGCGGCCAAGCCGCAGGCTGCGCCCGCCAAGGTGACGCTCGGATCCGGCCAGCGCGATGCCTGGCCGCCGACCATCGCGTATGGCGCCGCGTTCGTGCTGCTCTGGATCCTGCTCCGCGTGCTCGGCGCCACCCGACGCCGGGGCCGTCGGTGGGTCCCCTTCGCCCTCGGCATCCCCCTCTGCGCCGTCCCGTTGTGGTTCCTGTTCGAAAACGTGATCCGTCTGTTGCCGGCCAACATCTGACGCCGGCCGAGCGGCGCGGCGGCAGCTCAGGCCAGGAGCGCGACGAGGGCATCGAGGACGCCGACGTCGTGGGCGTGGGTGAGGATGCGCCTCGCCTCGTCGGCTCCCACCCACCGGGCGTCGTCGATCTCGTGGTGCGGGCCGACCTCGCCGGAGGCAACGGTCATCGCCCAGTAGCGGACCACCTTCGGGCGCGCCGCCTTGTCCCGATACGACGTGGACGGCAGCTCGGGCCCGAGATCGCAGCGCACGCCCGCCTCCTCCTCCACCTCGCGGACGGCCGTCTCCTCGTCCCGCTCACCCGGCTCCACCTTGCCCTTGGGAAGGGTCCAGTCCAGGTAGACGAGGCGGTGCACCAGCACCACCTCGAGCCCGTCGTCCCCCCGGCGCCACACGACGCCGCCGGCGGCCCGCACGATCCGCTCTCCGGCATCGGGAACCGCACTCAAACGGGCGACCAGCCGCTCAGCGGATCGGGTTCGCGCCGGCGCCGGGTGGCGTGCACGGCCAGGGCCTCGAGGCGGCGCTGCGCGTTGTAGCCGGTCAGCACGGGCAGCTTGTGCCATGAGCCGTCGCGGCGAAGCTCCCAGGCCAGGGCGTCGTCGGCCATCTCGATCTCGAGGATCCCGTGGAGGCGGCGGCGCAGCCCTGGGGCGGTGACCGGCACCACCGCCTCGACGCGGTGGTCGAGGTTGCGCTGCATCATGTCGGCCGAGCCGATGTAGTACTCACCGCCGTCGGGCACCGAGCCAGTGGGCACCGTCGGATCGTCTCCGAGCGGATCGGGCCCTTCGGGCCCCGCGCCACCGCCGGCGCCGAAGAAGTAGATGCGGGAGTGCTCCAGGTAACGCCCCACGATGCTGCGCACCCGGATGTTGTCCGAGAGCCCCGGCACCCCGGCCCGCAGGCCGCAGATGCCCCGCACCAGGCAGTCGATGCGCACGCCGGCGGCCGACGCGCGGTAGAGCGCGTCGATGATCTCGGGGTCGATCAGGTTGTTGAGCTTCCACACCATCCTGCCGCGCTCGCCGAGCGCCGCCTCCCGCTCCACGAGCGCCAACATCGACGAACGCAGGGACATGGGGGCGACGAGCAGCCTGCGGTAGTCGGTGCGCCGGCTGTAGCCGGTCAGGAAGTTGAACAGGTCGGTGAGATCGGCACCGAGGTCCGGGTCGACGGTCAGCAGACCGAGGTCCTCGTAGTTGCGGGCCGTGCTCGAGTTGTAGTTGCCGGTACCGATGTGGCAGTAGCGGCGGATGCCATCGGGTTCCTGGCGCACGACGAGCGCGATCTTCGAGTGCGTCTTGAGGCCGATGAGGCCGTAGACGACGTGGACGCCGGCCTCTTCGAGCGACCGGGCCCAGGCCACGTTGGCCGCCTCGTCCCCGCGCGCCTTGAGCTCGACCAGGGCGGCGACCTGCTTGCCCTGCTCGGCCGCCCGGATCAACGACTTGACGATCGGGCTGTCACCGGAGGTGCGGTACAAGGTCTGCTTGATGGCCAGCACGTGCGGGTCCTGCGCGGCCACCTCGATGAACGACTCGACCGATGCGGCGAAGCTGTCGTAGGGGTGGTGGAGGAGGATGTCGCCCTCGCGGATCGCGGCAAAGGGATCGACGCCCTCGTCGTCGGCGTTGGCGAGCCGCAACGGCGTGGTCGGGACGAACATCTCCTCCTTGAGGTCCGGCCGGTCCAACCCGTACACGGCCCACAGACCGGAGAAGTCGAGCGGACCGGTCGTGAGGTACACGTCCGTCGGCCCGAGGTCGAGCTCCCGGCAGAGCAGGTCGCGCACCTCGTCGGTGATGGAGGTCTCGAGCTCGAGGCGCACCGCCCGGCGGAAGCGGCGACGGCGCAGCTCCATCTCGACCGCGGCGAGCAGGTCGTCGGCGTCTTCTTCTTCGAGGGTGAGGTCCGCGTTGCGGGTGACCCGGAACGCATGGTTGCTCTCGATCTCCATCCCGGGGAACAAGGCGCCGAGGTGCGCGGCGATCACCTCGTCGAGGGGGACGAAGCGCTCACCGTCGGACGTCACGAGGAAGCCCGGCAGCAGGGGCGGCACCTTGACCCGTGCGAAGCGACGGTCGCCGTTGACCGGATCCCGAACGATCACGGCCAGGTTGAGCGAGAGGTTGGAGATGTAGGGGAAAGGATGTCCCGGGTCGACGGCCAGCGGGGTGAGCACCGGGAAGATCCGCTCCTGGAACACCCCCTCGAGGTAGGCGCGATCGGCCTCGTCGAGCGACGCCCACGTCATGATCCTGATGCCCTGCTCCGCCAGCCGGGGCACGAGCACATCCACGATCGCCCGGCTGCGGCGCTGCGCCAAGGCCTCGACGGCGTCGCGGATGCGACGCAACTGCTCGGCGGGCGCGAGGCCCGCCGGGTCGGTGCCGGGGAGGCCCGCGGCGAGCTGGTCCTTCAGGCCCGCGACCCGGATCTCGAAGAACTCGTCGAGCAGGCTGGAAAAGATCGCGACGAACTTGACCTGCTCGAGCAGCGGGACGGTCGGGTCTTCCGCGAGGGACAGGACCCGGTCGTAGTAGTCCAGCGTCGACAGCTCCCGGTTGACATAGCGCGAGTCGCGGTCGGATGCTGCCGTCGTCTCTCCCACGGCGGAGATGTCGAGCGCGGCCGGAGCAGCGCGCTGCGTCGTGGCCATGCCTCGCACGCTAATGGTTGGCGCCGCCCCGAGGCACCGCTACTCGGAGATGACCTCGTCTGGCAGGCCGAGATCCCAGTCGAGGAGGAGGTTTTCCCGCTCCGCGTCGCGCACCACCCGCTCCCGGTTGCGGCGGAACTGCGGGTCGTGGGGGGGCAGGAGCACGAGACGGGCCATCGCCCGCTGGCGGAACTCCTCGATCACGTTGCGGTCGCCGAAGTCCGAATCGACCCGCCAGTGGGGCGCGACCGGGCCCAGGTACACCACCCGGACGTGGCCCCGGGGCGGTTGCGGCTGCTCGTCGGTCTGCTGGGACATCGTCCCGACACTACTTGTTCCGCCGCTGGTCCCGGCCGGTCACGGGTTGGCGCTCGGGCGGGACCCGAGGGTCACGCCCAGTGTCTGGGTGCCGGTCCCGCGCACGATGACGATCTTCACCACCTCTCCGGGCTTGTGCTTGGCGATGAGCGCCACCAGACCGCTGTCGGTCGTCACCGGCGTGCCGTCGAAGGTCGTGATCACGTCGTACTGCTTGAGCCCGGCCTTGTCGGCCGGTCCACCCGAGGAGACCTCGGAGACGAGGACGCCCTTGGTGGCGTTGATCGAGAACTGCTGGGCGAGCTGTGGCGTGAGCGTGATGACGCCGACGCCCAGGTACGCCGGTGCGGTGGAGACGCCCTGAGCCAGCTGCCCGAGCAGCGGCTTGATGTTGTTGACGGCGATCGAGAAGCCGAGGTTCTGGGCCGCCTCCTGGGAGTTGGCCTGCTGGATGACCAGGGTGTTCATCCCGACGACATCGCCCTGTGCGTTGACCAGGGGGCCGCCGGAGTTGCCCGGGTTGATGGCGGCGTCGGTCTGGATGAGGTCGTCGGGCAGCGTCGGATCGTCCAGGGTGCGGTCCTTGGCCGACACGATCCCGCTCGTGACCGTAGGACCTCCCGGCAGGTTCAAGGCGTTGCCGATGGCGACGACCCCGTCGCCCACCTGCAGGGCGGAGGAGTCGCCGAGGGTGACAGTGGGGAGGTTGGAGGCGCCGGTGATCCGGAGCAGCGCCACGTCGTTGGCGGCATCGGCGCCGAGGAGGGTCGCCGCCCTCGGGTCCTTCTGGCCGAAGAGGGTGACCTTGATCGTGCTCGCGCCTTTGATCACGTGGTCGTTGGTCAGGACCTGGCCGTCCGCGGTGAGGATCATCCCCGTCCCGGCGCCCAGGTTCGTCTGCACCGACACGACCCCTGGTTGCACCTTGGCGAGGATCTGGCGGATGTCGAGCGACGACGAGATCGGGTTGGAGCTCGGCGAGATGACCTGCTTGACCACGGTGGTGGTGTGCGAGCTGTCGTGGGCGACGGCCGCGCCGACGCCGCCGCCGACGAAGGCACCGATGAGCGCGGCGAGGAGCGCGATGGGCCACACACTGCGCCGGCGCTGCGGCGCAGCCGGCGGTCCGGAGCCGCCGCCCGTCCCGTAGGCCGCGCCGGCGTACGCGGGTGTGCCGTACGCGGGTGTGCCGTACGCGGGTGTGCCGTACGCGGGTGTGCCGTACGCGGGTGCGCCGTGCTCCGCCGGGCCGGGGCCGGCTGCTGCGGGCGGATCGTTGGAGGGCGCCGCCCACGGGTAGTGGACCTGCGCGGCTCCCGGATAGGGACCGGGGACGGCCACGGGCTCGGTCGGAAAAACCGGAAGGCCAGCGGACGACACTCCGGGGGATGTCGGATCGCCACCGGGGACCACTCCGGGTGACGAACCCGCTGGCCAGGCGGCTGGAGCGCCCGGAGCCGCCGATCCGACCGCGTGCGTCACGGGTCCGGTCGCCGGCTCTGTGACCGGTGTCACTTGCTGCTCCCTGGCCGGCTGACCACCGGCTCCGGTATCGTACGGAGGCCAGGTACCGGTTGACGGCTCAACGGCCGTAGGGTGCACAACCGGGGCTCCCCCACCATCAACGGTTCGATCTGCGCCCGGTTGCCCGTCGGCGTCTTCGTCGTGTTGCCCACCGAACGTGGTCATCGGGATCCTTTTTGCTCACGGGCTCGATCCAACTCTGTCCTCTCCGACGTACTCGTTCCCAACGGAGGGATGGACGATCCTTTTTTGGGAACTCTCATCTCGTAGTCGACGTCCAACAACGAGGCGACTGACGGAGGTCGGATGGACACATCATGGATGACGGAGGGGAAGTGCCGGGAGCTGGCTCCCGAGACCTTCTTCCCGAGCGACGGGGTGGGCGTCGAGATCGCCCGCCGGATCTGCGCGGAGTGCCTGGTCAAGGAGCCGTGCCTGGAGTACGCGCTGTACAACCGCATCGAGCACGGTGTCTGGGGCGGCGCCTCCGAGCGGGAACGCCGTCGCATCGCCCGCCGTCGCCGCAACGCCACCCGCCCCACCGTCACCGTCGACGAGCGCTGAGCCCCGTCGGGGGCGCCCATCGCGTCGAGGGCCGACGCGACCACGGGCGGCTCCCCGCCAGCCTCGGTCTAGCCGACCTCAGTTGGCCGGCGGTGTCTCGGAATCGCGCTTGGCCTTGGCCTCCCGCTCGGCGAGCAGGGCGTCGAGCTCCGATTTGCTCAGCGTGATCTTGTCGTCCGCCGCCGCTTTGGCCGCATCCGCGGCCTCGGCCTCGGCCTGGCTCTTCTTGAACTCCTTGGACGCCTCGCCGACGCTTCGTGCCAGCTTCGGCAGCTGGCCGGCACCGAAGAGCAGGACCACTGCGATCACCACGACGATGATGATGTCGGGTCCGAAGATGTTGGCGACGATCATGGGACTCCAGGGTAGTGCCTTCAGGGCTCTTTCGGTGCCGGGACCCGATCCGGATGTGCCCGTGTGACGGCGGTCCTCGAATGCGTCGTCAACATCAGCGAGGGTCGTGACCGCGCACGCCTGTCGGCACTGCGCCGAGCCGCGGGTCCCACGCTGATCGACATGCACGCCGATCCTGACCACCACCGCTCGGTGTTCACGCTGGCGGGGACCGCCGGCCTGGTCGAAGCCGGGGTTCGGTGCCTCGCGTCCTACGCCGTCGGCGCGCTCGATCTGGGGGCCCACGCCGGCGCCCACCCGCGCATCGGCGTGGTCGACGTGGTCCCGTTCGTGGCGCTCGAGGACTGGCCGCTGCGTCCCGCAGCGCTCGAGGTGGCCCTGGACGCGCGCGACCGCTTCGCCGCCTGGGCCGGCGCCACGATGCATCTGCCGTGCTTCCTCTACGGCCCCGAACGCAGCATCCCGGAGATCCGACGGCGGGCATGGCACGACCTCCGGCCCGATGTCGGCCCGGACTCGCCGCACCCGACAGCGGGCGCCAGCGCCGTCGGCGCGCGTGACCTCCTCGTCGCCTACAACTTGTGGCTGGAGGTCGCGGACCTCGCCCGGGCCCGTGCGATCGCGGCGGAGATCCGCAGCGCAGACGTGCGCGCGCTGGGCCTGGCGGTCGGCGCGGCTGTCCAGGTCTCCTGCAACCTCCTCCGCCCGTCGGTGGCCCGTCCCGACGTCGTCTTCGATGCGGTTGCCGAGGGTGCCCCGATCCGACGAGCCGAGCTCGTCGGACTGCTTCCCGAAGCGGTGCTCCGCGACATCCCGGTGGCTCGTTGGTCGGAGCTCGGCCTCGATGTCACCGATACGATCGAATCCCGGCTGATCCGTGCGGGATGGCGGCCCTGATCAGGCCGCACCGGTCGGGCGTCGCCGCGCGACCGGTGCGCCGGACCAGGATCAAGAGGCCGACGCGGTGGCTGCCCCTGCTCCCGTTCGACGCTCGAGGGCCCGACGGCGGCGGATCCGGCGTCGCTCCCGTTCGCTGAGACCGCCCCAGATGCCGAACTTCTCGCCGTTGGCCAGCGCGTACTCGAGGCAGTCCTCGCGCACCACGCAACCTCGGCACACCTCTTTTGCCTCCCGGGTCGAGGCGCCCCGCTCGGGGAAGAACAAGTCGGGATCCACCCCCATGCAGTTGGCCTGGCGCTGCCAGATCTTCTCATGCGGCTGGAGTATCTCGAGCAGGTGCTCCATCGGTCCCCTCCTCTCTCGGTGGTCGACACCGATGTAACTACACGGATGTGATCTTTGCTCGTCGCCCCTGGTCAGCGCAAGGGGAAATACTCGATTTTCTGTTTCTGGCGTGCTAAGGGGGAATAGCCCGCTTGGCCGTAGGAGAGCTCGCCCGCCGCAGCGCAACGCCCGCGTAAAGAACCCGTCAACGTCGGGCTGCCTGGGCCGGCGCGGGCGTAGCGTCGCCACCACAGGCGTGTGACCGCGGGTCGGAGGTGTGACCGGTCGTCGGGACACGAGCGAGGAGGAGCGGTGGCTGACGTGTTGTTCGTCGTGGTGCTCGTGGCGTTCTTCGCCCTGGCCGCGCTGCTGGTGCGTGCGTGCGACCGGGTCGTCGGGCGGGACGAGGGCGTCCACGGCGAGGAGGTCGACGATCGGCGGGTCGGCGCCGGGCGGGCGGCGTGATGGCCGACGACATCCTCGGCCTGGTGCTCGCCGTGTTGATCGCCGCCTACCTCGTGTACGCGCTCGTGTTCCCCGAGAAGCTGTAGATGACCACGGCCGGCTGGCTGCAGCTGATCGGGATGGTGGCGGTGCTCGCTGTCACCATCCCGCTGCTCGGCGGGTACATGGCCAAGGTTTACGGAGGCGGGGTCCACGGGGGCAGCCGAGCCCCCGGTGACCGCTTCTTCGGGGCCATCGAGCGGCCCATCTACCGCTTCTGCGGCATCGACCCCGAGGGCGAGCAGCGCTGGACGGTGTACGCCTACTCGCTGATCGCCTTCAGCCTGGTGTCGGTGCTGGTGCTGTATGCGCAGCTCCGTCTCCAGGGTCACCTGCCGGGCAACCCCGGCCACGTCGGCGCCATGGGCCCGGCCCAGTCGTTCAACACCGCGGTGAGCTTCCTCACCAACACCAACTGGCAGAGCTACTCGGGTGAGACCGGCGTGAGCCAGCTCACCCAGATGGCGGGCCTCGCGTTCCACAACTTCGTCTCGGCCGCAGCCGGCGCGGCCGTCGCCGTGGCGCTCATCCGCGGCCTCACCCGGGCCCGGCGCGGCACGCTCGGCAGCTTCTGGGTCGACCTGGTGCGCACGTGCACCCGCATCCTGCTCCCGCTCGCGCTCGTCGCGTCGATCGTGCTGGTGAGCCAGGGCGTCGAGCAGAACCTGAACGGCCCTCGGAGCGTCGCAACCGTCGACGCCGGCGCGCAGACCCTCGTCGGCGGCCCGGTGGCGAGCCAGGAGGCCATCAAGGAAGGCGGTCAGAACGGCGGTGGGTTCTTCAACGCCAACTCGGCGCACCCCTACGAAAACCCGAACCCGATCACCAACTTCTTCGAGATCTGGCTGATCCTCGCCATCCCCTTCTCGCTCACCGTCACCTACGGCAAGCTGGTCGGCGATCGGCGGCAGGGATGGGTGCTGCTCTCGGCGATGGTCGTGCTCTGGCTCACGATGACGCTGATCATCATGCCCGTCGAGGCCCGCGGCTCACCCAAGCTGGGCGCCGCGGGAGCCAACCAACAGACCACATCGCTGCAGTCGGGCGGCAACATGGAGGGAAAGGAGACCCGGTTCGGCCCGGTGGGCTGCGGGCTGTTCGCCTCGGCGACGACGGGCACGTCCACGGGCGCCGTCAACTGCGCGCACGACAGCCTCACACCGATCGGCGGCGCGATCCCCCTCGTCAACATCATGTTCGGCGAGGTGAGCCCTGGCGGGACCGGATCCGGGCTGTACGGGATGCTGGTGTTCGCGCTCCTGGCCGTCTTCATCGCCGGCCTCATGGTGGGTCGCACACCCGAGTACCTGGGCAAGAAGATCCAGGCCGGCGAGATGAAGCTGGTGGTCCTGTACATCCTGTTCGTGCCTCTCGTGGTGCTCGGCTTTTCCGCCGCGGCGATCCTGCTCGAGTCGGCCACGCACAGCCTCGCCAACAGCGGCCCGCACGGACTGACCGAGATGGTGTACGCGTACGCGTCGTCGGCCAACAACAACGGCTCGGCGTTCGCCGGGCTGAACGCGAACACCAACTGGTTCAACACGACGCTCGCGCTGTGCATGCTCGTGGGCCGGTTCTTCCTGATGATCCCCGTGCTCGGCATCGCCGGTTCGCTCGCCCGCAAGCAGCCGGTCCCTGCGTCCGCGGGCACGTTCCCCACCGGTACGCCACTCTTCACCGGCCTCCTGCTCGGCGTGGTGATCATCGTCGTCGGCCTCACGTTCTTTCCTGTCGTCGCGCTCGGCCCGGTGGTCGAGCACCTGGTCGGTCACTTCTGAGGAGCGTGGCAACGAGATGAGCACCGACACCCTCACCTCTCCGGCACCCGGGGCGCCCGAGGGCACCCCGGGTGCCAAGCGCGGGCGCACCTCCGCCTCCCTGTTCGATCCGGCCATCGTCCGTCGCGCCCTCGTCGACTCGCTCGTCAAGCTCGACCCCCGCCAGATGGTGCGCAACCCGGTCATGTTCGTGGTCGAGATCGGCAGCGTCCTCACCACGTACCTGTTCTTGCGCGACATCGGCTCCGCCAAGTCGGCCGACAACGTGTTCGTGGCGCTCGTCGCCCTGTGGCTGTGGTTCACGGTCCTCTTCGCCAACTTCGCCGAGGCGGTCGCCGAGGGACGGGGCAAGGCGCAGGCCGACACCTTGCGCAAGACGCGCTCGGAGACCACCGCCTTCGTGCTCCAGCCCGACGGCTCGGTGGCCGAGACGCCCTCGACCGAGCTCAAGATCGGCGACCGCGTCGTGGTGGTGGCCGGCCAGCTCATCCCCGGCGACGGCGACGTGGTGGAGGGCATCGCGTCGGTTGACGAGTCCGCCATCACGGGCGAATCGGCGCCGGTGATCCGCGAGTCCGGTGGCGACCGGTGCTCGGTCACCGGTGGCACCCGCGTGCTGTCGGACCGCATCGTGGTGCAGATCGCCACCAAGCCGGGCGAGAGCTTCATCGACCGCATGATCGCCCTCGTCGAAGGCGCGTCTCGGCAGAAGACGCCCAACGAGATCGCGCTCAACATCCTCCTGGCCGGGCTCACCATCATCTTCCTGCTCGCGGTCGTGACGCTGCAGCCCTTCGCCGAGTACTCCAACGCACGGCAGTCGATCGCCGTGCTGGTCGCGCTGCTCGTCTGCCTCATCCCGACGACGATCGGCGCGCTGCTCTCGGCCATCGGCATCGCCGGCATGGACCGCCTGGTGCAGCGCAACGTCCTCGCCATGTCGGGCCGGGCCGTCGAGGCGGCCGGCGACTGCTCCACCCTCCTCCTCGACAAGACGGGCACGATCACCTACGGCAACCGCATGGCCGCCGAGTTCCTCCCGGTCGGCGGCGTCGACGAGCGGCACCTCGCCGAGGTCGTCCTGTTGTCCTCCCTGGCCGACGAGACCCCCGAAGGCCGTTCGATCGTGACCCTCGCCGAGGAGCGCTATGGCCTGGCGTCCCAGGAGCTCGAGGGTGCCGAGCTCATCGCCTTCACCGCACAGACCCGCATGAGCGGCATCGACTGGGACGGTCGCATGATCCGCAAGGGCGCAGCCGACTCGGTGCGGCGATGGGTCGAGGGCCATGGCGGCCACGTCCCTGCCGACCTGCAGGCGATCGTCGACGGCATCGCCGGCAACGGCGGGACCCCCCTCACCGTCGCCGAGGGCCGATCCGGCCCCGACGGCGAGCCGGGCGACCCCCAGGTGCTCGGCGTCATCCACCTCAAGGACACCGTCAAGCAAGGCATGCGCGAGCGCTTCGACGAGCTGCGGCGCATGGGGATCAAGACCATCATGATCACCGGCGACAACCCGCTCACGGCACGATCCATCGCGGCGGAGGCGGGCGTCGACGACTTCCTCGCCGAGGCCACCCCCGAGGACAAGATGGCCCTGATCCGCAAGGAGCAGCAGGGCGGGTTCCTCGTGGCCATGACCGGCGACGGCACCAACGACGCCCCAGCGCTGGCGCAGGCCGACGTCGGGGTGGCGATGAACACCGGGACGCAGGCGGCCAAAGAAGCGGGCAACATGGTCGACCTCGACTCGGACCCCACCAAGCTCATCGAGATCGTCGAGATCGGCAAGCAGCTCCTGATCACCCGGGGCTCCCTCACGACCTTCTCGATCGCCAACGACGTGGCGAAGTACTTCGCCATCATCCCGGCGATGTTCCAGACGGTCTTCCCGCCGTTGAAGACCCTCAACGTGATGCACCTGGACAACCCGCACTCGGCCATCCTGAGCGCGGTCATCTTCAACGCCATCATCATCGTCATCCTCATCCCGCTCGCGCTCCGGGGCGTCAAGTTCCGTCCCCTCGGCGCGGCGGCGATCCTGCGGCGCAACCTGCTGATCTACGGCTTGTTCGGCGTGATCGCCCCGTTCATCGGCATCAAGCTGATCGACCTCGTCATCTCCGCCCTCGGGGTGCGCTGATGCCCGCGTCGCCCCTCTGCCACCCCACCGGGGAGGTCCGGCCGTGACCCTCATCCGCCGTCAGCTCGTGACCGCGCTCGGCTTGACCGTCGTGCTGACCCTGCTCCTCGGCGTCGGCTACCCCCTGGTCATCACCGGCATCGCGCAGCTCGGCTTCCACCACCAGGCCAACGGCTCGCTCGTGACGAGGGGCGGCAAGGTCGTAGGCTCATCGCTCATCGGGCAGGAGTTCACCTCGCCCAAGTACTTCCACCCGCGACCGTCCGCCGCCGGTGAGGGCTACGACCCCACCCAGAGCGGGGCCTCCAACCTCGGGCCGTCCAACCCGGACCTGCTGGCCTCGGTCGCCAAGCGGGTCGACGCCTACCGCACCGACAACGGCCTGCCCGCCGACGCCACCGTCCCCGTCGACGCAGTCACCGCGTCGGGGTCGGGCCTCGACCCCGACATCTCGGTGGCCAACGCCGACCTCCAGGCGGCCCGGGTGGCCAAGGTCCGAGGGCTGGCGCCCGAGCGGGTCCTGGCGCTGGTGCGGGCCCACACCGACGACCGCCCCTGGGGATTCCTCGGCGAGCGCACGGTCAACGTCCTCGACCTCGACCTCGCGCTCGACCAGCTGCACTGAGGCTGGATCGCCGGCCGCCCGCGGACCCGGCCGCGAGCGGCACACTGGATCGGACGAAAGGAGCGGCATGTCCAGGGGCACGCTGCGGATCTACCTCGGTGCAGCACCCGGAGTGGGCAAGACCTTCGCCATGCTCAACGAGGGCTGGCGGCGCAAGGGGCGCGGCACCGATGTCGTGGTCGGCTACGTCGAGCATCACGACCGGCCCAACACCGACGCCCAGATCCGCGACCTCGAGCAGATCCCGCGCCGGTCCATCGTTTACCGGGACCAGACCTTCGAGGAGATGGACGTCGACGCCATCATCGCCCGCCATCCGACGGTCGCCCTCGTCGACGAGCTCGCCCACACCAACGTGCCCGGTTCGCGCCACGAGAAGCGCTGGCAGGACGTCGAAGACCTGCTCGACGCCGGCATCAACGTGATCTCGACCGTCAACATCCAGCACCTCGAGTCCCTCAACGACGTCGTCGAGCGCATCACCGGTGTCGCCCAACGCGAGACCATCCCCGACGCCGTGGCCCGCGCTGCGGACCAGGTCGAGCTGGTGGACATGGCTCCCGAGGCGCTCCGCCGCCGGATGGCGCACGGCAACATCTACCGCGCCGACAAGGTCGACGCCGCGCTCAGCAACTACTTCCGCGTGGGCAACCTCGGCGCGCTGCGCGAACTGGCGCTGCTGTGGGTCGCCGACAAGGTCGACGAGGGCCTCCAGGACTACCGTGAGCGTCACGGCATCGCAGAGCCGTGGGAGACGAGGGAGCGGGTGATCGTCGCACTGACCGGATCACCCCAGGGCGAGCGGCTGATCCGTCGAGCGGCGCGGATGGCGGCGCGGACCCGGTCCGAGCTGGTCGGCGTGCACGTCCGGTCGACCGACGGCCTGGCCAGCACGGCCGGCCCGCTGCTCGACGCGCACCGCGACCTGCTCGTCGAGCTCGGAGGCCGCTACGAGCAGGCCGCCGGTGGAGACGTGGCCCAGACCCTCGTGGACTTCGCGAGGGCGGAAAACGGCACGCAGCTCGTCATGGGTGCGACCCGCCGTTCCCGCTGGGCCGAGGCGGTGCACGGATCGGTCATCAACCAGGTCATCCGGGCCGCGGCGGATTCGATCGACATCCACGTGATCTCCTCGTCGGCCCCCGTCGGCGAGCACCCGCACACGGGGCTGCCCCGGCTCCAGCTCCGGGCACACCTCGCCGTCCTCCCCCGGCGGCGGGTGGTCGCCGGTTGGCTGATGGCGGTCCTGCTCATCCCGGCGCTCGCCGCCGGGCTGACCGCGGTGCGGGGATCGGTCCACGAAGCGGGTGCGCTGCTCATCCTGCTCCTCGGGGTGGTCGCCGTCGCCGGGGTCGGCGGCCTCTTCGCCGGTGTCACCGGCGCGCTCGTCGGCTTCGCACTGGCCGACTGGTACTTCATCATCCCGATCCACAGCCTCACCATCGCCCGGGCCGCCGATCTGGTCGCCCTCCTGGCCTATGTGACGATGGCGCTGGTCGTGAGCCTCCTCATCGACCGGCTGGCCCGGCGGGCCCTGGCCCAGGCCCGTGCGACGAGTGAGTCCGAAGCCCTCGCCCGCCTGGCCGGTGGCGCCATGGTCTCGCTGTCGGACGCGCTGCCCAACCTGCTGAGCGACCTGCGCAGCACCTTCGGTCTCGATGCGGTCGCGGTGCTCTCGGCCACCACCGACGCCGGCGACCACGGACCACGGCAGTGGCACGCCCAGGCAGCCGCCGGAGGTCCCCTCCCGGCCACGCCTGCGGAGGCGCCATTTTCCGTCGAGCTGGGCGACGGCTCGGTCCTGGTGCTCTCCGGCAACGAGCTGCGTCAGGACGACCGCAAGCTGCTGGCTGCTTTTGTCGCCCAGCTCCGCCTGGCCCAGGAGCAGAGCCGCCTGCGCGCCCGAGCGGACTCGGCGAGCCAGCTGGCACAGGCCAACGAGCTGCGCACCGCCCTCCTCGCCGCCGTCTCCCACGACCTGCGCACCCCCCTCGCGTCCATCAAGGCGTCCGCGACGAGCCTCCTCTCCGATGACGTCGACTGGTCCCCCGAGGCGGTCAAAGGCTTCTGCCGCACGATCAGCGACGAGTCCGACCGGCTCAACAACCTGGTGGGCAACCTCCTCGACATGAGCCGGCTGCAGACTGGCGCCCTCAGCCTGACCGTGAGACCGACCGCGCTCGAAGAGGTGACGTTCGCCGCGCTCGCCAGCCTGAGCCGGGACGCCTCACGAGTGGACGTCGACGTCCCCGAGAGCCTTCCACGGGTCGACGCTGATCCCGCGCTGCTCGAGCGGGCCGTGGCCAACCTGGTCGACAACGCCCTCAACTGGTCTCCCCCCGAGCGCGCCGTACGGGTCGAGGCGGGGATGGCCGGCGCACACATCGACCTGCGGGTGATCGATCAGGGCGCCGGGATCCCCCCGGCGCAACGAGACGCGGTGTTCCAGCCGTTCCAACGGCTCGGCGACGGTGGCAACGCGACGGGAGAGGGGGTCGGCCTCGGTCTGGCCGTGGCCAAGGGGTTCGTGGAAGCCATGGGCGGTGAGCTCAGCCTCGACGACACCCCCGGAGGCGGCCTCACCGCCACGGTGCGCCTGCGCATCGGCGACGGCGCCAGCATCGGCCTGCCCCCGGAGATCACCGTCACGTGACGGGGCCGGGCCACGGCCGGGTCCTGGTGGTCGACGACGAGCCCCAGATCCTGCACACCCTCGAGCTCAACCTCGTGGCGCGCGGCTACGAGGTCGAGCTGGCCGCCACCGGAGAGGACGCGTTGCTCCTGGCCAGCCGCACCCACCCCGACCTCGTCATCCTCGACCTCGGGCTCCCCGCCATGGACGGCATCCGCGTCGTGCAGCACCTTCGGACCAGGAGCACCGTGCCGATCCTCGTCCTGTCCGCGCGCGAGTCGGAGCGGTCCAAGGTCGCGGCGCTCGACGCGGGGGCCGATGACTACGTCACCAAACCCTTCGGCATCGACGAGCTCCTGGCGCGCGTCCGGGCCGCGCTGCGGCGCGCTTCACCGAGCGGCGAGGAACCCATCATCGTGACAGACGCGTTCACCGTGGACCTGACGGCGAAGCGGATCCTCGCCGACGGCCGCGAGATCCGCCTCACACCGACGCAGTGGCACCTGGTCGAGGTCCTGGCCCGCAACCGAGGACGCCTCGTCACCCAGCGCAACCTCCTCCGGGAGGTGTGGGGCGAGAGCTACGGCGACGAGAGCCACTACCTGCGGGTGTTCATGGCCCAGATCCGGCGAAAGCTCGAGCCCGACCCCACGCACCCGCGCTATTTCATCACCGAGGCGGGCATGGGCTACCGCTTCGAGGCCTGAGCCTGGCTCAGCACGCGGTCGGGTCGAACGCCGAGGGCTGGTCGGTGTACGAGCTGATCGGCTGGCCCCCCGGCGTGGGGATCGTCGAGCTCGTGGTCGAAGTGCTCGTCGAGCTCGACGCCGCCCCGCTCGTGACCGGCAACGTCGAGGTCGAGGTCGAGGTCGACGTCGAGGTCGACGTGGACGACGTGCCGACGGCAGGCGCCGCGACCAGCGGCCCCGCCGGCGCTCCGACGGCGAGCACCGAGCCGATATCGACGCTCACCACGCCGTCGGCGATCGTCGCGTCCGGGTACATCATGACCGCGCCCTGCAGCACCGACAGCACCTGCCGAGCCTGGTCCAGCGAGCCCGGGTGGTAGTGGATGACGGTCTCGGAGACCGGAGCCGGCGCGCTGCCCTGGGTCGAGCTGGCGACGGTGAACCCCGCCGCCCCGAGCTGTTGGGCCACCGTCGCCAGCCGCCCGTAGCTACCAGAGGTGTTGACCAGCTGCACCGACACCGACGGGGTCGCCGGACTGGCCGGCGAGCGCCCGAGGAAGGCGTTGACCACCTGCTGGTCGAGCGGCTCCACCGGCATGTCGACGTCACCGTAGCTCCCACCCCGCCAGTGGTAGTTGCCCACGACGGTGATCGGCAGGGTCGTGGTTGGCACGGTGTTCGGATCGATGGTGCGGTACCCGCGCAACACGTTGAGGATCCCACCCAAGCCGAAGCCCGAGTCCACCGTGATCTGGTTGACGAGGCTGCCGAGCACGGCGTTGGCCCGCAGCGGATCGTTGAGCCCCTTGGACTTCACGGCGTCGACGAAGACCTTGAGGAAGACATGGTTGCGCCGGATGCGGCTGAGGTCGGACTGGGGGTCGTCGAGCCACTGGCCATTGGAGAAGTACTGCAGGTGACGGGCCCGGACCACCGCGAGGGCGCTGGATCCGTTGAGGTGGAGGCAGCCGGTCTGGGTGATGTCGAGGCTGGAGTACACGTCGCGCAGCTTGGTCGGGAAGTTCATGTTGACGCCGCCCATCGCGTCGATGACGTGCTGGAAGCCGTCGAAGTTGAGCTCGATGTAGTGGTCGATGGGGATGCCGAGGCTCCCGCTCACCGCCTCGACCAGGTGCTCGGGACCGTCGTTCAGCGCGGCATCGATCTTGCCGACCGCCCCGGCGATGCTCTTGGGCGGCAGCGGCACGAAGAGGTCGCGGGGGATCGACAGCAGCGAGGCGGCACCGCTCGACGGATCCAGGTGCAGGATCATCGTGACATCGCTGCGGGCACCCGGCACATCGGACCCCGACCCGAACTGGGCGGCCTCGCTCGGATCGAGGTCGGAGCGGTTGTTGGACCCGACCAACAGGATGTTCATGGGCGGCTTCTTGCCTTCGATCGGCGCCGGCAGGTGGGCGCGCAGGCCGGGCAGGGAGACCTTCTTGACCTCGCTGAAGCGGTACCGGACGTAGCCGTACACCGAACCGGCACCGATCAGGCACACTGCGACGAAGGCGTTGACCGCGACGAGCAGCCGCCGCGCCCAGCGTCGCCGCGGCGGGGGCCGGTCCGTGGCACGGAAGTGGCGGCCGCCGCGCCGGCGCGCGTGCGTCGGAGCGGGCTCACCCGCCGGCTCGGCTGTCGCTCCTTGCTCCATCCCCACGCCCGTTCGACCGTGCCACCAGGGGCTCCACTGAGTGCCAGGATGCTACCCGGAGCCTCCCCCGCACGGACCGGCGCCCTGGCCAACTGGACAAGGGTCACCGCGACGCCCGAATCGGCGTCTCAGCCGGCCTGGCGACGACCACCCCCGCCGCGTTGCGTCCGCTTCTGCTCGATGAAGTCGACGAGCACGTAGTCGCCGAGGGTTTCCGGCGTCGTGAAGAACGCCCGGCCCTGGTTGAGCTTGGTCAGCTTCTCGACGAAGTCACGGAGGTACCCCGTGGCGTCGAGCATGAAGGTGTTGATCCGGATGCCTTCGCGCGTGCAGCGGGCCACCTCGGTGAGGGTGGCATCGACCGTCTCGCGCACCGGCGGGTAGTTGAAGAAGACCTCCCCGCCGGGGAGCAGGTGGGCGGTCGGCTCCCCGTCGGTGATCATGATGATCTGCTTGGTCCCCGACTGGCGGGCCAACATGCGCCGCGCCAGCAAGAAGCCGTGCTGCATGTTGGTGCCGTACACGAAGTCCCACGACACCTCGGGGAGCTGCTCGGGCTTCAGCTCGCGGGCGACCTCGCTGAAGCCGACGATGCCGAGGTAGTCACGGGGGTACTGGCTCGAGATCAGCGAGTGGAGCGCCATCGCGACCTTCTTGGCCGCCAGGAAGTTGTCGCGCATGGGCATCGAGAGGGACAGGTCGACCATCAGCACGGTGCTGGTGCGGGTGAGGGTCTCGGTCCGCTCCACCTCGAAGTCCTCCGGCGCCAACCGCACCGGCGTCCCCCCGCCGCTGCGCTGGAGGGCGTTGCGCAGGGTGCGCTCGATGTGGAGGTTGAACGGATCGCCGAACTCGTACGCCTTGGTCTCGTACGCCCGCTCGTGGCCGATCCCGATCGGGTCGGCCTGGTGTCGGCCCAGCCGATCCTTGGTCAGGCGGGCGAAGAGATCAGCGAGGGCGTTCTGGCCGATGCGGCGCATCCCCTTGGGGGTGAGCTCGAGGCGACCCTCCCGCTGCTCGATGAGGCCGGCCTCCTCCAGCAGCTTGGTCAGCTCGGCGAGACGCTCGAGCGAGCGGGCCCCGTCGTCCCCGAGGATCTCCCGGGCCCGGTCGATGTCGACGTCGGCGAGCGCCCCGGGGCTGTTGGCGGAGGTGAGCAGGTTTTCCAACTGGTCCATGTCGCCCAGGCGGTTCATGAGGCTTGCGGCGTCGGCGAAGCCGAGCGGATCCTGCCCGCTGAAGTTCATCGGCCGGCGGTCCCAACCGGCGCCGGGAAAGGCCTGGCGGAGGTTGGAGGACAGGCGGTCCATCTGCCAACGCAGGTCCATGTCCTCGAGCAGGGCCTCGGCCAGCCCCTGCAACTGGGCCCGCTGCTCGGGCGTCATCGAGTTGAGCAGGTTCTGCATGGCCGCCATCTGCTGCGCCATCTGCTCGAGGAGCTCCTCGAGGTTGTCCGGCTGGCCCGGGAAGAAGTCGCCGAACTCGCTCATGAACTGGTCGAACGCCGCGGTCGTGTCCTCGCCGCGCTCGCGCATCTCGAGCAGCTGGTTGAGCCCGTTGAACATGTCCTTCATCCGCTGCACCTGTTCGGGCGACACATCGGACATCGCGCCCGCCATCTGGTTGAAGTAGCTCTGCATCAGCTCCTGGCGGAGCTGGTCGAGCAGCTCGTCGAAGCGCTCCCGGGCCTCCGAGGAGGTCCATTCGTACTCCTGGAGGCTGCGGACCTGGCCGGCGAGGTCCGGGGGGAGCAGGTCGAGCTGCATGCGTCGCTCGGAGGCGACCTCATCGGTGATCTCCTGGCGCCGGGCGTCGCCGGACTCCCGGGCCTCCTCCTGGAGCTGGTCGATCCCGCCGCGCTCCATGTCGAGCACCTCGCGCAAGCGCTCGGCGATGTCGTCGTAGACGCCACCGAGGTCATAGCGCTCGAGCTCGTCCTTGCGCCGCCGGCGCAGGCGCTCGAGGAGCTCCCGCATGCCCGCCACACGCTCGCCCTGCTTGTCACGGAACCCTTGCTGCAGCATGCGGCGCAGCGCCTGGTTGAGGTCGCCGTGATACAAGAGATCGTCGGTGATCTCCGACAGCACATCCTCGGCGTCGAAGTCGAAGCCGACCTGGGTGCCGTCCCACCGCGAGTACTCGAACCGGGGCATGCCAGGAGCCTACGCCCGGGCCCCCCGGTCGCGGGCACGTCAGCCATGATGGGTGCCGCATGCCCGAGGGCCACACCATCCATCGCCTGGCGCGCGAGCACACCGCGCACTTCGCGGGTGCCCCGGTCTCGCTCAGCTCCCCCCAGGGACGCTTTCGCGCCGCAGCGGAGGTGCTCGACGGGATCACGCTGCGGCGCGTGGACGCGTACGGCAAGCATCTCTTCTACCGCTTCGACGGCGATCGGGTCGTCCACGTGCACCTCGGGCTGTACGGCAAGTGGTGGCCCTTCACTCCCCCGGCGCCCCCGACGACCCACCAGGTCCGGCTGCGGATCGACGGCGGGGCGCACGGGGCCGACCTGACCGGTCCCACGACCTGCGAGCTGCTGACGACCGAGGGGGCCGCTGGTGTGACGGCGCGACTCGGACCCGACCCCCTCCGCCGCGACGCCGACCCGGACCGGGCGTGGTCCCGGCTCGCACGGCGCCGGGGCCCGATCGGCGTGGCGATCATGGACCAGGCCGTGGTGGCCGGAGTGGGAAACGTCTATCGGGCCGAGGCACTCTTCGTCAACGGGATCCATCCGGAGCAGCCAGGCTCGTCGCTGACCCGAGACCAGTGGGACGCGCTGTGGTCCACCCTGGTGCGGATGCTGCGCCAGGGCGTCACCGACGGGCGCATCGTGACCGTCGACCCGGACGAGCTCGGCGTCGCCCGCCGAGCGATCCCGACGGCCGAAGGCCGCTACGTCTACAAGCGGGAGGCGTGCATCCGCTGTGGGAATGCGATCCGGCGTTGGGACCTCGCCGGGCGCTGGGCCTATGCCTGCCCGGTGTGCCAGCCCTTGGCCGCCCGACCGTGACCGGCCAGGACTCGGGCGCCGATCGAGGGCGGTTCAGCGCCCCCGGTAGGTCGCCCGGCCGGCGACGGCTTCCTTGTTGAGGCGCTTGGACAGGTGCAGGCCCTCCAGCACGAACTCGGTCGCACTCGCCACCGCCGCGGGCGTCTCGCTCCCGGCGAGAGCGACGACCGCGTCGCGCAGTGCGGGGAACTGGGCGAGGGTCTCGACGTACGCAGCCGAGCTCACGTCGTCGCCTGCGTGCACCACGGTGCCCTCGTCGAAGGCGAGCACGACGTCCTTGAAGTGCTCCATCGGGCAGCGGCTCTTGAACACCGAGAGGGTGGCCTGCTTGATCAGCCGCTCGACGACCTGCCCGTCGCGCCCCTCCTCCAGGGTCTCGATCTCTACCTTGCCCGAGGTGGAGGCGGCGAGGGCCTCGAGATCGCTCACCCGGGGCACCACGTCCTTTTCCCCGAGCCGGAGCGAGCGTCGCGCCGCGTTGGCCACCAGCGTCTCGTGGTTGGCGATGCTCAAGCGCACCGAGACACCCGAGCGCTGGTTGACGTGGGGGCTCTGACGGGCCAGGTGCGACAGCGTCGCGACGATCTCGGACATGAACGCCGGCACCTCGACCCGCAGGCCGAGGGCCTCGAGGGGGCGCGCCTCCTGCTCGACCACTTGGAGCTCGGTCTCGACGTCGAGGGGGTAGTGGGTCCTGATCTGGGCGCCGAAGCGGTCCTTGAGCGGGGTGATCAGACGACCGCGGTTGGTGTAGTCCTCCGGGTTGGCCGACGCGACCAGCATGACGTCGAGCGGCAGGCGGATCTTGTAGCCACGGATCTGCACGTCGCGCTCCTCGAGCACGTTGAGCAGGCCGACCTGGATGCGCTCGGCGAGATCCGGCAGCTCGTTGATGGCGAAGATCCCGCGGTTGGTGCGTGGCACGAGCCCGTAGTGGAGGGTGAGCTCGTCGGAGAGGTAGCGGCCCTCCGCCACCTTGATCGGATCGACCTCGCCGATCAGGTCGGCGATGGAGGTGTCAGGGGTGGCCAGCTTCTCCCCGAAGCGGTCGCCGCGGTGCACCCACTCGATGGGGGTGTCCTCGCCCTTCTCCCCGACGAGGTCCCTCGCGTGGCGGGAGATCGGGCGGTAGGGGTCGTCGAGGATCTCCGAGCCCGCCACGACGGGCAGCCACTCGTCGAGCAGTCCCGTGAGGGAGCGGATGATCCTGGTCTTCGCCTGGCCGCGCTCGCCGAGGAAGATCACGTCGTGGCCGGCGAGCAGGGCGTTTTCCAGTTGGGGGAGCACGGTGTCGTCGAAGCCGAGCACCCCTTCGACCACCGGGCGCCCCGCGCTGATGGCGGCGGCCGCGTTGGCACGGACCTCTTCTTTGACCGGGACGGATCGCCATCCCGAGTCCCTGAGCTGTCCGAGCGTGGCCGGTCGAGACGTCATGGCGACACGCTACCGCCCGGGCCTGGCAACGACGGCGTCGCCGCCGGTCGCTAGCCTTCCACGGTGGAACTGGGCGGGACGTGGCGTGCCATCGAGGCCAGCGACCTGCTCCGGCGGACCTTCATGGACCCCGACTTCGACGACGAGGGCTGGGCCGAGATCCCGGTCCCCGGCCATTGGCGCTCCCACCCCGCCTTCGCGGCATCGGACGGGCCTGTGCTGCACCGCAGGAGGTTCGAGACGACCGCGCTCGGCGCGCCGGGCCGGCGCACCTGGCTCGAGCTCGACGGCATCTTCTACGACGGCGACATCTGGCTCGACCGCTCCTACCTGGGCGACACCGAGGGCTACTTCTTCCCTCACCTGATCGAGGTCACCGAAGCGTGCGCCGCAGCGCGCGAGCACGTGCTGGCGATCGAGGTCGCCTGCAGCCGCCCGAGCGACCTCACCGCCAAGCGCAACCTGACCGGGGTCTTCCAACACTGGGACTGCTTCGACCGCGACTGGAACCCGGGAGGGATCTGGCGCCCCGTGCGGGTGGTCGAAACCGGCCCGGCGCGGATCCGGCGGCTCCGGGTGGCATGCCCCGAGGCGACGCCGGAGCGGGCGACCCTCGACCTGCAAGTGGTCGTGGACGTGCCGAGCGCGGGCAACGCCACCCTCGTGACCACCCTGCGGCGAGGCGCCACGGTGGTCGCGGACCTGCGCGACGAGCGGCCCCTCGCCGCCGGCGACAACCGCGTGGCGTGGCGGGTCCCCGTCGAACGACCGGAGCTGTGGTGGCCGGCGGCCCTGGGCGACCAACCTCTCTACGACCTCAGCGTCGCGGTCGAGCTCGACGGCGAGGTGAGCGACTGGCGTGCCGTGCGCACCGGCCTGCGCCAGATCCGCATGCGCGACTTCATCGCCACGGTCAACGGCGAGCGGATGTTCCTCAAGGGCGCCAACCTCGGTCCGACCCGCCGCGCCCTGGGCGAGGCGAGCGCCGAGGAGCTCGAAGCCGACGTCGTGCTCGCCCGCGGCGCCGGGCTCGACCTCCTGCGGGTCCACGGCCACATCAGCCGGCCCGAGCTCTACGACGCCGCCGACCGCCACGGCATGCTGTTGTGGCAGGACCTCCCGCTGCAATGGGGCTACGCCGGCGTGCGGCGCCAAGCGGTTCGCCAGGCGCAGGAGGCCGTCGACCTGCTCGGCCACCACCCCTCGCTCGCCATCTGGTGCGGCCACAACGAGCCCCTCGCCATCGACGTCGATCCCGAGCGCTTCGCCGAGGAGCCGACCCCCCGGGCCGCCCGGCGCACCCTGGCGCGCGTCGCCGCGGGCCAGGTGCTGCCCACCTGGAACAAGACGGCGCTCGACCGGTCGGTGCGCCGAGCCCTCGAGAAGGCCGATCGCAGCCGGCCCGTCGTGGCCCACTCGGGCGTGCTCCCCCACCCGGCGTGGGGCACCGACACCCACCTCTACTTCGGCTGGTACCACGGCGACGAGCGCGACCTGCCGGCGGTCCTCGCCCGCCTCCCCGTCCTGGCCCGCTTCGTGAGCGAGTTCGGGGCCCAGGCGGTGCCGACGACCGCCGACTTCTGCGAGCCCGAGCGCTGGCCCGACCTGGACTGGCCCTGGCTCGCCCGGGCGCACGCGCTCCAGAAGCGCAACTTCGACCGCTACGTCCCGCCCGCGGCCCATCCCAGCTTCGAGTCCTGGCGCGACGCGACGCAGGCGTACCAGGCCGACCTCCTGCGCCACCAGATCGAGGCGCTGCGCCTGCTCAAGTACCGGCCCACTGGCGGGTTCTGCCAGTTCAGCCTGGCCGACGGCCAGCCGGCGGTGAGCTGGTCGGTGCTCGACCACGAGCGGGTCCCGAAGGCCGGCTTCGACGCGATGCGGGCTGCGTGCGCACCCGTCATCGTCGTGGCCCACCGCCCCGCCCCCTCCTACGCTCCCGGGAGCCAGTTGGCGCTCGACGTCCACGTCGTGAGCGATCTTCGCACCCCCTTGATCGGCGGACGGGTGCGGGCACGGCTGCGCTGGCCGGCGGGCGAGGAGAGCTGGTGCTTCGAGGGCACCGTCGAAGCCGACGGCTGCGCCCGGGTGGGCACGCTGCGCCTCGCCCTCCCCGAGGACGCGGCGGACGGTCCGATCGAGCTGGAGGTCGACCTCGAATGGGCCGGCGGCCGGGCACGCAACCACTACGCCAGCCGCATCGCCCGAGGGCCCTTCGGCCCGAATGGGCGCTAGCGGGTCTGGCCGCCCTATCCTCCCACGGACGAGGAGGGCTCGGGAGCACATGACGACGACGATCGCCGCGCCGCCGATCTACCGGACCACGATTGGCAAGAAGGTGCTGATGGCCGCCAGCGGCCTGGTGCTGATCTTGTTCGTGATCGGCCACATGGCGGGCAACCTCAAGGCCTGGCTCAGCGGCACAGAGCTCAACGAGTACGCGGAGTTCCTTCGCCGGATGGGCCAGCCGCTCGCCCCGCACAGCTGGGTGCTGTGGATCACCCGGGGCATCGTCTTCGGGGCCTTCGTCACCCACGTCTACCTCGCGGTCGAGCTGTCCTTGATCAGCAGGCGGGCCCGCCAGGAGCGCTACGCCCACCCCGACCACGTGCAGGCCAACCTGCCGTCGGTGACGATGCGGTGGGGAGGGACCACGATCGCCCTGTTCCTCGTGTTCCACCTGGCCAACTTCACGTGGGGCTGGG
>Ga0075030_100000859_pt1 | contig 27153 bp, 26 predicted proteins | sample LitLauG_LLR_2012_FD_71393 | JGI IMG/M metagenome (GOLD analysis project Ga0075030, IMG submission 71393) | Freshwater sediment microbial communities from Pennsylvania, USA - Little Laurel Run_MetaG_LLR_2012 | ecosystem: Environmental > Aquatic > Freshwater > Creek > Sediment | place: USA...
CCGCCCGCAGCGGATCGTTGAAATGAAACGCGACCGGGACGCCGCTGCCCCGGCGCATCCATAGCGCTGGCCGCTCGCCAGCACTCGCCGCGGCGCCGCAAAACATCGCCGAGCCGAGCTTAACGGTTTCGCCAGCGACGACGGCGCGCAACCCCGATCCGGCAACCTCCTCAACACCCGGGACTGGCGTCACCGTCAGCCCGCGATCCTCGCAGGCCCGGACGACGGCGCGCGAATACGGATGGCGGCTTGCGGCGGCAAGGCTCGCTGCCAACAGCAGCGCGGCATCATCATGGGCCGGCGCATCCTCCAGCCGCGGCTCGCCAGCGGTCAACGTCCCGGTCTTGTCGAATACGATCGTGTCCACCTCGGCAAGCCGTTCAAGTCCGTCGGGAACCTTTACGATCACGCCGCTCTTGAACAGCCGCCCCACCGCGGCGACCTGCACCGCGGGCACAGCGAGCGCGAGCGCGCACGGGCAGGTGATGATCAAAACCGCGATCGCCGCGGTCAAAGCCGCCTCCCAGCTGTGCCCGGTCCACAGCCAGCCGAGAAAGGTCGCGAGCCCCAGGATGTGGACGGCGGGAGCGTAGAGACGCGCGGCGCGGTCGGCGAGGCGGACGTAGCGCCCCCGCGCCTGCTCGGCCGTCATCATCAGCCGCGAGATCCCGGCGAGCAGGGTATTCTCTTCGCATGCGGTCGCCACCGCTTCGATCGCGCCTGAGAGATTGACCGTTCCGCAATAGAGCGGCTCGCCCGGTCTGACTCTGCGTGGCACCGTTTCTCCCGTGATCAAGCTCTCGTCCACTTCGGCCGGACCGCGGGTCAATCGCGCGTCGACCGGAACGCGGTCGCCGGCCGCGATCAGCAACCGCATCCCGGGCGTGACGGTGCGGGTTGCGACCCGCTCACTCGTGCCATCCGGCTTGATGATCGTTGTGGCGGGGCTGACGAGCCCAAGCAGGTTCTCCGCCGCACTGGTTGCCTGGCGCCGCATGCGCTGGTCGAGCACGCGTCCGATCAACAGAAAGAACAACAGCGAAACTGCGGCATCAAAATAGACCTGCTCGCTCGACCGCATGGTCTGGTAGAGGCTCATGCCCGTCGCCAGGAGAACGCCGAGCGAGATCGGCACGTCCATGTTGATGCTGCGCGCCTTCAAGGAAGCGATGGCCGACGAGAAGAACGGCGCGCCTGCATATGCGACAGCAGGCACGGCGATCAGCGCCGACAACCAATGCATCAGCGTTTGCAGCGAGGCGTCCATCTCCTGGCCCTGCCGGCCCGCCCACACCGCTACCGACAAAAGCATGATGTTGGCCGAGGCAAAGCCCGCAACCGCCAGCCGTTTCACAAGATCGCGGCCGGCGGGTTCGTCCGCGAGACCGTCATCACCAAGTTGCGTGGCGGGGTACCCGGCGGCGCGCAATGCGTCGAGCAGAGGCTCAGTGTTGGTCAGGGACGACGGCGTCGTCACCACGCTCACACGCTGCGTTGATAGGTTGGCGCGCGCCGAGACGACGCCCGGTACGGCGTTGAGTGCCTGCTCGACGGTGCGCAAGCAGCCGCCGCAATGCATGTTGTCGACCCGCAACAGAATGGTCCGGCCGCGTTCTTGAGCGGGACGCCCAGTGGTGGATTTCATAGGCGCCGGGAACGGCACCACGTTTAGGGTGCGAGCCATAGCCGTTTCCTCATCTGAAATACGGGTTCAGGTGCACCGGCCACGTCGCGCGCCTGGAGCGCGATGACCCAGGTGCCGGGGTCGATCGCTGGACCAACGGCGACGTAGTGGCCCGGCGCCGGTTCGGTGAACGTCAACGTGTGGTCCTGGTCGTCGCTCGACGGGCGGCCGAGCGTTGCAATCACAGTCAGTCCCGGCACGGGCGTGCCATCGGACGTCGCGAGATCGAACCGGGCTTGGCCATCACGTGCCGCGGTCAAACTCGCCTGCCAGTGGAGCGCACGCTGGCGTTCATCGGCTGCGATACGTCTGTTGTAGGTGAGGCCCTTGCGGTAGGGCTCGGATGCGACGGTCCCGGAATAGGTCGTGATCGCTTCGACGGCGAAATAGCCGTTGACTGCGAAGACCACGCCGAAAAACGCGGCCAAGAGGGTGAGGACCGATCGTCCGTTGAGTATCGCGTCGTGCGAAGGGGCGGCTGATCGCAGGCTCATGACTTGCCTCCTTGCGGCATGAGAAATTGGCTGACGCGCCGGATTTTGGTGCCGCTCTTGGCGTCGCCGAGCACGATCGCGACCGGGGCCGAGTGCGCGTTGAGCTTGGCAACGTTGTCGGCCGGCAATCGCACCAGAACCCTGACCTCGCGGACGTCATCGGCGGGCACCCGCAGATGACGCACCTCGCCGGCTTCGCCACCGGCGACCTCGATCTGCGCTCCGGGCAATCCCTCGGTCTCGAGTGTGAAGCTCCGCGGCTCCTGGTGCTTATTGAGCAGCTTGACCGTGTAGGCGTTGCGCACGCCGCCATCCGTCAACGTCACGTAGGGCGGATTGCGATCGTGCAGTACGTTGAGCTCAACCAGTGCCCGGTTCAGCCAGGCTTCAAGCATGACGATGCTGACGAAGACCAGGAGGCCGGCATAGAGTAGCGTGCGCGCCCGCACCGGACGGAATGGCTCATGATACCCGGCCGACGCGGCTTCCTGCTTGGCGACCGTATCGTATGCGATGAGGTTGGGCGGCCGGCCGACCCGTGTCATGATCTCGTTGCAGGCATCGATGCACAGCGCGCATTGGATACATTCAAGCTGCGAGCCGTCGCGGATGTCGATGCCGGTCGGGCAGACCGCAACACAGGCGTTGCAGTCGACGCAGTCGCCGCGGCCGGTCCACGGCTCGCCCTTCTTGTGTGGCCCGCGCGGCTCGCCGCGCTCGGGGCGGTAGCCGATGAGGAGGGTGTGACGGTCGGTCATGGCACCCTGGATGCGCGGCCAGGGGCACATGTAGATGCAGACCTGCTCGCGTGCGAGGCCCCCCAGCACGTACGTCGTCAGGGTGAACAGCGCGAGGAACACATAGGCTGTTTGGGGTGCCGCGCCGGTTGCGAGTTCGCGGGCGAGCGTCGGGGCATCGCGGAAATAGAAAACAAATGCGCCACCGGTCGCAAGCCCGATCAGTAGCCACGAGGCGTGGGTCATCATCTTTCTAGCAAGCTTGGCCGCCCCCCACGGCTCCTTGTCGAGCCGCAAGCGTTCGTTGCGGTCGCCCTGCCAGAACCGTTCGACCGCGATCATCAGGTCGGTCCACACCGTCTGCGGACACGCATATCCGCACCACACCCGTCCGGCGACCGCCGTGAACAGGAACAGGCCGAGAGCCGCCACGATGAGCAGGCCGGTGACGAAATAGAATTCCTGCGGCCAGATCTCGAGGAAGAAGAAGAAATAGCGATTATGCTCCAGGTCGAGCAGCACGGCTTGGTCTGGCAGGTCCGGCCCGCGATTCCATCGCAGCCACGGCAGCACGTAATAGATGCCGAGCGTGACGGCCATCACCGCCCACTTGACGGTGCGGAAGGTGCCGTGCGCGCGCCTGGGATGGATGTGCGCTCGGCCGGCGTAGAGCTGGCGTGTCGTCTTGCGATTGACCGCTTCGACGTCGTCGCGGACGACACTCGGCGCGGCTGAACCCCGATCCCGGGTCACAAAGTCGTCGGTCTGAAGCGGTTTCATCCAGGGTGGACCTCAGAGAATTCCAGACCATACCCAAGCCCAGAAATAGCCCTGCCGCGCGCCTGGGCGAGCGTGAGCGAGGGTGGGTTGATTTTGCGCCACCCCTACAGCCTGAGCCGCAGACGCACTTTGATCGGCGTCATGGTCCTCGGCCGGTTTCGGCAAACCAGCACATGCGCGGGATTCGGCCTTGAACCTTGCGACCGCAAGAGCCGCCTCGCAACAGCACATGGGTCGAGCCTCCGGTGTTGAGCGCGAACATCGCGCAAGCCGCATCAGCGTCCGCCGCCCAGAGCGTGCACATAGATCGCGAGCGACTTGATCGTTGTCCTATCGAGCCGATCAACCCACGCCGGCATCACGCCGCCGCGACCGGTCTCGATGCTTTGTTGCACGGCTGCTTTGGTGCCGCCGAAAAGCCAGATCCCGTCGGTGAGGTTGGGCGCTCCCAATTCCTGATTTCCGTGTCCTTCGGGACCGTGGCAGGCAGCGCATTGCTCGGCAAAGATCGGCTCGCCCAATTTGGCCTTGGCGGTGTCCGTCGCACGGTTTGAAAGACCGAGCACGAACTCCGAGACCGCGTCGATCTCTTCACGCTTCAAGATCTTGTCGGTCCCGAAGTGCGGCATCTGCGAGACGCGCGTCTCCTTGTGGTCCGAGCGGATGCCGTACTTGATGGTCTGCTCGATATCGGCGAGCGTGCCGCCCCACAACCAGTCGTCGTCGTTGAGGTTGGGATAGCCGGGAGCGCCTTGTGCGCCGCGGCCATGGCACGGTGCGCAGTTCGATTGGAAGGCGGCCGCGCCGCTCGCCATGGCAAAGCGCTGCAAGTCCGGGTTCGCACGCACTTCGGACAACGGCGCCGCTTCGAGCTGTTTGCGGAACGTATCCTGCCGTTGCCGGGCGCTGACGACGTCGGCTTCGACACTCGCCCGTTGACTGTACCCCAGCAGGCCCTTGGTCACGCCTTGCGGCGTCGGCCACGCCGGATAGAGCACCCAGAACCCGAACGCCCACAGGATGCAGGCATAGAATGTATAGAGCCACCATTTCGGCAGCGGCTTGTTGAGCTCGCGGATATCCTCGTCCCATACGTGGCCTGTCGTCTCGACGCCCGTCACATGGTCGATATGGCGCTGGTGCTCGCTCATTGGCCAGCCTCCCTCCCCGGCTGCTGGCGATCAAGGTCGAGCGCGTTACGTTGCGCGGCTTCAAAGCGCGCGCCGTTGGCCGGCCACAGCGCATAGGCGACGACCGCGATGAACATCGCAATGAACATCAGCAGCGAAGTGACTTGGCTCGCGCCCGCAACAGCTTCGTAGGTCATTGGCAGCTCCTCAGCGCAGGTTGGGACCGGCAGCATCGAACGACGCGAAATCGACCATCTGTCCCAGGATTTGGAGGTAGGCGATCAGTGCGTCGAGCTCGCTCGGATTGGGGCCGGGATGGCCATCGAACTTGCCGACCTTGGCCTTTGGATAGCGCCGCACCAGGTCGCGGGCCGCCGTGCTGTCGGGGTCGATCTGGGCGAGCAAATCTGCCTGCACGCTCGCGACCATCTCGTCGCTGTAGGGAACGCCAACGGCCCGCAGCGTCTTGATGCGATCCACCAAATCGAACGTATCGAGTCTGGTCTCGGCGAGCCACGGGTAACCCGGCATGATGCTCTCGGGCACCAAGGCGCGCGGGTTGCCCAGGTGCTCGGCGTGCCATTGGTCGGAATACTTGCCCCCGACGCGGGCAAGGTCGGGACCTGTGCGTTTCGATCCCCATTGGAACGGGTGGTCGTACATGCTTTCGGCGGCGAGCGAGTAATGGCCATAGCGTTCGACCTCGTCGCGCAACGTGCGGATCATCTGGCTATGGCAATTGTAGCAGCCTTCGCGGATGTAGATGTCGCGCCCGGCCTGCTCGAGCGGGGTGTAGGGCCGCATGCCCTTCACCCTCTCGATCGTACTGTCGACCCAGAACAGCGGCGCGATCTGTACGATGCCGCCGATTGACACCACGATAAGAATTCCGGCGAGCAGGATGAGAGAATTCTTCTCGAATATTCCATGGTTCATGGCACTGTTCCCTATCAAGCCGTCAGCGCGCGAAGCGCAGGTGCCGCCGCGACGCGGGGCTGGTCGGCGAGATCGCGGATCGCGTCGCCCCGGATCGTACGCCAGACGTTGTAGGCCATGATCAGACCGCCGATCAGGAACAGCAGCCCACCGGTCGCACGGATGATGTAGTAGGGGTGCAGGGCCTCGACCGTTTCGATGAACGAGTACTGGAGGAAGCCGAGTTTGTCGTAGGCGCGCCACATCAGGCCCTGCGTGATCCCCGACACCCACATCGACGTGATGTAGAGCAGAATGCCGATGGTCGAGATCCAGAAGTGCCACTCGACGAGGTGCATCGAGTAGAGGCCCTCGCGTTTCCAGAGCCACGGCACGAGGCAGTAGATCGCCCCGAACGACACCATCGCGACCCAGCCCAGCGCGCCGGAGTGCACGTGGCCAATGGTCCAGTCGGTGTAGTGCGAAAGCGCGTTGACCGGCTTTATGCTCATCAGCGGCCCTTCAAAGGTGGACATGCCGTAGAAGGCGACCGACACCACGAGAAGGCGCACGACGGGGTCTGTCCGCAGCTTGTCCCAGGCGCCGGAGAGGGTCATCAGACCGTTGATCATGCCGCCCCAAGACGGCATCCACAGCATGATCGAGAACGTCATGCCGAGCGTCTGCGCCCAGTCGGGAAGTGCAGTGTAATGGAGGTGGTGGGGGCCGGCCCAGATGTAGAGGAATATCAGTGTCCAGAAGTGGACGATGGAGAGCCGGTAGGAATAGACCGGGCGCTCGACGCGTTTGGGAATAAAGTAATACATGATCCCGAGAAAACCGGCGGTCAGGAAGAAGCCCACGGCATTGTGCCCATACCACCATTGCGTCATCGCATCCTGGACGCCGGAATAGACGATGTAGCTTTTCGGATTGGCCCAGCCGACCGGAATCGCTGCATTGTTGACGAGATGCAACATCGCAACCGTCACGATGAAGGCGAGGTAGAACCAGTTCGCGACGTAGATGTGGGGCTCTTGGCGCTTTGCCAGCGTGCCGAGAAACACCAGCAGATAGACGACCCACACGATCGTGAGCCAAAGGTCGGCATACCATTCTGGTTCTGCATACTCTTTGGCTTGCGTAATCCCGAGCAAATAGCCCGTGCCGGCAATCGCGATGAAAAGCTGATACCCCCACACCACGAACCATGGCGACCAGCGCCCGGCAAGCCGCGCGTGGCACGTTCGCTGGACGACATAGAACGATGTCGCGATCAGCACGTTGCCGCCGAACGCGAAGATCACTGCCGACGTGTGAAGCGGGCGCAGCCGGCCAAAGCTCGTCCAGGGTAAGTCCAGGTTCAACGCTGGGAACGCCAATTGCCAGGCAAGAATATCACCGGCGAGAAACCCGGCGATACCCCACGCGATTGCCGCAATCACGGCGACCTTGATTGGACCGTCCATATAGTCGTCCGCGCGTGCAGGTTCTTCCCGGCCAAAACCGTAATTGAGAACCCCGGCGACAGCCAGTGCCCCGGAAAACGCCAACAGCAGCGCGTGAAATGCCATTGCGGAGTCGTGCGTCGCCGAAATCAGATCGATCCCAAAGCCGAAAACGAACACTCCCGCTAGTATCGACATCATGTCGGAGAAGGCATTCCATTCTCGTGTTGTATTGGGCTCATTCCTCGACATGCTGATCCCCCGAGTGCGAGGTTGGGTCGACATGCTCTCCCAACCGATCATTGATCGACGGGAACAATCTGATTAATGGGCGGGGGACGTCGTTGATCAAAATCAAGCGGCGCAGCAGCGCAGAACGCTCACACCCGCCGCACGTCGCTCGAGAAAACGTAACCGACGCCACGGACGGTCTTGATATGGCGCGGGCGGTCCGCATCCGGCTCGATCTTGCGGCGCAGCCGGGCGATGGCGGAATCGACTGAGCGGTCGAACGCGTTCCAGTCCTGGCCCTTGAGGTTGTTCATGATCTCGTCGCGAGACATGACCCGCTGCGGGTGGCGAAGAAACAACTCAAGCAAATTGAATTCGGCCGTCGTGAGGCTGATCGGCGCACCCGACGACGTTACGACCTCGCGGCGCGCGCAATCAAGGACGCCGTCATCGAAGGCGAACTTGGCTCCATTTGAACCGCTTGCGCCCGCTGCCGGTGCGGCCGCCTCATAGCGGCGCAGCACCGCGCGGATGCGTGCAACAACCTCGCGTGGACTGAACGGCTTTGTGATGTAGTCGTCTGCTCCGAGCTCAAGACCCACGATCCGGTCGACTTCCTCGTCTTTTGCCGAGATCATGATGATTGGAACATTGTTCTTCGCCCTGATCTCGCGGGCGAGCGCCAATCCGTCGTCGCGCCCGAGCGCCAAGTCGAGGGTAATGAGGTTCACGCTGCCGGCTTCCAGCTTCGAGCGCAGTTCGCCCGCATCTGCGGCCTCGGCAACGGCAAAGCCGTCCTTCTCCAACCGGTTGCGCAACAAGGTGCGAACCTGTGCGTCATCATCAACAACGAGAATTCTCAGCTTGGACATTTGGAGCCGGTGGACGGGCTTGAACTGCAATCACGGCAGGGTAGCGCACAATTCGCCACAAACCGTGCGCTTTTCGGCAAAAACCTGCGACGCGCGTCTGCTTCAGTGCGGGACACCGACCTCAGGCCCGAAACCGCAGGGAGTTCACATATGCTGATGATCCGCGAAGATTACAATGTTCACGACCGTGGATGTTTTGTCGCTAATCCGCCCGTGCCGACGCCGGCCTCGATCAACGATCACCTATCTCGCGCTCCACTGCGCGGCATCGAGGCCAAGGACCACGTCTTCTCCGAAGGCGATCCAAAATCGCACGTTTACCAGGTGGTGACAGGCGCGGTGTGCCTCTACAAAGTTCTCCCCGACGGGCGCCGCCAGGTCATCGACTTCGCCTACGGTGGTGACATCATCTCGCTCGGTCTTGGCCGATTTGAAACCTGCAATGCCCAGGCAACGGTCGCAACCCGCGTGAGATGCCTGCCGTTGGCCGCATTGTCGGGGCTGGCCCGCCGTGACCCCATGTTCGCATTGCGCATGTGCGAGGCAATGTCCGATGAGCTTTCGGCCGTTCGCGACCACCTGGTCTGCGTCGTGCAGCGCAGCGCCACCGAGCGCCTCGCCACGTTTCTTCTCGTGCTCTCGCGCCGCAATACGCGCTGCGGCCGCGATCCGCTCACGATCGAGTTGCCGATGACCCGGACCGACATCGGCGATTTTCTGGGGCTGACAATCGAGACCGTGAGCCGGACCTTCACCAAGCTCAAGGGGCTTGGGCTCATTGAGATCAATCAAGGTACAACGATCCGGATCATCGATAATGAGGGATTGAATGCAATGGCCGACGGTGCGGCCGGCTAATAAGCGGGGCGGCCGTGGAAAAAACAGGCCCTTCGGGTTCAGGATTGGCACGGTGGGCGGATCACCGTTCGCCACACCAAAGGGGCTGGAGCAAGCTGGCTTTGAACGAGGGGACGACCAGATGCAGGATTGCAATTCTCGCCTTCGAGGAGGCGAGCTTACTGCAGCGGGCCGCGCGGGAGCTCCTGCTCCACGGCTTCAACTCATCGCAGTTCTGCCTGTTCGGCCATTCCTATGTACTCGCGACGGTGCAATCGCTCGCGCTGACAGACGACAGCCGGACGCGCGAATTGGACGGTCTTCTAAAGGCGCCCCCTATTCGCGTGAAGCTTGCCAACGCCGCCATATTCGAGATGCGCTGTGGCACGTTTGCCGGCAGCCTTTTCACTCTGATCGATACCGGCTTGGTCGAAGCCACGTGGATGCGCGCCGACCTCGCACTCGGCGTTGCGCACGATATTTCCAATGGCTGCCTTGTGCTTCTCGTCACGTCTGAAACAGCCGATCAGCATGCGCTCGGTGCAAGACTACTCCTCCGCCACGGCAATCGCGATCTACTGACGCACGAGTTCACGGTCGGCCGGTGACGGCGCGCAGGAGCGCCCCGGATGGCGCCTTGCCACGGTGACTATCGTCCGCGAGGAGGGAACCGTTGACAGGAAAAGCCCCGGCAGCGTCATTGACGGTTGGCGGCTTTGGCGAACCGGCGCTCCACGACCCACTCGTCGTGCCCGCCGTCCGCAACCACGTCGGCGCCATACGTCACCAGTCCGCGCAGGATGTCGGGGCAAGCCTTGGCGCGGCACTGCTCGAGGGTGAGGTGGATCTCGTTGCCGGTTGACTCGTCGTCCTCGTAGCCGATGATGACATGATGCCCGATGACCGTCATCGGCACCTGCGGATCGGACAGTCCGACCGCCGCGACGACACGGACGTAGATCGCAGCGTCGTCGGGATTGGCGATGATATCGTAATCATGCAGTCGAATGCGTGCGTCTTCCTTTTGCATCCGCTTGAGAAACGCCAAGCCGTTTGCGCAAAAGTCGCAACCGGTCGCGCCGAAATAATAGATTTCGGGTTCGGCCGCCTGCGCATTTTGCAAGTGCCCGATGCTCGCCAGAGCAAGGAAGGCTGTCAAAAGGACCGCGCGCAGCATGTTGGCTCCAGGAAATGGACCGCTCGGAAAAAATGGCCGCGGCGGCTCGACAAGAGGTACCCGCGGCCAGGTGCGCTGTCTCGCCTGAGGGAGGCTAGGCGACGCGCAAATTGTCGATGACTTTTGTCACGCCTGGCGCCGTCCACACTGCATCCTCGATGCGGTCCATTTCGTCGATAGACTCGACTGTTCCCGTGAGGGTGACCGTTCCGTTGACGGCAGTGACATGGATCTTGGAAGCCTCGATGTCGGCATGACGTTTCAAGGCATCCATCATTCTCTTTTGAACGCCGCTCGTCAAAACCCGCGGCTTCAAAGTAATGAGGTCGACGACGCCGACGATGCCGCTGACGTGCTGGACATTTTTCAGAATGTTCGCGCGCTGGAATTGCCACTCGGCCTCCCCGCTGAGCGTCACCATGCCGTTTTTGACCTCGGCCTTGATGGACTGCAACTGGTTCGATACATTCCAACGCAGTACATTGGCGATCCGCTCCGCGAGCCCTTCGTCCGTCATCTTGTGATCGCTCGACAGGCGAACCTCGATCTCGTCCACGATCGTAAGCACGTCGGCCACGCGTTTCGACGCCGATCTCGCCGCTATTTTCTGCCGGTAGGTCGGAACATGCCCCGACAGGGTCACGGCCCCGTTGTTGACGACGATGCCAATCTTGGATTCATCGATCTCGGCATCCCATTTGAGCTCGGCGATTACGTCCTGTTTGATTTGTGCGTCTGTCTTCATGATCGAACTCCATCCCTTTCGCTGTCGTAGAAAATTCAGCGCTAATTCGAAGCACGTATAGGGCCCTCGGCGTTGGTTGGCGTTGATCGGCGTCAACGGCGCAAGGCATCCTGGCTGACCGTAGTGACCTCACTCCGAGGCAACGACGTTCTGGACGCGAAACGTTCGCAGACTGCCGTCGTGCTCGCGGATCGAGACGTATTCGCCGGGCTTGAAGAGATGGGTCTCAAAATGGAAGCCCGTCTCGTCGTGAGCCACCTCGATGGGCGAACGGATATCGTAATGGAACGCCCATATGCCGCCGGTGCCGCCTGGCTTGTGCACGACGTGGCCGATCAACTCGGCCTCGTGACCCCAGAACCGCCGTACCCGGCAATGGTCGCGGTCGGCCTTCCAGCCGGCGAGCGAGACGTGGCCGTCTTCGTCGAGCGGGATGATGAGATCGTAGCCGTGCTCGCGGCTGCCGTCAGGAAACTCGGGGTCGCGGGCAAGTTCAAGCCGGATGCGTTGCAGCGGGACGGCTTCGGTTCCGGCGGCCTTGACCTTCGATCTGGCTTTTGTTCGCGCGCTCATCGCCTATCTCCTCGTTCCATATCGGCCCAAGATGGCCCGGCGAAAATGCTCCGCTTTGACCGCCGTCAAGGTGCGGTGCGGGGACAGCGGCCAAGGTGCGCCGCAATAAGGATGGGAGACAGGATCGATGACGGTCAGGAACCTCGAGCATCTTTTCAGCCCGCGGTCGGTCGCGTTGTTCGGGGCGAGCGACAGGGCCGGCAGCGTTGGCGCGGTTGTGACACGCAACCTGTGCCAGGGCGGCTTCAAAGGTAATATCTGGCTCGTGAACTCGAATCGCAGCCACGCCAATGGCATCCCATGCTACCGCGATGCCGCTGCCCTGCCGGGCACCCCCGATCTCGCGGTCATCGCCACACCGCCTGAAACCGTCCCTGCCATCATCGGCGACCTCGGGCATCTTGGCTGCCGGGCCGCGGTCGTCATCACGGCCGGACTTCACGGCGCGCTCAAGCAGCACATGCTGGACGCTGCCCGGCCGCATCTGCTGCGCATCCAGGGGCCGAACTGCATCGGGCTCATGCTGCCGCCGCTGGGACTCGACGCAACATTTGCCCCGGTGATGCCGCCGGCCGGCAAACTAGCCTTCCTGTCGCAATCGGGGGCGCTCGTGACCGGTGTCCTCGATTGGGCGGCGAGCCGGGGTATCGGCTTCTCGCATGTCGTCTCCATGGGGGACATGGCTGATGTGGACGCCGGCGACCTGCTCGACTACCTCGCGGGCGACATCCATAGCCACGCGATCCTGATGTATCTCGAAAGCGTGACGGCGGCGCCCAAGTTCATGTCGGCAGCCCGGCGCGCGGCCCGCGCCAAGCCCGTAATCGTCATCAAGTCCGGCCGTCATGCGGCGGGAGCTGCGGCCGCCCTTTCGCATACCGGCGCGCTCGCTGGCGCCGACAAAGCGTTCGAGGCCGCCTTCCGCCGGGCGGGACTGTTGCGCGTTCATGAAATGTCGGAGCTGTTCAGCGCGGCCGAAGTGCTGGCAAAGGCACCACCGCTCGGCGGAGACCGGCTTGCCATCATCACCAACGGCGGCGGGGCGGGCGTGCTTGCCGCGGATCGCCTGAGCGATCTGGGGGGCGAGCTCGCGACAGTGCCGGCGGAAACGATTGCGCGACTTGATAAACTCCTTCCCCCCACTTGGTCGCAGAGCAACCCTATGGATATTGTGGGGGATGCGAATGCGGCGCGATTTGGAAATGCCCTCGAGGTGGCGCTCGACGACGCCGCGATCGATGCGGCACTCGTGATCGATTGTCCGACCGCGCTCAATTCCAGCCTCGATGCGGCGAAAGCCGTGACAAATATCATTGAACGGCGGCAGTCGGCTGGCAAGCCCGCCAAAGCCGTCCTCACCGCTTGGCTCGGAGTGTCAGCCGCAGCTGAAGCGCGCGCCCACTTTGCCGCCCACGGCGTGCCGACCTTTGACACCCAGGCCGAGGCGATCGAGGCGTTCGCCCAGCTCGCGCGCTACCGCAATTCCCAGACCGCCCTGATGGCAACGCCGCCGTCGATACCCGACGCCGTGTTCCGTGACGGCGGCGCCGCCAGCGGCATCATCTCAAAAGCCCTGAGGAATGGCCGCGAGACGCTGACCGAGGTCGAGGCCAAGGCACTGATGGCGTCCTATTCGATCCCGACAGTCGAAACCGCGACGGCGGCCACGCCGGACGATGCCGAACGCCTCTCCGCACCGGTCATCGGCCAGCACGGCGCCTGCGTCCTCAAAATCCTGTCGCCCGGCATCAGCCACAAGTCGGATATCGGCGGGGTTCGTCTTGATCTTGAGACACCCCAGCAGGTCGGCCAAGCGGCTGCGCACATGCTGGCCCGGGTGAAAGCAGCAAGTCCCACTGTTCAATTCGACGGATTTACGATCCAACCCATGATCAAGCGTCCCGGCGCCCACGAGCTTCTGCTCGGCATCAGCGTTGATCCGACGTTCGGGCCGCTCGTCACCTTCGGCGCCGGCGGCATCGCGGTCGAAGCCATGCGCGACGTCGCCCATGCACTACCCCCGCTCGACATGAACCTCGCCCGCGATCTGATCCGCCAGACTCGCATCTGGCGCCTTCTGCAAGGCTATCGCAACCGTCCGCCCGCCGACCTCGACGCGATCGCGCTCTCTTTGGTTAGACTAAGCTACCTCGCCGCCCGTCATCCCGAAATCCGCGAGATCGACATAAATCCGCTTCTCGCCGACGACAAAGGTGTCATCGCGCTCGACGCTCGCGTTCGGGTGGCGGACCAATCGAAATCGCCACGCGCGCCTATGGCGATCAAACCCTATCCCAGTGAATGGGAACGCCCGTTCGAGGTCGGCGGGATCGGGCGAATGGTGCTGCGTCCCATACGGCCGGAGGATGAGCCGCTCTACGAGAATTTTTTCGCACGCGTCGATCAGGAAGATCACCGGTTACGGTTCTTCTCGCCAAAGGCTGCGCACTCCCATCGCTTCGTCGCCCGCCTCACCCAGATCGATTACGCGCGCGAGATGGCGTTCGTAGCGATATCGCAAGCGAGCGGGGAGTTGCTGGGCGTCGCGCGCTTCGTCGCCGATCCGGATTTTACGTCAGGAGAGTATGCGGTGCTGGTGCGCTCCAACCTGAAGGGCATGGGCGTCGGTTGGGCACTGATGACCCATCTCATCAGTTATGCCCGCGCGGCAGGCCTCGGCGAGCTTTACGGCCATGTGCTGCGCGAGAACTCGACCATGCTCGCGATGTGCCGCGAACTTGGCTTTGCCGCCAACACCGACCCAGACGATCCTGCGCTGATGCGGGTCACGCTCACCCTAACGGAGCAGAACCGAGCCATCGCCGCTGCCTTGGCTTGATCGCCATCAAAGCCCGTTAAACGCAGAGAGGCTAGCTACGTGCCCCACAGGATTGAATCAGCGAGCGGCTATGACCCCCGAAACCAACTTGAGTCCGTTTGCCGTACCTGCAGCTACCGCTAAGCAAAAATCGGCTGCAAATCAGCTTGCTCCACGGCCTGACGCGGCGGACTCGCGAGCTTTGCGCGTTGCTGCCGGTCCGCTGGAGGCCATCAAAGCCGCGCAGCTGCTCCTGTTGCCGGCGCCCTTCGCCGATACCGACGCAGAACGTGACGCCTCCACCCAGCTTGCCGAGGTGCTCGACCGCTCGCTGCACTATTGGTTGGCACGTTGGACCCTCGGGCTGTCGCCGATCACAATCGGTCAGGCCTATGCCGACTGGGCGTTGCACTTGGCGATTTCACCCGGCAAGCAGGCACAGCTCACCCAAAAGGGCATTCGCAAAAGCGTGAGGCTCGCCAAGCATATCGCCAGCCTGAGCCTCGGCCGCGACGGTTGCAAGCAGCCCTGCATCGACCCGCTGCCACAAGACAAGCGGTTCACCGCTCCCGAATGGCAGACTTGGCCCTATGTCGTGATCTACCAGAGCTTCCTGTTCAATCAGCAGTGGTGGCACAATGCGATGACGGGCGTCAGCGGCGTCAGCCGCCATCACGAGGCCATCGCCGACTTCACGACCCGGCAGATCCTGGACGTGTTCTCGCCGTCCAACTTTGTGTGGACCAACCCGACCGTGCTTGCGCAAACGCAAGTGGAGGCTGGCCAAAACCTGGTGCGTGGCTGGTGGAACATGATGGAGGATTGGGAGCGCGCCATCAATTCCCGCCCGCCCGCCGGAACAGAAGCCTTCGAGGTGGGGCGCAACCTGGCGCTGTCGCCGGGCAAAGTTGTTTACCGCAATCGGCTGATCGAGTTGATCCAGTACGCCCCGGCAACTGCAGAGGTCCGGCCCGAACCGGTTCTCATCGTCCCGGCCTGGATCATGAAATACTACATCCTGGATCTAACCCCCGAGAAATCTCTGGTGAAACATCTGGCCGATCAGGGGTTTACGGTGTTCATGATTTCCTGGCTCAACCCGGAAGCGGAGGACCGCGACCTCACCTTCGACGATTACCGCCGCCTCGGCATTCTCGCGGGCCTCGACGTCATCGGACATATCCTGCCCGGCCGCAAGGTGCATGGCGCCGGCTACTGCCTCGGCGGAACGCTGCTCGCTACGGCCGCCGCCGCAATGGCGCGAGACGGTGATGAGCGTTTCGCAAGCTTGAGTTTCCTCGCAACCCAAGTCGACTTCGAGGAAGCCGGCGAACTGACGCTGTTCATCGACGAGAGTCAGATTGCGATGCTCGACGATATGATGTGGGAGCAGGGCTACCTGGACGCCCAGCAGATGGCCGGTGCGTTCCAGATGATCCGAAGCAACGACCTGGTCTGGTCGCGGGTCATCCACGACTATCTGATGGGCGAGCGGCGCCCCGTGTTCGACCTGATGGCATGGAACGCCGATACGACCCGGATGCCCTACCGCATGCACAGCGAATATCTGCGGCGCTTCTTCCTCGGCAACGACCTCGCGGAAGGCCGCTACGATGTCGACGGCCATCCCGTCGCGTTGTCCGACATCGGTGTACCGGTGTTTGCGGTCGCGACCGAAACCGACCACGTCGCGCCGTGGAAGTCGGTCTACAAGTTCAACGTCTTTCTCGATACGGGCGTCACGTTCCTGCTGGCAAGCGGCGGACATAACGCCGGCATCGTCCCGGACTTGAAGCACGCGGCTCCCCACTACCGGGTCGCGACCCGGTCCGAGCACCAGCACTACGTCGACCCCGGCACCTGGCGCGCATCCACTCAGCAAAGGAACGGGTCGTGGTGGCCGGCCTGGTCCGATTGGCTCGGCAGGAAATCGGGCAGAATGACGGCCCCGCCGGACATGGGTGCTCCGCTCGCAGGTTTCGTTCCGCTCGCTGAGGCACCCGGAACGTACGTCCGCAGGAAATAGGCGCGAGCCTGCCATTGATCGCGATCAATGCACGAGCCGCGGCCGCCGCCAATGTCCGCTCCCAGGCGGCAGCGCATTTGATTGGAGCTTCCCATGAAATGGCCCCTCTTCTGTCACGTGGTGAACCGGGCGAAACGTTTGAACGCGATGATCGAGCGGCTCGACATCGACCCACTGAAACTCATACGGCTGCGTCAGGGAGAGGCCTACGCCGAAGCTCGCACGACGTGCCTCGAATGCCGTGTGGCGAATAGCTGCGTGGCCTGGCATGAGTTTGCCCCTTCCGGCGCGCGGCCCGAGTTCTGTCCAAACCTGCAGCTGCTTGAAAGCATCAAAAGGTCCGGAAGGTAGCAGCAACAAGTTCGCTCATACAGGTAGGGGACCGCCCAGATGCGCTGCCATCTCATGTGTGGGCACCTATGGTGAATGACAGTTGGCATCCTTTTTCAGGAACTTAAGCGACGGGTGCATTGAGCGGCGTCAATGGCGGCGCGCTTGATAAAGGTCAATGCCGTGAGTTTCCATGAACGCTATCAAAAACAATTCCACTTTGACTGCTTTTTTCTTGGAAGGAACCCACAATGGCAACGCAACAGGCACGGGGGCGTGAGGCACTCCGACCGCTCCCCATCCATATGGAACTGTTAAATGAATTGGCTGCTCCCACGGTGGCGGCGGCGACGGCCTTTCAGCAGCGTCTCTTCGAAAACATGACTGCGTGCCAGAAGGAATGGTATGGCTTTATCCAGTCGCGCTGGATAGAAAACTTGGCGATGCCGAAGCGGCTCTCTCGCTGTCAGTCTCCGATGGACGTCCAGCAGGTCTATGCGGACTACTGGCGGCGCACGCTGGAACAGTACAGCGGCGAGTTCCAGCACCTCGGCGAGATCGCACAAGGTGAAGGGCACCTGGATCAAGACGCCCCAGCTAATGACTGCGAGAAGCGCAATGCTTCATCCGCGCGCCCCGACAGCTACGCCCAACACTGAGGCCCCCGTGTTGCCAGGGCAGTCCTGTTAGGCCCCAGCGCCCGTTCGTCCACCCGCTGACTGACAAAAATCAAGGCTCGCCCGTCCCGCTTGGCCGAAGCTACAAAAACACGGAGCAAGCCGTGATCAGATCTCAAACCGAGAGAGGTTCACCATGGGCACGCATATGTCCCCTCACAAGACCGAGCATCAGCCAATCGCCCGCCGAGGCGAAGATTTATTCGACACCATGCGGCGCGAAATCGACCATATCTTCGACCGCTGGGGCAACGGCACCAACGGTTGGCAGCTTCCCTTCGCCTCGCGCCGGCAGCTGGATTTCGTTTCGCCCGACATGGACGTCAAGGAGACCGCCAAGGAGTTCCTGGTCGAGGCGGAGCTTCCTGGTGTCGACGAAAAGGATATATCGGTCACTCTCACCAACGGCGTGCTCACGCTGAAGGGTGAGAAGAAGTTGGAACGCGACGAGAAGAAGGACAACTACTATCTCGTCGAGCGCAGCTACGGATCGTTCCAGCGCTCCATGCGCCTGCCCGACACGGCCGACGAGGCCAAGGTCGAGGCGAAATTCGCCAATGGCGTTTTGAAAATCGCCGTTGCCAAGCGGGCCGAAGCGGTCAAGCCCGAACGCAAAATCGAGATCAAGAAGGCCTGACGGGCCGCCCCTGCGCCGTGATGAAAGTGGCTAAGCATCTGGCCCGGCTGGGCCGGTGCTTTCCCGTGCGCCTCAAATCGCGCATTGAACATTGCCGTCATATTCTCAAACAGATGGGGCTCGTCCATGAGCTACAAAACCATTCTCGTCCATATCAACGACGAGCGCCGTCTCCCGCGCCTTCTGGAAGCCGCCACCGCGCTCGCCAAAGAGCAAAACGTGCATATCATCGGTGCCTCCGTGGTGCCGCCTTATGTCATCGATCCAGCCGGTGAAGCCATGTTTGTGCTCCCGGAAATGATGGAGGCTCATAGGGACGCCTACCGGCTCCAAGAGGAGCGCATGAAGGCCATCTTTCATCGCAAGATGGACGAGGAGGCCATGCAAAACATCAAGTCCGAGTGGCGAAGCCTCGACGCCGGTGTGAATGCCAACGCCGCAGACGCCGTCATACCGCTCGCCCGCTCTGTTGATCTCATCATCGCCGCTCAGGCCGACCCGAAATGGCCAAGCTCGAACCTGCTCGACTTCCCCGACCGTCTTGCGACAGACAGCGGCCGCCCTGTCCTTGTGATCCCAAACGCCCCGCGTGCCAAGTTTGCCGCCAAGCGTATTCTGGTGGCGTGGAATGGCCGCCGCGAAGCGACCCGCGCGGTGTTCGATGCGCTTCCCCTTCTCAAAACGGCAGACGACGTCAGCGTACTATGGATCGACCCCCAAACCGCCTCGGATGAGTCCGGCGACGTGCCGGCCGCCGACCTGTGCGCTGCACTGGCCCGCCACGGCGTCAAATGCGGGGAAGCGGCAAGCATCGCTCCCAAATTGTCGACCGGCGAAACCATCCTGAATGAAGCCAGCAAGTATGGCTGGGATATGCTGGTCATGGGCTGCTACGGCCATTCACGCCTGCGTGAATTCGTCCTCGGCGGGGCCAGCAAGCACGTGCTAACGCAGACGTCGATCCCCGTCCTCATGGCGCACTAAGGTAGCTGTTGGTCTCAAATTCAGCCGCTAAGGGAACTGGACATGGGCGAGACCAGCAATCCTTTTTCAGCGGTTGCGCTGTTGCCGGATTGGGCGCGCAAACGCACGCAGCTGTTCCAAGGAGCAGCCCAGGTCGCACTACCCGATATCCTCGAAATCAGCCGCGCCAGCGAAGCCGCCGTTTTCGCCCGGCTCGCGACCACACCGGCCGGACTGACGGAGCAAGAAGCGGCCGCGCGGCTCGCCACTACGGGGCCCAACATGGTCGCCCGCGAAGCCGAGGCGGGTATTGCGCGCGAACTCCTGACCCGCGCTCTCAATCCGCTCAATGGCCTGCTGCTCATACTGGCTGCCATCTCCCTGGCCTTGGGAGATGCGCGCGCGGCGATCGTGATTTCTGTAATGGTCGTGCTCGCGATCGCGACTGCATTTGTACAGGAACACCGATCCAACGCGGCAGCGGCCAAACTGCGCGATATGGTCAAGACCACAGTGACCGTCGTGCGCCAAAGGGACAGCGCCGCCTCCGGCGAGTATAGCGAAATCCCCATCGACCATGTGGTGCCGGGCGACCTAGTGAAGCTGTCGGCTGGCGACATCATACCTGCCGACATCAGACTGCTGACCGCACGTGATCTGTTCGTCAATCAAGCGGCGCTGACCGGCGAGGCCATGCCGGTGGAAAAGGCCTGCGAGCCAACGGCCGGCTCTGTCCAAAGCCCGCTCGAGCTGTCCAATATGTGCTTCATGGGAGCCAACGTCGTCAGCGGCTTTGCTTCGGCCGTGGTGGTTCGCACCGGGGCAAATACGACGTTCGGCAATATTGCCAGCCGCCTCGCCAGGCAGCGCGAGACCACCAGCTTCGACCGCGGCGTCGACCGTTTCACCTGGCTCATGATCCGGTTCATCGTGGTGATGGTACCGGCCGTTTTTCTCATCAATGGGCTAAGTAAGGGAAACTGGCTCGAAGCCCTGATGTTTGCCGTCGCAGTCGCCGTCGGCCTGACGCCCGAGATGCTGCCGATGATCGTGACCGTGAACCTTGCAAAGGGCGCGCTCGAGATGTCCCGGCAGCGCGTAATCGTCAAACGGCTCAACGCGATCCAGAACTTCGGCGCCATGGACATCCTGTGCACCGATAAGACGGGCACGCTCACGCAGGACAGGATCATCCTGAAACGGCACATCGATATCGAGGGCAACGAATGCCCGCGTGTGCTTGAATTCGCCTTTCTCAACAGCCATTTCCAGTCGGGCCTCAAGAACCTGCTCGACCTTGCCGTGTTGCGCCACGCCGAGCTTGAGGAACGCCTAAAACCCGGCCATCGCTACACCAAGATCGATGAGCTCCCGTTCGACTTTTCCCGCCGCCGTCTATCCGTCATCGTCGAGCGTGACGACGGCCGCCACATCCTCATCTGCAAAGGCGCGGTGGAGGAGATCTTTTCTGTCTCCACGCGCTATGAGATTGATACCGCATGCGGCGTTCTGGACGAGATCCATTTTGCTGAAGCGCAAGCACAGATGCGAGCGCTCAATGAGGACGGGTTTCGCGTTGTTGCGGTTGCCTACCGCGAGATAGACGCCACCCAAAAAAGCTACGCGGTAGCCGACGAACGCGACCTCATCCTGCTGGGCTATATCGCGTTCCTGGACCCGCCAAAGGAGAGCGCGGGCGCGGCGATCGTGGCGCTGAGGCAAGCCGGTGTCAGCGTCAAGATTCTGACCGGTGACAACGATGTGGTCACCCGTAAGATCTGCAGCGAGGTGGGACTGGAAGCCGGCCACATCGTGATGGGCCGCGAAATCGGCGCAATGTCTGACGCCGGGCTGGCGGCACTCGCTGAAACATCCACCGTTTTTGCCAAGGTATCGCCCGAGCAGAAGGCGCGGATCGTCAAGGCACTTCAGGGCCGCCAGCATGTCGTCGGCTTCCTCGGCGACGGCATCAACGACAGCCTCGCCTTGCGTGCGGCCGATGTCGGCATCTCGGTCGATACCGCCGTAGATATTGCCAAGGAGTCGGCCGATATCATCCTGCTCGAAAAGAGCCTGATGGTCCTGCGCGGCGGCGTGCTCGAAGGCCGCAAGGTGTTCGGCAACATCACGAAATACATCAAGATGGGAGCAAGTTCGAATTTCGGCAACATGTTCAGCGTGCTGGGCGCGAGCATCCTGCTGCCGTTCCTGCCGATGACGCCGATCCAGGTGTTGACCAACAACCTGCTCTATGATTTTTCCCAGACCGCGATCCCGACCGACAATGTCGACGACGACTATCTCGCCGTGCCGCGCCGCTGGGACATCGACGCGATTTTCAAGTTCATGGTCTTTATCGGGCCGATCAGCTCGATCTTCGACTACGCGACCTACGCCATGATGATTTTTGTATTTGGCGCCTGGACCAACCCGGCGCTGTTTCAGACCGGGTGGTTCGTTGAGAGCCTCCTCACGCAGACGCTCATCATTCATATCATCAGGACCGCGAAGGTCCCCTTCTTCGAGAGCCGCGCCAGCGCGTCCCTCGTCGCTACCTCGGTCATCGTTTGCATTGCCGGCGTCGCACTGCCCCAGACCTGGCTCGGATCACAACTGGGGTTCACGCCCCTTCCCGCCCTGTACTGGCCGCTCGTCCTGGCAATGGTGCTGAGCTACGCGGTCCTCACGCATCTTGTGAAGGTGTGGTTCGTCCGCAAATGGGGCCTTTGATTGAGCTCCGTCAAGGCGGGTGTCTGCCGCGCAGGCTGAATGTGCACATACGCGGTGCCGGCAGCGCCGGTCAGTGGCCAGTCCCGGAGACAACGATGAAGCGGTCCGTTCTCAGCCTCGCCTTAGCTCTCGTTGCAGGTACGAGCGCCCGCGCCGATGATGTGCCGTTCGCTGCACCGCCGCGCGCCAATTCCATTCCGACCAGCGAAACGGTGGCAAGCCTCGGCGATATAATGGGCAAAATTCAGTCGCGGCATATCAAGTTGTGGCTGGCGATCCAGCATAAGAATTGGCCGCTGGTGGACTACGAGGTTGGACAGACCCGGGACAGCTTTGGGAACTCCGTCCTTTTGTATCGCAACATTCCGGTCGAATTGATTTTAGCGGTGGATAAGCCGTTGGCCGTCATACAAGACGCCGCAAAATCCAAAAATGCGCCGATGGTGAAACAGGGGTATGCCGACCTCACAACAGCCTGCAATAGCTGCCATGTGGCCGCGCAAGTCGGATTCATTACGATTCAGACCCCAGTAACTTCACCCTTCAGCGATCAGAAATTCTAGGCGGACACGATCCGTCCGTCGACCACTGCGGCGATCCGGTCGCAGCGCCGTGCAAGGTCATGTTGTGGGTGACGATAAGGAACTTGGGGCCCTTTGCGGCATCCACCTAGCGCATCATCTCGAATACCGAGTTGGCTGACTTGGTGTCGAGATTTCCGGCCGGCTCGTCGGTCAAAATGGGCGCCGGATTCATGGCGAGTGCGCGGGCAATGGCGACGCGCTGCTGACGACCACCAGACATGTTAGTGACGAGTTTGTCGCGCTAATTTGTCAGGCCGACCTGATCCAGCAGAACTTCCGCGCGCTCGCGCATTGCAGCAGTGGGGAATTCCCTCTCGACGAGCAGCGGCATCATGACATTCTCGAGCGCCGAGAAGTCAGATATCAAATAGTGGTACTGGAAAACGACGCCGATGCTGTGGCCCATGAGACGCGTCAGTGCGGCATCGTCGAGCGTGACGGCATCATGCTCCTGGATGACAAGGCGGCCCGCCGTGACGGCGTTGTCGCCGCGGACTCCATAATATCGCGTTGATGTAGCATCTGCTCAAATCTCGATGAAGCGGCGAGCGGTTGCTGCAATCGCGATCAAATTTGTGCCGAAGATGATGAGGCTCACGCCGGCGAGCGTTCCGATGGTCCACATCGAGGAGTCCGGGAGCCCTATGGCGAGCAAGCCGGCCAGCGCGATGTGGCACAGCCCCTCCGCGATGCCCCATCCCCAGACACCGGGAAGCAGGTCGCGATACTCTAGAGCAGCCAGGATCGAGACGAGGCCGTGGCTGAAAAGGTAGACGATCACAAGCATCGTCAGTGACAAGAGTGCCGCCTCCGGCTTCATCATCATGATCGCGCCGATCACACCCGACAGCAGTGCCCAGAACAGGATCCAGACCGTTCCCGGCAGATCGCGCACGGACATATAGGTCCAGAGCCCAGCAGCTGCTGATACGGAAAATGAAATGCCGATGATCACGTCGACCGTAAGCGACGCCCAACGCGGCGCGGCAATCGCCATGGCACCAAGAAGCACAAGCGCCGCGCCGTGGAAAAGAACAGGCATCCAAATCGGTTGCAATCGCATTTCAGGCCTCCGTATCGGCGAACAGCGTCTCCATCGTCTGACCGCTTTGGGCCATGAAGGCCTTGAGTTTGCTCAATTGGACCCGGTTCGCGCTCTGCTCGAAGCACAACGCATTGCAAGGCGCCCGAGCTGGCGCGCCGGAGCAACAAATGGCTGGGACGAAGAAGTCGCTCCGCGCCGCCGCGCAGGCCTTCACGCGTTCTAATGCCCTGCCGCCTTGGCAGGTGCGGAAGGAGGAAGCGCCTCAGGGAATACCGGATAGACGCCGGCAACGCGGCCCATCTGCTGGGTCAAGGCGAGTACAATGTCGATCGTGGGCGTCGGAACGCCGACGAGACGGCCCATCTCCGCAACCGATGTCAACAGCGCGTCGAGTTCGAGGGGGCGTTTCTTGTCGAGGTCCTGCAGCATCGACGTGCGGTGCGCGCCGACCGAGGCCGCGCCGTTGATGCGCCGCTCTATGTCGACGCGGAAATCCGCACCCAATTTGCGCGCCAGTGTCTCGGCCTCTTCCATCATGCGGCGGGCGACGCCTCGCGTGCCGGGGTCGGTCGCAACGACGTCGAGGGTTGCATGGGTGAGTGCTGAGATCGGATTGAAGCACAAATTGCCCCACAGCTTCAACCAGATGTCGTTGCGGATGTCGTCGTAGACCTTGCACTTCAGGCCCGCCGCCTCGAAAGCTTTGGAGAGTGCCACGACGCGCGGCGTGATCTGCTTGCCCGGCTCGCCCAAGTTATAGCGGTCGCCGTAGGTGTGGCGGATGACGCCGGGCGCGATGATCTCGGCCGCGGGGTACACGGTGCAGCCGATCGCGCGCTGCGGGCCGATAACGGCCCACTGCCGCCCGCCGGGATCGACGCTCTCGAGCTGCATGTCGGCAAAACCACCCTCGAGCCCGTGGAAATACCACCACGGAACGCCATTCTGCGCTGTGACGACGGCGGTGCTGGGTCCGAGCAGGGGGCGCATCTGCTCGGCGACTTCCCACGCCTGATGGGACTTGAGCGCGATAATGACGTAGTCCTGAACGCCTAGATCGGCGGGGTTGGCGGACGCCGGCATGCGAGCGACCTTCTCGACCTCATGGCCGTCGACGGTGGTGATGAGCTTGAGGCCGTTGGCCTTGATCGCCTCAAGGTTTGCCCCGCGCGAAACCAGCGAGACATCGACGCCGGCGAGCTTCATCAGCACGCCGATATGCGCGCCAATCGCGCCCGCGCCGTAAATACAAACCTTCATATCGCGTCTCCTCGCTCAAAACCCCGATCTGCGCCGGGCTGGCATGCACGACACCAAAGCTTAAACTTTAGTCGCGGGTCAAGCGAGTCCGGCTGCGGCGATTAATCTGCCGCCCGATCGGGGTGGTCAGCCCTACCCTTACGGGTTGGAAGATGCCGGCGGTCCTAGGGATGTATTCCATCGAGCTCGGGCATCAGCACCACGCTTTCCTGCTCGTTGGGGTCGGTGCGTGAGATGATGGCAACGCAGGGCTCGGTCGCACTGGCGTTGAACGGCAGATGCGGCACGTTGGCGGGGATATAAACGAAGTCACCGGGGCGGCACACCGCGTGATGCTCGAGCCGGTCGCCGAACCACATCTCGGAGACGCCGCTCAAGATGTAGATCGCGGTCTCGTGGTTCTCGTGCTTGTGGGCCTTGGCGCGCGCACCTGGGGCAAGCGTCACGAGCTGAAGGTGGATGTGGCGCGAGCCGGTCGCTTCTGCCGAAATGCCGGGCTGATAGGCGAGCTGCTGCTTGCCGATGAATTCGTTTCCTGCTCGCACCACGCGGCAGGTCGCGGCCGGTGTCGCAATCTCATGGGCCATGGAACATCTCCTTTCGCGAGCCCAGTCTATCCGGTCAGCCGTGCAGGAGCGAGGCGGCAATGCGGCCGACGGCCTCGCGAATGGACGGCGTGCGTTCGAGATCGCGCCCCGCAACTGCGCGCAGCATGTCGACAACGTCCTGTTTTTCCTCAGCGCTGCACACCCGTTCGATGGGCGCCCGCAATTGATGGAGCCGCGAGTTGAGGTTGCCGTCCAAGCGGCGGGCAAGGCGCTGGCCGCCAGCAAGGCAGACGCGGGCGGCCTCGGGCTCCAGCCTGAGCGTGCCGGTCAACAGCAGGATGATCTGAGACGTTTGTGCATCCGTGACCGGACCCTGTTCGCGAGCGACCGAGTAGAGCATGGCGGCGGTGGCGATACGCGGATCGTCGTTGCCCTTGGCGCCCCAGTCGCCGACCGCGTGGGGGAGCTTGATCTGGCGGCCCGCGTTGAGAAACAACGCTAGGACGATTACGAAAACGACAGCCAGGGCCATGACGGCGAACATGAGCGAAACCCTCCGTGGGCGAGGGTAAGCAAACCGCAGCAGGGAAGTCCAGCCGAACTGGTGTTGCTTGCCGGCTATCCGGCAAGCGCATGCGCCATGGTTGTACCGGCCTTGGCGGCGTTGGGGGCGATGAGGACGCCGGCGGCTTCGAGCGCCGCGATCTTGGGAACCGCGGCCCCCGACCCGCCGCTCGCGAACGCGCCCGCGTGGCCCATCCGCCGCTCCTCCGGCGCATGCCGCCCGACGACCAGCGCGACGATCGGCTTTGAGGGGTTGGCCGACCTGATGAAATCGGCCGCCTCCTCTTCCTCGCTGCCGCCGATCTCGCCGATCAGAACGATGCCTTTCGTCTGCGGGTCGGCGAGGAACAACGCAAGGCAATCGCTCAAGCTCAACCCATGCACGGGATCGCCACCCACACCGACCGTCGTCGATTGGCCAAGCCCCAGAGCGGTAGTCTGGGCCATGACCTCGCTCGTGAGCGTAGCCGAGCGCGAGGCGATGCCGATGCTCCCGGCCTTGGCATTGACCGTCGTCATCACGCCGGCCTGGGCAAGACCAGGCGACAGCACGCCCTGGCTGTTCGGCCCGACAAGGCGCGTCTTGGAGCCCTTGAGCGCTTGGCGCACCCGCACCAGATCGATGACCGGCACCCGCTCGGTCACCGCGACGATGAGCTCGATTTCGGCCTCGATAGCCTCGATGATGGCTTTGGCCGCATTTTCCGGTGGCACGAACAACATGCTGGCGTTCGCCCCGGTTGCGGAGCGGGCAGCCGCGACCGTGTCGAACACCGGTACGTCCAAATGCGTGCGCCCGCCCTTGCCCGGGGTGACACCCGCCACCACCTTAGTGCCATAGGCGATCATGCGGCCGACGTGGTAGGTCGCGGCCCTGCCGGTGAGCCCCTGACACATGAGGCGCGTGTTTGCATCGACCAGGATCGCCATCACGCGGCCTCCTTCGAAAGCAGCGCCATCACGCGGGTGACCGCATCGTCGAGGCTAGACGCGTCCGCGAAGGCGATGCCGGACCCTTTGAGGCGCATGCGCGCGAAGTCGGCATTGTTGCCGGCAAAGCGGACGACAAGGGGCACCGTGCGCCGCGCCCGCCGCATGGCGATGGCGACGCCCTCGGCCACCGTATCGCAGCGCTGCATGCCGCCGCCGTGGACGCTGATCAGCATGACCTTGACCTGCGGATTGTCGAGAATGACCTCCACGCCATAGGCGATGTCCATGCTGGTCGCGGTGGTTCGGATATCCATGAAATTCGAAGGTTTGCCGCCAGCGTCGATCAGCATGTCGAGGGTCGCCAGCGCGAGGCCCGCGCCGTTGACGACGATGCCGACGTTGCCGTCCATGCGCT
>Ga0075030_100000861_pt1 | contig 27103 bp, 15 predicted proteins | sample LitLauG_LLR_2012_FD_71393 | JGI IMG/M metagenome (GOLD analysis project Ga0075030, IMG submission 71393) | Freshwater sediment microbial communities from Pennsylvania, USA - Little Laurel Run_MetaG_LLR_2012 | ecosystem: Environmental > Aquatic > Freshwater > Creek > Sediment | place: USA...
GCGTGGATCCACCGCGCCAAGGGAGATAAACAAGGAGCACGTAGGGAGATGGCCGCTTTGTTGCGCGAAATGCCATGGTATGGCTGGGGATGGGGCGTCCTGATTGAGTGGTTGACGGAGGACCAGGCTTGGGATGAAGCGCGGATCGCTCTGGGTACAGTTCGCCCAGAGCTAAGAACCAACACACAATTTCGCCGGCAGCGTCTCCTGCTGTTGGAGAAGGCTGGCCTCCCGGGAGCGGAACTCGATTCCGAATGGAGCAATTTGTTGCGGGACTTTCCGGAGGAGGTGGCGCTCCATCTGCATCGTTACGACTCGCTGCGAAGAAGCAAACGCCTGGCGGAGGCTGCCAGAGTATTGGAGTCCATCCGGGCCGTCGATCCGGATAGTCCCTTTGTTGTGGCGCGATTTGTGGAAGTGTTGACGAACGATCCCAATCGAAAAGAGCACGCCGTCGAGGTGTTGCTACGTCTTATGTTTGAAGAAACAGAAGGATCAACCTGGCCCGTTGACTACGCGTGGAAAGCGGTGCAGAGCGCGAACTTGGAGGAGTCGGCGTATGAGAAGGCGTTTGAGCTGCTGCGGCAAGGCTCACGGCCCACATTGGGCACGCTGCCGATTCTGGCGTCGCATGCCGTAAAAGGGGGTAAGACCGTGAAGCGCGCGCTGCAACCGTACTGGCGTACCTGGCTTCCGGATCGTGGAGCACGCGACGTGCTGAATCTGCAAAAAATTATAGACGCGGCAGCGTGGCCAAAAGAACAGTATCGTGCAACTTTGTTGAAACAATTGAGCGACGTGGGCTACGCGCGCCTGGTCGCCAAGTATTGGAAGAAGAACAAAGCGGCCGTCGAGGACGATGTCGACGCTTGGGCGGAAACGGCGCGCGCCCTGGTCGTGCTGAAACGCAAAGGAGAGGCACGAACGCTGCTGCGGACTTGGCGAGAGCGAAGTGGCGTGGGAATGTGGGCGGTCGCAAACTATGTGAACAGTTTGACAGGGATGCGGTCGAAACAACTGGAAGAAATGCGTTCCGCTTGCCGGGATGCGTTGGCAGGACTTCCGCATGATCACTGTGCAAAATATCTGGTGCACCGGCAAGCGGAAGCGTGCGCGCTGCTCGGAGACGAAAAAGGATTGCTGGAAATCTGGAAACAGTATCGAAACTATTTTGATGGCAAGGTGGAAAAGGGGGAATGGTTCGAGGCGCGTCGGCGATATCTGTTGGCGGACATTGTCATTCTGGCGCGGTCGCTGCAAGAGAACAACCGCAAGATGTACGGGAAGATGCTGAGGGGTCTGCGGTGGAAACGGTTTGCCGAGGGATTCCAACTGACGAACACCGGCCGAATCAACTCGAACCTGCGGTGGTGGTGGGTAATTTGGGTATTGTTCCTGCTGTTGAGGCTTCTTCTTCAGAACCCTTGATGGAGCGTGCAAGTAAGTCTTCGTCAATTCACGCGAATTACATTACTTCTCCGCACCGCTCTTAACTGCGGGCCCCGTGCTCCCACGAACTACGAAGCCGGGTTCGACGATGATTTCTTTAGGGTAAGGCTGCTTGCTCGGAGCATTGATGCGTTGCAGAACAGTTTCCGCGGCGAGTACACCCATTTGACGCAGCGGCTGCCTGACCGTCGTAAGCCCGGGATTCTGATACGCAGCGCTCTGAATATCGTCGAAGCCGACCACAGAAACGTCTTCGGGGATGCGCCGGCCCGCTTCGCGCAGGGCCTGAATGGCTCCGATCGCGGAGATGTCATTGAAGGCAAAGAGTGCTGTAAATGGCTCCCCTGAGGCAAGGAGCTTCCTGGTGACCAGGTATCCGAGTTCCGGAGAGGACGATTCGCCTTCCAGTTGCACCACTAACCGCTCTTTGATCTCAATGCCAAGCTCTGCAGCGGCCGCGCGCACAGAATCCCAACGCACGGCAGTATCGGAGCTGAACTCCTGTCCCTTGATGAACGCTATCCGGCGATGTCCGAGCTTCGCAAGATGCTCGAGCGCCAGTATCGCGGCGCGGGCGTGGTCAAGCACGATGTTCGTCACTCCAGCAACATCACGGTGGCCCGAGACGGCGACGAGTGGGACCTGCGCTCCTTCAGAAAGCGCGGTATCCACGGCAATCAGGCCCTCCACCGCCCGCTGTTGCAACAGGTTCGGGTATTCTTCAATAAGCTCTTTCCGATGCCGGTGACTCACCACAAAATAGAAATAACCTTCCTGGAGCAGATGATCTTCAATTCCAGACATGACCAAGGCGGCATAGCCTTCGCTGATTTCCGGCACCACCACGCCGATCGTATAGCTTCGCTGCTGCCGCAGCGACCGCGCCAGATGATTGGGCCGGTAATTCAGTTCCCGGGCAGCTTTGCGGATCAATTCCTGGGTGCGTTGTGGAATGGATTTTGCCGCCGGAGAACGGTTGATCACGAAAGAAACCGCCGCTTTGGAGAGGCCCAAATGCTCGGCGAGCGACTTGAGGCTCACGCTCTGGCCAGAGGGCTTCCGCACGACGGGAGCTGCACCTGATTTTGGACGGGGCATGGGGGTATCTGGCTGCGTAGTCTCGCATACTGGACCGACGTGGAACATCGAAATTTTGACTTCAATACAGAGGCCGTCCAGCTTCATCGCCACCAATCCAGCTGTCAGGTTGAGTGCGTGCACTCGCGGGACGGGAGTATGCTACGCTGGCGCGTTTACGTTGGACATTGTCGGCGCTGCAATCCGGCAGCCCGGACATACTCGGTTATCCAGGGGCATTCATGAGGAAGGTCTTCCTAATTCTCGTTTTCGCAATGGCGGCTGCAGCCGCCACGTTTGCCTCGCAAGTACCCAAAAATCCGGAAGCCGCGCGGTGGGAGCAAGAGGCCCGCAACGTCACCATCACCCGTGACGATTGGGGTATCGCTCATGTTCACGGAAAAACGGATGCCGACGCCGTCTTTGGAATGATCTACGCGCAGGCGGAGGATGACTTCAACCGCGTGGAGACCAACTACATCAACGGGATGGGACGGCTTTCGGAGGCTGAGGGCGAATCCAAAATCTATCAGGATCTGCGGATGAAGCTGTTCATTGATCCCGACGAGTTGAAAAGGCAGCACGCGGCGAGTCCTGAGTGGTTGAAAAAGCTGATGAACGCATTCGCCGACGGCTTGAACTATTACCTCTGGAAGCATCCCGAGGTGAAACCCAGGGTCATCAAACGATTTGAACCATGGATGGCGCTGTGTTTCACCGAGGGAAGCATCGGCGGTGACATCGAGCGGATAAATCTCGCTCAACTCGAGGCGTTTTACGGCAAAGTTCCGGTTAGCGCGAACGTCTCCGCGGATGACGACGAAGTCGAGGAGCCGACCGGGTCAAACGGCATAGCCATCGCGCCCACGAATACTTCCGGGCATCACGCGCTGCTGCTGATCAACCCACACACGTCTTTTTTCTTCAGATCCGAACTGCAGATGGCGAGTGATGAAGGACTCGATGCCTATGGCGCGGTGACCTGGGGACAGTTCTTCATCTACCAAGGATTCAACGACCGAGCAGGGTGGATGCACACTTCCAGCGGAGTCAATGCCATCAGCGAGTATCTCGAAACAGTGGAAAAGAAGGGCGATCGGTTTTATTACAAGTACGGAAGAGAAGAACGGCCGCTCGAGGCGAAAGAAATCACGGTGCCCTACAAATCCCCCGAGGGAATGGCGGAAAAGAAATTCACCGTATACCGCACTTCTCATGGGCCGATTGTGCGAGAGGCGAATGGCAAGTGGGTAAGCATCCGTCTAATGCAGGAGCCGGTGAAGGCGCTGACGCAGTCGTACACACGCACCAAGGCGAGGGACTACAAATCGTTCCGGCAGACGATGGAGTTGCATACCAACTCCTCCAACAACACGGTTTTTGCCGATGCCGACGGGGACATCGCTTACTTTCACGGGAACTTCATTCCGCGACGCGATACTACTTTTGACTGGGCGAAGCCCGTCGACGGGAGCAATCCGGCGACGGAGTGGAATGAACTTCTTTCTATCGACGAGACGCCGCACCTCTTGAATCCGAAAAACGGCTGGCTCTACAACTCGAACAACTGGCCATGGTCCGCCGCCGGGCCAAGCAGCCCGAAAAAGGAAGACTTTCCCATTTATGTCGAGACCGGAGGTGAATCGGCTCGGGGGTTGCACGCGATTCGGGTGCTGCAGGACCCGAAAAATTTCACAGTGGACTCGCTAATTGCCGCGGCGTATGACAGTTATCTGACGTGGTTTGAGAAACCCATCCCTTGTTTGTTGAAGGCGTGGGACGATGCCCCTGCCGGTAGTCCGCTGAAACCGAAAGTGGCCGGGCAGATCGCTCTCTTGCGCACGTGGGATTTTCGGTGGGGAGTGGCGTCCGTGCCGACTTCTTTGGCGGTCTTCTGGGGCCAGGATGTCCAGCGGCGCATTGGGGATGCCGCAAAAAAGGCCGGCGTGTACGTCAGCGACTATATCTGTACCAAAGCGCCAGCCGAACTCCTCTTGCAGTCGCTCTCGGACGCCTCTGACAAGCTCACCGCGGATTTCGGAAGCTGGAAGACCCCTTGGGGCGATATCAATCGATTCCAGCGCCTGACCGGCGATGTCGTCCAGCCGTTCAGCGACGCGGGGCCGAGCATCCCCGTGGGCTTCACTTCGGCAGTGTGGGGCTCATTGGCATCCTTCGGAGCGCGCCCATATCCTTCGACGAAGAAGTGGTATGGAACGAGCGGCAACAGCTTTGTCGCCGTCGTCGAATTTGGCGACAAAGTGCGCGCCAGAGCCGTGACCGCCGGCGGCGAGAGCGGCAATCCCGCATCCCCGCACTTCAACGACGAAGCCCAGCGCTACAGCACGGGAAACTTGCGCGAAGTCTACTTCTACCGCTCGCAACTCAAGGGGCACACCCAGCGGGAATACCACCCCGGAGATTGAGCGGCGAAATCCTTTACGTTCAACCAACGCTGATGGACAGAAGTTGACGGACTTTGTTCATGTCTCCGTCCGTGATGCGGCGCAGACCTCAATAGTGGAGCCCAAACCCGAACGGATACAACGGGTTGACAGAATCGTGAGGGAGATCGCTCTTCTGTTTCTGTACTGCCTCATTTGACGACGGCACTTCAAACGGAAGATGTCCCTTAGGCAAGGCCCTGCCGGTGATCAGCGCAAGAAGCGGAGCATCGCGAATGCCGAAGTCTCCCAACAAGGCCGTAACATGCGGCTTGACGTTGGAGAGGATTAGCGGGCGTTCCAGCGTCGTTGTGAATACGGTCGGTACAACAGAGCTCACGCGCAGTAGCGCAGCATACGCTTGATCGGAATCAACGAAGTTTAAGCGGCCCTCGTGCTGCCGTGAACCAAAGAAATACCCTGAATGCTCGGACTGATAGGGAGCTGGAGCGCGAACGATAGCAATGTCGGCTTCTTGAGGATCATCCACAACACTAAAACCTGCCTTCCTCGCTTCTGCCGCATCGACATTTACGAGATAGACCTTTTTCCCTTCAGGATTTATCGGCAGGAGAGGTTTACCCGTCGAGCTTAGGACCTTATTTTCGAGTAGCACGACGGCCTCGGCCTGTGCTGTCTCTCCTTCGCGTACAAATTCAGGGCGGCCAGCGATGCTACCTGCGGCATCGGCGTCGACATAAGGTTGTTCAAACAGTCCGAGTTGAAATTTCTGCAACAGAACGCGTCCGGCCGCTTCTCGTACACGAACCTCACTGAGCTTTCCACTGTGGACGGCTTCGACGATGTATTGCGATTCTTCCGTGCCGCCAATTTGATCGACTCCGGCATTAATGGCCTTGGCAAACCGTTCTTCCTTTGTCAGATTCCCTACACCCCACGACATGCCGATGCTTTTGGGACTGGGCTTCTCCCCGGCAGGCGCCCCAGTTCGGCATTCTTCCGGGCAGTCGTTCGTAATCGCCCAATCACTGAGTACTACACCTTGAAACTTGTAGCGGACGCGCAGAAGGTCTTGCAGCATTTGTTTGTTAAATCCTGCACCGACTTGCTCGAGCGGGCGGCCGTCCAATGTCACTCCCTCAAGGATGGAGTACGTGGGCATCACCCCGGCAACCTGGGCTTCGAATGCGCCGGTGAACGGAATCAGGTGCTGTTCAAAATTGTGCCCCGGGAAGGTGGCGATCTGGCCGTAGTAGTTATGGCTGTCCCAACCATCTTTCGCGGCGCCGTAGCCTGCCCAGTGCTTGACGACTGCGAGAACGCTTCCGGGATTCAGCCCTGACCTTCCGTTTTGAAATCCCTCGATGTATGCCTTGGTCATGCTCCGGCTCAATTCCGCGTCTTCCCCAAATGTTCCGTTGACGCGCGCCCAGCGCGGCTCCGTGGCTAGGTCCGCCTGAGGAGATAGCGTCTCGCGTATTCCCACGGCCAAATACTCCCGCCTGGCAATATCGCCGAAGTGCCGCATAAGTGTTGGATCGTTGATGGCGGCAAATCCTAACGGTTCAGGCCACTGCGAGAAGCTTGACCCTCCAGAGCTCGCACCCAGTGTTCGCTCAAAGTGATGGCGAGGATCGGTTGAAATAGTTACAGGAATTCCAAGACGGGTCGCCTCCCCAATCTCCTGAACGCGGTTGTTCTCTTCCGCGAGGAACTTCGGTGTGCCGGTCAGTCGAGTTATGAAGCTGTTCACACCTCGTTCGTTCTCAAGTTGACTGATCTGCTGTCGGTCGTAGCCCGAACCTACTCCGAGAGTTCCCATTGTTCCGGTGGCTCGCAACGTGCCATGCACCATGACGCCGGCGCATTCTGCGAGCGTCATCTGTTGGAGCAGATCGGCAACGCGCGCCGCCGGAGGAAGTCTCCAGTCTTCGTACGGATCGAGTTTTCCGTTGTGATTGAGATCCTTGAAATCCAGATGGTCAATACGCAGCATCGTGGCGGACCGGTGGCCCAGGAAAGGTTGTCTCAAAGGGGCTTCCACAGGCTTCTCTTCCACAGCGCCGAACGGAGCGAAAGGAATAAACAGTGCTGCTAGCGCGAGAAAGCGAGTTAGCGATGGCATCGGATGGACCTCCACACTTTACGAGAGTGCCGCAAATGACCAAGCGATTGTGTCCTTCCCGCCTCAATGGTCGATCGAGCTCGATGGCCCTGCCGGTGAGTAGTAGCCTTTGCGGGCGTATATCTTCAGTTTCTGCCCTTCTTTTTCGGCCTTGATGTCTATCGCGCGGTATCGCCCGTCGTGTTGCAAGGAAGCAGGCTTATAAGAGACCAGATAGCGGCCACGAATGACTTGCTGAAGATCGGCAAGGCTTCCCTTGAGATTGCGGACCGAGCCGGGGACAAAAGCGGCACCGCCTGTCAGTTCTGATAGGGTCTTCAACGCATGATCACCGAGCAATGCGCTGGATTCTTCGTGGGAGCCATCCCTGGTACTGACGGTGTAGACGGCCACCTCGCCGCGCTGGGCTCGCGCGATGGCTTGTTTAAGAGTGACACTGCTCGAATTGTCTTCACCATCGCTGATGACCACGAGTATCCGCGCAACGGGCTGGACTTCGGGACGGCGGGCCAGCTTGTCGGCGGCGAAGTCCACCGCGTCCCACAGAGCAGTCCCACCGCCAGGCGCGAGTTGGCTAATGGCATGAGTCGTGAGCGTTTGGTCTGCGGTGAAATCCTGCACGGAAAGCACAGAGCTGTTGACGCCGACGACGAAAGCAAGATCGTTCTTGTCAGTGACCACTGTTTGCAGGAACTTGCTGGCAGCGGCCTGCTCGAAGGCAAAGCGGTCGGTTACGGAGTTACTCATATCGATGATGAGTCCAAGACGCAGGGGAAGTTGAGACTCATTGCGAAATCCGAGTATAGCTTCCGGAGGCTGGCTGTCGTCGCGAAGGACGATTTCTGAAGCGGTGAGGTTGGTCACGGATTTACCGTGGTCGATGGCGGTGAAGTATACCGCTACCTCCTCGACTGCGACTCGGAAAACTGGGCCAGACAAGTTCACTCCAGGTTGTTTCAATTCTGGGTTGGAACTCGCTGCCATGATAGTTTCGACGGGAGCAGTCCTGCCGCAATCGGCGCACGTGGCATCCGGTTCCGCTTCTGCCTCGGCAATCTGACTTTTTTCTTTCGCATCCTGCAAGACTATCTGGGCCTGCCGCGAAACCTCCTCAGGGGTTGGGCCACTAGGTGCGTTGGCGGAAGCTTTGACCATCTGTGCCGGGCGCCGCTTGGCTTCCGCGCGACGCACTTGTTCTGTCTTGATCTCATCCAGGATTTGACGAAATTGGTTGGCAGAGGCCGACTTTGGATCTTCCCGCAACAAGGTTTCCATCTCATGTTGCGCTTCGGGGAGATTGTTTTGTGCCTCCCATGCCCCAGCGGCAAAATAATGAACCATGGCAGCGCCCTCGTGCTTACGGTCATGCGCCTGACGCGCCGTCGCTATCACAGCCGGAAAATCGTTGTTCAGAAATTCTCCGTAAGCTAGTGCCGTAAGCAACTGAAGGTCCAGTGGAGCGATCGCGGAGGCCTTCTTGAGTGTCTCTTCCGCCTGAGGATATTGCTTTAGCGCCAATTGGGCGCATCCGAGATTCAAATAAGAGTTGGGCAGATGATCGTCGAGGGCGATGGCTTGGGAAAACTCGTCCCGCGCCCGCTCATTTTGACCATGATTCAAATAGGCGGTCCCCAGGGCGTTATGTGCCGCCACAAAACTCGGATAGATGGCGGTCGATTTTTCCAAGTGCTCGATTGCGGCGTCCAAATTGTTACGCATTAGAAGCTGATAGCCCTTTTCGTATTCGCGTCGCGCTTTCCACGGAGATTTTAAGTCCAGCGGCGAGACTGAACCGCTAGGAGTCTCTAACGGGCTAGTGTTGGGGTTCCGGCTGTTAATGAGGAAGGCGTTGGAGTCGAACTGCCCCGCTTCAACTGCACCAAGGCTCGTAAGAGTCCCAGCAAATTTACCGGTGGACGACGGCAGAGTGAACACCTGAGCGTTCGCCGTGGAAGTACTTACAGCCCAGAAAAGTACGACAAGGAGCAACACCCGCTGCTGTGGCCGACCAGACATGATTTTCGCCTTACGTGAATTCTACCGGGCGCAAAAGACTGCAGAAATTCTGCAGACGAAGTGTAGCTCGGAATTGGTTGGCCAGAAGATGATTTTTCGAAGCCTTGAAGCGCATTAGCGCACCCGAACCAAACTCCCCTCACCGCACTTGTAATCCTCAGGATATGGAATACCGAGGGGAGAGTAATGCCCAATCCACGGACGTCTCAATTCTGTCGGTTGACCCGATGTAAAACCGGACGGTTTCACTCTGCCGGATGTACACGAAGGCAAAAAGCTTGGAAATGGTAGGCCCGTGGGGACTCGAACCCCAGACCTCTAACCGTGTCAAAGCGGCTTTTATGGCGCCGGACACCTGCCGCTAATGTCTTTTGGCCCCTGCCTCATGGATGAACAGGGCAACAGCAATACCCAGGGTTAGCACCTCGATCAGAAACGCATATGAAGCAAATCGCTTTGCTCGATCAAATTGGGCCACCAACCGACTGATACCCATTCCCGCAAGAATAAAAGGCGACCATATGAGCCTATACAAACAGAGAGCAATTAAGCTCTCTCCCACATGCTTTTCGCCAAGAAAGAGCACACTCAGACAAACTGGAGCACTCAGGCTGAGACCCAACAGAAATTTGGAATATGACGTATAGAAAGCCTCAAACCCTACAGTGACCCAGATTAGAAAGGCGGTTGGGACCATAAAGAGACAGGCAATAAAGATGTCGAGTAACAAATCGCCACCAGCCCACATGCCACCAGATGCCTCAGCGGGATATTTGAGTTCTTGCAGGTGCCGCCCGTAGAGTAAGATCGCCGCAACTACGAAGACAGCGGCATAAGCCAATGCAATTAACCACAGTTGTGCTCGGAGAGGGATAAATTTCACGAGAGCATTCTACCGTGCAGGGAGCAAGGACCGATGCACTATCCGAAGCCGGGATTGGTCAATTGAGTACGGGAATCGCGGGCTCGAGAATTTGGCGATTCTCTTTGTCCCTCTGAATCGGACGGATCCCAAACAAAAAATGCCAATTTATAGGTGAAGTTTCTTTGGGATTCCGAAGAAAACTATCTAAGGTATTGAAACGATGGTAGGCCCGTGGGGACTCGAACCCCAGACCTCTACCGTGTCAAGGTAGCGCTCTAACCAACTGAGCTACGGGCCTAAAGTTCAACAAGTTTAGCACGGGTAGAGGATCAAACGCAGGTGGCTGCGGACTGCCCCCCAGGGCATCGACAGTTCGCCACACGCCAGCGACCTCTTCTGCTCAGAAATACAAAGCCGGAGGCAGTATCAAATTGGAAGGATTAAGGTCCGAAATGGTTCAATCGCTCCGAAAACAGCTCCCTCGGCAACCCAACTCCATCGCCAGATATTCAGTCCACTTCCTTTGACATGCGCTGATATGATTCGACCTCCTTGGTTTTCTCTCTCTCTGCCGATCTATAACATTGGACCGCAGGTTTAACCGAGTACGAACTTGGACTGGAAACATACTTGCACGTGAACTGCGGGTGACCAAACGAAGGCGCCTATCTGCCAGCGGCTGCGGACCATTCGACGCAGGCATGTTCATTCGTCACATCGAGGTGTGCCAAACAGCACAGTGCGAAAATGGCTCGTCCATTTACAATTTTCCAAAATTCGGTTGATGCTCCGGCTAACTCGAAGCTTCTGCACGACTAGCCCAAGGGAGAGACTGCCTATGCCAATCACACGCATTTCCAAGAGTCGGCTCCTGACGCTACTCGCGCTGTTGGTTTCTCTGGCCCTGACAGCCTACGCCTCCACCCGGCAGCCGACCAGCGATGTGCCCAACGCTGCGTCCCCTCAGGACAAACCCAAAGCCGCGCCGTCCTCAACCGCCGATGGCGACTATGTCGGCAGCGAAACCTGCATCACCTGCCATCAGGATCAGGATCGCCGCTTCAAAAACACCATTATGGGCAAGGCGATGGCGCATCCCCACTCTCCCGAAGAGGCTCGCGGATGCGAATCCTGCCACGGCCCGGGCAGAGCCCACGTCGAAGCAGGGGGCGGCAAGGACACCATCCCTATGCGCTTCGGAAAGGACTCCAAGAATACGGTCGCCGAGCAGAACGCCGTCTGCATGGATTGTCACTCCAAGGGCACCCACCTCTTCTGGAGGGGCAGTCCGCACGAATCCCGCGGCATGGCCTGCGTGGACTGCCACCAGGTAAAGCAGGAAGTGCACGTAGCCATCTCTTCCGACGCACGCTACAACTCCCCACTTTCGGAGAACCGCGGCGTAAAGAAATCTCAGCCGGAGCTTTGCTTGCAGTGCCACCAGATGCGCCGCGCCCAGTTGCAGCGCTCTTCGCACATGCCTTACCGCGAAGGTAAGGTCACCTGCACCAGTTGCCATAATCCCCACGGCACTCCGAATCCCAAGCAGCTGATCCAAAGTACCACGAACGAAAACTGTCTCAGTTGCCACACGGAACGCCGCGGTCCCTTCGTCTGGGAGCACCCGCCGGTGATGGAGAATTGCGCGAACTGCCACGAACCGCACGGCACCAGCAATCCACAGTTGCTGAAGACCCGCATGCCGCGCGTCTGCGATACCTGCCACGACAGCAGCCGTCACCCGACCCAGCCGCAGCCACTCAGCTCCATCAAGAATTTCAACCGCGGCTGCACCAATTGCCATTCCACCATCCACGGTTCCAATCATCCGTCGGGCAACGCGTTTCTGCGCTAGGAAGGGAGAGCGACGAACATGAAAAAACTCAACGGTTTGACAGCCACCGCGGCACTAGCGCTCTTGATCCTCCCGGCCGGACTCTTCGCGCAAGAAAAGCCGGACAAGGACAAACAGGAAAACGCCGCCGATCACGGCAGCGTTGATATCGGCCTCCGCTACTCCTGGGGCGACGTCTATGGCCGCCCGGATCTCCAGACCGGTCAATGCCTGGGCTGCGGCACGCCGTTTGATCCCAACTTGAATAATTCAAAATTCGGCGAGTATCGCGACATGCGCAACGGCCTCTACTTGCGCCGCATCGATCTCAGGTTCGAAAACGTCCTCAACTCAAAAAACTATTTTTCGCTGAAATCGCAAAAGACCCTTTATCGCGACCAGAGCTATCTGGCGAGCTTCGGCCAGTATGGCAAGTTCAAGCTCCAATTCCGCTACGATGAAATCCCTCACACTTACAGCGACACCACGCGCACTCTGTTTGCGCAAACTTCGCCTGGTGTCTGGAACTTTCCCGCGCTCATCCGCCAGAGTTTGCAGGCCCCCCTGGCTCCCGGGACCAGTCTCGCCTCCATCATCAACACGCAGGTCGTCCCGCAGTCCAACTTCATCACGCCTTCGATTATCCGCAAGGCGGGCACCGCCCTCTTTTCCTACGATTTTAACTCGAGTTGGAACCTGAACGGCCTCTTCTGGCGGGAAAGCCAGCGCGGCATGCGGCCCATTGGGTTGATCATGAACTCCAGCCCCAGCGCCAGCGCCACCGCCGGCTATGGCGTCGAGCTGCCCGAAGCCATCAACTATTTCAACAATCTGGTCAGATTTGGCGCCGAATACGGCAAGCGCACATGGGGCATTCAGGCTGCTTACATCGGTTCCTTTTTCCAGAACAATACCAAGGAGATGGTCTGGGACAATCCCTTCCGCCTCACCAACGAGCAGATCACCAATCCCCTCAGCGGCCGCTCAAGCTTGTATCCGGATAACAACGCCCAGTACATGAGTTTTGCCGGCGCCACGGACGTCACCAAGTACATGCGATTCACCGCCAGCATCAGCCCCGGGTGGCAGCATCAGAACGAAGCATTCCTGCCTTACACCATCAATACCGCCATCAACACTTGCGGAACCGGCACGCAGGCTTGCAACTCGCTCGCTGTTCTTCCGGCACCCAGTTTGTCCGGCGAAAAACAAACCCTGGCTATGAACTACAACCTGGTCACCACTGCCTGGAAGAGCTTTGAAATCAAGACCTCTTACCGCCAGTACGACTACAACAACAACACTCCGGTGCTCAACTTTACTCCCGTCGAGGGCGACGCGGCTGCTCCCGCTGCGGCTACAGCGAATACCCCGTTCGGCTTTAACCGGAAAACCGTTGAGGTCACCGGTAACTGGTACTTCGCCAAAAAAAGCTCCGTCAAGATCGGTTACGTAGGGGAATGGATGAATCGCTCCCACCGCGACGTGGCCCACTCCATGGAAAACTCCTTCATCGCCGCCGTCGACTGGGTCCCCACCAAAGACCTCCTCGTCCGGTTCTCGTACAGCCATGCGGACCGTAAGCCCGGCGCGTATCAGGATGACAACGCGAGCGACCCCGTCACCGGTGCTGCTATCCTTTGCTCGGACACCACCACGGTCTCCTTCACCGCCGACCAGCGTTGCAGCCGCAGGTTTGATGAGGCCGCTCGCTTGCGAAATCGCGGTGACAGCCTGATTCAGTACAGTCCGACGGACAAACTGACGCTTTCGGCTTTCGGCGGCACTCTGCAGGACAATTTCAATCGTCTCGGCGGCTCCAACAGCCCCACGCCTCTCAATTTCATCACCGGCTCGGCTGCTACCACCAGTCCTTACTATCTCTATGGCGTGCTAAAAGACATTTCCTACAACTACGGATTCGATGCTGACTATGCGCTCATGACGCAGGTTTCTCTTTTTGCCGAATATTCGCATGAACGCTATTACAAACGCATCATTTCGAGGTATCGCGCTCCGACCAGCGGCGTTCAGACCATTCTGACCTGCGCGGGATGCGACAGTGCCAACAATGACTGGCAGAGCGTGACTCGCGAACCCGTGGACATCTACTCCGGAGGCGTGGACCTTTATTTCGGCAAGAAGGCCTTTTTCACCACCTACTACTCGCTCTCGGCAACCAAGGGCAATGTTCTCTCCCAGCCTCTTGGCGATCCCACGATCCTTGCCGGAGCGAACCAGTTTCTACTGATCGGCACCAACGCTGCGGTCAACTACCCGGAGACGGTGAACCGCATCCATGAATTCGCCGTCATCTTCAAATATAAGTTGCGGGAAAACCTCACTCCGAAGATCGAGTACCGCTACCAGCAATGGGACAACAAGGACTACCAGACTTCCGTGATGACCCAATACATGGGCTGCGTGAGCTCCGCTCCGCCGGCGGCTCCCGTCCCCGGCTGCACCACTCCGATTCTGAATAGCGCTACTTCGCCGGCCCCTATCCCAGGGGCTGCTAGCCCGTTCTATCCTTATTTCGTGGTGGGCGATCCGTCCGCAGCTCGGTACCTTTTTCTGGGAGTGGACCAGCCTTCTTATCATGCCCACACCCTGACAGCTTCGCTGGAATATCGTTTTTAGCGGTGGTCAGCAATTTGAGTATGATACGGACCAGGTTTCGCTGGAGCGGGCCAAAAGTGACTTTTTGCAGCAAATCCTAATTGGGAGAGGATCAATCGAATGACAACCGAATGTATGAAGAGAACGGCGCTCGCGGCGGTGCTGGCGGGGATGTGCTTCCTCAGCTTGCCGGCGAAGGCGGACAACACCGCCGAGGCCACCTACAAGGCCAAATGCGCCGCGTGTCATGGACCGGACGGCAAAGGCGAAACGTCCATGGGCAAAATGATGAAGGCGGGAGATTTCGCGTCGGACGATGTGCAAAAAATGAGCGACGCGGATTTGACGGACGCCATTTCCAAAGGCAAGGGCAAGATGCCTGCCTACAAAGCGCTCACGCCGGATCAGGTGAAAGATCTCGTGGCTTACGTGCGGGCGTTCGGAAAGAAAAAGTAGACCGCAGTCCGGGACTCCAGAGTTTATGGCTTGTAGCGCATGCGTTGGGGGTGTGCTTCGGGCTTTGCAAGGAAAGTGTTTCCATTGGGAGGATCACATGACAGGAAGATTCGGTTTCTGGAAAGCGCTATTGCTGTGCGGAACAGTTTTCACCGCCGGCTATCTGTTGAGCACGCCGGTGCACGCGCAGAGTGATGGAGAGAAAGTTTACAAAGCGAAGTGCGCGACCTGCCATGGCCCGGACGGTGCCGGCGCCACACCCGCTGGGAAAGCCACCAAAGCCCGGGACTTCTGCTCCGATGAAGTGAAGAAGGAAACGGATGACGAGTGGACCGCCATCATCGTGAAGGGCAAGAACAAAATGCCCGCCTACGACAAGAAGATCACAGATGCGGAAGTCAAGGATGTGGTCGCTTACATTCGGGGTCTCTGCAAAAAGTAGCGCCCCGGAGTCCGGACTTTCCGGCGACTTAGCATTTGTTCCTGCGCGAAAGCCTGGCGCATCATCGGCCGTGGGTTTCAGCTCAGTGCGGGAGTGTGCAGACAATTAAAGGAGATCGGCGAGTGGCCATCAACGAGACCCTCCGGAGCTGGGCGCGGTTTCTCTATTTCCTCGGACAGAATACCATCACCTTGATTGGCTCGGTGCTCACCACCAGCGGCGGCGTCACGCTGGTGGCGTTCTGGTTTTACGATTTTCTGCTCCCTGGTCCGCCTCACCCCTACATCGGCATCTTGCTTTTCTTGATCCTGCCGGGCGTGTTCCTTCTCGGGTTGGTGCTCATCCCCATCGGCATCCTTCTCAGGCGCCACCGCCTCCGGGGGGCGGGCCAACTTCTGAGCGTTTATCCTGAAATCAACCTCCAGCAGCCCATGGTGCGCCAGGGATTTGCATTGGTGGCCTTGGCCACGTTTCTGAACTTCGTCATTTTTGGCACGGCCTCCTACCGTGGCGTGGCGTACATGGACTCGACGCAATTCTGCGGGCAGACCTGCCACACCGTGATGCAACCGGAATTCGCGGCCTATCAGGGCTCGCCGCACGCCCACGTGAATTGCGTGGAATGCCACATCGGTCCCGGCGCTGGGTGGTTTGTCCGCTCCAAGCTCTCCGGAGTGCGTCAGGTTTTTGCCGTTACCTTTCACACCTATTCGCGTCCCATTCATGCCCCCGTCAAATACCTCCGTCCGGCCCGCGAAACTTGTGAGCAGTGTCACTGGCCGCAGCGTTTCAGTGGCGACAAGTTCGTGGTCAAGACCACTTATAAAGACGATGAAAAAAACACTCCTCAAACCACTGTAATGCTGCTGAAAGTGGGCGGGCGCACCTGGCAAGGCTCCGTCGGGATTCACGGCCGGCACCTCGACGAGGGCTCGCGCATCCGTTACATCTCGATTGACGATCAGCGCCAGGTCATCCCCGTCGTCTACTACACCGATGACAAAGGAAAAACGATCGAATACGTCTCCAGCGACATCAAAGCCAACAAAGAGCAGCTCGAAGCCGGAGAACACCGCTCCATGGATTGCGTGGATTGCCACAACCGGCCCACCCACGCCTTTGAGCTTCCGGAAAGTGCGGTGAACAAACAGATGGCTGCGGGTTTCATAAGTCCCGAACTGCCGTTCATTCGCAAGAAAGCCGTGGAACTGCTAAAAGTGGACTATCCGGACCGCGACACCGCTCGCCAGCGCATCGTCGACGGCGTAAAGTCCTTCTACCACGCCGGTTATCCGGCCATCTACGATTCTCGCCGCGCCCTGGTGGAACAGTCCGCGGAAAATATCGCCAACATTTATCTGCGGAACATTTTCCCGGAAATGAAGATGACCTGGGGCGTCCATCCCAACAACCTGGGACACAACGATTTTCCCGGTTGCTTCCGCTGCCATGACGGCAGCCATGTCAGTTCCGACGGCCAGACCATTTCGAATGATTGCGCGGCTTGCCATAATTTGCTGGCTGTGGAAGAGCAGAATCCCAAGGTTCTGGCAGATCTCGGCGTTAAATAGCTGTGGGAAAATCTTCGCCGGTGAGAATGGATACGAATTCGTTGTGAGGAGTCCCAGACGTGTTGGCTGGAAGTGTGGAACACTCTAATCGTACGGCTTGGGCTTCCGCTGGTTTCCTGTTTCTCCTCGTATGGTTCTCCTTTCCCGCATTCGCCCGCAGACAGGAAAAATCGGCGCAGCCTCTGAAGCAGGATGAAGCCTGCCTCGCCTGCCACGGCCAGGCGGATATGAAATCGGAAAAGGGCGTCAATATTTCTATTCGCCCGGAGAAACACGCCGCGAGCGTCCATGGAATCCTCGGCTGCAAGGACTGTCACACCGCCATCAAGGACTTCCCGCACCCCGCGAAAATTTCCAAAGTCCAGTGCGCGTCCTGCCACGCCGATCAGGCAACGGCGGCGGCAAAGAGCATCCACGCCGTGCTTGGCGAAACGGCTTGCGCCTCGTGCCACGGCAACGTCCATGAAATAGGGGCCGCCGCCAAACTGCAGCCGGCAAAATGCGCTGAGTGCCACGCGGAAGAAATAAAAGAGTTTGTGCAGAGTGTTCACGGGCGCGCCGCGAAGGCCGGCGATCCGGACGCTCCAACATGCACTTCCTGCCACGGACCGGTTCACGAGATTCAGGCATCCGGCGAGATCACCTCCGCTGTGGCAAAAAGAAACCAGCCCGCGGCTTGTGCCCGCTGCCACGCCGATGCGGGATTTCTCTCCCGGCACAAGATTCCGGTTCTGCATCCTGTCGAGCAATACCTCCAAAGTGTTCATGGGCGTGCCGTCCTCGCGGGCAAGAATGCGGCAACCTGCTCGGACTGCCACGGTGGTCACGGGATTCAGCCGGCGTGGGAGGCCCAATCGAAAGTCAGCCACTGGAACGTCGTTGGAACTTGCGCGCAGTGTCACAAAGAGATCGCCCGGCAGTTCAACGAAAGCGTGCATGGGGCAGCTCTGAAGTCCGGGGCGCGTGATGCGCCCGATTGTACAAACTGTCATGGCGAGCATTTGATTCTTGATCCCAAAAATCCTGCCTCGGCGCTCAACGCGGCAAATATTTCCGCGCAAACTTGCGCGCGCTGCCATGCCGATTCGCGGCTAGCGCTGCGATACGGGCTTCCGGCGGATCGCGTGCCATCTTACGCGGACAGCTATCATGGCTTGGCGCTGCGCGAAGGATCCCTCACCGCGGCGAACTGTGCGTCTTGTCACGGCGTCCATGACATTCTCCGTTCGAGCGATTCGCGCTCCACGGTCAACCCCGCGAACCTGGCGAAGACTTGTGGCCAATGCCACTCAGGAGTGAATGACAAATTCGCCATCGGCCCAGTTCACGTTCAGACGGGGACGGGTCCCGCGCATCCGGTGGTGGAGTGGATCCGTGGGATTTATTTGCTGCTGATCCCGCTGACGCTGGGCTTCATGGTCTTTCACAACCTGTTGGACCTGTTCGCGAAAGCGAAGCGGCGCGCGGCCCGTGTGGATTCCGGCCAGCAAGTCGTGCGCATGAATTTGTGGTTCCGCATCGCCCATTGGGGCGTGATGCTCAGTTTCCCGACGCTCGTCTTCACCGGATTCGCGCTGAAATATCCGGACAGTTGGTGGTCAGCGCCATTTCTGCTATGGGGAAAACACGAGGCCTTCCGTGGCGTATTGCACCGTACTGCCGCCGTCGTCCTGATCGCCGCGACCTTGTATCACTTCGCGCATTTGGCAGTAAACCGGCGCGATCGCGCGTTTCTCTCCGCCATGATGCCAAAGCTGAAGGATGCGACCGATTTGATCGGCGTCTTGCTTTTCAATCTTGGCCTGCGTAAAGAAGAACCGCGATTCGCAAAATTCAACTACGCGGAGAAACTGGAATACTGGGCGTTTCTTTGGGGCACGGCCGTTATGGGCTTCTCCGGCTTCTTCCTGTGGTTCAATAGCTTTTCTCTGCGCCATTTTCCCAAGTGGATTACCGATGCCTCCACTGCCGTCCACTGGTATGAAGCGTTGCTCGCCACCTTCTCGATCCTGTTGTGGCATTTTTATCTGGTAATTTTCGATCCTCTCGTCTATCCCCTGGACACCGCCTGGCTCGACGGAAAAATCTCCGCCGACCACTACCGCCACAGCCGACCCGAATATCTGCGCTCCTTGGAGCGCGCCGGACTGGTTAAGCCGTCAGTCGAATTACCATCACCCGCGGAACCGCCGAGCGGTGGAGATCCTCCTCCCGAAAAGTAGAGAATGATGAGCAGCAAAGCCTCCGTGTGGTCGCCCATGCGAAGAGTCGCAGCGCGCAGTCATTGAGACACGCTGTACAGCCGTACGCGATACGTGCGAATCTCTCGAGCATCCATGGTCAGTTGTCTTCCTTGGTTGCTCTGATCCCCGTTTAATCTGGCAGAGACAACCCATTCCGATCCGGCTTTCGATACTTCTTCAATTCCCGCGATCCCCGCGATTTGGTTGTCCGTGTCAGGGTCCCTGCTTATCTTCACGGTCAAACCGCTGCCAACGACAATGAACTCGTCGGGCCGGGACTCCAGCAAGAGCATGCCGCCATTGTCCGCCAGCAACGTCCCTGTTTTCCAAGCCCGCGACAACGAGGCCTCAAAAAGGTACCCGCCCAGTGAGACAGTCTGTGCCGCCCGCGGGCTATTGGCATGGAGGACTACTCCTCGTGTGCGCCCAGCGCTTTGCGCCGTTGTGAGCATGTCCTCCAGGCTGGAGAGTGCCGCGTAAGTTTCCATGATTGCCGGCTTGAGATCGGTTGAACTCACCGGCGCGTGCAGGCTGTCGATGCCGAACGGGCAGAACCCAAAGGCCCTCGCGGCACCGTAGGCATACAGTGCGTTGTAGGGAGCGCTTTCCATCTTCGCTTCCGGAATGAAGATCGGGTTTCCCTGAATCTGATACCTTCTGACCCAATACTCGAATTCCGGCCAATAGATATCAGGCGAATAGAAGTCGATGGCCGGCGCGACCGCGCGGTACACCTCGAGATAGTAGGGATGCGGTCCCCCACTAGGGTACTCTCCGGGCCGCTCCATGAGGGACGGGAGTTGTGCGTTCACGTACATGGGCAACAGGTATTGCTTTTTTCCGGCCTGAGCGACTGCGTCGATAAAACTCGCGTATCGCCAGGCCATGAAGACCTCTGTGGCGGCTTCCCCGAACACTTCGCGCCAGGTACTGCCCTGCGTATTGAAATGAGCTCCGAGTTCCGGTGAAAGCTCAGCCCGTTTCGCGACCAGCTTTTGCATGAGTTCCCGTGGAACGGGGCCAGCAAACTGCTTGTTGGCTTCCGGGCTGCGGTCTCTTCCCGGGCCGAGGTAGCCCACCTCATTCTCGACCTGCACCATCAGGACAGTTTGCTGCTCCCTGTCTTTCTCGCGGAGATGACTCATGAGCGCTGCAAAGGCGCGGCTGTCCAGACGGAGTGTCTCGGTCCCGAAAGTCGAGAGAATCTCAAGCGGCGTGCCGTTCGCTGTCTGCGCGCGCGGAAACCGCTTCATGTCGGCCTTGACCCAGTCAGGTGCGTATTCCGACAACGCGTTTTTCCAGCTTCCGAACCACAACAGCACCAGATGAAGATTCTGCTGGCGGGCAACGTCGATCCAGTGATCCAAAACCCTGAAGTCAAAGTGTCCTTCGGTAGGTTCGGTCTGCTCCCATGCAACGGGCATCAGGACTGTATTCAAGTGCATCCGCGCCATTTCAGGCAGGATGACGTCAGCCTGCGCCGCCGTTCCCGCAGAAGAGTTTCCGAGTTCGCCTCCAAGAATGACAAATGGCTTGCCGTGAACCACAAACTGCGGAGCGCCGTTCTCTGTGCGAAAGTGCGGCAGATCAGAACTGGCTGTCACGCCAAGTTGACTGAGGATGAGAGCCACCACGAGAGCAATGCCGCTATGTGCCATTTCTTAACTCCTGCCGTTCCGAACGTTTCCTGAAGTTCGAGCGCCTAAGCAGGATACAACGCCGTCAGTGCGGCGCACTGGGATCGCCAGTGGGCGGTGCGGCGTGATCCACGGCAGCGGGAGGACCCAGCAATTCGGTAAAGATCGGCTTCAATGCGTCGGCCCAAATCTGATACGCCTTGACGGTCGGATGCAGTTTATCCCCGGCGTTCATCATCCCGTCGAAGAGCCTGCCATCGCCATCGGCGAGTTTGGCGTTGATGTTCAAGTATCGGACATTCTGGCCGTCGGCGATTTTGGAGAGATTGCCATTGATCCGGTCAATGACCGGCATGAAGCTCTTGTTGTCGTTTCGCGGGAAGATCCCCATGACAATGATCGTCGCCGCCGGCGCCTTGCCCTGGATCACTCGCACAATCGCTTCAATGCCTCGCGTGACATCATCTGCCCTCGCATCGGCATCACCATGCCCTGACGTATTACCGACGTTATTTGTGCCGGCGAGCAGAACGACGACTTTGGGATTCACTCCGTCGAGTTCGCCATTCTCCAGTCGCCACAGAATATTCTGTGTCTGATCGGCCCCCCATCCGAAATCGGCCGCGTTCCAACCAAAGAAATTCTGGTTCCAATTGGCCAGCGGCTCCGGATAGTCGGTGGCGCCCCATCGGCGCACAATCGAGTCGCCCTCGAAATAGACATCGGTTCCACCTTGCTTCGCTTTCGCGAGCAGTTGGGAATGGGCAACCAACGAGTTCGCATCCGTCCGGAACACCGGCTGCTCGGCCGGAAGTTGCCAGGCGGCTCCGTGATAGTTCAGGAACCTGTCCGCCCACGGAATGAAGTACTTCCAGTTCGGAGCGTCGGTGTGCCCTCCGTCATGCTGCCGCCATGCGAGTTGCCCTTCGAGAAGTCCCCCATTAACCGGCGGCATTTTCGCGGAGCGATAGTCATCAGTGACTCCAAGATCCTTCGCGCCGAGCAGACGGAACACCGGCTCCGCAGCCACGATTGCCATGTAGCTGCCTTGCTGGTCCAGCCACTTCGCATCGCCCTTCTCTGGGATCCCGTAGCTGATGAAGGTCAGCCGCGGCGCACACAGCGCAATCAGCTCATTGGAGTCGACCGGCAAGTCTCCGGCATTCTTGCTCCCAAAAGAAGCCTCAGCCGCACCGTACTTCAGGAAGTTGCCGGCCATCCAGTGGAACTCTCCGGAGCCAGTGAGGTTCTCCACAGCCTCGCCGAAATTCCGCCGGTGCGGCTTGGCGCCGCCTTCCCCGGAGGAACCGACCAGCACCACCGCAAAGCGCGAATCAAACGCCATGGTCACCAGTGCGGCTTTCCCGAACCGCGAAACACCTTCGATGCCAACGCGCTTTGCGTCCACTGCCTTGTCGGTCTCGAGATAGTCGAGTCCGCGCGAGGCGCCCCAAGCCCACGCCCGCAGCGCACCCCAATCCTCGGGTTTGCGCGCCTGGCCTTTGTTTGTCAGGCCGATGATGCCGCGCGTGAGGCCCGCGCCATTATCTGCTTGAACGCTACCCGGGTCGATCAGCGCGTAACCCCAGCCATGCGCGATCAATTGCTCGAACGCCGGCGGATCGGTCCCCATCGCCGCCTTCATCTCCGGCCGCTTGGCCATAAACTCGGCCATGCGCTGCAGGAAAGCCTTACTGCCGAACATCATCATCACCGGCACCGGACCGTTCGCATTCCCCGGCGTCACCAAAGTCATCTGGATATCCACGCTGATCGACGGGCACGCCGAATTGTCTACGTGCCCCACAAGTTGCTTTTCGATTACCGGGAAGACGCCGGCCTTCGAGTTGACCGTACTCGTGACGGTCCACGTCACTTTAGGCACATTGGGCGGCACACGGCCAAGCACTTCACGCTCGAAATCTTCGACGATCTCCGGACGTCTCTGATGCCACCACTCTGTGGCCGCCGTCACCTTCTTGCCACTTTTGAGCGTCAGCGCGTCAGGCAAATCCGGGAAGGAATTGCCCTTGGACTCGTCGTAATTCGCGTGGTTGGGTGCTTTGTCGTCCCCGCTCGGACCCGCGCGGAGAGCCTTAATGCCCAGCTGCTCCATCATATTCTGATGGTCCTGTTCCGCCGTCCAGTTCATCGATGGCGGCCCACCATTTGTACAAGCTGGAGTTTGCTCCGCAGGCGCGCCGGGAGCTTGCTGCCCCGCGGCCGTTTGAGTAGTCACGGCTGCTAAAAGGCTCATCAGGAGGACCCGCCATGTTGTTCGTGTTGAGTGCGAGAAAGAAATCATGTTCAACTCTCGAACAAATATAAGCCGACAATGAGTAGGCACGCCAGTCCGTAGTCATGGCCGATGCAGCTACCGCCGCCCACTAGTTTTGCGCCTTCCCTCCCGAATGTTTGTCGAAAGTGAGTTACTCGTAGTGCAGAGAAATCAGCGGGTCCACCTGCGAGGCTTTTCGGGCTGGAAAAAGGCATGCTGCAAGCCCGACAGGGAGAATGAGAGCTGCAACGGCGGAGAGCGTCCGGGGGGCAGTCGGTGAGACACCCCAGATCTGGCTCGACATCAAACGCGTAAAGGCCAGGCCAGCAGCCAATCCCGCAATCGTTCCCGTTGCAATCAGAGCCAGACCCTTCTTCAGCACCATACGCAGAACATCGTTCTGTTGCGCGCCTAGAGCCATTCGTATGCCGATCTCATGCGTTTGCAGTGAAACTGTGTAGGCCATGACGCTGAAGATGCCCATCAAGACCAAGAGCAATCCGATACCGCCAAACGTTGTCAGAATAATGAGCGTGAATTGTGGCCCAGCGTAGTACCAGCGTCTAAGAAAAGTTTCAATTGACCCAGCATCGGAGATGGCCACGTCGGAGTCCACTGCTGCTATCTCGCGCCAAAGGCTTTCCAGGACCAAGCTTGAGCTGCTTGCGGTCCTTGCCATAATCTTGCGCCCACCGGTGCCTGTGAGTGTATAAGGAAGATAGACTTCGGGTCTTGGCGCGTCCTGTAGGCCGCTGTTACTGGCATCTGCGATGGTCCCGATAATTTCGAAGTAAGCATCCCGCGGCCAATCAGCTGCCCATTCTTCGAAGGTGCTGAATTTGATCTTCTGACCAACTGGATCATCGCTCCCGAAGTAAGTGCGGGCGAGCGTTTGGTTGATGATGGCCACATGTCGCGCCGATTCCACATCACTGTGCGAAAGCAGTCTGCCCCGCAGCAAGCGGCGACCTAGTGTCTGGAAATAACCCTCGCTACACAAATCAAATGTGGTGCCCCAAGGTTCGGAATGCGTCTTTCCTGGTATAACGACTTCGGTCCACCCGAACGAATAGGGTGGAAGCGAGGTAGCCTCAGTGGCGGCGATCACTCCTGGTGCAGTGGCCAGGCGATCAAGCACTTTCTCGAAGAAGACTCTCTTTTGTTCAGAGGTGTCGTACTGACCCTCCGGAAACGATAGCTCCGCGTAGATAACATGGGCCGGATCAAATCCGATGTTTACGTTTTTGAGGGCATCCAACGTCCGAATCATCAGCCCCGTACCAATCAGCAAGACAATCGACAGGGCGACTTCGACGATCACCAGGCCGGAGCGCAACCTGCCATGCCGGAAGCCTGCGCTTGCGCCCTTTCCGCTTCCCGCAAGACCAATGTGCAGGTCGCGCCGCGCCGCATAGAGCGCGGGAGCGAGTCCGCAAAATAAACTGATCAACACGGAGGCCGCCATGGCAAATAGCAATGCCGCAGGCTGGAGCGCGATGGCCACTTCGGAAGGGATCAGGTCTGGTGGAATCTCGGCTGCCACTCCTTTCAATCCGATATACGCAAATAGGCAGCCGGCAATGCAACTCGTGGCTGCCAATAGGCCACTCTCGACTAACAATTGCCTGATGAGGCGGCTCCGCGTCGCGCCCATCGAAGCGCGGATCACCATCTCTTTTTCTCGCACAGTCGCGCGGGCGAGCAGGAGATTGGCGACATTACTGCAAGCAATCAAGAGCAACAGCGTGACGGCGCCCACCAGTGCAAACAATGTCGGTTTGAAGCGCCCCACGGACTCTTCAGTCAGGGAATTGACTACCAGCTTGTAATGAATGCGAAACCATGCGGGATAGATTTTTTCGAACCGTTTTGCGATGACTCCAAGGTCCGCAGAGGCAGCTTCCAGACCGACACTATTTTTGAGGCGACCGATGGTCCACACTTCGTTTGGCTGAACGCCAAATCCGGTAATAAAGGTGGATCTGTTCAGTTCGAGTGGCATCCAAATTTCACTGTCCCCGAAGTGGAATCGCGGGGGCATGATGGCAACCAGAGTCCTCAGCGTGCCGCTAAGATTCAGGGTGGCTCCGAGTACGTTTGGGTCCCGATTGAAGAGCCTGGTCCACAACGTGTAGCTCATCACGAACACGGGTGGTGAACTGGGTCTTCCATCCGCCTCGGTAATCTCGCGGCCCAGGAGAGGCTTGATGCCGAGGAACGCAAAGGTATTCGGTGTTACCCACGCACCAAGAAGTTGTTCGGTCCCTGCGGCGCGCTTGTAGTGAACATCCGTGTAGGCGAGACCGATAATGTCCTCGAACGTGTGGTTTTGTTCCTTGAAATCGAGGAAGATCGGAACGGGAAAGCGCGTAATTGAGCCCTCATCAGGAAAGGAAACGGAGGGAGTTGCCAAGCGGTTCGCGGCGTGGTACGGGAATGGTTCGAGAAGTACGCTGTCGACGACGCTCCAAATCGCAGTGCTTGCCGCAATGCCTAAGGCAAGCGTCAGGATGGCGATCGCGGCAAAACTGGGGTTCTTCCCCAGCATCCGCAGGCCATAACGAATGTCTTGCCAAAAGTTCGTCATTTCCACACACCCCGCTAAACTCCGATTGATTTCTATATCTCCTTGAAGGATTTGGGGCAAGCACTTTTGTCACACCCAGGTCAAAGGTGGTAGTTAGGTCGGAAGGATCGGCCCGGAACAAGTTCCTGCCTGACAAGTCCCTATCATCACTGGCCCCTCCGGTGTTGCAAGATGATAGTTGCCTGCTCACCATTGACGCAGGTGACTTGTTCTTGTCTCCGCGAAAAATCGGACGGTGTGGTAGTGTGTCCGGGGCGAAATTAGAAGAAGAGCATGCCGGTCAAGACCATCATCGAACCGTTTCGTATCAAGAGCATCGAGGCCATCCGCCGCACCACGCGCGAAGAACGCCGGAAACTCATGGAAGCAGCCGGTTACAATCTTTTTCTGGTTCCTTCCGACGCCATCTTGATTGATCTGCTGACGGATTCGGGAACCGCCGCGATGTCCACCGAGCAGTGGGCCGCCATGATGCGCGGCGATGAATCCTATGCCGGTTCGCCGAGCTTTGCGCGCTTTCGCGATTCCGTTCAGGCCATTTTTGGTTTCCACCACGTCATTCCCACGCACCAGGGCCGCGCCGCGGAACGCATTTTGTTCAACGTGATGTGCAAGAAAGGCGACGTCGTTCCCAACAACACGCACTTCGATACCACGCGCGCCAACTGCGAATTTGTCGGCGCCCAGGCGCTGGATATTCCCATCCCGGAAGCGAAGGAGCCGGCGCATGTGCATCCGTTTAAGGGGAATATGGACACCGCGCAGTTGTCGGCGGCGTTCGACCGCGAAGGCGCGAAGAAAATTCCCCTGGTGATGCTCACTGTCACCAATAATTCCGGGGGCGGCCAGCCCGTTTCGATGGAGAATATCCGCGCGGTAAAGGAAATTTGCAAAAAGCACGGTGTTCCTTTGTATATCGACGCGTGTCGCTTCGCGGAAAATGCGTATTTCATCAAATTGCGCGAGCCCGGCTATTCGCATAAAACTCCGCGTGAAATTGCCCGTGAAATGTTTTCTTGCGCCGATGGCTGCACCATGTCCGCAAAAAAAGACGGCATGGCCAATATCGGCGGATTTCTCTGCACCAACGATGACATTTTGGCGCAGCAGGAAAAGGATCTTCTGATTCTGACTGAGGGTTTCCCCACTTATGGTGGACTTGCGGGCCGTGACCTGGAAGCGATTGCAGTGGGATTGAACGAAGCGCTCGAAGAGGAATATTTGGAATACCGCATCGCCTCCACTGCGTTTCTCGGCAATCATATTGCGAATGAAGGAGTTCCCATCGTGCAGCCGCCGGGGGGACATGCGATATATATTGATGCGCGCGCTTTCCTGCCGCACGTTCCGCCGGCGCAATTCCCCGGGGTGGCGCTGGCGAATGAGCTTTACCTCGAAGGCGGGATTCGCTCCGTGGAGATTGGCACATTGATGTTCGGCGAGCACGCGAAAATGGATCTGGTGCGGCTGGCGATTCCGCGGCGCGCTTATACGCAAAG
>Ga0075030_100000862_pt1 | contig 27102 bp, 23 predicted proteins | sample LitLauG_LLR_2012_FD_71393 | JGI IMG/M metagenome (GOLD analysis project Ga0075030, IMG submission 71393) | Freshwater sediment microbial communities from Pennsylvania, USA - Little Laurel Run_MetaG_LLR_2012 | ecosystem: Environmental > Aquatic > Freshwater > Creek > Sediment | place: USA...
GGCATAGAGCGTCAACATCGATCGCAGGGCGGAGGCACCCTCCTCGTCGGAGGCATCGAGCAGGGAAAGGTAATTGAGGCTCAACTGGCTGATCAGCGTCCAGGCGCGCCGCCCCTCGGCGACGATGCCCCGCGGTGCCGAGGGTCCGCGCAGGCACTGGATGCGCCGCAGGGCCACGCCATCGCCCAGGTCGAAGTCATTGCGCTCGGCGGGCAGCAGTCCGCCTGCGGGGAGCAGCAGCGGGAGGTCGCGATTGGAGCACCAGGCGTCTATGGCTACCTGGCGCAGGTCGCCATCGAAGGGCGCATCATCGCGGTCCACCAGCGCGATGTAAATCTCACTGCCGATGTAGGAGGAACGCGCGCCCTCGATGCGGCTCTGCGCCGGCAGGATGCGCGGCTCGCGCTTTACGGTGAAATACGCGCGATGGTCGAAACCCTCGTCGTGAAACGATGAATAGAGCGGGCGGAACGTCTGCTCGCCGATTGGAGGCGCTGCGTACCCGGTAACGGAGGCGATTTCACGAATTTCGAAATCAACGGGGCGCATCCGGTCGGCAACCACCTGGAACTCGAATCCGCCGTCGGAGACGTCGACCCGGTCAAGGCGCTTGCGAAAAAGGTTGATGAGGGGCGTGCAGTACAGCGATACGCTGTCCGTATCGATCAGTGCCTCCATGCCGGCGTCGGCGCGCGAAAACGGCAGGACGATTTCCATCTCCTTGCCGGTGCAGCGCGCAAACGATCGGGCAAGCCCCTTCACCTGGAAGAACAGGAAGCGCTGCGGCAGGGCCGCGTACTCCTGCAGCAGACGGTAGCCGCGAAAACCCGGCCGCGTGGCTGGTAGCAGCGCCTCATCGTCGGAAAAACCCACCGGCACAACGCCGCCCCGCGGGTTCCAGTCGAACCACATGGGCGACTTGCCTGCCGGTACCGTAAGAACACCCATCCCCGCGCCCAGAACAAGCTCGTATAGGCGGAACGCCGGGTCGTCCGGCGCGCTGATATAAAACGTCAGGCTGTCGGCCTTGATTTCGGCCAGATTGACGTCCTGCGGCACCCTCAGTCGCAGGCGCAGTCCGCCCCGGGCACGGCTCAGTGCCGGCACCTGTGCCAGGGGCAGGTCGGGGGCAAAGGAAAAATACTGCACGCTGGCCAGTTCCACCGGCCAGAGCGTGACCGGATGCGCGGTGCGGAACTCGCAGGCGGTCTGGTTGCCGCGCAGATGGGTCGATTTCACCGCCGTCCCGCGGGCAACCTCCACCCCTCGCATCAACCCCGGGTCGGCGGTTTCCGGCACCAGGCGGGCGATCGCCATGGACGGCGTCGGCGCCGCCAGGTTGGGGTAGCTGACCTCCAGCAGATGCTGGATGAATCTGGGAAACTCCGCGTCGATCTTGAGCTGCACGCGTGCGGCCAGAAAGGCAAACCCCTCCAGAAGCCGCTCGACATATGGGTCGGCAACCTCGATTCCGTCGAGCGTAAGCCGCGACGCAACTTTTGGAAATGCGCGCGCGAACTCGGCGGCCATTTCCCGGACATGTCCCAGTTCCTGGTTGTACAGCTGCAATAGGCGCGGATGCATGGCGGCGCCTCAGTCGGGAAAAACGACCTGGCCGGTTTCCAGATCCAGCTGGGTGCGGATGAGCATTTCCAGCGGCACCGGCTGCGACCAGAGAAAACCGTGGATCTCGATCTGGATAACGTTGTGCGCGTCCATCACCGATTCGGATTCGAGAGCGCGAACGCGCAGGGTATCGGGCAGGATGCGCGGCTCGAAGGCGACGATGGCCTGGCGTATCGCAGCTTCCAGGCCGCCAATGTGCAGGCTGGAGGCCTGGTTGCCGGACATGGCTTCGAGGCCGAAATTGACCACGGAGGCCGCAGCATACGGATAACGTGCGCCATTGATACCGGCCGGCCGCACGGCATTCATGAGCCAGGTGAGATCGCGCAGCACCGACTGGCGCAGCTGCTGCCGGCTGATGACGCGCGCCTCAAGGGGTTCGCTGCTCACATCCGGCTGGTTGTCGGTCAGCCGGTCGAGCAGTGCGGGCTGCAGCCGTTGGCGCTCCGGGGGGCGTGAGGACATTCGGTGCCCTTGGTCGCTGCCGGGCGGTGGTTCAGGCAGCGCTTGCGGAAGGCTGGATGATCAGCTGGCGCAAGTCCAGCAGCGCAATCTCGCGATCGTCCGTGGCGAATATCCGCTGGCCGGAACCCGCCACGCTGCCTGCGGGCCCGGAATCCCAGACCGTCTTGCGGGCCAGCGAAATGGCCCCATCGGCGCTTGCCTCGGAACCCGGATAACGTGTAGGGATGAGGCCGACGCTTTCTCCGCCGTTGACGAAGACGAAATGCGCCGCGGTCCAGACCATGTCGCGCAGGTCTTCGGGCGGATCGATATCGACCTGAGCCAGCGCGGCAAGCGGCATCCAGTAGTACTTGCCATTGACGATGGCCTCGAGCACGGGGCCCAGGCGCGGATCGGAATCGGCAATCCAGTCAAAGGGCTGCTCATTGGCGGTGCCCGAAGGGAAAGCGGCCTCCTCGAAGGCCCTGGCGCGCAAATCGGCAGCGGCCGACGCATTGCCGCCGGCCTCCTGCTGCAAGGCCTCCACCAGCCAGGCCAGCCACGGCTGGGGTTCGCCAAATGCCAGCGGCGTGGTGGTTCCGGCAAACACCTTGGCGCGTACCGCCTCGCATTTGATGGCCTCGCGGTACGTGGACACCATCGACAGCGCTTGCGCGTCGAGCTGACCGATCACCTCGAGCTGGTTCATCGCCCGCTTCCATTGGCCCAGGATGCACATGAGCTGGAAAAGCGCAATACGGGGCCGCGCCGCAGCGGGCTGGGCGCGGGTGGCCTGTTCTGCGGCGGCCAGCGCCGCAACAGGGTCGTGCGCGGCCAGCGCGTCGTTCAGGGCTTGCTCAGGATTCGGCATTGAATGTCGTGGTGGCGCCGACTTGTCCACCCGCCTGCTGGACCCGGTACTCCACATCCACGCGGGCGTAGGAAAAAGTCAGCCGCTCGGAAATCTTGCCGGTGTCATCGGCGACGTAATCGATGTCCTGGAGCTGCGCGTCCTTGAGGGTAATCTTGAGGAAATCCTGCTGACTGTCGCCGGCCTTGCGCATGGTCAGGACGGCCTCTTTCACGTTGTCGTTCGTCGCCAGCGCGTTCATCAGGCCGGTGGAGGCGCGATCGAAGGACTTGTCGACGATCAGCGCGCGAAGCGAACGGCGCGAGGTTGTTCCGGACCGCAATGCGGCGTCGGTGTTGGCGGCCATTCCCCAGCGCCAGCTCCGCAAGGTTATCTGGTCCTCATGCCCGCTGGCGCCGGCCTCACCCTTGATGAGGCCAGCGCGGGCCGTTTTCACCGACAGGAAGGTGTCGGCAGAGATATTGTGTCCTAGAGCATCCATGGGGAGCCTTGGATAGGAGCATCGGGCAGGGCGGATTGCGGCGGCGCGCTCAAAGCCGCCCCGGACCCGATCAGCTCGTTACTTCGGTATTCACATTGTGGGAAAACTTGACGGAACCGCCCAGAGTGCCCTTGGAATCCATTGCCTTGTAGTCAAATTCGATCTCCGAGTAGCCCAGGGTGACCGTCTCGACTACGTCGCCGCCCGAGCTGCCCGACGGTGCGCAATGCAAAATCATGCACTCCTTCATGGTGATGACCAGGAAGTCTTTCTGACCTTCACCGGCCTGCGCGCAGGTGGCGACGATTTTGGGGAAGTGCTTGCCGTTGAAGGCGTACTTGGCGATGATGGGCGATGCCTTGTCGTAGTGGTGGGTGAAAACGAACTCACCGGGAACGGCCTTGCCCTTGGCCATGCCCCCCACGCCCGAGCCCACCGCCGAGGGCTGGTGCACATGCCAGCTCCAGCTGAGCGCGTCGATTTCCTTCTCGTGGCCCTTCGCGGTGGCTTCGCTTTCGACGCCGTCGATCTTCACAAAACAGTCAATTGCCATAGTAAGTACTCCGTAAATTTAATGGTTGAAAAGTATCAAGCCAGGTTTCGCGCTGCTGCTTGTTTTTTTATGCCGCCTTTGCTGAAGGCAGCTTGGAGACCAACCGCAGCGAAACCGTCAGTCCCTCGAGTTGATAGTGGGGTCGGAGAAAGAACTTCGATGAGTAGTAGCCGGGGGCTCCGGGAATTTCCTCGACGACAACCTCGGCGGCGGCCAGCGGCTTTTGCGCCTTGACCACCTCCGAAGAGTTGACCGGGTCGCCATCGACGTAGTTCATGATCCATGCATTGAGCCACTTTTCCATTTCGTCGCGCTCCTTGAAGGAACCGACCTTGTCGCGGACGATGCATTTCAGGTAATGGGCGAACCGGCAGCAGGCAAACATATACGGCAGGCGCGCAGCCAGAGAGGCGTTGGCCGTGGCATCGGGGTCGTCATACTCGGCCGGCTTGTTGAGCGACTGGGCGCCAATAAAGGCCGCCAGATCCGAATTCTTCTTGTGCACCAGCGGCATGAAGCCGTTCTTTGCCAGTTCGGCCTCACGCCGGTCGCTGATGGCGATTTCGGTGGGGCATTTCATGTCGACGCCGCCGTCGTCGGTGGGGAAGCTGTGGACCGGGAGATTTTCCACCGCGCCGCCGGACTCTATGCCGCGAATGCGCGAACACCAGCCGTACTGCTTGAATGAGCGGTTGATGTTCACGGCCATGGCGTAGGACGCATTCGCCCAGGTATATTTGCTGTGGTCGCCGTTGCCGGTGATTTCCTCGAAAGCGAATTCCTCGACCGGGCTGGTCTTGGCGCCGTAGGGAAGTCGCGCCAGGAACCGGGGCATGGCCATGCCGATGTATTTGGAATCCTCGGAATCGCGCAGCGAGCGCCAGGCAGCATATTCGGCGGTGCCAAAAATCTTGGTGAGGTCGCGCGGGTTGGCCAGTTCCTGCCAGGAACCCATCTGCATGAGCGAGGGCGCCGCGCCGACGATGAACGGACAGTGTGCCGCAGAGCTGATCTGGGCCATTTCCTGGAGGATCTCGACATCCGCAGGACTGTGGTCGAAATGGTAGTCGCCCACCAGGCACCCGAAGGGTTCTCCGCCAAACTGGTCGTATTCCGCCGTATAGATCTGCTTGAACACCGGGCTCTGGTCCCAGGCCGTACCCTTGAACCGCTTGAGGGTCTTGCCAAGATCGGCCTTGGAGATGTTGAGGACGCGGATCTTGAGCATCTCGTCAGTTTCGGTGTTGTTGACGAGATAGTGCAGGCCGCGCCACGCGCCCTCGAGCTTCTGGAAGTCGGGGTGGTGCATGATTTCATTGATCTGCGCCGACAGTTTCTTGTCGATCTCGGCGATCATCGCCTCGATCGACTCGACGACGTCGCTCTTGATGAGCTGGGCCTGCGACAACGCCTGCTGCGCAAGCGTAAGGACTGCATTCTCTACGGCGCTCTTCGCATCCCCCGTCTTGGGTTTGAATTCCTTGTTCAGCAACGAGGCAAATTCATTGCCCTGGAACTCGACTCCCGCAAGCTGCGAATCGAGTTTGGTGGTTTCAGCCATGAGTTGGGTGCTCCGGATTCAAGGTTGTCATTGGATATGCGGCCTGGGCCTAGCTGGCGGCGCCGTCGGCCGGGGGGGCATCCTCGGGCTTCTTCTCGGCCAGGCTCTTGAGCAGTTCCGGGTCCTTGAGCACCTTGGCGATCAGTTCCTCCGCACCGGTCTTGCCATCCATGTAGGTTATGAGGCCGGACAACTGCATGCGCGCTTCCATGAGCTTGCGCAGCGGCTCGACCTTGCGGGCAATGGCCGCCGGCGAGAAGTCGTTCATGTTTTCGAAGGTCATCGCCACCTTCATCTCGCCTTCGCCGGTAAGCACATTGGGAACGGAAAAGGACGCCCGCGGCTTCATCGCCTTCATCCGGGAGTCGAAGTTGTCGACGTCGAACTCGAGCATCTTGCGGTCGGCCACCGGCGGCAGCGGCTCTTCCGGGTTGCCCGACAGGTCGGCCAGCACGCCCATGGTGAACGGCACCTGGACCTTCTTCTGGGCCCCGTACAGCTCGACGTCATATTCAATCTGCACCCGCGGCGCGCGATTGCGACCGATGAATGCCTGTCCTTTTGAGCCCATCGCCTTCTCCTGTTGTTTGGAGCCCCGTGTGCCCCGTCAATCTGCTTTCCGTAGACCCGCAATGCCATGGGCGTCCGGCCTCTATTGCACCGCAGCGCGTCAATTCCTGGCGGAAGGGTCAAATCCAATCAAACTGATGACCTGATCCATCCCCGACGGCGCAACGTCCCGCATGATGTCGATAAAACTCATCGTCATCAAGCGCCGCGCGCGCTGAATCACGAGCGGCGCAGGGTTCGTGGGTTCGGCGCGCAACAGCCAATCGCAAACCTGGTCCAAGGCCCTGAGGGCGTCCTCTCGGGACCGGATTGCGCCGCTATAGTTCGCCCCGCCCCCTTGCGGGACAGCTTCGGATTCCGAAGCCCCGGCATCCGTTGTCTGCGCAGCCGGCACCGCCATTGCCACCGTCCTGGCCAGCCGCCGCAAGGCAGCCAGATCTATCCCCGCTCCCGCGCCGGAACGCTCGTCAACCAGGGCTTCCATGGCCGTAATCGTCTTTTCAACGCCCGACAGGCGTTCGGCGAGCGTAGGGTCTTCCCCCATCAGCTTTTCAATGGCCTGGCGAACGCCGATCTCCGTTGGAACCGTCTCATCCTTGGCGGGTTCGGCCTTTCCCAGCGCCAGTTCCACGTCGCGAACGCGCAGCGCGTCGGCACCGCGTCGACTGCCGATTACCGCCCGGCGGACATCGCGCAGCACCGCAGACGCATCGTTCAGAGCGGCCAGGGAATTGACCCGCATCGTCGCGTCGCCGTCGTCTTCCAGTGCCGGGTGAACGGTGTCCCAGAATGCATCGAGCAGTCCGTGCACGAGCTTCAGGCCGGACATAAAGCCGTCATAACCGGAAATATGGGTTTCACCGCGCAGCCACAGCATGGCAACGCGCAGGTCCTTGCTTCGGGCCAGCACGCTGGCGGCCGCGTCGCGAACTTCGCCCCAATTGGGCTCCTGCGCGGGAATGAGCTTTTCGCCGAACTGCTGCTCAGGTTTGCCGCGAGCAAGTTGAACCAGGGCCAGGAATTCCGGGTCGTATTCCAGGTCAGGGCCGGATGCACCATCCGGGCCCACGGGCTGTAAAAGCGCTTCAACGGTTGACACGGATTCCCCGGGAATGGCGGCAAAGGCCGTCTTTTCGATACGTTGGACGGCACATTACGGAGTCCGGAGGGGTGCGACCAGTGGCCAAAGGTCATATTTGCCGGCGGTCGGCCGGCGATGCACGGACTGGCCGGCCTGGCGGGTTGCCATGAAAAACGGCGCACTTTCGCCCGCGGGCTAGGCTGGAAGCCGGTTGATCAGTTCCAGGACCTGCTTTGCCTGCAGCGGCTTGTATATTACGATGAGACCGCTTTCATGGGCCTCCCGCAGGCGTTCCGAAGTGGTATCACCGGTCAGCAGGACCGCAGGCGTGCCAACCCCGAGGACGTTTCGCACTTCCTGGATGGCACGGATCCCGTCCTCGCCGGCCCTCAGCCGCAGGTCGGAAAAAATGACATCGACCGGTGTGTCGGAGTCGCGGGCCAGGTCGACCGCCTCCGCAATAGAGCCGGCGGACAGCACACGGATCTGCTGCGGCACGAGAAATTCCTCCATTGCCCGCCGGATCGGTTCCTCGTCGTCGATCACCATCACCGTGAAATTGCGTACCGGACGCGGCGGCAGGGTATCGCCCCCCAATTGCATTTCGGCCAGCGCGCCTTCGGCACCGGCGGGAACCGACAGCCGGAAGAGGCTGCCCCGCTGGGGCCGGCTATGCACTTCAAGCGCTATGCCCAGCAGGCTGCAGATGCGCCGGACGATAGACAGCCCCATTCCGATACCCTTGGCCCGGTCCCGCGCGGGATTGTCGATCTGATAGAACTCCTCAAAAATCAACTCGAGCTTGTCCGGCGATATGCCGATTCCGGTGTCCCAGACCTCGATTCGCACCCCGTCACGGGCGCGGCGTGCCGCCACCAAAACGCCGCCGCCCTGCTGCGTGTAACGCAAGGCGTTCTGGATAAGGTTGGACAAGATGCGCTCAAGAAGCAGCGGATCACTCTTGACGATGCGGCCCGAAGCGCGAAAGCGCAAGGAAATATCGCGTCGTTCCGCCTCGCCCGCGTACTGCAAATACATTCGCCGGAAGAGGTCGCGAATGGGGAAAGCCTGGACATTGGTTGGAACAACGCCGGCGTCGAGCCGCGAAATATCGAGTATCGAGGAAAAGGAATTTTCCAGCGCCTCTATGGCCCGCTGCATGCTGCGCACCAGTGGCCCCTCGGAGCGGTCGCGCAGGCGCTGTTCGAGACTTGCGCCAAACAGGCCAAGGGCATGCAAGGGTTGACGAAGATCGTGCGCGGCCGATGCAAGAAAGCGCGTCTTCTCCTCGCTGACCCTGGCAACCAGGTTCATCTGGTCACGCAGCCGGACGACCAGCAGTTCGTTTTCCTCGCGATAGCGCAACGTCGCCATGACGCGGTGGTGCGTGATCAGACCCACCCGCATATCAAGCAGAAGCACCAGCAGCAGGGTGAGCGCAATCACGAGGTCCGACCCCTCCGCCCGGGAGCACAGCACGATGCAGCTGGGGGCAACAAGGGGCACCAGCCAAAGCGAGATGGCCGCCCGGTTGGCCGCCATGGCAAATGTCGGGCCGCTGCACGCCGCAAGCAGGAATGCGAGCGCAAGCGCCTGGACGCCAACGAGCTCAGTCGAATTTGCGGCCGCCGCGGCGCCACCGAAGGCCAGCGACGCGGCAGCCAGCGCCACCAGTTGCAGGTTCATCCACGTCTGCGCAGCCAGGCGCTCCGGATAAGACCCGTGCAATATCCAGATTGCCAGGGCCGCCGCGATCGCCGGTAGCGGGATCAGCATCAGAAATGGCGGAAGCGCCAAAGAGGATTGGTAGTGGCCGATAGCGCCCAGCAGCAGGCCCAAGGCGGCCGTGAACGTGATGGCGCCGCATGCGCCAGCCACGAACTGCCGGCTTTGGCGGGTCAGGGAATCGCTACCTTTCAGAGGCTCCAAGGCAGACCGCTGTGTAGGAATTGGGCTGGGTGCAACTGGCTGGCGCCGTGTTGCGTCGAAGTGGTGCGAGTCGGATGGAGCATAAAGGCAGCGGACATTCTTGCACACGGTCGGCGAATGCCCGTCGCCCTGGGGACATTGCCGGCTCCGGCTGACTCACTGACTCAGTGCCATTTAAGTTTCAAGGTTGATATCTGCTGAAAAGGAGAAACCGTAGAATCTCACGAGCGGCGTTTCTACCGGAGGTTGTTTCCGGCCTGCATTTCAGGCGGCGCCAGACCGTGAAGAATACCCTGACATGTGTGCAATAAAAGACAAGGCGCTCCTGTCGAACGAAGCTTTTGACGATTCGGCGCTCGGTTTTTATCAGGCGTCCAGAGGCGCCTTGAACTGGAGCGACGCGCTGCTGCCGCTGCGGGATGCCGTGTCGGCCCGCGGAATCCAGCTGAACGGCGTCGATCAGCTCAGCGGTTGCGTTGCCTTCTTGCATGTTGCTGGCGATATCGCACCAGAAGCGGCCAGTGCCGCCTGCCAACGCATATTCCATCAATTGAATCCAGCTGCGGCGCTCGCATTGCAGTCGCCTCCCGGAAGCTGGATTCACGGCCTTGATCTGCTCGGACCGGCTGCCGCGACGCAAAATTCCTACGGCAGGGACTTCCTCATTGCGCACGGCCTGCACTATTGCAGCACGGTCAGAGTCCTGCAGGACGGATCGTTGAGCGCGTTTCTCATCGTTTATCACGGCGGCGGCCGGACTAACTTCAGCGCCCATGCGCTGCACATCTGCAACCGGCAGGTGCGCTACCTGGCCGACGCGCTGGGTCATGGCGGAATCCATCCGGATAACGGGCGTTCCGGCCGGTTCTTGGCCGAGCTTTTGTCGCGGCTGCAGGTCCCGTTGGTCCTGCTCGACGGGCAGTGCCGAATACATTTTGCAAATTCGATCGCGCTGCAACTGCTGTCCAGGAGCGGGAGCCTGCTCAAGATTGAGCCACGACTGACCTGCGCGTGCAAGGAAGACGACGACGGCCTCACCCATGCAGTCTCGAACCTGAGCATCGCCCCGTTGGGGGAAGCGCGCGGGCCGCAAGCCAGGGCAAGCGTACCTGTCCATTCGGCCGACGGCCAAAGAAGACTCACGGTGCATCTATATCCGATAGGCGAACCGGCCAGCCTTCCTGTATTGGGCATGAAGCGCATTGTCATGGCCGTTTTTCATGAACGCGATTTGCGGCTGGATATCGATCCGGTCCTGATAACGGAACACTACGGCCTCACGCCCGCCGAGGCGCGCGTAGCGGCCGCGTTGGCGCGGGGGCAGTCTCCGGAGCAGATCTGCCTGGATGCGGGCGTAACCATCAACACCGTCCGGTCGCAATTGCGTTCAATATTCGAAAAGACTGGCACCAGCCGGCAGACCGAACTTGTCAGCGCGCTTTCCAGCCTGCCGCTGGTGGGCGTCAGGCTCTCGACCACCTAAGGTGCGCGATTTGGGTGCCATCGGGCGCGGCAACGGCCCGCGCATGCCTGGCGACCCGCGTTTGTCCGACGATTCGCGTACGTCGATATTGGGGACGTCGCCGGCAGTTCAATCGGCCTTGCCGGAAAAGCCATTTTGCCGCCACGCCTCAAAGACAGCAATGGCGACGGCGTTCGACAGGTTCATGCTGCGATTGCCCGGTCGCATGGGCAGGCGCAGGCAATGGGCCGGCTCAAGGGCCTCAAGCAACAGGGCGGGCAATCCGCTTGTCTCGGAACCGAACACGAACCAGTCACCCGGCCGGTAACGTGGTTCGGTGTAAGCCCGCGCTGCACGGGTACTGAATGCGAAGATGCGGTCGGGGTCAGGTCGCTCGGAAACACGCCATTGTTCCAGGCTGGGATGCACCCGAACCTGCGCGAATTCGTGGTAATCAAGCCCCGCGCGGCGCATCTTTGCGTGGTCGATGGGAAACCCCAGCGGCTCAACCAGGTGCAGTTCAGCACCGGCATTGGCGCACAGTCGGATCACGTTGCCCGTGTTGGGCGGTATCTGGGGTTCGACAAGGACGACACGGAACATGGCAGGCCGATTATGGCGTGCGCGCCACCACGCAGTTGATGACCGACAGCGCGCCAGCCCGGCACAGTGCGGCGGCAGCCTCGTCGAGCGTGGAACCGGACGTAAGAACATCGTCAACCAACAGCAGATGCATTCCTGCCGCCTCGGGGCCCGCGAGGAAGGCGCCGCGGACATTGACCTGGCGTTGTGCCAGGGGCAAGCCCTGTTGGCTGGCGCAGTGGCGGGTGCGTACCAGCGCGTTGCGCAGCAGCGGTCGGCGCAGGCGCGCGGCGAGCGCGCGAGCTATTTCATGAGACTGGTTGAACCCGCGTTCGCGCAGCCGTGGCAGCGCCAGCGGGAGGGCAATGACGGCGTCGCCGCGCCACGCCCCCACGCGCTCGGCCAGGAGCAATCCGAAGGCGCGGCCCAGGTCGAGACGGTTGTGGAATTTGAGTGCCGCCACCATGGCATCGACGGGCGGGGCGTAGTCGGCCAGCGCATAGGTGGCGGCAAAATGCGGCGGCCGGGTCAGGCAGCGGCCGCAAATGGCGAGGGCGCCAATGGCGTGCGCCATCGGCGGAGGCAGTGGCAACCGGTTGGCGCAAATGCGGCAGCGGGGCGTTGCCGCGGGAAAGTATTCGTCGCGGCAGGCGCCGCACACCGGGACTTCCGGCGAAGCGGCAGGATTGATGCCGCATACGGTGCAGTCGGGGGCAATCAGGTGGCGCAGGGCGGCGAGGAAGGAACGTGGCATGGCGTCGTGTGCCCCAACGCGCGGGCATGCAGGGCAGTGCCAGCCTATACTCCGTGACGGTCTTTCCGCACTACCGAAGGCGGCGCCACGCGGCGCCCTCGCACCGGCACCACAGCTTGTGACTCGCGCCCGCGTCGATGCCAGCATTGTTACTGTGCGCCGCCAGTTCGAGGCGCGCGCGGCACGCTTTGCCGAGCACGATGCCGTGGTCCGAGAAGTCGGGCGCCGCATGCTCGAGCGCCTGTCGTTCATTCGTCACCCCACGGCGCTGCTTCTCGACCTGGGCTGCGGCAGCGGCGGCTGCCGCGCCGCGCTGGAGCAGCAGTTTCCCGGGGCACGATGGCTGGGCCTGGACCTCTCGCCGGCCATGATGCGCGCGGCACCCGCCGGTGGCCACTGGGGCCGCCCTCTGGGCGCGTGGCTGCGGGGCGCTGGCGCGGGGCTGCTGCGCGCCTGTGCCAGCGCCGAGCGCCTGCCACTGGCCGACGGCGCGGTTGACCTCGTCTTCTCGAACTTGATGCTGCACTGGCATCCCGCTCCCCACGAGGTGATCGCGGAAATTGCGCGGGTGCTCAGGACGGGCGGCCTCGTGATGTTCAGCAGCTACGGGCCGGACACCGTGAAGGAACTGCGCGCAGCCTGCGCTGCCGCGCTGCCGGCGGCCCGCCCCATGCCCTGCGTGGACATGCACGATTTCGGCGACATGCTGGTCGAGGCCGGATTCGAGGCCCCGGTCATGGAAGTGGAGACGCTGCGGCTGACCTTCGGCAGCGCGCCGGCCCTGGTGGCCGAGGCGCGCGCCCTGGGCGGCAATCCGCGCGCCGACCGTCCGGCGGGGCTTCCGTCGGGGGCCCAGGCTCGGGCGCTGCTGCGCGCGCTCGAAAGCGGGGCCGATAGTCAGGGACGGCTGGGCCTCACCTTCGAAGTGGTGATCGGCCACGGATGGAAGGCGGCGCCGCGCAGGGACCTCCAGACCATCGCGATGCCGCGGACCCGGGGTAGTTGACGCTGGGCGCTTACGCCGGCGGCGGGCGCGGCACAATGCGCCAGGCGCAGGCTTGCAAGGGTGCCCGCGAAACCTCCCCTTGCCCGCTTGCGGGGCGCAGGTGGGGTTTCGCGAAGCACCGCTTCGCGCCACCGGGGCAACCGCGTCCTACAGGGCGCGGGCTATAGGGAGTGCGTGGGGCGCATCGGCAAAGTTTTGGCGCAGACAGGAGGAACCGCAATGACGGCAATCGAGCGAACCGGGCGCTGCCTGTGCGGGGCTGTGCGCTTTGCGGCGCACGGCGAACCCTTGTGGATCGCGCATTGCCATTGCGAAAGCTGCCGGCGTGCCACCAGCGCGGCCTTTGCAACTTACGTTGGGTATCCGGTCAAAGCCGTGGCGTGGACCGGCGCCGCGCCGCGCACGTTCGCATCGTCTCCCGGAGTAACCCGCAGCTTCTGCGCGAACTGCGGCGCGCCCATGAGCTTCGCGGGCGAGCGCTGGCCCGGGGAAATCCATCTGTTTGCCGCCAGTTTTGATGCGCCGGGCGAACTCGCACCACAGGTGCATGTGTACGCCGAGGAACAGCTACCCTGGGTTCATCTCGACGATGGCCTGCCGCGTATCGCGAAGAATACGGCGTAGGCCGGAAACCCCGGGGACAAGATGCGCCGCTCGTTAAGCCAGCGCCTCGGTTGCACGATGCGCGTATCCGGCAGCCAGACACCCTGCGGCAAGCACCGCGGATCCGCGGGAAAGCGCCGGATCAGGTTCGGTGGATCTTGAGACGGCGGCCTTCGCTGTCGATCTCTTCAAGAACGACGTCGAATTTCCACAGCTGCTTGACGTAGCCCAGCACGGTTTCGGCGCTTTGCTGCTCGAGCATGCGGCCGCTTTCCACGCGGTGCTGCAGCAGCAGCGCCCTTTCGGCCTCGTCGTTGGAGCGGGCCACCACCAGAGTGGGGATGTAGGCCTCGCTGCGGTACTGCGCGGCCAGCGCCTGGCGGACCCGGGTGTAGCCGCTCTCGTTGTGGATGGCGCGGACGTGATAGTGGTCCCGGTCGTCGTCGCCGTCATGCATCATGAACAGCCGCATGTCGCGCATGACCTTGGGCGACAGGTACTGCTCGATGAGGCTGTCGTCCTTGAAGTTGGTCATGGCGAACTGTATGCCTTCCTGCCACGGCGATCCGGCAAGGCTGGGGAACCATTCACGGTCCTCGTCGGTGGGCGATTCGCAGATGCGGCGGATGTCGCGGAAGATGGAAAATCCCAGCGCGTAGGGATTGAGCCCGCTGTAGTGGCGTGAATCGAACGCCGGCTGCGCGACCACGTCGCCATGGTTGCCGAGCCATTCGAGCATGAAGCCGTCATCGACCTCGCCCGCGTCATACAGTTCGTTGAGCAGCGTGTAGTGCCAGAAGGTTGCCGCACCCTCGTTGGCAACCTTGGTGAGGCGCTGCGGATAGAAGTATTGCGAGACCTTGCGCACGATGCGCACGAGCTCCCGCTGCCAGGGCTGCAGCTTGGGAGCGTGCTTCTCGATGAAATACAGCAGGTTTTCCTGGGGGTCGAAGGGCGGCAGGCTGGCCGCATCGGCATCGTCGCCGCCCTCGCGTTCGTCCATGTGCAGGTGGGCGAAGTCGGCGTTGTAATGCTTTTCGGCGAACTTCATCCGCTCGCTGATGCGGGCACGCTCGCGCTTGACCGACAGGCGCTGCGGGCGGCGGTAGCGGTCCACGCCGTAAGGGGCCAGCGCATGGCAACAGTCGAGCACGGACTCCACTTCGCGCCAGCCGTACTGCTCCTCGCAATCGGCCACGAAGGTCCGCGCGAACTGCAGGTAGTCGAGGATGGCATCGGCCTGCGTGAACTGGCGGAACAGGTAGTTGGTCTTGAAAAAGCCGTTGTGGCCGTAGCCGGCATGGGCCATCACCAGCACCTGCAGCGCCAGCGTATTGGTCTCCATCAGGTAGGCGATGGCTGGGCTGGTGTTGATGACGATTTCGTAGGCCAGGCCCGTCATGCCCTTTTTATAGCCGTGCTCCTGCGACAGCAGCGACTTGCCGAAGCTCCAGTGCGAATAGTGCACCGGCATGCCGACCGTGGAACACAGGTCGAGCATCTGGCTGGCGGTGATCATCTCGTACTGGATGGGGTAGGTGTCCAGACCCATGCGGCGGGCGTGCGCGGCGATGGCGTGGTCGAATTTCTCGAGCGTCCCGAGCGTCCACTCGGTGCCGCTGGCTATGGGCGCCGAGCGCCGCACCACATCGAGCCGGGGCATGGGAACGCTGGGCTTGGCCAGCAGCTTGGGCCAGGGGCGCTGCTTCTCGAGGGGGTCGTCTACGCTTCCCATCAGGCTGCCTGCTTTCGGGCAAATAGTTCACGGAATACCGGCCAGATATCGCTGCGGTCGTGCACCGCCCGGCGGGCAAAGGCCGGCCCCTGGATGGCGTCGTAGCTCTGCCAGAGGTCGGAGGCACGGTTGAACCAGCCGCTGGAACTGGGGATATCGATGTAGGCGAAATAGCGCACCAGTGGCAGCAGTTCCTGCCCCAGGTAAGCCGCGCTCTTGCGGCCATCGTCGCTGGTGCAGTCGCCGTCGGATGCCTGGGCGACATAGACATTCCAGTCGGGCCCGGCAAAGCGGTCCTGGATGATGCGGTAGGCCAGTTCGAGGGCCGGCTGCACCAGGGTGCCACCGGTCTGGGGATCGTGGAAGAACCGCTCCTCGTCGACCTCCTCGGCCGTTTCGGTGTGGCGCACGAAGACGACTTCGACGTGCCCGTACTTGCGCTCGAGGAAGAGGTAAAGCAGCGCAAAAAAGCGCTTGGCAAGGTCCTTCTTGCGTTCGTCCATGGAACCGGACACGTCCATGAGGCACAGCATCACCGCACGCGTGGCAGGCGCCGTTGTCGGCACGCGCGAGCGGTAGCGGCGGTCAACATCCTCGAGGAACGGAAGCTTGCTGCGGCGCTCGCGCAGGCGCGCGATCTCCTCGAGGATGCGGCTGCGTTCGGCTTCGTCGGGCACGGCGCCGGGGGTGTCGAGCTTCTGCTCGAGTTCCAGGATGTGCGCCGCCAGAGCCCCGCGCAGCGCGATGCGCCGGGCAATGCCCATGCGCACGGTCATTCCGGGCAGCAGATTGGTGGGCAGGCCCTCGCGGCTGTAGCCGCCGCGGCGCATGCGTTCCATGGACATTTCGCCAAAGCGCGTGCGCTCGAGGTTGGGCAGCTCGAGGTCGTCGAAGAACAGCGCCAGGAACTCCTCGCGCGACAAGGCGAACGCAAAGGAGTCGCTTCCTTCGCCGGAGCCCGGGTCGTCGCCGTCGGCGCCGTCGCCGCTGCCGCGGCGCGGGCGCGACACGCTGTCGCCGGGCAGGTATTCGCGGTTGCCCGGCAGGACGAAGTCGCGGCTGCCGGTGTCGCCATCGTGCACCAGCCGCGGTTCGGCAAGTCCGCGGCCGGGTATGGAAATGCGTCCGCCGCGGCCGACATCCTTGATGGATCGCTTGCCGAATTCCTCATCGGCGGCTCGCTTGATGTCGTCCTTGAAGCGGCGGATGAAGCGTTCACGGTTGACCGCGCCGCGTCCCGGCGGATCGGCGCGGCGGTCGACGATGCGCAGTAGTCCCATGGTGGGCGAAACGACCGCCGCCAATGCGGCATCGTCGGCCGCGGAGCCGACTGCGGAGTCGACGGCAGCAGCATACCCCGTCGCAGCGGGCGTTTCGAGCGAAGTCTGCAATCGTGCCTGCGACATCCCCATTCCCCGATGATAGGCGCGTTCCGGGTTACCGGGGCGACGCCACTATGACTGCGCGCTCTTCTTGTAGTGCAGGTACCAGTCCACCAGGCGCCGCACCTGCTTTTCCGTATAACCACGGGCGGCCAGCCGGTTGACGAAGGAGCGGTGGCGCTCGTCGAGTTCGGCCGAGCCCTTTGCCTCGAAGGAGATCACCGGCAGGATGTCCTCGGTCTTGCTGAACATGCGCTTTTCGATCACCACGCGCAGCTTTTCGTAACTGGTCCAGTGCGGATTCTTGCCATGAGCCCGGGCGCGCAGGACGAAGTTGACGACCTCGTTGCGGAAGTCCTTCGGATTGGAGATTCCGGCGGGTTTCTCTATCTTTTCCAGCTCCGAGTTGAGGGCGTCGCGCGAGTACTGCATGCCGGTTTCCTGGTCGCGCCAGTCTTCGTCGAGCAGCCATTTGTCCGCATACGTTACGTAGCGGTCGAAGAGGTTCTGGCCGTATTCCGAATAGGCGTCCAGGTAGCTCATCTGGAGTTCCTTCTCTAGGAACTCGGCAAAGCGGGGTACCACCCATTCCTTGATGTGGGAACGCAGCCGGCGCTTGTATTCCTCCGGCAGGTCTTCCTTGTTCAGGCGGTCTTCCAGCACCACGAGCAGGTTGACCGGATCGGCGGCAATCTCGCTGGGATCGCGGTTGAACGCGGCCGATATGGTCTTGAAGGCCCACCGTGTCGACAGGCCGGAGAAGCCTTCGCCCGGGCCGGCGTCATCGCGGTATTCCTTGACGCTCTTGGCGCGAGGATCGAGGTCCTTGAGGTTTTCGCCGTTGTACGAGCGCAGCTTGGAGAAGACCGATGAGTTCTCCGGCACCACCAGGCGCGACAGCACCGTGAACTCGGCCAGGGTGCGCAGCGTCTGGGGCGCGCACGGCGCGTTGGCCAGCGTAGAGGACTTGAGCATCTTGTCGTAGATGCGGATCTCCTCGTCGGTGCGCAGGCAGTACGGCACTTTGACGAGGTAGACGCGGTCGATGAAGGCCTCGTTGTCGCGGTTGTTGCGGAATTTGAGCCACTCGGCCTCATTGCTGTGGGCCATGATGAAGCCATTGAACGGCATGGCCGGCAGCGCCTCGGTGCCCTTGAAGTTGCCTTCCTGGGTGGCGGTCAGAATGGGGTTGAGCACCTTGAGCGGCGCCTTGAACATCTCGACGAACTCGACCCCGCGCGCAGATCCGAGGCAGAGGGCTCCCGAATAACTGTAGGCATCCGGGTCGTCCTGGGCATAGCGCTCGAGCATGCGCAGGTCGATCTTGCCCACAAGAGTGGAGATGTCCTGGGTGTTTTCGTCGCCAGGTTCGGTCTTGACGATGCCCACCTGGTTGAGCACGGACGGTATGACTCGTACGACCTTGAACTGGGATATGTCGCCGGAGAATTCGCGCAGGCGCTTCAGGGCCCACGGGCTGGCGATGCCAGTGAGCGCGCGCCGCGGGATGCCGTAGCGGTCCTCGAGCAGCGGACCGTATTTTTCGCGGTCGAAAAGGCACAGCGGGTGCTCCAGGAGCGGCGAGACGCGGCCGCTCTTGGGATCCTTGAGCGCGTAGATGGGGAACTGCTCGGCAAGCTTTTTGATCTTCTCGGCCAGCGAGGACTTGCCGCCGCCTACGGGCCCCAGCAGATACAGGACCTGCTTGCGCTCCTCGAGGCCCTGTGCGGCGTGGAGGAAATACGCGTAGAGCTGCATGAGCGTCTCTTCCATTCCGTGGAACTCGGCGAACGTGTCCCAGGACTGGATGGCGCGGTTCTGGAAGATGCGCGACAGGCGCGGATCCTCGGCGGTGTTGAGCAGGGTGGGCTTGCCGATCGCCTCGAGAACGCACTCGTGAGCGGAGGCATATGCCATGCGGTCGGTCTTGCAGTACTGGAGGAATTCCTCCAGGCCCATTTCCTCGTCCTGCGCGCGGACGAAGTCGGATTTGAATGCGGAAACCAGTTCGCTGGACGCGTACATATTTCCCCTCCTGCGGGCGCAGTCCGGTTTTCAGACTGCCATTTTGAACAACGCGCCGTTCCGCAATCCGGTTGACCAACCATGACGAGCGGGCCGGCAGTTCTTTGTCTGGCGGTACAGGGCCGGGGCACACGACACCGGAAAAACACCGACGCTGTAACTTTAGGCCTTGAACCGCTCAAGCATTGCAGCATAAGCGCAAACAAAGTTGGGGAATTTTAGCGTTGACATCGCAGTTGTGACCAGCACGAGACAGGGGACAAGCCGGCTCAAGCACGCGCGGCCATTTGCCGCAGCCTTTTGCCATGCGCATGCACGCGTGCAGAAAGCCGAAAAAGAAACGCCCCGCGGAGGACGCGGGGCGCTGAAATTCCGCCACCTCGGAGGAGAGGGGGGAGGAGGAGGGGCGGAAGACTACGGAAGCTGAAAATACGAAACCGAAATATCGATGCGACAAAAGATGCGGTTTTCCTGCCCCATACGGGATCAGATCGATTCCTGCAATTGCTCTCGCATCTTCCGTAATGCTTTGGCTTCAAGTTGACGGATTCGTTCCGCGGAAACCCCAAATTCTTCGGCCAGATCATGCAAGGTGGCGGTGCCGACGGTGCCATCGGCCTTCTCATCGAGCCAGCGGGCCTCGACGATGCGCCGGCTGCGCGGATCGAGGGTCGCCAGGGCCTGCCGAACGCCGCTTCCCTGCAGGGTGTCGGCATCGCGGCGTTCGAGCACCCGGCTGGGCTCGGCGTCGGCGTCTTCGAGGTAGGCGATGGGCGCGAAGGTTTCGCCCTCGTCATCGGATCGACCCTCCAGTGCGATATCGCCACCAGCCAGGCGCATCTCCATTTCCGCGACGTCCTCGGGCTTGACATTGAGCTCCCGGGCCACGCCGGCGATCTCTTCGCGGCTCATGCTGCCCGGACCCTTCTTGAGGCTGCGCAGGTTGAAGAAAAGCTTGCGCTGCGACTTGGTGGTGGCAACTTTCACCAAACGCCAGTTACGCAGGACATATTCGTGGATTTCGGCGCGGATCCAGTGCAGGGCGAAGGAGACGAGGCGCACCCCGCGATCGGGATCGAAGCGCTTTACCGCCTTCATCAAGCCGATATTGCCCTCCTGGACTAGGTCGGCGTGGGGCAGGCCATAACCCAGGTAATTACGGGCAACCGATACCACCAGCCGCAGGTGTGAAAGCACGAGCTTTCCGGCCGAGTCGAGGTCGCCACGGTCGCGGTACTGGCGTGCCAGCCGGTCTTCTTCGTCGGGCTGAAGCATGGGAATACGGTTGACGGCGGTTACGTAGGCGTCAAAATTGCCCAAGCTGCCAGGCAGTAGTGCCAGCGGGGACTTGGCACCCCCGGTTGGTAAAAGTGTCAGTTCGGTTGCACCCATGTGATCCTCCTGTTCAGGGACCTTGCTGCTTGCCCACCCGCGGAAGGGGTGGCGAGCGCGGCCTTGAACTACCAAAGCACAATTTTAGCACTCGGACTATGAGAGTGCCAGTTGGAGTGATAGGGGGGAATAAAGTTCCATTTGTGGGTTTTCCACTAGGTGAAAGCTGATACTCAGCCTAGCGGGCGCCCTTCCAGATATTTGTTTTAAATGGCTTTTTCCGAACGAACCTCGCCTCGATCCCCGCAAACGTGCCGGCGGCGCTGCCCCTGGGCCTCCCGCTTCCTGCGTTCTCCAGCTGGCCGGCCCCCCAAGCGATTGCCGCGATACCGTCCAAGCAGCCCCGATCCAATACGGGGCCAAGGAAGCCAAAGCGCCGACTGGCTGCACAGCCCCAAACGCACTGGTGAAATAGTTCGCGAAAAAGACGGGTGGACATTACGAAAGACGCTTCCCGGCCTTGGTCAGTGCATACCATCGGTCGAAAGTGCGCAAACGGAAATCAGGAACTTTGGTCTTGCCTGCCAATGGCAATGTCGCAGCGCGAGCAATCCGTGCAGTGGCCAGGCACGGTATTACTTTTCAAGCCAATCGTTCGCCGATAATTAACGGGGCGAGATAATGCCGCATATATCCTCTTGGCACATCCAGCGGAATGGCCACGCGTGTCCACAATCGACTCCCGATCAGCTTGTTTCAATGCGCGTCGCGTCGAATCTCCAGCGGCCGGGCGGCGGATTGTCAACAAGGTGGCTTAGGACGCTTTCGTGTATCAAGAGCACGACGGGGCTCTCCGCCAAGCGAAACATCAGCTGATTGCCCGTCTTCGTTGAATCGAGCACGAGCCGATTGAACGCAAGCAAGGGTGGTTTAGACCCGTCCGGGTCTTCCTCCATTAGCGTATCCGCTTCTGACCGAGTTCTATCCGCCGCGCGAACCAAGCCCAGAACATTGAAAGCCCAGAAACCATCCCAGTCCTCACCGGTGATTGTGCTGTGCAATTTGGCTGCAAAGACCTGATAGTTGCTGACGCCAGCGCCAGCGAGGCCCTTGACAAGTTCATTGCTAAAGACAGGAATTGTGTTGCCGATGAAATGCGGCACCGCGTCACGGGACGGGAAATCCACCTCAAAAGACAAGGGCTCCTGAATCTGGTCTGCGATGAACGCCCCCTTCAGGAACGACACGCCGGAAGGCAACTTCGGGTTCCTGGTGACGGCCTGCTCAAGCCAGTTGTCAGGTTCGATCTGGTGGTATGCGGGGCGCATTTTGAACAGGTCAGTTTTGGTTAAAGCTTCGCGCGTGCACTGTGCTGGCACACCGGCTTGTGGTACTCGAGTGCGTAATTGGAAAGAAATACCTTCCACTCGGTGCGCGGACTGCTTATTTGCTTGATCATGTGGTTCGACAAATTGTCCAGGCAGTTGTGCACGACGAAGGTCGCCTGAGGGGGCTTGGGAGGCGGCTGGCACTTGCACATCGGTACCCAGTCGGCGATGCGGTCGCTGATTGCCTTTAGAAAACCCTTCAGGTATTGATCGTAGCTTGTGTGTTTGTCACCGGTCGGGTCGTCGGGATCGGCGATGTTGTGCGGTCCAATGTGTATCTGTGCTTTGAAGTCCGCCATGACGGCCTCGGCCAATTTTTGTCTTTGGTCATCGTCGAGCACTCCTTTTTTAGCGCTCCAGCGGCCCACGTACTCCTTTGGTACGGACGGTGCCCAGAATCCGTTATTCGTATTGTTGATCGAATATCCCGTATCCTTTGCATTCCAGTCGCTGGCCGTGATCCATTTTTCAATGTCCTCCCCCTCCATCGCCTGCTTTCCGCTTATCAAATGGTGGGCCTGGAACGTATAGCTCTTCGATTGATCTTTCTTCCGTGCTGTCGGAGGGCCAAACTGTTCCAACGGCCAACCGTTGTCATCGCATTTGCCAGTCTGGGGTCGCGCGCCGCCCTGGAGTGACGTGAGCTTGGCCGGTTGCTCCATGATCTGCTCCAGCTTCTTGGAATTATTGTCGTCGCCGGCATACGTCGTATAGCCGGCGCGAGCCTTGGGCGGGCAGAACGGACACTTTTCACTTGGGAGTTCGTGAACAAACGCCACGGCGATCATTTCATTAAGTTCGGACATCGCAGCGTTCCCTCATCCGATGATTCCGCGACACTATCGAAAACGCACCCGCGAATGAAGGTGCATTTCGTCACATCCATAAATTCGCCGCAAAGACGATGGTTCCGGTCGGGGCGGCTCCGCGGCGCAACCTCAGCCGCCCAAATCGCTCGCAAGGTCTTCCCGAGCCCAAGTAGTTGCACGTTCTCGGCTCGTACCCACGCGAGCCCAAGCATTTGAGGTTGATTTTTATGATTCCCCGGATGTGCAGAGAATCGTCGCAATAGGTCCTACGGCTCGTCCTGAAAACAAGATAACTCAGTTACCTTCAGATCCTCGAGACGCGGTTGATGGCCTTTGACACCCAGCACTTCTATCAAGCCAGCGCCCTGCGTTATCACTTTCCTGTCCCCCCAGATCGCTGCAACGGCGATCGTTGCTTTGAGTGGCTTTTCGCCAGCACGACAGGCACCAACCGCAAGGTCGACACGCCCGCCCTTTGGGAGCAACAGATCACGCGCCTCCAGGAGGCGATAAAGGGAAGGGTTCGGCTTATCGGGGATCGGAAATTTCCCCTCTATCAGGGAAACCGTCCATTTTTGTTCGTTGCAGCGGAAAACGACGAGAAACGCATTTGGGTACGCGCCGGTCTCGTTTGCAAGTCCGTCCGCCTGTTCCACGACGCATGCCGGACGCTGTGCGATCCGGGGCAACATTTCCGAACTTGGCGCCGCAATCGACGCGTTAGTTGCGCTGACCAAACCGATCAAACCTCCGATCCCGCATATGAACCGACTCCGCCTGCGGTGCTGTGCGGGCTTGTGAGGAGGAAGACATGCAGGCGGATGACCAGTCATTGCGACGAATTCAATTCGACACCACGGCGTGTTTCAGCGGGCAAACGTGGAATACCTTAATGGGGCTTACCCTTCCTGCCAGGCCGAGTCCCGGCATCGGGGTTGTTCTGACTTCGAAATGCAAATGCAAGTCTGCGTAGGGCAGGCTTGAAGCGTTTCCACTATTCCCGGTCCGAGCGATTTCCTGACCTTTGGTGACGGAGTCACCCTTCTTTAACGAAGTCGATTGCAGATGTGCATATGCGGCATAGTATTTCACCGAGCCCGTCACGAAAGAATGCACGACCATGAGTCCGAAATCACCGTGGTACCCGGAAAATTCGACCTTTCCGCTTCCAACGGCAAGGCATGCTGTGCCGAGTTTTGCCGCAAAGTCCCAGCCTTGGTGGGGCTTGGGGGAACCGTCCTTATGGTGCCGAACCATTCCATAGGTATTTGATTCACTGTTTCGGCGAATTACATTGAATTGCAACGGCCAGCGAATGTCGGAATTCATTTTCTTCCCTCTTATGGCGAATCAGCGAAAGCTAGCGCCACATTGGATCACTGCAATATCGATCGTCCTCAATTTTGCAAATTAATCACGCACGGCGAGCGGGTATCCGACCGACCGGAACTTCCGGCGGCTCGCCTTACACCGGCCACTGGTGCCGGGCAGTATGGCGAATCGCTCGTGCCTTGCCCAGTTACCAACGTCATTCTTCGTGCCGCGATGCCGTGGTCAGCCAGGCGATCTCGGAACCGCGAAGGGCTGTTCCGCAGCAGCCAGCGCAGTGAAGGAATAAATGAGTTCGGGCTGAATATGCCGATGCGCTGAAGCAGCACGGCGCAGAAGCGCCTAGGCAATGGCGGAGCGCACCGCAAGACGTGTCGCCACCGACGCAATCAGACCCCCGAAGACGGCGGCCAGCAGGCAAAAAGCCGGCCCGTACCATTCCGGCAAAACGTCCGCAGACCAGTGCAGGGTGTATTGCCCCGCAAGGTCGGCAAACAGGGGGTCGAGCCAGGTCGACGCCATGCTCGTCATCCACCATGCCAGAGCGGCCACGCAAAGGACCGAAAATGCGCCGCCGTATACATAGGGTCGTCGGACCGCCGCCGGGTCGGCGCCCAGGGCATCGAGCAGCCGCAGTTCCTCAGGATCGGGCTTTGCACCGAAGCCCGCGGCCGCGATGATGCCGACGATTCCCGTGGCAATCAAGGCGCCGCCCGCGAGCAGCACAAGCCTGCGTGCAAGTTGCGCGAGCGCCCAGGTCCGGCGATAGGCCTCCGGCTGGTATCGGACGCTCTCCACGGACTTTACCTTCGCCAGTTCCGCGACCGCCGCCTCGACGCCATCGGGTCCGGCCTCCGGAGCGAAGGTGACCACGAAGGAGTCGGGCAGCGGATTCGGGCGCAATTCGCGAAGGCCCAGGCTCGCCAGCCCGGGGCGCTGGGATAGGTTGGCCAGCGCAGCGTCACGACCGACGAAATCCGCGGCTAGCACGTTGCCGACCTTGCGCAGCGCCAGGCCGAGGGCGGCAAGATCGGTTTCCCCCTCGGCGCCGGCAGCCATCACCAGCGCCTGGGGCCGCACCCAGGGCGGCGCCTCGAGTGGCTGCAGGCGCCACAGGAAAATGGCACCCGTTAGGATTGCCGCAACGATCACGGCGGTGGCGAGCACCAGTGGGAAGAACGGCAACGGCCGTCCTGCCGTATTGGAAAGCGCTACCCGCAAGGCGCCTGCGCGGCTTCCGGTCAGCGGCATGTCGGCGCCGTCATGCGGGAACCTGACCATCCTGCAGGCGCAGCAGGCGCGAGCGAGCGGGCCAAGGGGCCGGAAGCGGCACAGTGCTTGGCTCGGCGCAGCGCTGGGCCACGACGATGGTTACTCCGGATTCCGAAAAAGGATCAAGCAGCCGCAGGATGCGCGCGGCGCTGGGAATATCGAAGGGGGTCAGCAGGTCATCGAGCAGGAGCAGCGCCGGGCGGTTCACCAGGGCACGCGCCAGCGCGACGCACTGGCGCTCGCCGCTGGGCAGATGGCTGCAGACCGTTTGCGCGGTTCTATCGGCATCCAGGCCCACCAGCGCCAGGGCCACCCGTGCACGGCGTACGCCTTCGTTGCGGGCCGCACCTGCCGCCCAGGGCGCCAGCGCGACGTTCTCCAGAACGGTGCGCGAAAGCAGCAGGCCACCGCCAGGGGGCAGGTAGCCGATCGACCGGCGCATATGCGAACGCGCCGCTGCGCCGAGTCTTGCAAGATCTTCACCTGCCATGCGTACGGTTCCGGCCGCCGCGCGCTCGAGGCCGGCCATGAGCCGCAGCAATACGCTCTTGCCGCTGCCGCCGGCACCCTCGACCACCAGGAACTCTCCCCTTCGCAACTCCAGGTCCAGGCCAGCCAGCACGGGCCGGAAGGCGCCATAGCGCTGCTCGACGCCGGCCAGCTGCAGCAGCGGGGCGGCCGCGGCCGAATCGGAGAGCTGGGGTTCTATGCGCGAGGCATGCATGCTGTACGGTTCTGATCTCTGACGCGGCCCGCGCCTTGGATGGTTGCGCCGCCTGTAACATCAGGTTCGCTGCGGTCATTACATTAATATGACGGCATTGTGACGGCGGGCAGCGCATGTCGCGGCGACGGAACTGGTCCCTTCACAGGCGCCGTGGCCGATTGTACGGTGCCGGCCGCCCCAGGCCGTCAACCGCGAGGCCCCCAGCAAGGAGAAAAGACGATCGCACAGCCTCCGCCAAATCCGCAGCGCTTCCTCAACCGGGAACTGTCGCAGCTCGCCTTCAACGAACGCGTCCTTGCACTTGCCGAGCGCGCAAACGTGCCCCTGGGCGAGCGCCTGCGCTTCGTCTGCATCGTATCGTCCAATCTGGATGAGTTCTTCGAGATCCGGGTATCCGACCTCATGGACAAGCTGCGCGAGACCGGGGCGGCAGGGCCGGGGTCGCCCGAATGGGAGGAATTTGCCCAGATTTCGCAGCGCGCACATGCTCTGGTGGAGCGCCAGTACCGGCTTTACAACGAGCAGATCATGCCGGCCCTGGAGCAGTCGCGCATCGTGGTGCTCAATCACGCGCAGCGCACGCCGCAGCAGCGAGCCTGGGTGCGCGAGTACTACCGGCGCGAGGTGCTGCCCCTGCTCTCGCCGATCGGACTGGATCCCTCGCATCCATTCCCGCAGGTGATGAACAAGGCGCTCAATTTCATCGTCCAGCTCGAGGGCAAGGATGCCTTCGGCCGGCCCTCGGCCATCGCCATCGTCAAGGTTCCGCGCGTGCTGCCGCGGGTCATCGCGCTCCCGGCCGCGCTCACCCCGGGCCGCCAGGCATTCGTGCTGCTTTCGTCGGTCATCCGGGCGCACCTGACCGACCTCTTCCCCCGCCGCAACCTGGCGGGTTTCTCGCAATTTCGCGTCACCCGCGACTCGGACCTGTGGGTGGACGAACGCGAAGTATCGAACCTGCGCGAGGCGCTCAAGTTCGAGCTGACCCAGCGGCATTTCGGCAACGCCGTGCGGCTCGAAATCCTCCAGACCTGCCCGCCCCACCTCGAGGAACTGCTGCGCGAACAGTTCCACCTGCCCCAGGAGGTGGTCTACCGCGTGGACGGCCCCGTGAACCTGGTCCGCATGAACCAGATGGTGGATCACCTGAAGGGGCCGGCGCAGCGCTTCGTCCCGCTTGCGCCGGTCTGGCCCGCGCAGGTAGCGCAGGGCGCCGACATCTTCCCGGCCATACAGCGCGGCGACATTCTGCTGCACCACCCGTTCGAGAGCTTCGAGCCCGTCATCGAGTTCCTGCGCCAGGCAACATTCGATCCGCAGGTCATGGCGATCCGCATGACGCTTTACCGGACGGGGACGGGATCGATACTGGTGGACCTGCTCGAGGATGCGGCACGGCGCGGCAAGGAGGTCACGGTGGTGGTCGAGTTGCAGGCGCGTTTCGACGAGGAAGCCAACATCGACCTGGCCGGCCGGCTGGAAGCGGTGGGCGCCCAGGTGGTCTACGGCGTGGTGGGGATGAAGACCCACGCCAAGCTGCTGCTGGTGATACGCCGCGAGGTGCGGCGCGGCCGCGCCCG
>Ga0075030_100000865_pt1 | contig 27059 bp, 23 predicted proteins | sample LitLauG_LLR_2012_FD_71393 | JGI IMG/M metagenome (GOLD analysis project Ga0075030, IMG submission 71393) | Freshwater sediment microbial communities from Pennsylvania, USA - Little Laurel Run_MetaG_LLR_2012 | ecosystem: Environmental > Aquatic > Freshwater > Creek > Sediment | place: USA...
AGGATATTCTTTACTGTAACCCCGACTGCCAACTACCGCCGCAATTCCACAACCTCGCCGTCGCGCGCAAACAGGACCACGCTCGCCATGCCGATGAACAATCCGTGCTCCACCACGCCGGGCATATCGCTCAACGCGCGCGCCAGCTTGTCGGCGTCGGGGATCTCGCCAAAGCAGCAATCGAGAATGTGATTGTTCTCGTCGGTCACGTAGGGCCTGCCGTCGGGCTGAGCCCTGAGCTGAACTTCCGCGCCGAGAGCTGTAATCCTCTTGGCCACCAAGGCCTGCGCGAACCGGATCACTTCCACCGGCAGCGGAAACTTCCCCAGCACCGGCACTTGTTTGGAAGCGTCGGCCACCACCACCATCTGCTTCGTGGCAGACGCGACAATCTTCTCTCTCAGCAGCGCGCCGCCGCCACCCTTAATCAGGCGCAATTGCGGATCGACCTCGTCCGCCCCGTCCACAGTAACAGCGATCTCCTGGCACTCGTCGAGCGTGGTCAGCGGAATCCCCAGGCTCTGGGCCAAGTCCCGCGATCGCACCGAGGTCGGAATTCCTCGGATGCGCAAACCATGCTTCACCTTCTCGCCCAAGAGTTTGATGAAGTAAGCGGCTGTCGACCCCGTCCCCAGCCCCACGACTTGGTCGTCCTTCACGAACTGCAAGCTGGCCCGCGCCGCTGACTCCTTTTCCTGCTCGTTCGCCATAGTTTTATGTGGTTCCCGCCCTCTCAACCTAAACTCTTCTCAATGACGATCAAGTATGTCGCCAACGCCAAGCCGAAAAGCACCGTCAAAACTGTCACCAGGTCGAGCGCAAACCCTGCCGGCTCGAATTGGCCCGCATCCAGCTGCACCCGCGTCCTACGATATCGAACCAGCCCGGCGATCACCAGCACCACACCCGTAACAATCGCGCTCGCGCCCAGCCACACCGAAAATCCGGTGGTTCGCGCCGGATGTCCTTGAAGCGCCGTCAACTGCCGAATCGCGATCGAGAACCGCCCGATGGCGAATCCGAAAACCACAATCGCCGCCCCGGTTCGCACCCAGGCTAAGAACGTCCGCTCGTTGGCCAGGTGGTCGCGCGCCCGGTTCGGATTTTCACTCTGGGCCACAGACCCTCCGTACCGCCAGCATTATTCCACAGCCTTTTCGATCACGGTTCCCGCTCCGGCAAGATTCTTGATCAGATCCGTCGGCACGCGATGCCGCTCCTGCAGGTAGTCCGGGCTGTTGTAAGTCACCCACACCCGGCCGTCCCCAGCCTCGGCGACCAGCGCTTTCATGGGCAAATCAATGGCAAGGCTGGGAGCCGCCACCATGAGCGGTGTTCCACCCTTCGGACTGCCAAAGATCACCACTTTGGTGGGAGTCATTTTCAACCCGACCTTTTCCGCCTCACCGCTATGATCAATGATGGCAAACACCTGCAACCCTTTTGCCGCGAAGGCCGATTGCAGCCGACGCACCGTCTCCTCCACCGGATAGTGGCTGGCAAGTTGTACCAGGCCATCCTGTTTGGTCATGGCATTTTCCTCCTCCGAAGGCATCCTAACAAGCCCGGTTCCGGCAGGGCATAATAGATATTGGATGTTTTTCTCACGCCGAGAATGGCAAGATTTCTCTGCGCAAGCGTTCTTTGGGAGTTCGTCATACCGGACGCTCCACGAGAATAGGTGTACGCCGAGATCGTTTCATGTTTAGAACGCTGCTCGTTCTCGCCGCAGGAATCGCCGGACACTTCGCGTTCGCCGGTGGAGGCCCGGGTCAGACCTGGGCTCAGTCCGCCCCCACGCGGCAGGAAGAAAACGCTCTGGTCGTCACCAACGATTCCCCGCTGCCTGACACGGCGCCTCAGGCTCAGTATCTCTTCCGGTTCCTGGCGCCCGGCGGGGTGCACCCGGTCCATTGGCGAGTGGAGAAGGGGTCCCTGCCTCCCGGCGTCCAGCTTGAGGTCGATGGCGTGCTGCACGGAGCCGCGGAACGCGCGGGGGAGTTTCAGTTCACCGTATCGGTCAGAGATAGCGGCAAACCGCAGCAAAGCGTCGAGAAGCAATTCCTGCTCCGGGTGATCTCCGCCTTGAGTCTCAATTGGAAGGTACCGGCGCATGTAAATGGAAACCGGATCGAGGGCAGTGTGGAAGTGACGAACACCACACCCGACGATATCGACCTGACCTTCATTACGGTTGCGGTCCCGCCCAACGGACGAGCCACCGCGATCGGCTACCAGCATTTCTCATTGCGACGTGGCTCCCCCGCGAAAGAGTTACCTTTCGGTGAAATGTTGCCGCGCGGAGGGTACGTCGTGCACGTCGATGCCGTCGGCGAAGTGGCGCCCAAGCACCTGATCTACCGGGAGCGGCTCCAGACCTCGGGCCCGCTCCAGGTAGCGGTAGGACCGTAACGAATTCTTCCCCGTCCCGTCGCAGACGGGACCGGCAACTGGCAGTCCCTTCTCCCCCCGGTCTTACCCGTCTTGCCGGGCTGCCCCTGCGGGCTGCTCCCGTATTACCCACGGTACATTGACTTGGAATCGGGATTTCTGAAAAACTAGCAGCCTTGACGTCTTGTATAGGGTTTCTGCGTTTTCATGGAACTGCTGCTTAATCTCGCGTGGCTGCTTTTGGCGCTACCCGCCTACATTCTGTGGCGGAGGTCGCGAACGGCGGGCCAGAAGCGCAGCATTAGTTCGCTGCAATGTCTGCTCGCACTGGGCTGCGTGCTGGTAATGCTGTTCCCGGTGGTTTCGGCTACCGACGATCTGCGTGCCATGCGAGCCGAAATGGAAGAATCGCCGGCGAGCAAGCGCAACGTTCGTCAGGCGGGTACTGAGAAAGCCTCAACTTGGAACAGTCGATTACAGAGTCCGCCTGCTCTTTTGGCTGCAGGTGCGCGGCTTTTCCCTTTCCTGGAACGCTCCGAGCAGATTTTTCCCTCTCCGTCCTTCCCGTTAGCCACGACCTTAGCAGGGCCCACCGGCCGCGCGCCTCCCGTTTCCCGTCTCGCGTAGACTTTCGCTCCTGACAACTCGTCGGCCCTGGGCCGGTTCCGGCGTATTCAACGACCCGGCCGGTCGGAAGAGTCATCCGGAGCGATTTTAAAAATCCGTACGCGCACTGCCTCATGCTACGGGCCAATTCGGGAAATCATGGAGCCTCTGTATCCCGGAAAAACTGGGAATCGATCAGGAAGAACATGTACAGGACATTCACTCGGTGTTTGATGGTGCTGGCGGTTGCGAGCGGTCTCGCCGCGCAGCAATCGCCGCCGCAGACGCCATCTATGCCCCAGGTCTGGACATGGGAGACGGTAAAAAGCAACTTCGAGATCCAGAATACCGCTTTGCTGGCGGGACGGTTAAACATCGACGAATTGAAAGCGGAAGAAATCACTGCTTTCCTGCGACCCAACCCGCAGTTCACGCTCGCGGTAGACGGGACGCAAATTGCTCCCAAGGACGGACATTGGCAGCCGTTTGCTGGGACGTTTGAAACGCCTGGCATCAGCTACCTGCATGAGCGCCGCCACAAGCGCGAGCTGCGGCTGCAAAGCGCAAAGGACGGCACCAGCATCGGCGTCGCACAGCAAGCAGACCTCGAGCGCAATCTGATCTTTAACCTGCGGGGCGCGTTCGTCGGCATTCTCCAGGCCAAGGCGGTGCTGAAGTTGGCGCAGGACAACTTGGACTACTACGACAAAGTCTTAAAAATCAGCCGCGACCGCTATCAGGCGGGGGACATCGCTCAGATTGATCTGGATCGGCTTGAACTGCAGCGACTGCAGTATGAATCCGATCTGCAGGCGGCGCTGGTCAATCTGCGCACGACCAAGATCAACCTGCTGGCGTTGCTCGACGAGCGCCGTCCGCTGGACAGCTTCGACGTTGACGGAACGTACGATTTCAGCGACGACCTTCTTCCGCTCGTTGACTTTCGCCAGGACGCACTCAACACGCGTCCCGACCTCCGCGCTGCCTTGCTCACGGTGAAGCAGGCGGAAACCAACTACAAACTGGCGGAGGCCAACGGTTCGACCGATCCGACGTTGAGCGCCTGGTATACGCACAACGCCTCCGACAATAATCCCTTCGGCACCAACACACTCGGGGTAAGCGTCAGTGTTCCATTAAGGATTTTTGATCGCAACCAGGGCGAGAAGTTGCGCACGAAAATTGACACCCAGCGCAATGAGAAGCTGCGGCAGGGTGTAGAGACGCAGGTGTACAGCGATGTGGACTCCGCTTACGCCCTGGTCACCAGCAACATTGCCTTGCTGAAACCGTACAAACGCCAATACCTGGCGCAGGCGGTGCGCGTGCGCGACACGGTTTTCTTTTCCTACCAGCATGGAGGCGCGTCTTTGCTCGATTTCCTGAATGCGGAGAGCGACTACCGGACGGTGCAGTTAAGTTACGTGAATTTGATCGGTTCCTATCTCACGGCGGCGGCCCAAATGAATATGGCGGTTGGCCGCGAGGTCATTCCATGAGGACTCATTTTCCATTCCGGATCCTGTCGACGGGGTTGTGCTTGATGTTTGCGCTAGGACTCGCCGCGTGCAGTGGTGGCAAGTCAGACGTCAAGGCCGAGGCGCCGCCCATCGCACCAGTCGAGCCCGATCTCGACGCCAACAACTTCAAAGTCGACCACCCCGACCAGTTCCCGCTGGTGACGGCGGTTGAGCATAAGGCCGCACCTGCTCTCAATGTGACCGGGGTCGTACAACCCGATATTACGCGCGCCGTGCCCGTGATTTCCTTGGCTGCCGGACGCGTCGTCCAGATCAAGGCCCGGCTGGGCGATGTAGTCGAGAAGGGCCAACTGCTGCTCAAGGTTCGCAGCAACGATGTTTCCGGCGCCTACCAGACCTTTGTCAAGGCCGAGAACGACGAGCGCCTGGCTCGGATACAACTGGAGCGGGCGCAGGTCCTTTTCGACAAAGGGGCCGTCGCCAAAAGCGCCCTCGAGCAGGCGGAAGACACGGAAGGCGATGCCCAGGCCGACCTGAATGCCGCCACCGAGCAGTTGCACCTGCTTGGGATCGACAAGGATCATCCCTCCGGTATCGTCGATATTGTCGCCCCCATCTCAGGCGTCATTACCGACCAGCAGGTCACCACTGCCGCCGGAGTTCAGGGCTTGTCGGGTCCGAATCCTTTCACCATTTCCGATTTGTCCTACGTCTGGATTATCTGCGACGTGTACGAAAACGATCTTGACGCGGTGCGCGTCGGCGACACTGCCGATCTCCATCTCAACGCCTACCCCAACCAGGTCTTCAAGGCCCGCGTTGATAACATTCTGCCGGTTCTCGATCCCAACATTCGTACCGCCAAGGTTCGCCTTGAGGTGAAGAATCCCGGCCCGATGCGCATCGGAATGTTCGTCACGGCAACGTTCTATGGCAAACAGCCGGAACCGCATGCTGCCGTTCCGGCCAGCGCCATCTTACATCTGCACGATCGCGAGTGGGTGTACGCCCCGCTGGGGGCGGGACATTTCAAACGCCTGGAAGTCGTAACCGGGAACATGTTGCCCGGCAAACAGCAAGAGGTTGTCTCCGGCCTCAAGCCCGGCGATCAGGTTGTGTCGAACGCGCTCGATCTGCAGAACACGGTGGAGCAATAAGGTGGTGGGTTAGATGATTCGCCGCGTCGTCGATTTCGCGCTCAGTAATCGCCTGCTGGTGCTGGGGCTGGCGCTAGTGCTGTTCGCGTGGGGTATCATTTCGTTCCACAATCTGCCCATCGAAGCCTATCCCGACGTCGCCGACAATTACGTTGAAATCATCACACAATGGCCGGGAATTTCGGCCGAGCAGATCGAACAGCAGGTCACGATCCCTCTGGAAACCGTGATGAACGGCATCCCCGGTGTGGTGCACCTGCGTTCCTTCTCACTGTTTGGCCTCTCCGACCTGAAGCTAGTTTTCGAGGATGGAACTGACAACGCCTGGAACCGCGAGCGCGTCCTGGAGCGACTCAGTCAGGTCACTTTGCCTACTGGGGTGGTGCCGCAGATGGGAACCGACTGGAGCCCGGTCGGCCAGATTTATTTCTTCACCCTGCACAGCACCAACCCGCGGTATGACGCGATGGAGCTGAAGTCGCTGGAAGACTGGGTTGTCGAGAAAAATCTCAAGTCGGTTCCCGATATTGTCGACGTCGCCAGTTTCGGCGGACCCACGCGCGAATATCAAGTAAGGGTCGACCCCAACAAGCTTATCTCCTACGGGTTGAGTCTGGCCCAGGTCGAACAACAACTCATCAACAACAACACCAATGCCGGCGGCAGCTTCATCCAGGCGGGGCTGCAGCAGATCAACGTCCGCGAGGTGGGGCTGGTCGATCACGTTCATGACATCGAACAGACGGTCATTCTGACCAAGAATGGCACACCGCTCCGCGTCAAAGACATTGCCGTGGTGTCACAGGGCCCGAAGATAAGACTCGGCCAGTTCGCCCGCGCCGCCCACCGGAACGTCATTAATCAGGAGAATGGAAAGATCGTCGATAACGACGATGTGGTGTCGGGCATCGTGCTGCTGCGGAAAGGTGCGCCCGCAGATCCCGCACTTAAAGCCCTCCACGAGAAGATCCAGGAGATGAACGATCACATCTTGCCGAAAGGAGTCAAGATCGTTCCCTTCATCGATCGCAGTGATCTCGTCCACTTCACCAGCCACACGGTGCTTCATAACCTGACAGAAGGAATGATTCTGGTCTCGATCATTCTTTTCATTTTCCTCGGGAACGTCCGGGGCGGGCTCATTGTTGCGGCTACCATTCCGTTTTCGTTACTGTTCGCGTCGATCTGTCTGGACCTGAAGGGCGTTCCCGCGAACCTTCTTTCTCTGGGGGCGCTGGACTTCGGCATGGTCGTCGATGGGGCGGTGGTCATGATCGAAAACATCGTCCGCCACATGGGTTTTGCGAATGGCACGCAGACGGCCACGGAAAGGATCGGCGAGGCGTCGCACGAAGTCCAGCGTCCGGTGTTCTACGCCATCGCCATCATCATCACTGCCTACTTGCCCATCTTCACGCTGCAGCGCGTGGAAGGCCGCTTGTTTCAGCCCATGGCTTGGACGGTTGCCTTCGCCTTGCTGGGAGCGCTGCTGTTCTCGATCCTGATTGCGCCAGTGTTGGCCAGTTTCGCTTTCGCCAAGGGCGCTAAGGAATGGCACAACCCGGTTATGCAATTCCTGGTCGAACGTTACCGGCACGCAGTTCGCTGGGCGATTCGTCATCGTGCCATTACCGTCGGAGCGTGCCTGGTTGGCGTCTTGGGGGGGAACTACCTTATCTTCAGCGGCGCGATCGGTTCCGAATTCCTGCCGCACCTTGACGAAGGCGCTCTCTGGGTCCGCGGAACGCTCGCCCCCAGCACCGGCCCGGACGAAGGTATTCGTGTCGCCAACCAGGCCCGCATCGTACTCTGCTCTTTTCCAGAAGTGCCGCAATGTACCAGCCAGGTAGGCCGCCCCGATGACGGAACCGATACCACCGGTTTTTTCAACACCGAATTTTTTGTCGATCTGAAACCAAAGGAAGAATGGCGGCCGATCTTCCACCAGGACAAGGAAGAACTGATCGCCGCCATGGATCGCGAGCTCAGCAAGATTCCTGGAGTCCTCTGGGGCTTCTCGCAGCCTATTGAAGACAACATGGAAGAAGCGGTCAGCGGCGTCAAGGGCGAACTCGCGACCAAAATCTACGGCGATGAATTGAAGGTCCTGGAGGGCAAGGCTGACGAGATCGTTGTGGTCATGCGCAAGATACCCGGAATCGAGGATTTGGGCGTGTTCCGCGTGCTCGGACAGCCCAACCTGAACGTAACCGTGGACCGCGGTGCCGCGGCCCGCTACCAGATCAACGTGGCCGACGTGCAGGACGCGATTCAAACCGCAGTCGGCGGCAATGCTCTCACGCAAGTGCTGCAACTTGAGGAGCGCTATGACCTGGTGGTGCGGTATCTGCCGCAATTCCGCGACACCAAGGAGGCAATCGAGAAGATTCGCCTGCTCTCGCCCACAGGCGAACGAGTATCGCTCGCACAACTCTGCAAGATCAAAATAGAGGACGGTGGCTCTGAGATTTACCGCGAAGGCAACCAGCGCTACATTGCCATCAAGTACAGCGTCCGCGGGCGCGACTTGGGGAGCGCTGTCGAGGAGGCGATTCAGAAGGTCACCGACCAGGTCAAGCTGCCCACCGGGTATCACCTCAAGTGGGAAGGGGAATACGCCAGCCAGAAACGAGCCAACGCCCGCCTGCTAATCGTGCTGCCCATCACGATTCTTATCATCTTCATCATTCTCTACACCATGTTCAAATCGTTTAAATGGACGATGCTGATCATGGCCAACATTGCCATCGCCCCTATCGGAGGCCTGCTTGCGCTGCTTCTGACGGGCACGAATTTCAGCGTTTCCTCAGGGGTCGGGTTCCTGGCTCTGTTCGGCGTGTCGGTACAGACTGGCGTCATTATGCTCGAATACATCAACCAGTTGCGCGTACGGCGCCTTACCGTTGAAGATGCCGCGGTCGAAGGCGCCGTGTTGAGGCTGCGCCCCATCATGATGACCATGCTGGTAGCCACCCTGGGACTGCTTCCGGCGGCGATGTCGCACGCCATCGGTTCGGACTCGCAGCGGCCGTTTGCCATTGTCATTGTCGGCGGTCTGATGGCGGCCCTGGTCATGAGTATCTTCCTGCTGCCCACACTCTACGTGTGGATTGCCCGCGACACCGATGTGCTGCCGCCCGCCGAACCGGGGTTCGCCGAGGGTGAGCATGTCGACTAGGGCTGGGACCTTCTCAGGTTTTTGCTCTTACTTTTTTCTCAACGAAGTCTGAAGGCGTGCGGCCGGTGGTGTAAGGAACACAGCGGGCCGCAAGCGCCCGCAGATGCAAGTTCGAATCTTGCCTGGTCCACCAGCAAAGACCACCTGTAGAATCCACCCGCAAATATTCGCCTGCCTTCTTCGCCCTCGTCGCGAGATATGGTTAGATAGATGGGCGATGAAATATTGCCGATTTCAACTCAACGGCCAGGCCCACTACGGACTGGTCGAACCCGTAGCCGGGCGTGACTCGATCGTGCGGATCCTGCTCACGCCGCCCGAAGAAGCCGAGTGCGACGTGGAAAGCCTCCGCACCCGCCGGATCGAGGCCATCCCGCTGGACGAGGCTATGCTGCTGGTTCCAGTGCGGCCCTCAAAAATCGTCTGCGTCGGACGCAATTATCGCGAACACGCCGCGGAACTTGGCCATGACGTGCCTAAGGAACCTCTGCTCTTCCTGAAAGCAACGTCGTCCCTGCTGGCTCCGGGAGGCGTGATACGGCGGCCCAAGATCTCCGGGAAAATCGACCACGAGGGAGAGTTGGGAGTGGTCATCTGCCGGACCTGCTACAAACCGCCCGCCGACGCCGACATCCGCCGGTACATCCTCGGCTACACCTGCGTGAACGACGTCACTGCGCGCGATCTGCAGACCAAAGACGGTCAATGGACCCGCGCCAAAGGCTGCGACACTTTTTGTCCTGTGGGTCCGCTGGTGACCGATGAAATCGATCCGTGGGCCGGGATCGCCGTGGAGACAAAGGTGAACGGCGAGGTGCGGCAACAAGGGAACACGCGGGACCTGATTTTCACCCTGGACGCCATCATCCGTCACATCGCTCAAGCCATCACGTTATACCCCGGTGACTTAATCCCGAGCGGGACCCCATCCGGCGTGGGCCCGCTGTTGGCTGGAGATAGCGTGGAAGTCAGCGTCGAAGGCGTGGGGACGCTAAGAAACTCGGTCGCGGACGACTAGCCCGGCGAATCTACTGCAGACGAAACCTCTCCCGTATGAGCCTTTGCAAGCGAGGCTTATACAGCAGGTCAAAAGCCAGTTCTTTGTCCGGGAACATGGCCAGCGCAGCCTGCTTGGCATTGGCCGCCAGCTCTGAAGCTTCTTCCAGGGTCAGGCTGGGATCCTGGCCGATAACCGACATCACCATGCTGATCATCACTTGCAGGCGGCGGATTTTTCGAGCCTCCTCCGCCAGTTCTTCATTCGCGGGAGGGAAATTCATTCCCGGACTCGCCTCCTCAGGAAAGTTCATTGAGCCCCCTTTTCGGCCCCACAGCCTTGGATGATGCGGCGCACACCCACGGTGCGCCCGGCGATTAAGGCATTCTGCCTGAACTGCGGGAGAAAGCAAGTAGCGCGAGGTTACTCGAGAGCGGCCGGAAGCGGTGTCGGCCGCAAACCTTGCCAGAAGTGTAGAATCGTACGTCGTACGCCTCGGATCCGGTTCAGTGGAGCCGGTCCAGAATCGGAGACGCCCCATGGCAGAGCCCGGCAGTTCTTTCCCTGGCAAGCAGCCCCGGCCCAATCCCGATGAAAAGCTCGCCAAGGTCTTCGATTCCGAGGACGAATCGGAGGCCCTGGTGGTCAAAGGCTTGCTCGATTCGGCCGGCATTGACAGCGACCTCACCGCCGCGTCGTTGTTGCAGGACGCATTTCCCGGACTCGGCGGGATGATCATCCTGGTACGGGAAGAAGACGCCGAGGCCGCCCGCGGACTCATCGCGGAATACCGCCGGTCGCCGGCGGACGATGACGAAACTGCCGAGATCGAAGTTATTGAAGAGCCGCCACCGAAGCCGTAACCGAATGGCCGTCCAGGTAAAACGAGACGGCTCCGTCGAGACCGGTGCGGTAGACGAGCGTGCCCGCGTCCCCTTGCGGCAGAGTCACCACCCGTGGTAGATGAAACGGGTTCCCCAAACCGGCGGAAATGCTGGCAAACTCGGGCTTGGCCGAGTTTCGAACACGGGCCGTCGTGGCGATGGCGCAGCCAAAGGCAACACCCACCACCCTGCCGGGCCACGGATAAATTCCGGAAGCGATCCCGCACGCGTGAGCAACTGCGGCCCAGAGCATGGGGGTTGGCATGGACCTTTGATGCGAAACGCAGGAATGTAGCCTGGTGCAGAAGCCGGCATTCGAGCGAGACAACTCCCATTGAGGATAGAACCGGTTTCGCGTTTCCCGCCGAGGACTGGGAACCCGCGGCTATTTCCGCAGGTGCAGGACAGTCTCCAGGTGGTAGGTCTGCGGAAACAAGTCCACCAGGTGCGCCTGCTCTACGTGATACCCGGCCGCCAGCAGAGGGACCAAATCGCGCGCCAGAGTCGCCGGATCGCAGGAAACGTAAGTCACCCGTGGCGCGCCCAGGTTCGCAAGCAGGCGCGCCACGGGTTCTCCCAAGCCACTTCGGGGCGGATCCACCACCGCCAGGTCGGGCTGATATGAAGCATGAGGGAGGACTGAGCTCGTCCCCGACCGCCCCGAATTTTTCAATTGAGCCAGGTATCGCTCCGTTGTGGCCTGGACCAATTCTCCATTCGAGGACTGATTGTAGGCGAGGTCCGCTGAGGAAGTCTGAGACGACTCAACAGAAACGATGTGACGAACATCACCAGCCAGGGCTGTGGAAAACAGTCCAACCCCGGCGTACAGATCAAGCGCCAGACCCCCGGTTTGCCCGTCGGTCACGATCCTCACCAGCTCGTCGATCAGGTGGCGATTGGTCTGAAAAAACGAGCCTGCACTGACTCGGAACGCGGTCCGCCCGGTCTGATAGGTAAGGTGCTTTGATCCCACAGACACAAACTCCTCGACCGCCCCTGCCACGGTTCTCGTAGGTTCGTTGCGCGAGGAGTTGGGATTTGCGCGAAGCGCCACGACGCCCGCGATCTCCGGCATGTCAGCGCTAAGTTCTTCAATGAAAGCTCGAATCGAAGCGCGCCGGGCATCCGCCAGGCATCCGACCTCCACCAGCAGTTGCGAGTCGTCAGCATTGGCGAAGAACTCAATCTCGTTTACCCCGGGGGGGACTCTTCCCTTTCGCCCGAATTTCCAAATCTCCGTGATTCCAAGGTTGACGAGCGGCGAGCTGATTGGACATTGCTCGACGGCAACCACCTCCTGCGATGCCGCCATGAAGTATCCAATCTCAAATTCCGGTCGAGTCCGCACCTGCAACCGTGATCGGTTTCGGTAGTTCCACGGCGGCGAAGCATGCACTTCGATTTCGCAGGACAACTCGAGGCGGGCCGTCCGCTTCAAGCTTTCCTGCAGAATCTCTTTCTTGATCGCAAGCTGATGTTCGTAAGAAGTGTGCTGGTAGTGGCAGCCGCCGCAGCGGGAAAAGTGGGGACACGCCGGGTCTACGCGGCGGGGCGAGCGTTCGACGACAGCCTCGAGCTGAGCGCGAGCAAAACCCGGTTTTTGCTCGCTGAGGGTCGCCTCGATCTTTTCCCCAGCCAGGACGAACGGCACGAACACCGCCTTCCCGCGCCCTCGTTCGTCCGCGGGAAGGCGGGCCAGACCGTCGCCGCCATAGATCAGTTTTTCTATTGTGAGGAGCAAGAGGCGATTCTATAGGCACTCGAGAGCGGTTATCGAGGAAAGAACTACAGGAGTTGCTTTGCGACTCGATTTTTCCCGATGTCCTTCGAAGGGGTCATCCTGAGCGGAGCCACTTTTCAGGCGGAGAGAAAGATCTCGCGCGCAATCTGCCTACCGATTCTGCAAAAAAAAACAGCACGATCACCCGCCCGCATGAGCAGGACGCGGCTGCAAACCTTAACCTGAAACCGCAGGACCGTATCGATCACAGCGCTCGTCCCGCCGCTGCGCCCGAGGCCCAAGCCCACTGGAAATTGAATCCGCCGAGCTGCCCGGTTACGTCTACCACTTCACCGATGAAGAACAGCCCCGGGACCTTGCGGCACTCCATGGTCTTGGCCGAAAGTTCGTCGGTATCGACGCCGCCGGCGGTGACTTCCGCCTTCTCATAGCCTTCGGTTCCCGCAGGCATGACCGTCCACCCATGAGCCTTTCCCTCAAAATCTGCCAACGCTGCATTCGTCCAGGAGGCCGGCGGGTGCAATTCAAGCCAGCGGTCCGCCAGGCGGTTCGGCAAGCGCTTGCGCAATTCGGCGCGCAGTGCAGTCGAGTTGCGCGGGGCTTCGGGATCACGAAAAGCGGCGGTAAGCTCGCTTCCCGGTGCAAGGTCAATATCGATCGGCTGTGAATGTTTCCAATACGACGAAATTTGCAGCATCGCCGGCCCGCTCAGCCCGCGATGCGTAATCAGCATCTTGTCGCGGAAGCCTTGCCCACCACACTGGACCAAGACGTCCCCGGAGACTCCCGCCAAGTCGCAGAAACGCGATCGATCCTCCGCATCGAAAACCAACGGCACCAGTCCGGGCCATGGATCGCGGATCCGGACCCCGAACTGGCGCGCCAGGTCATACCCGAACGACGTCGCGCCCGTCTTCGGGATCGATAGCCCACCCGTCGCGACCACCAGCGCAGACCCCCGGAACTCGCCATTCGAGGCGCGCACTACAAAGCCATCCGCGCTGCTCACCTCCTGGATCTTCGTGCCCACAAAGATGTGGACTCCCGCTTCGCTGCATTCCTTTTCCAGCATGCGCAGAATCTCGGCGGCCGAGCCGTCACAAAACAGCTGTCCGAGCGTTTTTTCGTGATACGGGATGCCATGCTTCTCGACGAGAGCAAGGAAATCCGCGGGGGCATAGCGGGCCAACGCCGATTTGGCGAAATGCGGATTCGAAGAAAGAAAATTCTCCGGCGTGCAATGCAGGTTGGTGAAGTTACAGCGTCCGCCGCCTGAGATGAGAATCTTCTTGCCCAACCGGTCGGCATGTTCCAGCACTGCGACGCGACGGCCGCGCTTGCCCGCCTCGATGGCGCACATCAGTCCCGCCGCACCGCCACCAAGAATCAATGTGTCGAACGACAGGGTCACAAGCGGTCACATGTAAAAAAGGCTGAGGCGCGGCAGGCCGTATCGTTCCAGCAGGCGCTTGTGGACATACTGCTTCATGAGTTGCTGGATCTGCGCGGCTGACATTTTTCGCCGGTAGGCGGCAAGGTCGCGGTCCGCCTCGGCGCGAACGGTCACGATCTCTTCATCCACTGTCGCGGCCAGCAGCGCGGCCAACAGCTTCTCTTCGAGCACTGTCAGGTGGCGCTCCAGGTCTTCCAGGCGTCCAGCCGAGCCCTTCTGAACGTCCTCCGCGAGTTGGCGCAGCGTCTTGGCCGCTTCCCCCGCGACCGTTCCGACCGAGACTCCGCTTCCCTGCGGCAACTTCGCGGCCTCCGTCAGTTCCGCATTTCGTCGGAGGAAGGCGGCAACCATCTCCGGTTCAAATCCCTGTGCGGCGGCGGGCGTGGCGGCAGGTTCTGCTTCGGCAACGCCTACCACGGCTTCCTTCATCTCCTCGGCGGCCGCCAGAACCTCCTGCGAGCAGAATCCCAATCCGTTTACCTTGCGCGTCTTCGAGGGTTTCCGCGCGTGGTGCTCGAAGGTTACGTCGATGCCTCGCAGCACAGCTTGCAGCGGAATCCCGGCGTCTTTCCAGGTCTCGATCAGCACCCAGTCAAGCGGCGACAGTCGAACAATTCCGCCCCAACGGCGCTGGAAATGTTCTTCGATTTCCGTGAAGTAGTTGAAGTAATTTTCCACGGCAAGTCAGCGCGTCGACCGCGGAGCTACCGTCGAGGACCCGACGCGGCCATTCTTTGGATCCGGCGACGATGGCGCGTCCTTCGATTGGGTGGGTGCGGTTTTCGTCGCAATCTTGGATGCCGCCTTCGCTCCCGAATCGCGGCGAGCATTCCGTTCCCAAATAATGCGCAGACCTTCCAGCGTCAGAAAATCGTCCACCTGTTTGATGTACTTCGAACCGGTGCCGATCATCGGTCCCAGTCCGCCGGTGGCGATCACGCGCGTGTCCGCGCCCAGTTCGCCGAGCAGCAGTTCGAGAATGCCGTCCACCAGGCCTAGGTATCCGTAGTACAAGCCGGCCTGGAGGCTGCCGACCGTGTTCGTCCCGATGATGCGCGCCGGTTTGCGAATCTCGACGCGCGGCAGGCGGGCGGTGCGTTCAAACAACGCGTCTGCGGAAATTCCGATACCCGGACAAATAACGCCGCCAAGGTATTCGCCCTTCGCCGAGACGCAGTCAAACGTGGTGGCGGTACCAAAGTCGACGATCACGCACGGCCCACCGTATTTCTCGAACGCGGCAACGCCGTTGACGATCCGATCCGCGCCCACTTCCGCCGGATTGTCGTAATGAACCGGCATGCCTGTCTTGACGCCGGGTTCGATAAAAAGCGGGCGGAGGTTGAAATATCGCTCGCACACCTGCCGCAGCACCGGATCGAGCGGCGGAACCACCGAAGACACAACGATCCCGTGGATGCCCTTTGCTTCCAGCCCTGCCATCGAAAACAGATTGCGGAACAACACTCCGTATTCATCAACGGTGCTGGTGCGGGAGGTCGCCACGCGCCAGTTCGCCAAAAGGCGCTCGTGGCGCCGGGACTCTTCGGCTTCGCCTCCGGCTTGAACTTTGGCCACGCGCGCAAAGACGCCCAGCACGGTATTGGTGTTGCCGACATCGAGAACCAGCAGCATCGATTCGCTTTCCAGTCTGTTCACTTCCCCCGCACCGTCCCGCTCAGGACGGTCTGCAAGCTTTTCGGCGTCCGCACCAGCAGGAACCCGCGGGCATCGAGTCCTTCGGTGGTTCCTTCGAACCCCCCGCCATTCTCTTCAATGCGGACTTCCCTGCCGCGCACCCAGGACGAATGATCCGCAAATCTTTGCAGGATCGTCTCCCTCGCGTCGGCAGCGTATAGCAATCCCCGGTACTCGCGTTCGAGCGATTTTAACAAAGCTGCGGCCAGTTCCACCCGCGACCACTCGCTGCCGGTTGCCAGACGCAGTGAGGTCGCAGGTAACTCCGGAGGAAACGTCGCCTGGTTCACATTGACGCCGATGCCGACGACGATGAACCGGACCCGCGTGGCCTCGGCATTCATTTCCGTAAGAATGCCGCAAACTTTCTTGCCGTCGATCAGCACATCATTGGGCCACTTAAGATCGGGGCTCACGCCGGAATCAACCTGGCGAATCGCCGCCTGCACGGCCAGTCCCGCCGCCAGCGAAAGCACAAGCACGTCCGACGGCGGCAACGACGGACGGAGAACTAGCGAACAATAAATCCCGGTCGAGCGCGGCGACTGCCAGGCATTCGATCCGCGCCCGCGGCCCGCTGTCTGTTCCTCGGCCAGAAAGACGCTGCCTTCCGGCGCGCCCTCGGCTGCCGCGGCCATGGCCACAGTATTGGTCGACCCCACTTTGTAGAAGTGATGAAGGTGCGCCTCGAACAATGTACCGCGGAGCAGGGGGCGCACAATGTCCGGCAACAGAAGGTCTGGGACCGAGCGCAGTTGATAGCCGGTCGCTGGGTGCCCGGCGACGTCCACGCCCAAGCTGCGCAACTGTTCGATCAGGCGCCACACCTCGGAGCGACTGGAGGAAATCTCCTGCGCGATCTTGGTGCCGCTGACGACCACCGTCGCGTGCTCCATCAGCAGGTGCACGATGCGTCCCAGGCGGACATCCGTTGGCTGCTGTGGGTGCGGACTCGTCGTCCCTTTTGGGGCAGGTCTGGACGGCCGAGACGACTCACGAATTTTTCCGGTCTTGCTGATGCGGAAATTATGCGCTGATGTGGGCTAAACGACAACGTTTCGCGAACCCGTCACGCGGGGACCACGCGCAGGCTCAGGTCGACGGCCTGCGCCGAGTGGGTGAGCAGGCCGACGGAGATGAAATCCACGCCGGTTTCCGCGTAGGTGCGAACGTTCTCCAGCCGAATCCCGCCGGCGCACTCGACAGGAATGCGCTGGCCGCTCTCGGTCGCGGCATGAGAGCAGCGATCGACCGCGCGGCGCACGTCTTCGGGCGACATGTTATCCAGAAGAATGGCCTCGACTCCATTGGCCAGAGCTTGTTCCAGTTCCTCCAGGCTGCGTACTTCGACTTCGATGATCTGCGAGCCGCGGCGATTGCGATGCGCGCGCTCCAGGGCGGGCGCGATTCCGCCCGCCAGCGCGATGTGGTTGTGTTTGATGATCACACCGTCGGACAGATCGAGTCGGTGATTCTGACCTCCGCCGCAGCGTACGGCGAACTTGTCAATCACCCGCAGGCCGGGCGCGGTCTTGCGGGTATCGAGGATACGCGCCTTGGTACCGCTCACCGCATCTACAAATCTGCGGGTCAGCGTGGCGATGCCGCTCATGCGTTGCAGGAGATTCAGCAGGACGCGCTCACAAGAAAGGATCACGCGGGCGTTGTGGCGAATCACCGCGACCGACTGACCAGCGCGCAGACGTACTCCGTCGAAGATTTCGGGATGGGTCGTGACTTCGTAATGGGCGGTGACAGCGCCGTCGAGCACGGCGTAGACGTCGAGAATTCGCGCTACACAACCAATGCCGGCCAGAATGCAGTCCTGTCTGGCCGTGATCGTGGCTGTCGCACGCTGGTTGGGATCGACGCAGGCATAGCTGGTGGCATCGCGCGTTGCCCGGTCTTCGAGCAAAGCGTTTTCCAGAATGGCGGTGAGGCGTCGAGAGTTCCAGTCCATCGATCGGGTCAGCCGGCTGCTGAAAATCCCGCCTTTCGCAAGGGAGCGAGAAGCGGGGCACTCAGTGCTCTTTCAGTTATAAAGCAAGAACCCGGCAACCGGCGAGTGCGGTCTAGGCGCCGATGGTCCGGATGCACTCTTCCAGAACATCCATAGCGACGTCGGCCTGTTCCGTGCTCACGACCAATGGCGGGCAGATGCGGATCGTGCTGGGTCCGCAACCGAGCAACAGCAGACCATGCTCGAACGCGAGTTCGACGATCCGGTCGCGCTCGGCGTGGCCGTACTCCTTGGTCACCTTGTCCTTCACGATCTCGACGCCGAGCATCAATCCGCGGCCACGGACGTCGCCCACCAGCTTCAACTTTGCAGGCCAGTCGGCCATGCGCTTCATCATGTGCGCGCCTACGGAAGCTGAGTTGTCCAGCAAATGTTCCCTCTCGATCACATCTAAAGTTGCCAGAGCCGCGGCCACGGCAACGGGATTGCCTCCGAAGGTGGACGCGTGTGATCCGGGCACCCAGTCCATGATTTCGGCGCGAGTCATGACCACGCCCAGCGGCATGCCGGAAGCGATGCCCTTCGCGCTGCAAACCATGTCGGGCTCGACTCCGGTGTGTTCGACGGCCCACCACTTGCCAGTGCGCGCGATGCCGCTCTGCACTTCGTCGACCACCAGCATGATGCCGTGGCGATCGCAGATGCGCCGCAGTTCCTGCATAAAGATGGTCGGAGCCACCACGTAACCGCCTTCTCCCTGGACGGGCTCAACGAAGATGGCCGCGACTTCTTCCGGCGCGAGTGTGGTCTTGAACAGTTTTTCTTCGATAAAGCGCGCGCAGCCGAGAGCGAAATGATCGGCATCCTGCTGTCCGCCCGTACAGCCGCGGTACACGTCGGGGTAGCGCACGTGGGTTACGCCGGGGACGAGCGGGGCAAAGCGGCGGCGTTGCTGCGGCTTCGACGCCGTCAACGAGAGCGCGCCCATGGTGCGCCCGTGGAACGCACCGAAGAACGCGATCACGTTCTGACGCTTGGTGTGATAGCGGGCTAATTTCAGCGCGCACTCGATTGCCTCCGCGCCTGAGTTTCCGTAATAGATCCGGTGCGGGCCGCGCATGGGGGCGAGCTTGGAGAGTCGCGCCGCCAGTTCCACCATGTTCTCGTAGTAAAAATCCGTGCCGGACATGTGGATCAGTTCGCCCGCCTGCTTCTGAATGGCGGCGACGACGTCAGGATGGCAATGCCCGGTTGAGGTGACGGCGATGCCGGCGGAGAAGTCGAAGAACTCGTTGCCGTCGACGTCGGTGACGACGATGCCGCGTCCGCTCTTGGCCACCAGCGGATACGAGCGGGTATAGGACGGCGAGATGTATTGCTGGTCGCCCTCGAGCACGCGCTTGGCGTTGGGCCCGGGCAGGGCGGTCTTGATCTTGGGACCGATGGTGGTGCTGGTTATGGTTTCTACAGTCATGGCATTCTCCGAATGGCACTAGTCAGTGGCCAGTGGTTGGTGGCCAGTGAATCGGGACCTCGGGGCAGCTCTGGTTCAAGCTTGCAAGAGCCGAGGCGAATCAGAGCGGAGGATGGAATTAGTCGCTACCGAAGAGACTGGGACGGAGGCGCGATGGCAGATTCGCCCGATAGCGCCGCGGGCACACCAGACAGTGCAGCCAGCACTCGGGCAGATGCGAATTGGAGTTTCTGTGCAGCATCGCAAAGGCTAACCATTGCTGATTGATTATAGCTGTAACAACATCACGCCGTAACCCCATTCATCTACTCAAGCGTTACGTTGGTATCGACGGAACCACAAGCAATTCACGCGAAAAAGTGGTATCCCCCCCGGTCTACTGGAATCATCCAGTTGGGGGAAAATCGCGAGATGATCCCAGGGGCACCATTAGGCTGCCGGCAAAATCCTTAAAACAAACGGATTAACGCAACCCGTCAATGCGCTCCCTGGCCTTTCGGCCTGGCAGCATGATCGAATGCGGGGGCTGTGGCACTGCAAGGGCAGACGTCACATACGGGGCGCGGTGGAAATCTCACGATTCAAAATCTTCACCACAATCAGGACTGGACGTGCACCAGGACTCGGTGGAAGCCTGCGTGCGCGAGCTGGAACCGGATGACAAGCTGAGCCAGCAAACGCGCCATTGCGGTACAACGGCGCGCGATTTAATCGGGCCCCCGATTGGTTGAAAGTCGAGGGTGTGAGGCCGGTGGCCATGGAATCGACCGGCGTCTAATGGAAGCCGATCTGCAACATCCTGGCAGCGAAGTTTGAAGTGCTGCTGGTGAATGCGCAGAAGTTGAAACATGTGCCGGGACGCAAGACCGACATCCCAGACTGCCGGTGGGTCGCGCAACTGCTGCAACCCGGCCTGTTAAAGGGGAGCTTTATTCCACCCCGCTGGCAACGGGAGCTGCGTGACCTCACCCGACAACGCGCCCAGGTGATGGGGAACCTGGCCGCACCGTCAAGCCGAAGTAGGTTTCGCTCCGCGATGCGCTGCGTCAAGGCCGGTCCCCCGGGTCCGCTCTGCTATCCTTTTTCTGGATGCCTTCCCGCTACGCACAATGGATGTACGACTGGGAACATCGGCTCACCTCGGTTGACAACAACCGCGTGGTGCGCCCGTTGGAATGGGGTGTCGACTGGGCGAGAGCATGGCCTTGCCGCAACGGCTTTCGTCACGGCCATGTGGCGGACGATCCCGAAAAATTCTTCGTTGACTATAACCGGCGGATTCTGGCGGCCAGCGACGAATTCTATTCGTACTCGCGTCCCGCGGACCATCGTCTGGAGCGGAGGGAGGTCCAGGTTTTCTCCACTCGCGAAGTCCCCGACCCCAAGCTCGAAGCCAAGGTCAAAGGGACATTTGGCGATTTCCTTCGTTTCACCTCGCCCGTCGGTACGCCGTATCCTGAAAATAATCTGGTAAATGCGCGCTGGTTTCCCGTGCGGGGCCGCCGCGCTGTGGTGCTGCTGCCGCACTGGAACGCCGACGGGATCGCCTATGTTGGCTTGTGCCGAGTGTTGAATCTGTTGGGAATTGGGGTGTTGCGGCTGAGCATGCCCTATCACGACATTCGCATGCCCGGTGAAATCGGCCGCGCCGATTACGCGGTTTCCGCCAACATCGGACGCACCCTCGATGCGGTCCGCCAGGGCGTGGTCGACATTCGCTGCTGCCTTGACTGGCTCGAACAGCAGGGATATTCGCAGCTGGGCATCCTGGGCACCAGCCTGGGGTCCTGCTACGCATTTCTGGCGGCGGCGCACGACGCGCGTATTCGTGTGGCCGCGTTCAATCACGCTTCGACTTATTTCTCCGACGTCGTCTGGCACGGGCAATCGACGAGGCACATCCGGCAGGGCATCGAGCAGCGAATTGATCTGGAGCGCCTGCGCCAGGTCTGGCGTGCTATTAGTCCGATGTCATTTTTCGAGCAGTTTGCCCGCTGGCCGAAGAAATCGTTGATCGTGTATGCGAAGTACGATCTGACCTTCCTGCCGGAGTTTTCGCGCCAAGTCGTCGAGGAATTCGCGCGGCACGGCCTCGACCACAAGGTCGCCATCCTGCCCTGCGGACACTACACCACCGGCGAGACACCGTACAAATACATGGATGGCTGGCAACTGGCGTCGTTCTTGCGAACGGCATTCTGAGGCCGGTTCACGGGGCGCCGAAGCTGTCGGCGGAGGTCGCCAATGTTTAGAATGTGAAGATGCTTTCTGCGGGAGCCGCCAAGCCTAACACGATCATAGAATCCCGACGCGGCAACTATCTTCTCAGCACCGAGCCGTCCCGGCTTGACTTGAATGTGATTCACAATTTCCTGACGAATTGCTACTGGGCCAAGGGGATTCCGCGCGACGTCGTAGCTCGTTCCATCGAGCACGCTTTGTGCTTTGGAGTTTATGATGATCAGGACGCCCAGGTTGGATTTGCCCGGGTCATCAGCGATTTCGCGACGATCGCGTATCTAGGTGACGTGTTTGTGCTGGAGTCGCATCGCGGGCGCGGCCTGAGCAAATGGCTGATGGAGTGCATCACACGGCATCCGGCACTACAGGGTTTGCGCCGCTGGATCTTGCTGACCCGCGGGGCTCATGGGCTCTACAGCAAGTACGGATTTACGGCGGTGAAGACGCCTGAGTTCTACATGGAATTGCATCACCCGAAGGTTTATGAAATTGAGAAAACCAAATGAAAAATTCCTCTGGAATGTATCGCCCGCTGTACGAGGCCGATCCGCAGGTTGCCGCGGCCATTGACAACGAAACCCGCCGCCAGCACGAGGGCCTGGAACTGATTGCCTCGGAGAACTTCGTCAGCGAAGCCGTGCTCGAAGCGGCGGGATCGGTGTTCACCAACAAGTATGCCGAGGGATATCCCGGCAAGCGCTACTACGGCGGCTGCGAGTTCGCCGACGTGGTCGAGAACCTGGCTCGCGACCGTGCCAAGCAGTTGTTTGGCGCTGACCACGCCAATGTCCAGCCTCACGCCGGTTCGCAGGCCAACATGGAGGCTTATGCCGCCGTGTTGCAGCCGGGCGACACCATCCTGGGACTCAACCTGGCCCATGGCGGACACCTGACCCACGGCCATCATCTGAATTTTTCCGGCAAGACGTACAAGATCATTCCCTACGGCGTCACCAAAGAAACCGAAACCATCGACTACGACGAAGTGGAGAAGTTGGCGGAGAAGGAGCGTCCGAAGCTGATCATCGGCGGGGGCAGCGCCTATCCGCGCATCATTGATTTCGCGCGCATGCGCCAGATCGCGGACAAAGTCGGCGCGCTCTACCTGGTGGACATGGCGCACTTCGCCGGACTGGTGGCAGGTGGCGCGCATCCCTCGCCGGTGCCGCACGCGCACATCGTGACTTCAACCACCCACAAGACGCTGCGTGGCCCGCGCTCGGGAATGATTCTTTCCAAAGCTGAGTACGCGGCGGCGATCGACAAAGTCGTGTTCCCCGGCATGCAGGGAGGGCCGCTGGTGCACATCATCGCGGCCAAGGCGGTGTGCTTCCAGGAAGCGATGCAGCCCGAGTTCCGCGACTACGCCCGCCAAGTCGTTGCCAATGCGAAAGTGCTGGCGCAGTCGCTGGCGGATGAAGGCTTCCGCATCATCTCTGGCGCCACGGACACCCACCTCATGCTGGTCGACGTCTTTTCGAAGGGTATGCTGGGCAGCGAGGCCGAGAAGGCTCTGGGTGAGGCGGGAATCACGGTCAACAAGAACGCAATTCCGTTCGACACGAATCCGCCGCTGAAGCCGAGCGGCATCCGCATCGGTTCTCCTGCGATGACTACGCGCGGCATGAAAGAAGCGGAGATGCGCCAGATCGGTCGCTGGATCGCCGAGGCGCTGCTGCATCGCACCGACACGGCGGTGCTGGCCAAGGTCCGCAAGCAGGTGCTTGACTTGTGCGAGGCATTCCCGCTGTACGCGGAACGCCGGGCGAAGGCACAGGCGGAAGTGCGAGCGTAATTGGAGGCAGGAAAGTTTAGTGCTCCGCGGCCAGCGATCCCGGGCCAACGGCTGTTCGATTCCGAACATCGAACGTTCGATAGCGGACAGGCTGGCTGAATCCGCAAGCCAACCCGTTGTTCCATCCTACTGAATAAACAGAACTTGCGCCGGATCCGAAGTGGCCGGCGGAATGCAGACTTCTCCGGAATGCTCACGGGAGGCTCCGATGCGATCTCTCTATCAAGACTTCCGCTACGCCCTGCGCCAGTTGCGTAAAGCGCCGGGCTTCACCATCACGGCGTTGCTCACCATCGCCCTCGGAGTTGGTGCGGTCACGGCGGTCTTCAGCGTTGTGGATGGCGTCCTGCTCCAGCCTTATGCCTTCCGCGATCCGGGCCAAGTCGTCGTCTGGCGCGAGAGCATTCAGGAAATGCAGAACGTCACGCCGCTCCTGCCGGACAACTACCGGCATTACCTGAATCTCAAGACTCACGCGAATTCGATTCAGGATGCGGCCATCATGCAGAACCCGGTCTTCAGCATATCAACCGGGATCGATCACCCCGAAATGACGGAGGGATTGACCGTCTCCCCCAATTTTTTCTCCGTGTTGGGAGTGATGCCGTTCTTGGGTCGCGCTTTTGCGCCTGAAGAAGCTCAGAGCGGGAGGGACAGGGAGATCATTCTCACCTGGGGCGCATGGCAGCGCCTCTTTCATGGCAGTCCATCCGTCCTGGGTAGCACGCTGCGGGTCGGTGGCGAAGCCCAGACCGTTGTAGGAGTAATGCCAAAGTCGTTCCGCTTTCCTGTCATATCTGTGATGCCGGGGCAGGCGACCCATGGATCGACGGAACGATACGAAATCTTCAAGCCTCTGGTACCAACGCCGTCGGAATTGATCGCGAACGATGGCGAGTTCAACTATGTTGTTGTCGCCCGCCTCAAGCCCGGAGTCACGGTCCAGCAGGCGCAGAGCGAACTGGACGGGATTGAGAAGGCAACCGCACTCTCAGATCACCTCGACATTCATCTCAGCGTCATCGTCGAGCCCTTCGCCCAGGAGATCACGGGAAACGTCAGCAAGCCACTGTGGCTTCTGTTGGCGGCGGTGGCGAGCGTTCTGCTGATGGCCTGTGTGAACCTCGCGAATCTCCAGATCGCCCGGGGCATGGCTCGCGACCATGAGACGGCTCTGCGATCCGCTCTGGGCGCAGGTCGAGGCCGGTTGTTCCAAAGTGTTCTGGCGGAAAATCTTCTTCTGGGATTGGGCGGCGGTCTGGGAGGAATCTTCTTTGCGCTTTTGGGGGAGAGGCTGTTCGTCCTGATCGCAGCCACCCTGCCCCGGCTGAACGAGGTTCATCTCAGCGCGCCGGTGCTGGCCTGCGCTCTCGGGCTCTCGATCCTGACTTCGCTGGGATTTGGCGTTCTTCCCGCGCTCCGGTGTCTGCGCGTCGCCCCGCAGAGCGCCCTGCAATCGAATTCCACGCGGCTCTCGAGTGACAAAGGTGCGGTGCGCACGCGCAGGCTGCTCGTTGCTCTCGAAGTGGCGTGCAGCGTCACTCTGCTGATCGTTGCCGGCCTCATCACGCGAAGCTTTTCCCGTCTGCTGACACAGGATCGCGACTTCAGTCTGCAACAGGTGGTTATGGCAAGGACGGACTTGAGCGACTTCAGATACTCAAGCGGCCCAGGGTTACCGAGCGACCCGGGAGTCGATGCCGGCAGCCTGGCGCGCGACTCGATGCTCGAACGAACTCTCGATCGGTTACGCTCGATGCCTGGGGTGCAGTCGGCAGCGCTTACCAACGTGTTGCCGCTGACTGGAGACACGGGTGTGGATGGATTGGTCAGACCGGATCGTCCCGTTCCAGAGGGACAGGTGCCCCTGGCCAACCGGCGCTTCATCAGCCCCCGTTATTTCCGCACCATGGAGATTCCGCTGCTCGCAGGGCGCGACTTCAGCGAAGAGGATCGCAAGAATCCGCGCGTGGTTATCGTCTCCGACAGGACCGCCAAGACAGTATGGCCGGATGAAAATCCCATTGGCCGCACCATCCAGCATTGGGGACGCATCTATACCGTGGTTGGCATTGCCGGCGACGCCCGCATTAATGACCTAAGGCGCAACGCGCCCGTGTTCTACTTGCCCTACTGGGATTTCCCGCCCGCATCTCCCGTGTTCCTGGTTCGCAGCTCCCAGACGATTCAGACCCTCGGCCCCGAAATGCGCCATATTATCTGGGACATCGATCCCGACATTTCAATTCCAACGGTCGTGTCCCTGGACTCCCAGGTGGATGAATCGGTGGCCACCGAGAAATTTCAGACCGTGATTCTCTCCAGCTTTGGAGGCGCGGCCTTGCTGCTCGCGGTGCTCGGCATATACGGAGTGCTCGCCTATTCCGTTTCGCTGCGAACCCAGGAGTTCGGCATCCGGATCGCCCTCGGATCGAGCCGAGGAAGGCTCCTGCGCCAGGTCTTGCTGGACGCGTCCTATCCCATCGTGGGCGGAATTGCGTTGGGCCTGCTGGGCGCCGTGCTCACCGCGCACTGGGTGCGCAGCTTGCTCTACGAAACCAGCGCGCGGGACCCCTGGGCAATCGGATCAGGTATTGCGGTTCTCCTGGCGGCGGCTTTACTGGCATCTCTGTTTCCAGCAAGAAAAGCCGCTTCCATCGATCCAATGCGTGTTCTGCGCGGAGAATGACGGCCGGAGAAAATGACGGCCGAAGAACGACGAACGATCTGAATACGATGGGATCAGCGCTCAGACCTTTACGATCGCGAGTTCTGGCCGAAGTCGGTCCGCTGTGGTTAAATGCCTTCATTGAAGATCGCCATCGACATCCGGCGGATGACCGAGTTTGGCGTCGGCACCTACATTCGCAACGTGGTGCGAACCCTGGGCCGGCTCGATCGTGAAAATGAATACCAGCTGATCGGGTCGCCGGCGAAAGTCCAGGAGATCGGCTCCCTTCCGCCGAACTTCCACACCGTTCCGCTGGTTGCGCCCGAGCGCTCGCTGCAGGGATATCGCATGTTTCGCACTGCTCTGCAGGACCTGGGCTGCGACCTGGTGCATATTCCCAACTTGTTTTCAATCCCTCGCGCACTGCCCTGTCCGTATGTCATGACGGTACACGACATGTTGGAGCACATGTCGCGTGCCCGCGAGCAGAACGGTTTCTGGCGCTCGCTGCACTTCCAGTTGACGCGCCGGGTCCTTCGCGGGGCAGCGCGCATCTTCGCCGTCTCCAATTTCACGAAAACGGAAATCGAGAAGTTGTTTGAGATCCCCTCCGGCCGCATCGAGGTGGTCTACAACGCCATCGACGAACGCTTCCTGCACGGGCACGCGACGGCTGCCGATCGCGAGTTGATCGCGCAGCGTTACCAGGTGACCTATCCCTTTCTGCTCTATGCCGGGCGCATCAGCCCGCACAAAAATGTTGTGCGCATGATTGAAGCCTTCTCCGCGCTAAAGACCGAACTGGAGCGGAACCACTCTTATCCCGATCTCAAGCTGATCATCATTGGTGACGACCTTTCCGGCAATCCCGACCTGCGGCGCACGGTCATTCGCAGCGGAGTGCAAAACGACGTCCGCTTTCTGGGATTCGTCCCCATCGAAGTGCTGCGAATTTTCTACGACGAGGCCAAGGTGTTCGTGTTCCCGTCCCTGTATGAAGGCTTCGGGTTGCCGCCGCTGGAGGCGATGGCGCACGGGACACCCGTGGTCACTTCCAATGTCTCTTCGCTTCCGGAAGTGGTGGGCAGCGCGGCGGTGCTGGTGAATCCGGAGAATGTGTTCGAGATCATGCGCGCCCTGCACCGGGTTCTGACGGACAAGGCAATCCGCGACCGCCTGAAGGAACGCGGATACCAGCAAGCCGTGAAGTTTTCCTGGGAAGTGTCGGTGCAACGCATCCTCGGCACGTACCACCAGGTTGCACGCGGTGTTCGCCTGGGGAGCGGGCAGCAGTCCGCTGCCGACTGAGTGCGCCCTTCGGCGTTTTGT
>Ga0075030_100000866_pt1 | contig 27014 bp, 23 predicted proteins | sample LitLauG_LLR_2012_FD_71393 | JGI IMG/M metagenome (GOLD analysis project Ga0075030, IMG submission 71393) | Freshwater sediment microbial communities from Pennsylvania, USA - Little Laurel Run_MetaG_LLR_2012 | ecosystem: Environmental > Aquatic > Freshwater > Creek > Sediment | place: USA...
ATCCTATGCCGAGACGGGCGTGGACTTCATCTCCGTGGGCGCGCTGACGCATTCCTCGGTAGCGGTGGATATGAGTCTGCGGGTGACGCCGGCCTGAAAACAGTCTTTGGTCGTTAGTCGATAGTCGTTTGCGGGCGCCCCGTGTGTCGCCGTCGTTTGTCAGTCGCCCAGAATTGATTTTGCCAACGACTAGCGACCAGCGACCAACGACTGTTTATAATCCCTCCATCACCAGTTCCACGAAAACCCGGCGCTCGCCTTCCGTCCACAAAGCCACCGATGCCCGCCTCGGACGCATCGTGCGCCTGCTCATGGATCACGCCACGGTCGTCGTCAGCGGGACGAAGATCGCGGAGGAGATCGGCACCAGCCGGTCGGAGGTGTGGCGCCTCATCCAGCAGTTGCGCGGGCTGGGCGTGGACGTGGCCGGACATCCGGCGACCGGATATCGGTTGCGGGCGGTTCCGGATCTGCTGCTGCCCGAGATGATCGCTCCGCTGGTGAAGGGCACCATCTTCGCGAAGCAGATTCACCACTACTACAAGGTTGGTTCGACCAACAGCGAAGCGATGCAGTCGGCTGTCGAGCATGCGCCCGAGGGCAGCGTGTTTCTGGCGGAAGAACAGCTGGCGGGACGCGGGCGCGGTGCGCACGCCTGGCATTCGGCGCAGTCAACCGGGATTTACTGCTCGGTAATCTTGCGTCCCGCGATGCCCCCGTCGGATGCGCTGATTTTCTCGCTGGCCGCGGGCCTGGCCGTGCGGTCGGCGGTGGCGGAAGTGGCGCCCCAGCTTGCACCGGATCTGAAGTGGCCGAACGATCTGCTGCTGAGCGGCAGAAAGTTTTGCGGCATTCTGACCGAAATGAATGCCGAGGCGACTCAGGTACGGCACCTGGTGGTCGGGATCGGGATCAACGTGAATCAGGTGAGATTCCCCCCCGACCTGCGCGAACACGCGACTTCCTTGCGCATCGAGACCGGGACCGAGTGGTCGCGCGTCGAGCTCTGCGGCGCTTTGCTAAAATCGCTCGACCACGAATATCGCGCGCTGGCGAAAGATACAGGGGGCCGACAATCGATCCTGCGCCGCTTTGAGGAGAATTCGTCGTCGGCCCGCGGGCGCAGCGTGAGCATCGAGGAGCATAGCGGACTTGATGGCGTGACAGAAGGCCTCGACGCGCGCGGGTTCCTGCAGGTGCGCACGGCAGGAGGACTGCGGACGGTCATGAGCGGAACGGTGAGACTTGCGTAGCGCCGCCATCTTGGCGGCCCGATTGCCGGCCGGAGGCCGGCGCTACCTATGCTTCTAGTCATCGATGTCGGCAACACCAATACGGTTTTAGGCGTGTTCGCCCGGGTGGCCCACTTGCATCCGGGGGCAGATGCCTCGTCCCCGGAGCCGCAGCGCTATGAGCGGCTGGTAGCGAACTGGCGTGTCGGGTCGCACCTCAATCGCACCGTCGATGAGTACGGGATCATCTTCCGCAATCTGTTCTCGATCGACAACCTGGAAGTTTCCGGTGTGCACGGGATTGCGATCTCCTCTGTCGTGCCTCCGCTCGACCCGGTGTTGCGGCAGGTTTGTGAGCGGCATTTCAACCTGAAGCCGCTCTTCATCGAGCCGGGTGTGAAGACCGGGATGCCGGTGCAATATGACAACCCAGCGGAAGTGGGTGCCGACCGCATCGTGAACGCAGTAGCTGCGTTTGAGAAATTCGGCGGGCCGTGTGTGATCGTCGACTTCGGTACGGCCACAACCTTCGACTGCGTTTCGAAGAAAGGCGAGTACATGGGGGGCGTGATCTGTCCGGGGATTGGCATTTCAGCCGACGCTCTCTTTCAGCGCACCGCCCGGCTGCCGCGGGTGGAAATCCGCAAGCCGGCGCGCGTGATTGGATCGAACACGGTCGGCAGCGTGCAGTCGGGGCTCTACTACGGCTATCTCGGACTGGTGGATGGAATTCTGGAACGCCTGGTGGACGAACTGGGCAGCGAGACGCGCGTGGTTGCGACCGGCGGCCTGGGATCGCTGATTGGCACGGCGTCGCGCTTCATAAAAGATGTGGACGAGTTTCTGACCCTGGAGGGACTGCGCATTATTTGGGAACGCAATCAGTCCCTCCGGCGGGAAGCCGCGCCCAAAGCGGGGAAAGCGGTAAAGCCTGCGATTCCGGATGGCGATCCGAAGCCTTGGCCTTCGCCGAAGAAATAGCAGAGGTGTTTCCATAAGTGGGTTTCGGGAAGGGCACGACCCAGTCGTGCCGCCAAACGCGCCAACAATGCGGGCTTTAGCCCCTAAGGGCCAGTCCGTCAAAATATCTGCCAAACCGGTCCGAAGGCCCGCTGATGTGTGTCGTGGAAAACTACTTCAACTACTTCACCGAAATCGAGGAGCACTATCAGCGGCGGCGGGGGACGATCCTGCTGCTCTCGACGCTCGACTGGGCGCTGATCGAAACCTGGAAGAGCGCTGGAATTCCCCTGGAAGCGGTGTTGCGCGGGATTGACTCGGCGTTTGATAAATATGATCAGCGACCCTCGAAATCGAAGAAGGTGAATAGTCTCGCGTACTGCTCGCAGGCCGTGCTGGCCGCGGCCGAGGACATGAAAGAAGCGGCGGTGGGGGCAGCGGGCGATTCACCGGCGAAGACGCCGGGGTTCGAAGTCTCCGAGATTGCCGCGTTCCTGCGGTTGAATGCCAAGAAGCTCGAGCAGGCCAAGGTGCCAGAGCGGACAGGATTCGCGACCGGAGCGGCGCGTGAAGCTGCAGGATCACTGCGTGAGATCGCCTCCGAGATTGATCGCGGCGGGCAGCTTCCGCGCCTGGAAGATCTGGAGCGGCGGCTGACCGTCCTGGAGGAAAAGTTATTCGCCGTGTTGATGGCAGCGACTCCAGACGAGGATCTGGTGAATGTGCGGGCGGAAGCGGACCGGGACTTGGCGCCGTACCGGAGAAACATGACCGCGGCGCAAATTGAGCAACTCCATCGGCAGTATGTGCGTAAGCGCCTTCTGGAGCGCTGCGGAGTGCCCAGGCTAAGCCTGTTCTATATGCATTAGATTGTGTAGGGCGGACACTCCTGTCCGCCCAAAGCCGACTGCAAAGAACACATTCTGCTAGAGCAGTCTGTTGAAAGGTCGCGGCAGTGGCGTGGGCAGGGAGTGCCCGTCCCACGCGTAAACCCCTATGTTCCTGACAGTCGAAAAGCTGATCTACGGCGGCGACGGCCTGGCGCGAACGCCAGCCGGCGCTGACGGCCGCAGCATGGCCGTGTTTGTGCCATTTGTGCTGCCAGGGGAACAGGTTGAGGCCGAGATCGCACAGCAGAAGCCAGGTTTCGCGCGTGGGCGGGTTACGCGCATGGTTGAGGCGTCAGCAGAACGCACCGCAGCACGGTGTCCTTACTTTCAGCGGTGCGGCGGATGCCACTACCAGCACATTCCCTATGAACGGCAGCTGGAATTCAAGGCAAAGGTTCTCCGCGAGACGATGCAGCGCGTGGCAAAAATCGAATTGAATCACGAGATCAAGCTGCACGCTTCTCCGCCCTGGAATTACCGGAATCGCACCCGGCTGCAAGTGCAGACAACGCCGGAGTTCGCGCTCGGATATTTCAGATTTGGATCGCACGAGATTCTCCCGGTACGGGAGTGCCCGATCAGTTCGCCGCTGCTTCAACGCATGATCGCGCAGCTCATTGAGTTGCGAGGCGGTGAGTGTCCGGCAGAGGTGGAAGAGATCGAGTTCTTCGCGGATGCGGCGGATGAGCATTTGCTGGTGTGGGCATTCTGCGCACGTGGGGCGGACATAAGAAGGCTGTCGCCATGGGCGGAGCGGCTGCAACGCCATTTGCCGGAGATTGCGGGTGTCTCGTTCTTCCCCTCACGCCGGCGTTCAGAGGATGAGCCGGCGGTCGATATGAGGCCGTTGACGCAGTGGGGTGCCCCCGCGATCCGCTATCGGGTGGGTGAGACCGGCTATCGCGTCAGCGCCGGGGCTTTTTTTCAGGTGAACCGGTATCTGCTGGAGAAACTGGTGTCGGTGGTGACCTCAAATGCCAGCGGTGAGACCGCGCTTGACCTGTATGCGGGTGTGGGTTTGTTCTCGGCCGTGCTCGCGCGCAGTTTTCATCACATATTTGCTGTAGAGGCGTCACAGATTTCTTATTCCGATCTTGTGCAGAATGTGTCTGCGAACGTGAAAGCGGTCGGCACGCGAACCGAGGACTACTTGAGAAACCGGCCGGTGCGCAACAGGCCTGACTTAGTTGTCATTGACCCTCCCCGCACCGGGGCCGGTGGGGCGGTGACCCGCTGGCTGGTGGAACTCGGAGCGCCTCGCATCCGTTACGTTTCGTGCGATCCCGCGACGCTGGCCAGGGACCTCGCCCCCTTGCTGGCGTCCGGGTATCGAATCGAGGAAGCGCACCTGTTCGACCTCTTCCCCCAGACGTATCACGTCGAATCGGTGGTGCTGCTAGCGCGCTGACTGCTTTCCCGTTCGCCCAGAAGGTTCTACGAGATCGCGAAGCGGCAGGGAATGTAGAGACCGGGAACCAAGGCAAAGTCCTCCGCGAAACTGGGAAGGGCACGACTTCTCAGACTGCGGAGAACTCTAGGCCAGCCGGGTCTTGGGAAGGGCACGACTTCAGTCGTGCCGCAATCGATACGAATCCGACCGGCTTCAGCCGCTGAGGTGAGCTTTTGAAACCGACGCGCGCAATCTCACCGCCGGGGACCTACTTCGTGACCTCGATCACTTGGCAAGGAAAGATGGCACGACTGGAAGTCGTGCCCTTCCCGTTGCCTGGTCATTATCAATCTTTCAGCTTCGCACGAGAGCAACTCAATGACGCACGAACACAAATCTCCGCGCCAGCCCCTGTTCTGGGCCGCTCTGGCATTTTCGACCGGGTTGTGGCTCGGGGTGCGGACCTGGCGCCCTCCCACGTGGTGGGTCATCGCAGTGCTGGTTTTCGCCGCGGCGGCAGCCTGGTTCGTGTCGAAACGAGCCTGGTTGGCGAAAGCGCTGTCCTTGGGCGCGTGGCTTCTGCTCGGAGCCTTTCTGATCCAGGTTCGAGCAGGACCCGCCGGTGATCCGCAACTCTTGTCGCTGGCCGATGGCCGCGAAGTCACGCTCACTGCGCACGTGGTGCGAGAAGGATATGAGCGAGCGGCCGGGCCGCAGTCGATGCGCGAGTCGATCGACGTAGAGACCGAGGAGATCGAGAGCGAGGGCCGCCATGCAGTGCGCACAGGAGTGCGGCTGTCGGTGATGGAGCGCCGGGCGTCCCCGCCCGGCAGCGATGCTCTCGACTTCGAAGATCGGACGGGCGAGGCGCCCGTCTCCCCACTCACCTATGGCACGCGGCTGCGCGCCCGAGCCAAACTGCATCCGGCACGCAATTTCCGCAATCCTGGCGCGTTCGATTATGAAGGCTACTTGCAAGACAACGGTATCAGCGTGCTGGGATCGGCGAAGGCCGAGCAAATCGAGCGGCTGACGGGCTTTTCGGGCAGCCGGATTCAGCTCTGGCGCAATCGAGTGCACGCCGGCATCGTGGCCAAAATTCACCAGTTGTGGCCCGCGAGCGAGGCCTCACTGATGGACGCGATGGTGCTCGGTGAGGATTCTTTCCTCCGCAACGCGACGCGCACGGAGTTCCAGCGCTCCGGCACCTATCACGTGCTGGTAGTTTCCGGAATGAATTTGAGCATCCTGGCGTTTGCTATTTTCTGGACTCTGCGCCAGTTCCGGCTGGATCCATCGCTGGCTGCGATTGCAACGGTCGCTGTATCGTTTGCCTATGCATTCGTGGTCGGGGTCGGAGCGCCGGTGTGGCGTGCAGCGCTGATGCTGGCGATTTACCTGGGTGCGCGCCTGCTGTATCGCGAGCGCAACATGCTCAACGCCATCGGCGCGGCGGTGCTAGGCGTTCTGATTACCGATCCCCATGCGCTGTTCGGCGCCAGTTTCCAGCTCACGTTTCTCGCGGTATTCATCATCGCCGCCATTGGCGCGCCGATTCTGGAACAGACGACGCTGCCGTATGCCCGCGGCTTGTGGCTGTTGCGTGCAGCGAGCTATGACCTGCATGTTGCTCCCAGGGTGGCGCAATTCCGTCTGGATCTGCGGATGATCGGAGGCAGGCTCGCGAGATTTCTGGGCAAGCGCGCGGGCCTGGCGCTGCCTGCGATTGTCATGCGGATCACGATCGGGATCGGGGAACTGGTGTTCATGTCGGCGCTGATGCAGGCCGGACTCGCTCTGCTGATGGCCTACCACTTTCATCGCGCAACCACGATGGGGATGCCGGCGAACCTGGCGGTGATTCCGCTGACCGAAGTGCTCATGCCGGCCGCTGCCGCCGCGGTCGGACTCGGTTACATTTCTACAACCCTAGCCAAGCCCGCAGTCTGGGTTTCAACTCTTGCGCTGGAGGGAATTGCAGGAACGGTGCACTGGCTTGGAGGCGCGCGCGTGGCCGATCTGCGCGTGGCCATGCCGTCACTCACTATGATCGTGATTGCGATCGCTGCGTTGATTTTGGCTATGATCGCGGTGCGGCATGGTCGCGTGATTGCTTTCAGTGCGGTGGCGGCGCTCGCCTGCGTCGCTGCCTGGATTGCACTTGTTCCGTCACGGCCGCAAATTCGTACCGGAGTGATGGAGATGACGTCCATCGATGTCGGGCAAGGCGACTCCATTCTGCTGATCACGCCCCAGGGGCGAACGCTGCTGGTCGATGCCGGAGGGCTGCCGCTGTGGATGCACTCCGACTTTGACATCGGCGAGCAGGTCGTATCGTCCTATCTTTGGAATCGAGGCATCGACCACATCGACACAGTGGTCATCTCGCACCCGCATGCCGATCACCTGGGCGGCATGCCGTCCGTGATCGCGAACTTCCATCCTCACGAGCTCTGGATCAGCGTCGACCAACCAGCCGGAGAACTGGCGCCGGTGTTCGCTCAGGCGCAGAAGGCGGGGATCCAGATCTCCGTGAAGAAAGAAGGCGATGAGTTCGATTACGGCGGAGCGCATTTCCACGTGCTCGCTCCCGGACGAGATCAGGACACCGGAGCCATGCGTCCGAACGACGACTGCCTGGTATTTACGGCGAGTGTCGGCGAGACAGCTGCCTTGCTCGAAGGGGACGCAGAGCCCGTCGTGGAGCGGCGCATCGTGGGGGAGCATCCCGAGGCGATGGTGCTCAAGGTCGCGCATCACGGCAGCGCGACCGCTACTTCGGCCGATCTGCTGGCTGCGCTTAGTCCGCAATTTGCCGTGATTTCGGTGGGCGTGCGGAATGTCTATGGCCATCCGCGGCGGGAAGTGCTGGCGCGGCTTGAGCGGGCCGGGGTAAAAACGTATCGCACCGACGAAGAAGGCGCGGTGAGTTTCTATCTGGATGGTAAGTACGTGACGCCTGAGGTGCCGATCATCCAGTGATTTCGGCCGTCTCGTCGTCATCGAGGGGCGGCGACTGCCGGTACGCCTCGATAATCTTGCCGGCCTCGGCTGCATCCTCTTCGCGTACCAGAATCAGACTGCCGCCGACGCCGGGGAATGCGTCCTGGACCGCGTCGATCGATTTGAGATCGGATTCGATGCCGGCGGATTCGAGCAGTCCTCGGACAACCATGGCCTCCGTTTCCTGCTCCGTGTCGAAAATCTTCACCAGTTTTTCATTGGGCTCGGGCTGCCGCGCGGGGTTGGTCGTTTCGGGCATACGTCCTCCACAAAACTGTGCGTTAACAGATTACGGCAGTCACTATAGCCTTGTCTCGCACGTCACAAAAGGGCTAAGACCGGGTGAAGCTTGAATCGTGGCGGGAAGCTGGCACAATGACAATAGTGAGGATAACGGGAGCGGCCGGGCCTTCATCCAAACGATAGGATGGTGGGGCGCTCATTCGCGGGAGCGGTATGGAAGTTCAATGGTCCGGGCAGGCCGGTGGGAAGCACGGTGAACACCTGGAAGAGGCCCGCAAGATCCGCCGCCTGCAGATGATGATCAGCATGGTGATGTCGGTGATCGGACAGGATCCCGATCTCACGGTGGAAGAAGCTTCCGAGATGGTGGCGAACGCGCGGCGAGCGGCGCTGAGCATGTTTCCGGATAAGGAACTCGCCTTCGACATCCTCTACAAGCCGCGTTTGCAGCGACTGATGAACGAACGCTTCCGGTTGCAGTAGCCGGAGCACAGATTTCCCCCGAAAACAGATTGCATGAGGCGACCCGTGCCCTCTTGGATCGCGCGACGACGCTGAGTGTCATGGAAGTCCTGCGGACGGATTGTGGGGATTGTTCGGGAGGAAACGATGGTTTCGAAATTTTGCCTGATTGGGTTGCTGGTTGGGTTCGCGCTGCAGGTGGCAGTCGCGCAGGATCCCACCAAGGTCGAGCCCACACACTACAAACTGGCGTTTGAGAATGAATCGGTGCAGGTCGTGAACGTACACTATGGCCCGCACGAAAAATCGAGCCTGCATGCGCATCCGGGCGGCGTAGTGGTCGTTCTGACAGCCGGACATCTCCGCTTCACCGATGAACATGGGAAAACCCAGGAAGTCCTCGCCAAGCCCGGCGAGTCACGCTGGTTCCCTCCTTTCAAGCATAAGGTGGAGAACCTGGGTGACACGCCGTACAACGCGGTCTACATCGGAATCAAAAAGGGAAAGACCGACTGAGGAAGGGTAGGGGAGGCCCAGACCTTTGTTCCAGCAGTGTTCCGCTGTCCCCAAAGGCCAATGGTTGGGAAGGGCAGGGTTTCAGCCGTGCCGCCACGAGCCGCCAAAAATGCGGGCTTCAGCCCCTGAGGATTGCTTTTCTTAACCCTCAAGAGTCCAAACAAAATCTCCGGACAAATGTCACAGACAGGCTCCGCCGTTTTCACCATACTGTCTGAGCGGCGTGGCTGAATTCCCGTGGCCGATTGCCGACCGCTTCCCCGGAGGTCGAAATGCGCTCCTACTTCTTCTGTGTGTTGGTTGCTCTCTTCGGCGTCAGCAGCTTTTCCCAGTCAACTCCGCAAATCTCCAAAGAGGGCCAGCAGTGCTTGGACTGTCACAGCGCCAGCACCCCCGGCGCCGTCGAGCAGTGGCGCGAAAGCGCCCACGCCATCGCGGGCGTGGACTGTTATTCCTGCCACCAGGCCAACCCAGGCGATCCCGCGACCTTCGACCACTACGGCCTGAAGATTGCCGTGATCGTGACTCCGTACTACTGTGCCCGCTGCCACAAGCCGGAGGTAGACCAGTTTGAAAAAAGCCGGCACGCTGACGCCGCCCACTTCATCGGTTCTCTCGACAACATGCTGGGAGAGGTCGTGGAAGGCGGCCCGGCGGCAATGAATGGCTGCCGCCAGTGTCACGGCAGCGAAGTGCAATATTTGGGCGATGGCAAGTTCGACTTCTCCACCTGGCCCAACAGCGGCATCGGACGCATCAATCCCGACGGCAGCAAAGGAAGCTGCGCCGCCTGTCACGGCCGCCATTCGTTCAGTTCCGCCCTGGCCCGCCAGCCCGAGAACTGCGGCAAGTGCCATCTGGGTCCCGACCATCCCCAGGCCGAGATCTATGCCGAGTCCAAACACGGCATCCAGTTCCGCGCGAACGTTGCCAAAATGAACCTCGATTCAAAATCCTGGGTCGTGGGCAAGGACTACTCCGCCGCCCCCACCTGCGCCACCTGCCACATGAGCGCCACCAGCAATCAGAAGATCACCCATGACGTCGGCGACCGCATCAGCTACACACTGCGCCCGGTGGTGAGTTTCAAACTCGAGAATTGGGAGAAGCGGCGCGCCGCCATGCAGGATGTGTGCTCCAACTGTCACGCCACCGGATGGGTCGAGAACTTCTACAAGCAGTACGAGGGCACGGTCGAGCTCTACAACGAGAAGTTCGCCAAGCCGGCCAAGGCCATCATGGACAAGCTCTACGCCAGCGGCAAACTCACCAAGACTCCCTTCGACGAAAAAATCGAATGGACCTACTACGAGATGTGGCACCACCAGGGCCGCCGCGCCCGCATGGGGACCGCCATGATGGGTCCAGACTACACTCAGTGGCACGGCTTTTATGAGGTATCGAAGACCTTCTACAACGAGTTCATCCCGGAAGCGGAACGCCTCATGCCGGGCGTGACTGCTGACGTGATGAAGAGCGACTACCACAAATGGACGAAAGGCCTGACGCCCGAACAGGTGCAGCAGCAGATCGAGTTCTACAAGCGGCGCTACAACCAGTAGGGGTAACAGTGTGGCGCAGACGCCCTCGCCAGCGAGCACTGCCACAGGGCGACAGGATGGGCGAAATGTTCCACGTGGAACATTTTGTAGATGTAATTATGTATGTACACAGAGATGTGGATATGACTCCCAAAAGGAACAAACAAATAGGGTTGCACGCGTTCTTCCGAAGAGTTGCTTAGAATACTCCAAGGTTGGACTGCAGCGGTGATTGTCCGCGTGATGTGGCCCACCCGCCCCTGGCGGCAATAGTCTTGAAGACAACATATAGAATAATCTCGAGAGCAATGTTCAAAGAGTGTGTACCGGAAACCCTATAGGATCAGGGTCTATATGACAAAGCGGTGATCGCCCGATGGCAAGGCTTGCGCAGCGGATATCTCATATTGCAGTTCGGATAATTGCTGTCATTACGCTCATTGATCTTTTTGCATCAGCCGTCTCCATCAAACACGGCTCGTTGGGTAAAGTGCTGATAATCTGGGCATTCGCTGCATCCTTACTATTACCGATATATGTCGGGGCCGAGATAGTGTGGGTATGTAAGACCGAGGGCCCACGCCGCTCTTTGTGGATTGACGCAATACTTGCTGCTTCGTGCTTCTGCTTGCTCGTCGCGTTTATCTTGTACGGCTTCACTCACCACGTGATGCTGTGAGATATGTTGTAGTGCGCCCCGCTAGAACTAGACATGGAAGTTAGTTAGGCTTGGGGCCTGATTAGATAACCATGTCGGCTTCTTTCCTCCGAGCCTTGGTTTGCTTGAGCGCACCAAGTCTACTCGGCGTTTCGGAGCCGACACGGTTATCTAATCAGGCGGCTCATCCTGCTGGGGGTTCCGGGAAGTCAAAGGCACGCGGACAGGAGTGTCCGGGCCACACCGAGCTTAAAGTCAAAGGCACGCGGGCGAGGGCGCCCGCGCCACACGAGCTTAAAGTCACACTTACTTTTCGATTCTTTGCAGGCGGAACAGCAGCGTGCCCCAGCCTAGCTTGGCGCGCATCTGGACGGGGGTGTGGCTGGCGTCGTCGGAATACCAGACCCACACTTTGCCTTTGCTCTGCAGCGGTCCGTTGATGGCTTCGGCTGTCACTTGGACCGTCTGGAATGTTCCCGCCGGCACTCTTACCTGCTCGCGTTTTTCGACTGTGGCTCGAACGAGCGCGGTTTTTCCGTCGCTGATCGGGAATTCATAAGCAGATCCAAGTTGCAGCGGCAGCGACTGCAGGTAGTAAAAACCGGTGATGACGTCGGTTGCGCATCCTGCGAGGTCGTTTTCTACGTGCTTGGTCTCGCCTGTCTTCAAATTCTTTTCGTCGAGCGTGCTCTTTTTGCGTGCGTAATCGAAATGGATTGACGTCTCGCGTTTGTGCGAGCCTTCCTCGCTGTGCTTGGAGATGCTCAGCGAGCAGAAGGTGCGGGGATCAAAGCGGGATTCGAAGTGGTCATGCACCGGGAAGATAACGTTCACTACGCCCTGCGATTCAGCCGTGGCGGTGACTTTGCGCTCACCGCCGGCTGCTTCCATTTTTACGACGCCCGTGCCGGCCGTGATCAAGTGCCACTCGGCAACGTAAACGTATCCGCGGCCGTCGGGGAAGGGATAGTTGGGCGGGGGCGGAGTGATCTCGGCGGGAGCCCTGCCGATGGAGGCCGTGGGCGGCTGTTGCGCGCACAGGATGGCGACGGGCGAGGCGGAGAGCAATCCAGCGAGAGCGAGAGCAGTTGCGAAGCGGCAATGGCGTTCGAGGTTGGACACCAGGTTGCTCAGATAGAACTGGACGGGCGAGGCGCCCGTCCCTCCATCAAAACCCCACGGCAGACTACCACACCAGCTTCATGATCAGGATGCCCAGCATGACCGCGCACCCGATGGCGGCCTGGTATTCGCGGTGCTTCCAATAACGAGCGGACGAGTATGCGCTCTGCTGGCCGCCGTAGGGCGTGAGCCGGGGCCACATGCGGGGCACGTGGCGGACGTAGTCGTCGTAGTCGGGGAAAGTGTGGCGGAGGTAGCGTTCCTCGCCCGCGATGACGGGAATGTAAAGAGCTGCGAACATGGCCAGCATCACGCCGACGATCCACCAACTGCGGGCGGCGACGGCGAATCCGGCTGCCAGAATCAGGGAGCCGAGGTAGAGGGGATTGCGGGTGTAGGCATAGGGACCGCTGGTAGTGAGTTGCTTGTCTTTTTGGACGTGGCCCGAAGCCAGTCCACGCAGGAGCAAGCCGGGCAACAGCAAGAGTCCGCCGACCAGGAGCGAGGTTCGCGTGGGGCGGGCCAGCCAGACGTACAGGATGGCGAAGGCAAACCCCAGCGGGATGCGAAGGCGGCGAGCCACCAGCGACCAGGTCGAGTGAGTGGATTTCCAGTCGGATTGGGTGACTTCGGCCATTTCACGAACGGGACGGGCGAGGACGGCCGTCGCTCCACAACAACTGACGCGCCGCGGCGGCGACTTCCTCCGGTGTAATTTCGAGCAGCCCCTGTTCGGGATCGCGCAGGCGGGCGTGACTGGTGGTGCTGCTCGGGCTGCGCAGCACGGCCGAGCGCGTGCCGAACGGGCCGTTCCGAGCGGGATTCGTGGGACCGAAAATGGCGACGACGGGAATCTTCAGCGCCGCCGCCAGGTGCATCGGCCCGGTATCGCCGCCGATGAACAGGCGCGCGCGGCGCGTGAGCGCGATCAACTCGGAGACCGAGCACGAGATTCTCCGCGCGCTGCCCTCGCTGGCCACTTCGACGGCAGCAGCCAGGGCCTCTTCTCCGGGTCCGTAGTTCACGAGCGACTGTATACCATTTTTTTCAAGCTCGCGCGCCACCACGCCGTAGCGTTCGGCGGGCCATTGCTTGGCGCCCCAGCCAGCTCCAGGATTCAGAATGGCGAAGTCTTGTCCGTTGGCGGCAAGGGGGGCAATCTTATGTTCAGCATCGGGATCCACGGGAAATTCCAACTGCGATTTCCGCGCGGGTTGTTGAATTACGGTGCGGGCGAGCGCCAGCGCTTGCTCGACCACATGAGTCCCGCTCGGGAGAATCTGGCGCGTGTACCACATGCTGGCGGCATTCTCGCGTGGTTGAGCGCTGCCGTAGATGATGGGTGCGCCCGACCAGCGGGCGAGCAATGCGGAACGGATGGCGCCCTGAAAATCAATGGCCGCGTCGTAGCGGACGCCGCGCAGTTCGCTCAGGCCGACCGCCATCTGCTGCCAGGTGTTGAAGGAAAACAACGTCCGGCGCCACTCCACAGTGTTCACGGAATGGACACGATCGACCAGGGGCCGGTGCGGGGAACGCCGTCCAGAGCGAGGATACCGCAGCGTGCACAACAGTTCCGCCCAACGTTCCTCGACCAGCCACCCGAGGGTGGCGTGCGGAAACGCCTCGCGCAGCGCGGCCACCGCGGGCAGCGTGTGGATGATGTCTCCCATGGCGCTGAGGCGTACCACGAGAAGGCTTTCGAAGCGCGGGGCGTCAAAAGGCGGGGAGGTCATCCGCGCTGCCTCACGGTTTTCGCGGCGTGAGCCGCGAGCGGATGATTTCAGTGGCCGAGTGGTTCTTGGGGTCGCCGACGATGACGACACGTCCTCCGCAGGCTTTCACCTCGTCCCGCTCGGGAACATTCTCCGCGGTGTAATCGGTTCCTTTGGCGTGGAAGTCGGGACGGATTTCGCGGATGAGGGCGCGAACGTCTTTCTCCGGGAAAATCACGACCGCATCGACGTCGGCTAGAGCGGCGAGGATTTCCGCGCGTTCCTCGGCGGGCATCACGGGACGGCCTTCCCCCTTCAGCGCGCGCACCGAAGCGTCGGAATTTACCGCGACCACGACTTTGCCGCCGATTTCATGTGCGGCGTGCAGGCAACGCACATGCCCGACGTGCAGCACATCGAAGCAGCCGTTGGTCAGCGTAACGCGGGCTCCTGCGCGGCGCCATTCGGCCACACGCTCTCGAAGTCCGGCACGCGAAAGAATCTTCTGATGTGTGCTCAATGCGGTCGAGTAACCGGAGGCGTTTTTTCGAGCGCCTCCAGTAATTCCTGCTGGCTGATGGTCGCGGTTCCGCGCTTCATGACCACGATGCCACCCGCGTAGTTGGCAAGGTGCGCAGCCTCTTCGGTGGTGGCGCCCGCGGCCAGCGCGGCGGTAAAGGTTGCGATCACGGTGTCGCCGGCTCCGGTTACATCGGTGACTTCGTCGCTGCCAAAGATCGGCAAGTCCACCGGTTTATGACGGCGCGGGAAAGCGACCATTCCGTCCTTGCCGCGCGTAATGATAAGCGATTCCAGATTCATTTGACCCAGGACCTGATCGCCAGCTGCCACGAGCCGTTCCCAATCGTTGCCAATGCGGATCCCGAGCATCTCTTCCACCTCGGACTCATTCGGGGTTGCCGCGGTGACGCCCGCAAATTCCAGCATGCGATAGCGCGAGTCGAGCGTTACCGGAACCTTGTCGATCCCGCGCTTCTCGCGAATCGCATTCAGCAGGCTGGGCGAAGCCGCACCGTATCCATAGTCGGAGACGAGCAGCGCGTCGGAGGCGCGGACGTATTGCCGGGCGGCAAGAATGAGTTCGCGGCGCAGATGCGGACTCGGGACATCAGCCGGTTCCCGATCCAGCCGCACAACCTGCTGCCCGGCGGTATGCGCGAATCCGGCGAGGATGCGCGTCTTGGTGACGGTCGAGTAGCTCTTGTCCTTGAGGACGCCGCTGACCGGGATGCGCTTGTGTCGGAAAGCGCGCAGCAGCGCTTTGCCGGCTTCATCGTCTCCTACAACTCCAACCGGGAGCACGTTCACTCCGAGATCGGCGAGGTTGTAGATGGCGTTCGCGCCGCCACCGGGTACCACTTTGCGGTCGCGATGTTTCAGGATGAGGACGGGCGCCTCGCGCGAGACGCGTGAAATTTCGCCAAACACGAATTCGTCGGCGACCAGGTCGCCGAGAACGGTGACGGTGATCTTCGGAAACGCCTCGACGATTTTCCGCAGGCGATCGTTTTCTTTGGGATGCTTTGACATTTTGTGTTCGAAGAAAGATTTTCTCACGAGCGGGGCTTATGGTCCGTAATTCTCGCGAGAATGGTATCCACAACGTCAGTGGGCCGGTCGACCTTAAGCGTGAGCACTGCGATAGCCAGATCCCTTAATTCGTGCTGGAACCCGCCGAGGTTGACGGCATCTTTCTCGGTGGTCAGGAAACCTCCGGCATTGAGCCTGGCGCGCAACGCCAGCAGGCGCTGAACATCGCTTCCGTCGTAGTGATGGTGGTCCCCAAAGCTTAATTCGGCAGCGGGCGTGACTCCGGCAGCACGGATCTGGGCAAAGAACTGTTCCGGCTGGGCGATGCCGCAGAAGACGACGGGCATGGGAGGCAGGTTCGGGAGCACGATTTCGCGCTCGACTCGCCAGATCAGCTTCTGCCGCAACTCGGGGTACTCGGTCGCGAGACTGGCCGGCAGCACAACGGCGTCGGCGCGCTTGAGAGAAGAAAACGGCTCGCGCAGGCGGCCCGAGGGCAACAGGCAGTCGCGGAAATCGTCGGCCGCCAGGAGGACGATGTCGAAACTACGCGCCAAGGAGCGATGCTGAAAGCCATCGTCGAGGAGGTGCAGTTGCAACTGGAATTTCTGTTCGGCGACGCGGCCCGCTTCATACCGGCGTTCTCCGACGACGACCGGGACGCCCAACCGCCGTGCAATGAGGAGTGGTTCATCTCCGAAGTCTTCGGAGCTGCCGTCCGGCTTCACAACCAGCACGCCACGACTCTTACGGCGGTAGCCACGGGAAAGAACATCAAAGCGGATGCCGCGCGCTTTCAGCAGTTCACCCAGAGCGATGACGAACGGCGTTTTGCCCGCGCCGCCAGCCGAGAGACTTCCCACGCTGATCACCGGCTGTTCGAGGCGGCGTGACGGCAGCACTCCGCGATCGAATAGAGAGTTGCGCAGTCCGCTCGCCGCACTGTAGATCCCTGTGAGCGGATTCATTTGGAGCTTCCACTGGCGCGTGCAACAGTTATGAGCTGGCTGAGAGCGGCGACGGTCTTTTCCGTTGCGCCGCGCTGCGATTCAAGCGCCGCGAGCGCACTGCGGCCCAGCCTTTCCCGCTCCTTACGATTGTCGATCAGTTCCATGAAGACCAGGGGTAACTCGGCCAGACCGACCACGCGGACTGCGTTGCGGCTCAGAAAGAAGTTAACGATGTCGCGGAAGTTTTCATAGTGGTTGCCGGTGACGATGGGAACGCCGTGGAGCGCGGGCTCAAGGATGTTGTGTCCGCCGCGTGGAACGAGGCTGCCGCCGACAAACGCAATGGTCGCCAGAGAATAGAGCGCCGCCAGTTCGCCAATGCTGTCGAGCAGGAATACAGCACCTTCAAGAGGCTCCCCGCTCCAGAGCGAACGACGCAGCAGGCGGAAGCCAAGCTTCTCGACCAGAGCGGCAACTTCGGGGAAACGTTCCGGATGCCGGGGCGCCAGGATCATCACGGCCTTCGGGTGCGTGGCCAGAATGTTGTGGAAGGCTGACAGTAAGGAGCCTTCCTCTTCTTCGACCGTGCTGCCGCAAACCAGCACGGGCTCCAGTCCACCCTGGCCCAGACTTGCGTGCAGACTGGCCGCGATCGCCGGCGGCTTGGGTGGCGTCACGTCGAACTTCAGATTGCCCGCGACCGCGACCTTAGCTTCGGGCGCGCCGATTTCCGTGAGCCGCCGGCGGTCTTCTTCCGTCTGGGCGAGAAAAAGATCAACGTTCTCCAGCACCTTTGGAAGCCAGAAGTGGAGCCGCCGGTAGCCGGGAAGTGAGCGGTCAGAGATGCGGCAGTTGATCACGGCGATCCGGGCTCCGCTGTTTTTCGCCAGCCGGAGAAAGTTTGGCCAGAATTCGGTTTCGGCGATCACCACCACCTCCGGACGCACGGCTTCCAGGTAGGGACGAATCGCGAAGCCGAAGTCCAACGGGAAATAGAAGACATTGTCCGCCCCAAATCTCCGGACTGCCAGCTGTTGCCCGGTGCTGGTGGTGGTGGAGACTACGACCCGGTGAGATGGGAGTCTCTGCCGCAGCTCCTCGACGACCGCGCTCGAGGCGACCACCTCACCGACGGAGACGGCATGGACCCAAATTGCCGGCTTTTCGCTGCGGACCGCCAAGTGAGGAGGAACGGCTCCCAGTCTTTTGCGCAGCCCGGCGCGATACTTCCCGTGGCGCAACATCTGCAACGACCAATAGGGCAGCGTGACGAGCAGAAAGAGGCCAAGCAGCGTTGTGTAGAGCGCGTACATGGGAGGCGTACTCATTCTAAATGCCCGCCGTTGTCGCCGGACGGCACCGGTCGAATGGCGCGCATCCTATAATCAGATATGCAAAAAAGATCCTTTTGGTGGAGGTCGGTAGTGCGCCATATTCCGATCAGTGTTGCTTTTGTGCTGCTCCTCTGCCTGGGTGCGGTAGCCGCGAAGGACTTCGTGATGCCCTCGGCGCGACCGGCCCGGACTTATCCGGCGCACGACGAACATTCGCAGGAGAAAGTTACGGTTGCAGTCGACCCGTATGACATGGGCGACAAGGCCCAGATTTTCAGCACCGACTTTTCCCGCTACGGTTTCCTGCCGGTGTTCTTTGTGGTGACGAACGATGGCGACCAACCGGTCTCGCTCAGCGGCATGAAGGCGGAACTGATTACGGTGAAACGCACCAAGCTTTATCCTGCAACGAACGACGATCTCATGCGGCGGATGGCGCATCCCGTACCGAAGACTGGTCCCTCCCCATTGCCCATCCCGATCCCCGGGAGCAAAGTCAAAGGCGCCGTCAGCCGCAAGACACGCGAGGAGATTGACCGGGCGCAGTTTGGGGCACGCGCGGTGGAGCCGCACTCGACCGCTTCCGGATTTCTATTTTTTGACGTGCTGGACATCCCGTCACCGGCGCTGGCGGGCGCCAACTTTTACCTTTCGGGTGTGCACGATGCGGGCGGCACTGAGCTGATGTATTTCGAGATCGCCATGGAGAAGTATCTGAGCGCGCCGGAAGGGAAGAAGCCGTGAGGATTTCCGGTCTAATGAAACCGTTTCAGGATTGCGACGGGTGGAGCAAGGCGACCCTCAGGGGCTGAAGCCCGCGTATCGGGCGGACTTGGCGGCACAGCTGAAGCCGTGCCCTTCCCAAACCAATTCTTGAACGCTGTTTCTACATCAGCGAACGGCTGCCTCTATAATCTCCTGATATGGCGACCATCCCAGCCGCATCCGAGGATCTGCTCGCGAAATACGAACCGGTCATCGGGCTCGAAGTGCATGTGCAGTTGCTGACTGCGTCGAAAATCTTCTGCTCGTGCTCCACTCGTTTTGGCGATCCTCCCAATACGAATGTGTGCCCGGTGTGCCTGGGGCTGCCGGGAGCGTTGCCGGTACTGAACCGAAAAGCGGTGGAGTTCGCCGCGCTGGCGGCGATGGCGCTGCAGTGCCGCGTGAACGAAACGTCAATTTTTGCGCGGAAGAATTATTTCTATCCCGATCTGCCGAAGGGCTACCAGATTTCGCAATACGACAAACCGCTCGCCGAGCATGGGTTCATCGAGATCGATCTTCACGGGCGCAAGAAGAAGATCGGCATCACCCGTCTTCATCTGGAAGAAGACGCGGGCAAGAGCCTGCATGAGGGCTTTCCCGATGCGAGCGAAAAAACGGCGATCGATCTGAACCGAACCGGCGTGCCGCTGGCGGAGATCGTGAGCGAGCCGGACATGCGGTCGCCCGAAGAAGCCTATGAGTACCTGACGCGGCTGAAGGAAATTGTCCTCTACACGGGCGTGAGCGACTGCAACATGGAAGAAGGCTCCCTGCGCTGCGATGCAAACATCAGCGTGCGTCCGCGTGGGCAGAAAGAGTTTGGCACCAAGACCGAAGTCAAGAACGTCAATTCGTTTCGCTTCATCCGCGAGGCGCTGGAATACGAAATCGAGCGGCACATCGGCGTGCTGGAGTCGGGTGGCAAGATTACGCAGGAAACACGACTCTACAACGCAAACGAAGGGAAGACCTATGGCATGCGCTCGAAGGAGCAGGCGCACGATTACCGCTATTTCCCCGAGCCCGATCTGCTCCCGCTGGTGGTGGATGCGAAGTGGCAGGCTGAAATTCGCGCCTGTTTGCCGGAGCTTCCCGAAGCCCGCCGTGAGCGCATGATGAAGGAATATGGCATCACCGTGGGCGATGCAGCGACGTTGACACGAACGCGCGCGATGGCGGAACAGTTTGAATCAGCGGCGCGGGCGGCAAAGAATCCGAAGCGCGTTGCCAACCTGGTGCAAAGCGAAATACTCGGCCGGCTCAAGGCCCAGGGGCTGGAACTCGAACAGTCGCCGATTTCGATGGCGGGCGTCGCGGCCTCGGCCGATCTGGTTGAGTCGGGCGCGATCTCAGGCAAGATGCTGAAAGACCTCTACGACTTGTGCTTCGAACGCCACAAGGATTTCGGCGCGGTCTACGAAGAGGAGGGTCGTCCGGAGCAGACGCGCGACACCTCCGCGCTCGAGAAGCTGGCGGACGAACTGATCGCGGCCAATCCCAAGCAGGTCGAGCAATACCGGGCCGGCAAGAAAACCATGCTGGGATTTTTCGTGGGGCAGGTGATGAAGGCGTCCAAGGGACAGGCGAATCCACAACTGGTGAATGAAGTTTTGTCGAAGAAGCTGGAAGGCTGAAGGGTGATGGGCCTGCCTCTAGTTTGTGCTGCCACACGATGGCGCCCCTGACGGGACTCTAGTCCGCTTTCTGACCCGGCACTGACGTGTCGGGCTTTCCTGTAGCGCCGCTTTGCGGCTGGAGTGTTTTGATTCCTACTTCGTACCGGCGTTCCTCAGGACTTCCTCGGCGTAATAATTCGTGACCTTGGCGTCGTCGCGCAGAGTCTCGTAGAACGCGGTCTTCATGAGTTGCTCGCGGCGGTCGGCTAGCTGCTGCCGGATGGCCTGCTTGACTCGCTCATCGTTCAAATCCCGCTGGCCGGCTGGTTCTTTCGAGATCAATTTCACGATCATGTAGCCGTAGGGCTGATGATTCGCGGGATTCACCATGGTGATAATGGGCGTGTATTGTCCCGGCTTCAGCTTCAACACAGCCTCTCGTGACGCGGGGTCGGCGTTCTTCAACGCGGATTCAGGAGCCATGCCCAGGTCGCCGCCGTTGTTGCTGGTCTCCGGGTCTTCAGAATAGTTCATGGCGAGGGTGGCAAAGTCGTCGCCGCTGTCGAGGCGGTTGCCAATCATCTGGATTTTCTTGCGCGCATCCGCGTCATTCTGCGCTTTGCTGTTTTGCAGGTTACGAACCTGGCCGTTCTGCAGCCCGGTCACCATGATTTTGGCGAGGTGGTATTGGGCCTCGATCAGGTTGTACTCCGATTTGTGAGCGTTGTAGTAGTTGGCGACGTCCTGGTCGGTGATGTTGATGCGCGATGCGATTTCCTTGTTGAGGACTTTGTCGCGGGTGAGCGAGCGCCGCAGATCGTGCTTGAAATCGTCGAGGGAAATCTTTTTCTCTTCGAGGCGCTTGTTGAATTCTTCGGCGGTGTAGGGCGACTTGATCTCGTTCAGTTTGCGGTCCACCTCTTCGTCGGTCGCGAGCAAGCCAAGCTTTTCGGCGCGGCGCATCAGAATCTCAGTCTCAATCAGCTCGTTCAGAATGCTCAGGCGCAAGCTGACGGCTTGCTCGCCGACCGGCTGCTGGTCGGAGCCTGCCGTCTGGTTGGCGTAATACTTGTCCACTTCACTGCGCAGGATTTTCCGTCCGTTGACCGAGGCCATGACGTCGCCGCCACCACTGTCACGGTTACACGCGGCGAGCAGGAGAAAGGCCAGCAGTACGACCACAGCGGACTGTCCACGATGGACACGGTTTTTCAAGGTTTACCCTCCGCTACCATGAACTTGGAGCCGTCAAAAAGAACGCTTTCGCTACTGGCTCACTACTTTGAAGGCTGGGCCGGCTGGGCGCTCGGTGCCGCGGCCACGGCCTTGTGGTCTGGAGGCGCCACCCCCGCCTCTTTGAGGGCACGGTCGAGTACCGCCCGCAGCGTGTCCGGGGGCACCGCTCCATCCACTTTCTCGCCATTCACGAACATCATGGGAGTTGCGCTTACTCCCAGATCGTCCGCCTCCTGCATCGAGGTCCGCACCGCCTTCTCGTCCTGAGCCTTGAGGCAAGCTTCCAACTTCGGAACATCAAGATTGTGCTTTTGAACCAGGAGTGTAGCGAGCTTGTCCAGTTGGTCCTTGCCGCCGATCGCACGCTGGTTGGCGTGCAGGTAGTCGGCATATTCCCAATACGAGTCGGTGTTTTGGGCCGCCAGACAGTTTGCGTCCACTGCCGCATGAATGGCCCACGGATGGATCTCGTCGAGCGGGAAGTCCTTGTAAATGAAGAGGACGCGGTCGCCGTACTCCTTGAAAATAGCGGGGAAAATTTCCTGGTGCATGCGGGCGCAGAACGGGCATTGGAAGTCGTCGTAATTGACGGCTACGACCTTGGCGTCCTTGTTGCCGCGCGTGGGCCGGCCGGTCACGTCGATCTTTTTCATGATGGCGACGTACGGGTCCTGAGTTAAGTCCATCTTCGCCATACGCAGCAAGGTCTTATGGTCTTTGGAAAGCAGAAAGTCGAGGTTCTGCTTTTTCCCGGCGTTGTCAAGTGTGACGGTCAGAGAGTCGTAGTTGGGAAACTCGCTGGGCCGGGTGGCGCCGACACTAACTTTGATTTCGGGCGGTAGAGAGTAGTGTGAGCGCACATGCCGCTCGACCACCTGGCCGATATCCGGCGGAGCGGACTGTGCGGAGCAGCCTAGACAGATGAGCAGAAGAACCACAAACGCGCGCCGGGCAATCATCAGTTGTACCCACCTAAGCATGAGGAAACAGGTTGATTATCTCATGGCGGAGGGGCTGGGTCGCTCAGGCCTTGCCGAGCGAACCTTGCCCGCGCAGCAGCTCTCCTGGCGTGAGGAGTTGATTCATGGAACCAGTGCGGAAGCCTTCCAGGTCGAGCGTGACAAACTTGAAGCCCAGGTTCTTAAAGACGGTGGTCAACTCGCGAGCCATGTCGGAGGTGAGCGCGCGGGGCAGTTCTTCGCGCGCAATTTCAATCCGCACGATTTCGCCGTGATGCCGGACGCGGAATTGCCGGAACCCGAGCGCGCGCAACGCGTCTTCTCCCTGCTCGACGGCCAGGAGCGCCTCGGGGGTCACGGGGCGTCCATACTCGATCCGGGAGGAAAGGCAGGCGGAGGCAGGCTTGTCCCACACCTGTAATCCTGCCTGCCGGGCGAGTTCGCGGATCTCGTACTTGCCGAGCGCGGCGTCCAGCAGAGGAGTCAGGACGCGGTGTTGGCGCGCGGCCTGCTGGCCGGGACGGAAGTCGCCCCGATCGTCGGCGTTGACTCCATAGGCAATGGCATCGAAGGCATGGGCCGCGCAGTATTGCTCAAGGACGGTGAACAGTTCGTCCTTGCAATGGAAACAGCGCATGGCGTCGTTGCGGGAGTAGTCCGGGTTCTCCAGTTCACGGGTCTCAACCACGTCGACGGGAATCCTGTGCTCGCGGGCAAAAGTCAGAGCCTCTTCGAGATGCGTTCGCGCCAGGCTGGCAGAGTCGGCAATCACGGCCCGCATCTGGTCGCCGAGGACCTGGTGGGCGTTCCAGGCCAGGAACGCGGAATCAACTCCGCCCGAATAGGCCACGAGCAGACGGCCGCAGGCTTGCAGTCTCCGGCGGAGATTCCCATCTTTCAGGTTGAGCAGCGCGGCGTCTTCCACGCAGACATTGTAGTACGGGTGACCGCCTGCGGCCCGTGCAGCTGGTCGGGGGCGCCCGGCTCTCCACTTTCAAGGAGGCACTAGTAGAGCCGCTCATGGCGCCGCAGGTTGCCGAAGGTGCCCACGTTCGCCAGCGTGAAGGCGAAGCGATACTGATTTTCGTTGCGCACCGATCCCAGCGCAAAGCGCCGGTATTCCAGGCTCAGGCCGCAGCAGTCCCAGTTATAACTTGTCTGCGCCGTGGCGTACTGCAGAGATCCCTGGTTCGAGTCGAAGCCGAAGCTGGTGGCGGCGCTAAAGCCGCGCTTGTTGAGTTGACCGTAGCCGAACAACAATCGAAACTGGTGGAAATCGCCCGCGCCCGCGTTGTCGATCACGCGCAGGAAGGCATCGCCTCCCCCTACCGTAAATGGGCCGTAGCGGTAGTTCACCAGCGCCGTGCTGGCATTGATGCGGCCCGCCTGGAGGTCGTAGTCCAAGTCCCACTCGGTGTTGGTGCGTGGGCTGGTTTCGATGCGAAGCCGGGAAATGATGGGGGCGAAGCGCCGCGCTCCGTTCAAAAACGCGATGCCGGTGAAATCGGCAGTGGTCGTGAATACATTCCGCTGGCCTGCGGCCAGCGCGTTCCCAAACGTGGGATCGAAGAAATATTTCTGCCCGATCTCCCAGCTCAAGACCTCGCGCGGACCCGAGGCACAGGGTTGGGAATCCGGGCTCGGAGGCAATTCCCACGGAACCGCTCCGACTTGCGGTGCGCCACCGATGGCCAGCGTGCTCATGCCCTGCACATCGCAATCCTTGACGTTAGGATCCACGTGCCTAGCGTAAATGCGATTCACCAGTGAGTACTCGATTTCATTGGTGTTGGTCAGCACGTCGGTGGCATCGAAGCGCAGAATGTCGGCAAAATTATTAATGCCGGTCACGTAGTCGTACCGCATACGCGGCTCAATCACATGCTTCCACTTGCGTCCCAGCCAGGGGCGATCGAAAATCCGCGACAATGCCGGGGGGCGCAATTCGAAGGAAGCCTCCAGGTCTTTGCGATTCAGATTGTCGTCGGCCGCTCTTCCGGTCGCTGCGGCCAATGCTGGATCGAATTGCTGCGTGTAGAACGTATCCCGCAAGGCAAGTTCGGGACGGAACGACCATCCATGCCATTGCACCGGCATCGATAGCGAGGGCGACAGATCGAACCGGCCTACCAGCGCTGCGGTGCGGAACCCAGTCTGAATTGTGCTCCCCGGTTCCGGCGCCTGGCGCCGCTGCAAGCCTTCTACTGCGCTCTCGAACGACCAGTGAAGGGGAGTATTTCCCAACTGCCGCTCATCACCGGAGAGGAAGAAACTTGGCGTGTGCAAGATCCGAACCAGTTCGGTCTGGGTCAGCGTGGCGCAGCCGGGATTGGTTCCCGTTTGCGGATTGCAGACTTCGAAGTTCTGGTAGCGCTCCGCGAGGGCGTCGAAGTGGAATCCGTTAGTTGTGTTGGAGAGGAATATCTGCGACCGCACTTCCGAATCGATCGCCTGGGTGTATACGTCGGTGAACGCGATGCGGTACACGAAGGAACTCAGATAGTCGACGTTGGCTACGCCGCGGAAGTTGTTTCCAAAGCGGCCCTCAGCGGTAAAGCGCGCATCTTCGCCACCCTGATCCTGGCGGGGTGTGCCGATGCCACGATCCACCACCCCCGTGTAGTTGAAATCGACAAAGGAGGTGTCGCTGGGGCGGGCCCGGAATCCGGCGCGCTGCGCCCAACCGCGCTTGGAATAGTATTCGCCCCCCAGGGTAGCGTCCATGCTGCGATTGATGGCCCAGTACACGGATTCACCAGCAATTTTCCCTTTGGTGGAGGAGTTGCCAATGCTCGGAATCAAGAGGCCCGACTCGCGCTGCTGTTTTTGCACCGGGTGGGTCACAAAGGGAAAATAGAACACCGGCACGCCGCCCAGCCGAAAACTGCTGTGGTAGATTTTCGCGGTGCCATCGACATCCACGTCGATGCGACCGGCATTGAATTGCCATTTGGGATGGGGCAATTCGCAAGTGGTTACTGTCCCCTGGCGAACCAGGTAGTGGTTGAGGCCGTGCTTCTCGACCACTTTGCCGGTGAAGGCGAACGGGTTGGACGAGGTCAGCACATAGCGGGACTTCCGCACGCGAAATCCCGCGGTACCGATCACACTGTAGAACGTTCCGATTTCGGTGCGAATGTTATAGGTAGCGTGGCTGGCCTCCACATGCTCATCATAGGGGCCGCCATCCAGCACAACATGGCCCTCCAGGTCCGTGTCGCCGGTGTCGGAGTGATAAGTAACTTCGTCGGCGTAAAGGACATAGGTCCGGTAGTGGATCTCGACCTCCCCCCGCAGTTTGTAGAGAGTGCCATTTTTTTCCTGCTGCACTGCCCGAAGGGTCACTTCGTCTTCTTCCGCTGCCTGAGCTGGTGCGGCCGGAAGTGCCGAGGGGGGCGGGGTCTGGCTGGTTACTACCCCGGGGGAAAGAAGCAGGTGACAGGCGAGGAGAGCCGTGATAATGATTCGAGTGCGGACGATCATTTCAAGCGCACATGCGCTCCGCCAGCCGGTTGCCGACGGGAACTAGCGTTGACCTTAGCACGCGGCTGGTTCGGGAAGCAAAGTTGCGCCGTCTTGTGGTCCCGCCCATGTGCCTGGCCTGGCTCTGGCTGCTGGCATTCTTCGAAGACCGGATTGATGGAGAGTTCAACGGGCGCCGATCCCGCCGTGCACGAACACCTCGCCTGCGATGCTGCCCTGGAGGCAACGGGCACCGTTCTTGAAGGTGCGAGTGCAGATCCAGACGCCGAGTCCTGGCGTGGTGAAGTAGCGGCGCGTCTGGAACGATACCGCGCCCGGCGCAGGCCGCGTGCTCCCCGGTATCCATCCCTGTTTCTGCCCTTTGATTCTGCTGAAAGTTGGTCTGGGCCCCTGCCGGCTCGCGACAGCAGCGCGCTGCGAATGGACGACCAGCCGGTCGCAGAGGGAACCCCCACTGTTGAGACTTCCCACTCTGCGATGGCTGCGGAGACGGAGGCATCGACTAACGTCATCGAATTTCCTCGTTCCGCCGCCATCCCCGTTTGCTGGATCCCAGAACTGGCGGAGCCGGTCACGGATCGTCCGCGCATCGTCGAAGCCCCGGAGGTTTGGCCACCACCGCCCGCTCTTGGTGGCATCTTGATCGAGCCCGCGATCACCCAAGAGGAGAGTCGGGTTGGTGCCGACTTTCCCCAGGCCTCGGCGTCCATTAGCTCGCGCTTGCTTGCCGGGGTGGTGGACAGCTTGATTCTGGGAACTGCGCTGGCAACCTTCGCCGCCATCTTTCTGCGTTTGAATCCCGCGCGCGCGCCCGTTCCGGTTCTGATCCCTGGCGCTCTCGCGGTCACATTCCTGTCCTGGGCCACTTTTGAATATTTGTTCTTCGTATACACCGGCTCCACTCCTGGACTGCGGGCCCTGCGGCTCCGCCTCGTCCAGTTCGATGGCTCGCCCGTGGGACGGCGAGTGCGGCGCTGGCGGGTGCTGGCGTCGTTTCTCTCCGCATTCTCTCTGGGGCTCGGCTACCTGTGGAGTGTTCTAGACGAAGATGGGCTGTGCTGGCACGACCGCATTACCCGCACGCACATTCAGGCGCGAAATCAAAGAAAATAGCACGCCATCCGGGTTTGACCACGACGAACGAAAGGGTTATCCCACCAGATCTTCCAGGGCGGCTCGCAGCTCGCGAAAACGGAACGAGTACCCGCTGGTTCCGAGTTTTGCCGGCAGCACACGTTGGCTGCTCAGCATCAGTTCCTGAGCCATCTCGCCCAAGGCCAGCCGGGCCGCGAACGCCGGCACCGGAAAAAACGCAGGCCGTCTGAGCACCGATGCGAGCGTTCGTGTGAACTCTTCGTTCCGCACCGGATTCGGCGCTACCAGAT